>Ga0126335_1000548_pt1 | contig 18272 bp, 16 predicted proteins | sample OlaspJWI45metaG_FD_108409 | JGI IMG/M metagenome (GOLD analysis project Ga0126335, IMG submission 108409) | Marine gutless worms symbiont microbial communities from Oahu, Hawaii - Olavius sp. 1 OAHU.JWI-45 metaG | ecosystem: Host-associated > Annelida > Digestive system > Unclassified | place... | reverse complement strand
ATCGAAATATTTTATAACCGCCGGCGAATTCATTCGGCAATCAACAATATGCCACCGGTTCAATTCGAAAAAATGAATTTCGCCGCTTAACTATGTGTCCACCTTTTGGGGTGAACCTCAGTTCCTGGCAGTGACGCTTCCGCGCTTGTCCGGCAATCCTTTTAGCGATAACAAGCGCAAAAGCACGCTCTGGCTGGCCAACAAGATCCAGGAACTCAAGGTGCAATCCGTTCGCCAGGCCCGGGACCATACCTTGCATATCGATATGGGAACCGGACGCCTCTGGTCAACCCATGTCGCTATGCAGCCGAACGAAATCGAGCAGGCCCGCCAGAACGGTTATACTCTGCCGCCGGGCAGTCGTATTGAAAGCATCACGTTGGCAAACAGCGCTGAACAAACGGCCGGTGAAGCCGGCATCCTGTTTTTCAAGAAAGGCTATTCCCAAATGGCGCTGATCAAGGCCAGATTCGAAGATGACAGCCAGCGTGCTTTTCTAATAGAACCCTTTTTGCCACGCGTGAAAATTTACAATGCGTCAATCCAGCTCAACCAATGATGGCTTCACACTGATCGAAGTGCTGGTATCGCTTACCATCATGGCGATTGTCCTGGTAGCGGTCTTTAAACTGCACGCGCAATCGATCTCCGTGGAAACCGCCAACCGGTTCCAGACGACCGCCGCCCTGCTGGCCCAGGCCACCCTGGCGGACGTCAAAGAGATGCCGTTCGATGCCCTCCAATCCGATGCCGGGGAATATGGTGGCGCTTATACCGGATACCGCTGGCGGCTGACCCTTGCGGATGTGGCCACCGACGAACTAGACCCGGTCGGCGAGCGCCTGATACGGATCAGTATCGATATTTATTCAGGGGTGGATAACTACCGCCATAATCTAACCACCTATCACTTTTTTCAGTAGACGGGGTTCGCTTGCAAAAACCACACCCCCACGACAACGGCTTCACGCTCCTTGAGATCCTGGTCACCCTGTTCATTTTCGGGGTGATTGCCGGCACCCTGTTTACCGCTTATCGGGCGCTGTTTTTCGACACCGAGCGCTTCAAGCAAACCACCCTGAGCTACGCTCAGGCCCAGGTGGCCATCCAGCGCATCTTGACCGACCTGCACGCCATACGGGTCACGCTCCCGCCAATGTACACCATTCCCCAAGGGGACGATCCACCGGATCCACTGCGTTTGACAGGCCAAACCGAACCTACCGGAGATGAGGCTTTCAGCACCTTGCGGTTTGCTTCGGCCGCCCATGTACCCCTGGGCGGCCACCCCCAGGCTGGAATCGCCGCGATCAGATATTACCTGGAGGAAACAGCTGAACGAATGTTTGTTTTGCGCCGCTCCGACCAGCTCTATCCCTTTGCCACGGAGCCATCCGCAGGCAGCGCTCCGATCCTGTGTGGGGCGGTGCAATCCTTCCGGTTGACTTACTACGATCTGGACGGGGAAGCCTATGACCAATGGAATTCGGATTCGGCCGACTTTAAGTATGCAACCCCGGCGGCCATCGAAGTGGAATTGAAAATCGGAGACCGGCCCACGACCGCGGTCTTCACCACCCGGATAACGTTGCCGGTTCACAGGGAGGCCCGTGCTGTCCTATGACCCCTGATACGCCCCAGCCAAACAGGTGCCCCGAAAGTGGTCGGGACCTGCCAGCGCACTCACCGCCGGGCTCGCTACTCTTAAATGAAGACCGCGGGACGGCTCTGTTGGTGACCCTGGCGATCATCACGGTACTTCTGACCGTCAGCCTGGAGATCAACCGGCAGGCCCGCTCGGCCATTGGCCTGACCGCGGCCCGCACCAATGAGGACAAACTGAACCACATGGCGGTCGCCGGCATTCAGGCAGCCATGGCGATTCTGGTGAAAGACCGGTATGACTCCGATACGGATCATCTCCTGGAACCATGGGCGGACCAGGCCCGGATCGCGGCCGTTGTGGATGCCCTTGAATTGGAGACCGGCTCAGTGACAGTGTCTGTATCCGATGAACTCAGCCGCATCCAGGTCAATGCCCTGGTCCAATACCCAGAGCGACGCGACTTCAACGACCGCCAGGAAATCGTCTGGGATCAATTCTTCCGGGGTGCGGTTTCCCGGTTGGCCTCCGAGCAGGCGATTGATATGGCGGCGATCATCAATACCGCCAAAGACTGGCTCGATCACAACGACGATGACGCCACCACGGGTTTGAGCGGGGCAGAATCCGATTACTACCAGGGCCTCGATCCCGCCTATAACAGTGCCAATGGTCCGTTCAACCATATCGCCGAACTTGCGCTGCTGAAAGATTTTCCAAAAGCGTTGCTTCGCGGAACTCATGATCTACCGGGACTGCAAGCCTATCTTACCGTCCATGGGGCCGTTGATAGCGGCGATGGTGGTTATGACTTTCCCGGACGTATCAACCTGAACACCGCCCCGCTGCCGGTCATTACCGCCCTGCTGCCCTGGGAAGATCTGGACAAGGCTCCGGCAATCGACGATTACCGCCAATTACTGATCGAAGCAGACAACCGGGAGGCTTTTGCCGACCCCAGCTGGTACCGGCAGGCGCCCGGCTGCGGCGACGTTGATATCGATCCTCAACTGGTGACGACGGCCAGTGACCTGTTCCGCATTACATCAACCGCACGGTTGGACGACGCCCTGCTTGAAATGGTGGTGGTCATACGAAGAGAAAAGCAAGCGAAAACAGGCAAGTGGATATGCAAAACCTTGCAATGGGAAACAAAATGAAATAGATTGAAAAAGCTTGGCGACGTTCTTTTGCAGGCAAGCATTCACTCCAACCGAGTCGTGAGAACGCCATGAGTCGCAGAATCCTGGGTCTCGAAATCAGCAACACCGCGGTGGCGGGCGCCGTGATCAACAGCGGCATCAAGGGCAGCTTTGTGGAGAGCCACGCCCGTGTCAAGCTGGCGGGCGTTCAGGACTTCGACCAACATCTGGCCAGCGCCCTCGATACCTTGGCGAAAAGCATCGATATTACCGGCACCACCTGTATCGCCTCCATACCGGCCGGGTGGGCTTTCTTCCGCCACCTGAGCCTCCCGTTTCGGGATGAAAGCAAACTTCGTCAGATTTTGCCCTATGAACTGGAAACGCTGTTGCCCTATCCCGTCGAGGATTTGATAGTGGACTACATTCCGGCGGGGCCCGGCAGCGGCGACGACAGCGACCTGATCGCGGCCGCGGTACGCAAGTCAACCATTGCGGCACTGCTCGCCGTGTTAGGACCGCAGGGGATCGACCCGGCTACAATTACGGTGGGTGGTTTCGCAACGGCCATCTGCCTGGCCGGCACAACCGAACCGACAGCGGAGTGGGTCCTGGCCGATGCCGACGGTCGTGACCTCTCCTTGTTCTTCGCCCGCGCCGGCGCCCTGATCTATTCACGCACAACCCGGTCGCCGGAAAATGACCAAAACGCCAACGGCACTGGGCTGGCCGCCCAGATAAACCGCAGTCTCCGGGCCTATCAGGATATCCACAATCCCGCTTTCGCACCGGAAGTCCTGTTTAGCGGTGACCCTGCACTTCTCGGCGCCGCAAGCCCTGGGACTGACCCGCACACGGCCAGCCTTCCCGTGAAACCCATCGACCTGGCCGGCAAGATTGACTTGCCTTCTTTGGCCGTATCCAAGCACTCGGAGGCTGCCGCCCCGGAAGACAACGCCCTGGCCCTGGGCTATTTGGAATGGTCCGGACTCAGGGGCGTGGATTTCCGCAGGGGGCCGTTTGAAAAAAAGAAGCAATGGCGGCAACACCGGGGGAGTATGCTCCGGTCCGGATTACTGGTGCTGGTGGTCCTGGCCATGGCCTTTGCCGGCGTAATGGTCGACAACTACACCCTGGGCAAACGCATCGGTTTGCTCGATCATGAAATTGAAACCATTTTTAAATCCGCCCTTCCCGCTGTTACCAGGATCGTTGATCCGCTGCAGCAGTTGCGGGTTGAAGTCCAGGCCTCCCAGCAAAGCCTGGCCCTGCCGCAGGACGACACCGCGCGCTTGCGGGTGATCGATCTGCTACAGGCGCTGAGCACCGGCATCCCGGCCCGGACAGACGTGGCGTTGATGCGCGTTGTGATCGGCCGGGACAACATCCTGGTAAGCGGCCACACCGACACCTTCAATGCGGTGGACGATATCAAATCCGGCCTGGAAAAGGCGCCGGCTTTCAAGCAGGTTACGATCAGTTCCGCCAACCTGCAAAAATCCGGCAACCGGGTTAATTTCAAACTCAAGGTGCAATTGTGAACCGTGTCAGCAAGCGCGAAAAGCTCATGCTCTACCTGGCAGCCGGCTTTGTCGGCCTTTTTCTCATCGTCCGCCTGATCGTCTTTCCGGTGTTCGACGAACGCACTCGCCTGCAAAGGGTGCTTGCCGCCAAAACCGCAACCTTGGCGGACATCAGGGTTCTCGCCGCCGAATACATCGCTTTAAAAGATCGCTCGGATGTCGCGCTGCAGCGGATCTCCCGCAAACAGGACGGTTTTACCCTGTTTTCTTTTCTGGACCGGATGGCGGGCGAGACGAACCTGAAAGACCGAATAGCCTACATGAAGCCGTCCACCCAAACACCGAAGGACAGCCCCTACAAAATATCGCTGGTTGAAATGAAATTGCAAACCATCACGCTGGAGCAATTGGTCGTCTACCTGCACCGAGTCGAGACAGACGCCAGCGCCATCCAGGTAAGGCGTATTTCCATAGTGAAAACCGGCAAAGGCAAGCCCTTTATCGATGCGGTTATGGAAATCGAGTCTTATACTACCTGAAAGTCGGTCGTTATGACGAAACCGGGCAAATGGGTTGGATATACGCTCTATCTGCTGGTCGTGGCCGGCCTGTGCCTGTATGTCCTGTTTCCGTCCGAAACGGTTCGCAGCCACCTCGCTGCCCGCATCGACCGCCTGTTGCATCCCTATCGGATAGAAATCGGCCGGGTTCGCCCCGCTTTTCCCCCCGCGCTACAACTGCAAAGAATCACACTGCAACTCCACCAGCGCGAACTCCTCCAGTTGGCCTCTCTGCGAATTATGCCGGATTATACTGCGTTGTTCTCTTCCGGCCGCACCGTAAAGGCCCAGGCCGCTTTCGGAGATGGGCGCTTGCACAGTCGGTTGTTCTTCACCGACAGCGGGGACCAACGGCCGAACATGATAAACGCGACCTTGAGCGATGTGGCGCTGGAAGACATGGCGGAACTGCTCCGCCTCAGCGGACGCGACCTATCCGGGAGGCTATCCGGACAGGTGGATTGGGACGCATCCCGCGCAAAGGCGCCTATCGCGGCCGAGCTGACGGTTACCGCGGGCCGGATAGAACTACGGGCACCGCTGCTTGCATTACACAGTGTTGATTTTAGCCGCATCGATCTGGCCTTTACCCTGAACCGGCAGCGGGTGCTCATCAAGCGCTGCACCCTTTCGGGAAAACAGATCAGCGGCAACCTGGACGGCTCGATCCAGTTGCGCAACCCCCTGCGCGAAAGTCTTTTGATCCTGTCCGGGGTCTTTAAACTACAACCGGATTTCACCCGCCAGTTGCAGGCCAAACTGCCGCAAGGCCTGATACCGGCCGAAAACGAAAACGGCGGCTACCGGATCCACTTCGGCGGTACACTTGACAAACCCATGTTTTCTTTGAAATAATCAGCCATGGCCCTAACGCGTAAAACCTTCATTTTCCTGAACCTGGCGCTCCTGGGCGCTATAGTTTACTACGGGGTGGCGATTTTCTACAAGGTGACCGCCGCACAACTGGAGCAAGTCCCGGTGCCGCCGGAAAACCGCCCGGGCAGCGTGGATCGGGCCGCGGCGGCCCAACGGCCGTTCAAATACTACACCGCCATTGAAACCCGAGACCTGTTCAAAACCAAAACCGGTCCTTCTAAAAAGGCGGCAGTGGATGTGAACACCCTGGATGCCACCAAGCTGGAATTGAAGCTGTGGGGTACGGTGGCAGATGAAAACAGCCAGCGAGCGTATGCCGTCATCGAAGACCTCAAAACCAGACGGCAGGGCCTGTTCCGGCCGGGTGACTCGATTCAGGATGCCACCGTCCGCATGATTCTTCGCGAAAAGGTTGTTTTGAATGTCGGCGGTCGTGATGAGATTCTAGAGATGGCCGGCCCGGTTACGGCCCAAGCCCCCCCGAATAGGCGATCGCGCAAAATTGGGACGGGGCGTAAAATTGCCGTGAAGCGGGCCTTAATTGCCGATGCCGCCCAGGATATCGGCAGTCTCATGCAACAGGCTCGAATCGCCCCGCACCTTGAGGACGGGCAACCTACCGGCCTGCTGTTGACGAACATTAAACCGGGTTCCATATTCCGCCGGCTAGGCCTGCGCAATGGCGACGTCCTGACTTCCGTGGCCGGCAACCCGGTGACCACGGTCGACGCAGTGACCAAACTCTATGCAGAGCTGAAGTCGGCGAACACGGTGGTCGTCCAGATAAAAAGGAGAAACCGCTTGCAGATGCTGACCTATGATATACAATAGCGGTCGCTGTGTCCGGCGCTCGAATGCAAGCTAAATTCTTATGACGGTGTGTTATAGATGAAACCTATTCGTAACAGCGTTCTTGTACTCATCCTACTCCTGATAGGCGGTCTTCTTTATCCTCCCAGCACCCTGTATGGCGCCGATCCCCCCAAAGCCGTTCCGGGAACCGCCCGCGAGCGGTTTGTTACCATCGACTTCAACAACGTAGATATTAACGTACTGATCAAGTTCATCAGCGAGCTGACCGGCCGCAACTTTGTGGTGGACAATCGGGTAAAAGGCAAGGTCACCATCATTTCACCCAAGAAGATATCCATCAAAGAGGCTTACCGGGTATTTGAATCCGTTTTGGAAGTGCATGGGTTTACAACCCTTGAGGCCGGGGAGATTACCAAAGTTATCCCTGCTCCGGATGCACGCTCTAAAAACATCGAAACCCGGCTCAAAGAGGAATCCGGCGTACCAGAAGACAAAGTTGTTACCCAGCTCATCCCGCTGACCTATGCCAATGCCGATGAAATCAAAAAGTTGTTCGCCCCGCTTATTTCGAAAAGCAGCGTTGTGTTGGCTTACGCACCCACCAATATTTTGATCGTTACCGATGTTTACTCGAATATCCTGCGTTTGATGCGGATAGTCAAAGCCATCGATGTGGAAGGCATGGGGCACGAGATCACGGTCTTGCCTTTGCAGCACGCCGAAGCCGGCAAGATTGTTAAAACCCTCGGATCTGTTTTCGCCACCCCCCGCAAAAAGGCCAAGGGCGTGTCTGCCAAGACACTGCAATTCGTAGCAGATGACCGAACCAACTCAATCGTGGTCCTGGCCAGTGAAGTGGATACAATGCGCATCAAGGCCCTAATTGCCTTACTGGACAAGAAAGTGCCCAAGGGTGAGGAAAAATTGCGGGTCTATTATCTCGAAAACGCCACGGCTGAAGACCTGGCCAAGGTTCTTCAGACTATCCTATCCAAGCAGAGTGCCACTGCGCGCAGAGGCAAGAAAGAGGCGCCGGTCATCTCGGAGAGTGTCAAAATCACGGCCGACAAGGCGACCAACAGCCTGATCATCATGGCCAGCAAAGATGACTACCAGGTGCTCGAAGAGATAATCAAACAACTGGACATTCCGCGGGCCATGGTCTATCTCGAGGCGCTGATCATGGAAGTCAACGTCGACAAGGATTTTAACCTGGGGGTTGAATGGCAGGCCGGTGGCACCAGCGCACAGGGCAGAGATTTCGCCTACGGTGTCGGCAGTGGTCAGGGCGGGAGTATTCCCGGCTTTTCCGGCACCAATTACCCGGTGGGTTTGTCTCTGGGCATCATCGGTGAGGGTATCACCGCCGGCGGGGTAACGTTTCCGAGTATTGCAGCCTTTATAAACGCTTTTCAGAAGGACAAAGACGTCCATATCCTTTCGACCCCGCAGATTCTCACCAAGGACAATGAAGAAGCGAAGATCTATGTCGGCAAGAACGTCCCCTTCCAGACCCGCTCCGGCTCCAGCAGTGCTTCAACGGATGTCTATACCTCTTTCGAATATAAAGATGTCGGGATTACCCTTAAGATTACCCCGCAGATCAGCAAGGATCGCCTGGTGAGCCTGAAGATTTCCCAGGAAATCACTAAGCTGGATGAACTGGCCACGACGTCGGCCGACCGCCCCACCACCTTGAAGCGGAGTATCGATACAACCGTGGTCGTTAAAGACAAGAACACCATTGTCATTGGCGGTCTGATCGACACAAGCTCCACGGTCACCGATAACAAGGTCCCGGTCCTGGGGGATATTCCCTTGATCGGCGTGTTGTTCCGGTCCACCGCTCGCGCCAGCGAAAAAACCAACCTGTTCGTCTTCCTGACGCCGCACGTCCTCTATGAACCGGACGAAGCCAAGGGAATTTTGAAAAGTAAACAGGACCACATCAAGCGCGTTACCCCCGGGACCATAAAGCTATACCGTCAGGACAACTCGGGTAGAAGTCAAAAGCCTGCAGCAGGTGATAACAGCGGACAACAGGCGGACTAATCACGGACCCAAGCTCTGGTCAGGAAAATGGAAGAAAGTTTACTGGAAGTATTGAGCAGGCAGCCGGGGGCGTCAGCCGATTTTGCAACTGAGGCGCGCAAGCTCCAGGCCAAAGATCCTCAACGCCTGCCCGAACTTTTGGTGAAAAGAAAGCTGATCCCCGAAACCGAACTGCTGGAAATCTTCGCCGCCCGCTACCAACTTCCCTTTTGGCCGGATCTCACCTTTAGAAACATTCAGGGCGATTTTGCCGATCGTGTTCCGATTCAGTTTCTCAAAAAGCATTTGATCATTCCCTTAACAGCCACTGAATCGGACAGCACCGGGAAAGACGCCTCCAGCGCGTTGCAAAATGGCGCGACCGACCCGGGCATCGTGATTGCCATCAATTCGCCGGCCGCCTTTCCCGCGGTCGATGACCTCGTCCGTATGCTAGCTAACGATCCTTTCCAGATTGTGTTCACCACCCGCGGGGCCATCCTGGAAGCCATCAGCATGATGTACGATTTAAGGCGCGACAGTGCCGAGCAACTGGTTCAGGATATGGAGGACACCGGAACCATTTCGATTGATGAAATAGAGGCGGCGGCCGACCTGACCGACGATGTCGAGGATGCGCCCATCATCAAGCTGGCCAACAACATCCTGACCCAATCGATCAAGGCCGGGGCCAGCGATATTCACATCGAGCCCTACGACGAAGGCTTTAAAGTCCGCCACCGGGTGGACGGCATACTCTACGATCTGGTCTCGCCACCCAAATGGGTCCAGGCGGCGCTGATCTCGCGCATCAAAATCATGGCCAAGCTGGATATCGCCGAAAAACGACTGCCCCAGGACGGGCGCATGGAAGTCAGTATCGTTAACCAGAAGATCGATATCCGGGTATCGACCATCCCCACCTCTTTCGGTGAACGGGTCGTTCTACGCCTGCTGAATAAAACCAGCTCGCTACTGGAGCTTACCGAGCTGGGTCTTGCATCGCAGGCGCTTGCTACCGTGGAACAACTGATTGCTTCCCCGAACGGGATTATTCTGGTTACCGGCCCCACCGGCAGCGGTAAGACGACCACGCTCTATTCAGTCCTGTCCACCATCAATAAACCGGGCGTCAATATCATCACCATTGAAGACCCGGTCGAGTACCAGATCAAAGGCATCAGTCAGATCCAGGTCAACCCCAAGATCAGCCTGACCTTTGCCAAGGGTCTGCGCTCCATCGTGCGGCAGGACCCGGACGTGATCCTGGTCGGCGAAATCCGCGACCATGAGACCGCTGAGATAGCCGTCCAATCCGCCCTCACCGGACACCTGGTTTTCTCCACTCTCCATACCAATGATTCGGCCAGCGCCGTTACCCGCCTGGTGGATATCGGGGTGGAGCCCTTTTTAATCTCCTCTTCGGTCCTGGCGATCATGGCCCAGCGCCTGGTGCGCGTCCTGTGTGACCAGTGCAAGGCGCCTTTTATGCCGGGCAATTCCATGTTGGAAAGCCTGGGGCTTGATACTGCGCAATTGCAAGGCAGCCAGATCCACAAAGCGGTCGGCTGCGAGCAGTGTTTTCATTCCGGGTTCCGGGGGCGGATGGGCATTTTCGAAGTTCTCCAACTGGATGAGAATATCAAAAGCCTGATCCTGACAGCATTCGACTCCAATCAAATTCTTGCAGCGTCCCAGCGTCAGAACATGACTACTTTGCGCGCGGATGGCATTGAGAAAGTGCTGCAGGGTCAAACAACTTTTGAAGAAGTTTTGCGGGTCGCGGCCAAGTAGGCGCATGACTATTGATTGCGGCCGGCGGTTATCCAATACATTCGAACCACACGCTTTGCTACACCTGGAACACCACTACAGCCACGTATGCCTATATGGGACGGATTTCGCTCGGTATCTGCTTTGGCCAGCTATCAGCGGATAGGCACCAGTTCAACCCGGCGGTTCAATGCCCGCCCGGCTTCCGTGTCATTACTGGCCTTGGGCTGGGAAAACCCATACCCCACCGCCTTTAAACGATCTTTGGCAACTCCCTTGTTGACAAGGTAGGCCGCCACAGCCTTGGCCCGGGCCCGGGTAAGCTTCAGGTTGTGCTCGGCAGAACCGCTTTTGTCCGCGTGCCCTTGGATCTCTATTTTTAAATCGGGGTTGCGCTCGAATATCCAGACAACTTCATCCAGGTAGGTATGCGATTCGGGGCTGATTTCCGCCTGGTTCAGATCAAACAGCGCGGCCTGAATCACCCAGCAGCCGCCAGCATCCGTCTGCGCCCCGATGGGAGTGCCGGCACATTGGTCCCGCGAATCATCTACTCCGTCTTTATCTGTATCGCTTTGAAGGCGGCAGCCAGCTTCGTCGGTCTTAAATCCACAGGCGGTGTCCGGACATTCATCTTGCGCATCCGGCGTACCGTCACTGTCCGTATCCAGGATACGCCCGGTGGATTCCGCCTGCCGGATGACCAATTTCTTGACATTGAACTGAATCCTTTCCAGCTTGGCGACACACACCGCTATAACATCCAGTGAATCGGTCCGGATGGACAGGCGTTCTTCCAACAACCGGCCGGCAAACCGACTGCCATCGTTTAAGTGCACGGTGACGGCGCGTTCGCCGGTATTGACGATGTTCAATCGCGCCAGGTTATCCATACGGATCGATTTTTCCGCATAAGCGGTATTTAGCCGCAGATCCGTCGCCAACGGCAGGCCGGAAAATTTGTCTCCATTGTTCATGAAAAACAGAGCCGTGGCTTTTTCGCGGGGAACACCGCTGCTGTCGAATTGAATATTCCTGATTTCGGCCGGTTTAAATTCAAGTCCGTATCCAGCAGTTGATTGAAACGTTATGGTTTCAACTCGAAGCTTACCGGAAAAGTAGTCGTTGTTAATGGTCTGGATCTCGTCGTCATCCAGTTCGCTGCTGCGCATAAAAAGTCCCTTGACCATGCTACTTTGGATTGTAACCGCACCGAAGGGGGCTTTGATCTGGAATTCCGGGTTTTGGATGGTGCCTTGATAAATATCTCCGTTTCTTAGAATCACCGTATCGGCCGCACAAATCTGGGTATAGAACAGCAGTGCCCCGGTGATAAGGGCTGTCAATCTCAGCATGCGATGCCTCCTCAAAGCAGAGTGCGGGCCGCTTCCGGCCCTGGTTACCACAATCACACCATACCTCTTGTGAGCGTATATCCCTGACATTTAAATAAAAACTATGGCGTATTTGGGTTGGATAGGCAAGGCAATTCTTCTGGGCTGCCTAAAACGAGGGCCAGAAAAACCGGCGCCCTCCAGGAATCGGCCAGTGCATACACAAAGTACCAATAATATATTTATTTTCAAATATTTATCGCAAATGGACACTGATCCCAACTTGACAGGGCGATCGAATCCTTTAAATAGTTAAATATGGCTCTGAATCACGAAACCGTCGGTATCCTAAACCTGGCGCTCCTGTGCGTCATAGTTTTCTGCGGAGAAATGATATACTCTGAAGTAAACAAAGCCTGGTTCGAAAAAGCACCGGTCCCGGAAAAAACCGGGCAACCCGTTCAAGCCGCGACAAAATCAGTTAAACCACAGTTCCAAGACGACACGGACATTAAAACCAAGAACCTGTACGGAGCCAGGCAGGGGGATATGGACCCGGCTCTTGACGATCTCGCCGACCTCGCGTTGACCGAGATAAAACTCAGGCTATGGGGTACGGTTACCGATGAAAACAACCGGCACACCTATGCTGTGATTGAAGATATCGAAACACACAGGCAGGGCCTTTACCGCCCTGGTGCTTCGATCCGGAAAGCCATCGTGAAACGCATCACCCGGGAGGCAGTGGTCCTGATTGTGGATGGCAGGGAGGAAGTCCTCACAATGGCCAGCCTGCCCACAGGTGAGCCGGACCACATCGCTTCCGATCTCGGCAACCCGCCCGAACGAATCATCACCTTGAATCGACCACTCTTCGAACAGGCACTGCGCCATATCAGCTATACCATGAACCCGGCCGGTCTTACCCGCTACACGGAGAATGATCAGAACGTCGGCTTGCTGATAACCACCCTCTGGCCGAATTCCGTCTTCCGGATACTCGGGTTGCAAAACGGCGACGTGTTGACCCGGGTAGCCGGCAAACCGGTGGCGTCTGCCGAAAATGTGGCCACGCTCTTCGAAGATCTGAGATACGCCACCAATACCGCTGTCCAGATAAAAAGACAAAACCGCCTGCAGACATTGACCTATGACATTTATTAGCAGCGATCAATTACGTAACCCTTCCCCCCCTCTATCACCTGCCCATTAGATACGGCTTTGCCCAGGGATGTCGACAACCGCAATATCAGCCTGTATTGAATTGCCGCAAGAAATGGTTACATTCTAAAGCCGGTCATAAAAAGCGGGCCAACGAACATTAACGATTGCGGACCTCGGAACAGTTTTGAATCTAATCTATCCATATTTCAGAAAGAACGCCCTCAAAATTATTTTGGGCATTTTTTTTATGATCATCGTGGACGGCGCCCAGCTTATCATTCCCCAAATCGTTAAAGGGGCCATCGACACATTGAGCAGTGGCAACTTTGAACGCAGCCAATTGGTCTGGCAATGCTTCTATATAGTCCTTTTAGGTCTTGGCATGGCCATCTTGCGCTATTGCTGGCGCAACCTGCTCATGGGGAGCGCCCGGGATGTTGAACGCGGGATAAGGGATGACCTTTTTGATCATGTCCTGAGAATGGACTCGGCCTTCTATGACAAAGTCAAAACAGGCGATATCATGGCCCACGCCACAAGTGATATCAATCATGTCCGGATGGCCTTCGGGTTCGGCCTTATTGCGCTCGTGGACACCATTCTCCTGGGCGGTACCACGCTGGCTATCATGGTATGGACGCATCCCAAGCTTACCGCCATTGCCATGCTGCCCATGCCGTTTCTCATCTACGTGACCCGGACCCTGGGTAAAAAAATGCATCAGCACCACACAACGGCCCAGGAATCTTTCTCTAAATTGACTGAAATTATAAGAGAAGGCTTCTTTGGTATTCGCATTATCAAGGTTTTTAACTTTGAAGGCATCATCTCCGATAAGGTTGCCGTCGCATCCAAAGACTACTTCAACAAGAACCTCAAGCGAGCGGTGATTACAGCGCTCCTGCGTCCCATGCTCGGCTTCTTTTTCAATCTTTCTACCCTGGTGGTCATTTTTTACGGCGGCTTTCTTGTAATGGAGCAATCCCTGACAACCGGCGAACTGGTGGCCTTTCTGCAATATCTGGGTCTTTTGGCCTGGCCCATCATTGCCATCGGCTGGATGACCAACCTGTACCAGCGCGGCATGGCCTCTTTGAAAAGAATCAATACGCTCTTGGATGTCGAACCTGCGGTAACCAGTCCTGTTAAGCCAACAATCCCGGACAAAATCTCAGGCAACATCCGCTTTAGAGATATCGAATTTTCCTACAACGGGGGCAAACCGGTCCTATCCGACATTAATCTCGATATCATCCCGGGATCAAAGATTGGCATCAGCGGCCCGCCCGGATCCGGCAAAACAAGCCTGGTCCAATTGATTCCCCGGCTTTACGATCCGAACAAAGGGCAAATCCTGTTGGCGAACGCCGGTATTGAGACGATAGACCTTGATTATCTAAGGGCCCATATTGCCCTGATGCCCCAAGAGAGTTTTCTTTTTTCAGGCACCATCCGCGAAAATATTCTGATGCACCGCAAGATATCGGATGCTGCGCTGGATAACATTATCCGGGTATGCAGCCTTGAACAGACCCTGCAGAAAATGGACAAGGGGTTGGAAACCATCGTCGGTGAACGGGGGATAACCCTTTCAGGCGGACAAAAGCAACGCATTGCTCTGGCCCGCACCCTGATCGTTGAAAAACCCATTATCATCCTGGATGATCCCATCAGCCAGATGGATACGGATACGGCTTCAAAGGTGATGTCGCGCCTGGGCCGGTTGAATCTTGCGGCCACCATTATCATTATTTCCCACCGGATCAGCGCGCTGGCCTTCTGCGACCAGATCTACATTTTAAAAGACGGAGAAATCAGCCACGCCGGAACTCATGCCGAACTGATTGAGCAAGACCAATTTTATAAAGCATCGTATCGGGTGCAGCAGTTCGAGGGGGCCTATCATGTCTGATACCCCTTTTGAAGAAAAAGAGAGCAAACTGGCCAACCGCGAAATAGCCAGAGCCATCTGGCCTTTTATAAGGCCCTATATCTGGATGCTGGGCCTTACCACGTTTCTGGTTTTTGTGGTCACCTCCTTGGATTTGCTGCAGCCCATCCTCATCCAGAAAGCCTTTGACGGATTTATCGTTCCGCCAAATGATACCACGGGCGTGGAACTGTTCGGGATAAGTTTTCTCTCTTTTAAAACCTATGCCATCTTCTTTGCCCTGTTTATCCTGGTCGCTTTTATCCTTGATTTTATCCAAACGCTTTTTATGGAGTACACCGGCCAAAAGATCATTCTGAACCTGCGCGCCATTCTCTTTTCTCGTATGGCATTTCTGGAGGTCGCCTTTTATGATCAGAACACCAGCGGTCGCCTGGTCTCCCGCGTGGCCGGGGATATTGAGAACATGAACGAAATGTTCACGAGTGTTTTGATCTTCATTTTTAAAGATCTTTTTCTTATGTCGGGCATCATGGTCATTCTTTTTACCATCGATTTTACCCTGGCCCTATACCTGTCACTGCTGATTCCCATTCTCGTGATCACCATTACCGGTTTCTCAAAAATATCTCGTAAAGTATTTAGAACCATCCGGCAAAAAATCGCCGAAATCAATCACAGCTTTTCAGAAGGGATTATCGGCATCAAGATCATCCAGACATCAGCGGCCCGGGATTCTTTTTATCAACGGTTTCAAAATTTGAATTTTGACCATTTTTCAGCCAATCTGTTTCAGATTAAAACGTATTCGATCTTCATGCCCTTTATCGGATTTCTCGGCGTGGTCTGCGTGGCGGTTATCATCTGGACGGCCAGCTTTCAGTTCCTTGACAATGCTCTGACATTGGGAGAGCTGGTGGCATTCTTGACCTATATGAAACTGTTTTTCAGGCCCTTAAGGGAGCTGTCCGAAAAATTCAACCTGCTCCAGAATGCGCTGGCATCGGCCGAACGCATTGTCACCGTCTTGAACATCAAGCCCGCCACTTCGCAGATTGACCCGGAAGCAGACGTTTTGAAAAGGATCGACACCCTTTCGTTTGAGCGGGTCGATTTTTCCTACAAGAAAGAAGAACCTGTTTTGAAAAAGATCTCTTTTGATCTCCCCCGGGGAAGTTCCATCGGTATAGTGGGCCAAACCGGGGCCGGTAAAAGCTCGATCATCAATTTGATTTCAGGATTCTATCAACCGGATGGCGGCCACATTCTCATCAATGGCCGGCCGCACCACCAGGTCCCGATCACGGAGATTCGAAACCGGCTGTCCCTGGTCATGCAGGATCCCATCCTCTTTTCCGGCAGTATCCGCGAAAACATCAGTCCTTCGGTTATGGCTATCCCGGATGCAGTACTGGAAAAAGCCCTGCACGATGCCAATTGCGATTTTTTGTTCGACAAGTTTGACGGGCTGGACACCCACATAGAACAAGGCGGCCGCCCCCTGTCCAGCGGCGAGAAACAACTGGTCTGCATCGCAAGGGCCTTTGCCTTTAACCCGGATCTCATCATCTTCGATGAAGCCACATCCTATATGGATTCCCAGTCGGAACAGAAGGTCCATGATGCCATGCAAAGACTGATGATAGGCCGGCTTGCCATTATTATCGCCCACCGTCTTTCCACGGTTCAGGAGTGTGACTCGATCCTGCTTTTACGCGACGGTGTTGTAAGGGAGCAAGGCACCCATACCAGCCTGGTTGATTCAAAAGGCGAATACTATCATCTTCTCTTAAAAGAACAGATCAGCCCGGTTGGTGTTACTGCATGATCGCAACAGGACAGGATAATGTCATCGAAGATTATCTTATTCGCCTGTGGTGGGTAAGGCCTGTCAAGTGCGGGTTGACAAACGAAGCGTGATGGTAGTGTTTTCTGGGAAATAAGATCGCCGTGTGCTGGCCATTGAAAGGATATCCTTAAAAAGGACTTTTCAATATCAAAAAGATGATGCGGCCAGTGTAAAGCAATTTTATCAACATGTATCCAGATATCGCTACAAGTTCACTCGACGTGCCTCTGTTTGAAACCGCTTCTATTTTTCTGGAAATTTTTCCGCGTTTTGAAAACGTTTGTAGGCCGCGCGCACACAACTTTTAGGAACCTTTATCAGCCTCATCACACACTCGATTCTTTCTACCAGGTCTAATATAGGATCACATTTGCGGGCATCAACCAGCATATCTCGAAAACAGGCATCTGTCTCCGCTTTTAGGTTGGCCAGTGCCGCGGTATTCATGGAGTGGTAGGGGCTCATTTGCACATCTGCAAGTGGCTTACAGGAATCGGCGGCCTTGACACAGTTCTCTTGACAGGGAGGCAGCGTAGCATCAATGTCCGCGGAGCATTCGTCCATGCAGCGCAGCACCGTATTCGTGCAGTCGCGATACGCCACCCGGAGGGATTCGCCGACCGCTTTCATCTCTTTTTTGCCGGATGACTGAGCATAAACCGGGGTGATGAAAACAACATACACAAGGATACTGACAACTACTTTGCAGCTTTGAAACATTCGATCCTCCTGCCGTTTTGCCGAATAGTAGTAAAAACCCGCGAGTTCAAATGATGACATGAACTGTCTGTCTATTGGTTAGTGATCAAAGTGACCCGAAATTTGATCTGCGACATGCGGTGGGACCTTGGCAACTATTTTGCCTGCAGATATACTTCTTCAAAGGGCTGGACCACAACAAAACCATTGCCATCGAATTTCATCTGGATTGATTCTCCACTCCCTCTTCCCAGGAATGTCTTAAAGGATATATCTGTCTTAAGGTCTGGAGCCAGATTTCCTGACCAGGCAACAGTCGCATTGGGATCGGTTATGACCGGTCTTCCAGGAGATACTTTTAATGTTAAAGGGTCATGGTGAGTGGTAATGGCGATCATGCCCTGGCCACTCAGTTTAATATTGAACAACCCGCCCGCAAGCATACCGGCCACTTTTTTTAACATGGTGATATCCCAGTCAACAGAAGACTCAAAAGCAAGCAGATCGTTGCCATTTACACAAATGGTTTCATTATAAAGCTCTAAAACAGTAATTTTCTTGCCGGCATCTGCAAGGTATAAAGCGCCTTTTCCCTCTGCTTTGGTTAATGTCGCCCCCTCCCCGCTGACCGCTTTTTTGAGAAGTTTTCCTAAGCCGTGTTCCATGACACCTTCACGGGTGAATTTGATTTCACCGGTATAAGCAATCATGGAGCCCATCTTAGTCCAGACAGACCCATCCACATTGATCTCAAGCATGTTGTTGCTTTCAAGCTCAAAAAGCCCCTCATCTTTATCTTTTTGGGCGGTCCTGGCCACAAACTTCGCAATAGAATATTTACTGTCTTTCACCTGGACGGCTTCGCGAATTTTCACCGGATTCTTACATTTCGGACCTCGATGCTAACAAAAGCTGACCCCTTTACACTCAATTAAATTAACCCATTTAGTGCGCGTCTGTTTGCAAGATCGAATCTGATCAAAATCGGAGGTCAGCATAATATTATCGATGGGT
>Ga0126335_1000547_pt1 | contig 18331 bp, 20 predicted proteins | sample OlaspJWI45metaG_FD_108409 | JGI IMG/M metagenome (GOLD analysis project Ga0126335, IMG submission 108409) | Marine gutless worms symbiont microbial communities from Oahu, Hawaii - Olavius sp. 1 OAHU.JWI-45 metaG | ecosystem: Host-associated > Annelida > Digestive system > Unclassified | place... | reverse complement strand
GTCGGTGGTGTTGTCTGCGGTGCCGGATGTGCTGTGATAGGCCATTTATTCCTCCTACAGGATCGGGTTCTCTGTGCCGGTGACACGGAGCCTGAGATCCGTCTTGTTCTGTACGGGTGTTCCGGCGGGCACGATGCAGCGCCTCCATAGCGAGACGGTGACGTTATGCGCCTTGTCGCCCACGTTGAGCGGCGCGCCGGGAGTGGCTGTGTCCAGTTCCGCTTGGGTCAGCGCCAGCGCATGCCAGTCCGATTCGTCTCCGCCTACGGTATCGACCGGTTCAATTACCAGTCCCGTGTAGTCGTATCCGGAGTAGACCGCTGCCCCGGCGGCATGCGCGACGGGAGCTGTTCCCCCGTTACCACGCTCCACACCGAGCGTCGTGGTTCCAGCGCCGCTCAAAACACGCAGTTGTTCGTTGTCGATGATGATGACTTCACCGTCGGCGAAGCGGGGCTCATCCAGCTGCAGCGAGGTCTCGCCCGAAGCCAGTGCAACAGCCAGCGTTGTCTGGTCGTTGGCGAGGAAAAGTTCTTTGTCTTTTGATTCGCCGTCGGTCCCGTTGTAGGTGTCGTCATCGGGGTTCGAGAGATCACCTTCGGATACCTGCAGGACCAGGGTGATGTCTTCATATAAGTGAATCGCCATTAAATCCTCCTATGCCGCCGGCCATTGGGTGACGGTGTACTGATTGGCCGCCGCGTCGATTCCGGCCTGGACTTCCGCGTGTTGGTCCTTTTGCCGAAAGCGCCAGCGCAGGCACGGCTCGGACAAGCGGAAACCGGAGCCGTTCAGCGGCATGAGGCCCAACCGCATCGGGCGGGTACGATCCACCGAAAGGCGGAGCCCCGTATGGTTGAGCCTGCGGCTATTGAGAAGCAGTGTCTCCACGCGTCGGCGGCGGGGAATGTCTGTATCCACGGTCAGCTCGAACGATGCCCGAGCCTCGGTGACATATGCGTCGGTGATTTCAGTTGAGTTCAGGGTCCGGCTGTTCAATGAAAAACCGGGACGACGGGCGCGCCAGCGATCCACCACGTCCCAGGCTCCAGAGACCTCCGACCAATCCGCATGGGCATAGGCTGTAATGAACAGATGCCTGCCGGTAGCAGCACCGGACACCTTGTCAATACCGTTCACGCGGGAATGCCCCACTCTGAACCAGTGCGAGAGCCGTGAACGGCGACCGTAACGATGGGTCCGCCGGTTTCCCTGATTTTCCGATTCGCTGTGAAGCGCCTCGGATAACAGATCTTTCTGCCGGAATTTTATTTTACAGGCCGGAGCGGATTGATTGAGTCGAGATCGGTTCAGATCCTGACCCGCCAATCGCACGACCGGCGTTGTGGTATTAGATGTTGGTTTGGTATCGATCCCGCAGCAGACGGCGGACTTTCGCTCGCTTATCCAGAGATTGGGCAGCCAGTCGGAATTGAGCGGTACACTATTTAACCGGAACCGCGGTGTGCGTCCGTGCCAACGCGAGAGGCATACTCCGGCTCGTTCAATATCCTGCAGGAGCGTTGTGCCGTCCGTAATCCGCCACAATCCCCAGGTCTTGTTCTTGCGGGTCAGGTGGTAGTCGGTGTTCAGCGCGTTGTGATTGACCACGAAAGTTTCATGCAGATGGCCAAGACAGACACGTTCCACCACCTTTTTAATAACCGCCTCAAAATCCGATTCCATCGACAGCAGCGAGTAGAGCCACTGCAGAAAAAAGACCCTGGTACTTGCCGGGTGATGGAATTCCAGTGCCGGACGAACGCCTTGTACGATGTTATCGCTTTCGATGCGGTAGACACCGAGGCTGTAGATCAGTCCGGGCAGCTTCGAACGTCCCACCAGGGAACGTCGATTAAGCCGCAACGCCTTGTGGAAGGTTTCTTCTATGCCTCCCTGCCAACCGATGTCGGTGAGAGACCGGCTGATCGCCGGGATAGTCCCTTTACGCCGATAGATCTCCACGGCCTCACGAATGAGCCTGCGCTGGGTCGGAGCGTCGGCAAGGGGATCGAAGCGATGTCCCACGATTTCTCCGAGGAACGGAAGAAACCTGTCTTCGCAGCGGTCGACGTCAAAGAGTTCGGGAAATCTATCGATCAGTTCCTTGAGCTCGTCGAGACTGGTCGCAGGGACATTGAGAAGAGTCTGCAGATCACCTGAACCGTCACGCTCGCGGTAAAGCGGCGGCAGGAGGTCGATGAGTTTCTTCTCGAAGTAGGATGCCATCAAGCGGCCCTCCTGACATCGAGATTGGGCGTGCCGAGAACGGCGATTTCACCGGCTCGGATTTCAACATCCTGCTGCGGAGTGAACATGTTTACATGGCTCACACCGCGCACGTCGTCGATAGCGGAAACCAGGTCGGAGAAGTGCACCGGTACGCTGAAATCCATGCGGTCGAAGGCGAAAAACTCTTCCAGCGCCTGCTCGACCCTGCTGCGCACCAGATCCAGGTCTTCTCCCGCATAGGCGAATATCTCCGCGTCGATAACCACGGGCCGATAGGCCGGCTCAAAGAGGTTGATCTCTACGGTGATGACCTTGCGCGATTCCAGATACCCGGCAAGGTCCTCTTTAAGAAGTGTTGAGGGTGGTCCGCCGCCATCCGGGGCGACAGCCAGGTTGACCTGGTAATAACGGATATTTCCGCAGTCGTTGACATCGAGGATCTGTGCCTTGGCAACACCGGGATAGCCCTCCGCCAGCGCCTGGTAGTCTTCCTTGGTGACCGCCTTCCACAGGGACCGCACTTCGGCCGGGGCCTGCTTACGGGCGTGTTCCAAAGTCTCGCGGTCGGTCCCGCCGGTGGTCGGGATCGGGTTGTCGACTGTGAGAGCGACTTGTTGACTGTCGAGATAAATGGGCGTCAGCAGTTCATTGACCAGATTCGCTCCGATGTTCCCGGACGCGCCCAGGGTTTCGAGATAGGCCACCTCGATTTCCACTCCGGCAGTGGGAACGACCCCGCGTACGCCGTCACCAAAGACGATACTGGTCTTTTCCAGGGCGTCTGTGTCGGATTGAAAGTGAAGGGATTCGGCATTGCTTTCCTGGAAGTGAAGGACCTCTGTCCACTCCTGGTCTTGTATCCGGATGCGGATGCTCCCTTGAGCGACCGCCGTCCCGCTGAGATTGATCGTCTGGCCCGGCTCGCCTGTGCCGGAAAAGGTTTCAGTTTTGCGAATCCCCTGGCGCGCGCCCACTTCGACCGTCATCTGGCCAGTCGGGATGGTGGCGTCTTTGGCCGTCTCAAACTCGACATCTTCGTCTTTCAGACGGGCCCTGCACGCTGTTCCTTCCGGTATGACCAGATCTGCGTCAAGGGGCGCGGCCAGGGAGAATCGCAAATTGGTTGTGGCAGCCACCGGTGAGTCCAACCGGTAGCTGACAAGTTTGCAAAGGTTGATGACGTTTTGTCGCTGGCGGGCGGTGGGCAGAAAGGCTTCGGCGGCCTGAGCGTCCAGATAGTACGCCAGCATATCGCCGACGCCGCAGAAAAGTTCGAGTAGAACGACACCGAGGTCGGACGCGTTGAAATCCGTCCAGCGGTCGGTCAGCTGCGGCACCCGCGCCAGAAGTTCCCGACGCAGGGAGTCGTAGTCCTTGTTTGTATAAGCGATACTGGCTCTGCCCATTTCCGGTGACCTGTCGGTTTTAGCAACATGGGCTCCTCAAACTGTCGCAAATGACAGAGAGGACCCGCTTGTTACTTACCGGCAATGGCGCGGAACTGTCGGGGAGCGGATACTTGAAGCGGCTCGCGATAGAAGGGGTAGACCAGGTTTCCTTCCACCTGGCTCTGGATAACGCGGTAGGAGATGCGGACCGGCAAAATGTGGCGGTCGATATTCTGCGATGAGTCATCAAAGGATACGTCGGTGATGACCACCCGCTTTTCCCAGCGTTTGATGGCCTCGATGACGTAATGGCGGACCAGGCCTTTCAGAACATCATCGTTGGGCTCAAAGATCAGGTCCTTGAGCCGGGACCCGAATTCGGGGCGCATGAATCGCTCACCCGGGCGCGTGCCGAGGATCTGGAGGATGCTTTCGTGTATGTGTTCATGTTCCAGCGAAGTGGCTGATGACACCTGCGCTCCACCTGAGCGTTGCCGGAACCTGAAGGGGAATTTCAGGCCTTTCCCGAGAAAATCGAGCTCCATCACTCACGCTCCTCGCAGATTACCGGGGCGACACCATCATTGCCGCCTTCGTCTCCGGTTCCAGCGTTTTCCGGGAAGCGTATGACAAGGTCCAAACCGTTCGTCATGGAAAGATGGATCGTACCGTCGGCTTCAATGATTCCTTTATGACCGCTTTCGGCTGCGGTGAATCCCTTGGCTCCGCCGGGAACCAAACGCACCTGAATATCCTCACCGACACCTTCGATGCGAACGATAGCGAGAATATCGACAGTACCGGTGGGGTTGCCGATAACGGCGGTACGTTCGTCGTGAGAGACATCGAGACGGTATCCGCCCGGCAATTCAATTCGATAACGGCCTTGGGCCGTCTGGACCGGATCGATATCGAGAGGTAAACCCTCGATGCCAGCGGCTTCATGCGTAACACGGATCGCTTCCGGCTTGAGGGTGAGTTCCCGACTGTCGGGAAGCGTCACGATACCGCCGCGAGCGGGCTCAAGGGTGACGGCGGTTCCATCCTGATCAATAGAGACAAGGCTGCCGTCCGCATTCACCCGCACAAGCACGCCGTCAGCCAGAGTGAAGATACGTCCGCCATCCGGCAGATCCCGAACAGTGGTTCCTTCCGGCATGGAGATAAAAGGATGGAAATCCGGCGGATCGGGTTGTTCGACCTGCTGAATGTACTCCTGGGCGCTTTCCGCATGAGCTTCCAGTACGGTCTGGGCTTCGGCGCGGATCGCCTCTGAGGCGTTATGGCTCTGCTCCAGGATATTCTTGATATCGGAGAGGCTGTTCTTGACCTGGAGAAGATAGGGCTCTTCTCCCTCGCCGGTCACGCCAAGGCCGAAGGCCAATAACCGCACCAGCGTCATAATTTCATAATGAGACAGCGACGAACTGGTCTGTTCAATTATCGGTCCGCCTTCCTCGCCGTATCCATATCCATTACCGAATGCCATTATAGACCTCCCAAGGGGATCAACTGAACATCGGCGAGAAACCATCCGTCGAACTTCTGGTACAATCCATCACCTGTATCCCATAGAAAGCGGAGGTTGACCGTATTTCCAGTGAATTGGGAAAGGTCGACACTTTCAGTCCGTCTCGGAATCGGATAGGGCTGCAGCGGTTCCCCGTTGATATCAATAGTTGGATTGAATCGCCTCATAAAAGACCAGTCCACATAAAGCTCCAGCCTGTCAAATCCGGGACCGTCCACGCTTTCGATCTCACCCCAAACATCGAACCGGAGAAGATAGTCGCGGTCCAGGAAAACGGTAGTCGAGAGTTCTCCGGCAGCCCGGATATTGCTTCCGTCTTCTTCGTACCAGCCGGAGAAATAGTAAAAGTGCCAGTTCCCATCCGGCAATCGTTCCACGTCACCGGAAGCCTGCCAGTTGAGGATCGCGGCCGGGGTTGAGCGTTCCACATCCACCTGGATATAGCGCCGTGAATAAACCTGTCCGTCCAAAAAAGCTTCCGCTGTAACGACTGTGGCTCCCGGGGCCGCCCCGAAGCACAGCAGGCCTTCTTCAACACGAGCGATTTCCGGATGGGCGGACTGGAACAGCACCTCTCCCAAGGGATCACCAATTATCTTCACCGGTATCGCATGCTCAACCTCGCGGTACGGCTCGCGCACCATTGACGGTGCTATTTCCCAAAATGCTACAGGATGGTTATTCGGGGAATTCATAGCCATATCCGTCGTAACCTCCTCCTCCGTTGCCCTGGCCGTAATCGACCACTTCGACCTGGATGTAACGCACGCTCTCTCGATCTTCTGTGTCATAAACCATGATCACCGTTGCACCTGATTGCCATCCGAGGTTGAGCCTGCCGTCTTCATCCACCCAGGCGATTTCAGAATCGGCCGAATCGAACTCGATCTGTCCTGCTGGCTCGCCCCGAACGGACAAAGGAATCGTCACCGGCCAACCGGCCAGGGAGACCTTCACCGTCCTTGGAAATACATCCCAGTAGTGAAATAATGCGTTGTCAAAATCCATTCAAAACCTCAGTTATCGTCTGTATCCAGGCTACCGGTCGCTATCACCGCGCCGCAGGCCGTAACGTCTCCGATCCGCGCATTGGGCATTCCTTCAGTGACCGTATCCAGGCTCCCGGTAACGATAGGCGTCACGCCATGGCCCGGGATGGGGCAGGCATGTAAATCGCCCATGCGAGCCACTGGCATACCGTTGACCACCGTTCGCATGGCACCGGTGATGATCACACCTCCGTGCGACGACATATCTCCTAATCTGGCTTGCGGTCTCGCCATCGTTATTTCCCCGTCAAAAGATGAACCACGAACCCAACGACGCCTCCTACTGCTCCGCCGACGGTCAGCACCAAACCGATCACTTTCCACATGGTTTCGACACCCATCTTTTCGTTCATTCCCGCTTGGAGATTTTTGATGTCTTCAGCGTGTCGGTGAAGATCGTCTTGAACACTGCGTACCAGTAAATCCACATTTTCCTTGTCCGATTTCTTTTCGATCTCACGTTCGATCTTCTCGAGTCGTGCTTGGATTTCCCTTCTGTGATCCTCGAGAATACTGCGGAACTCCGTCCGCCAAGAATCGAAAGTTCTCGTCAGAAGACGCTGGCTTTGATCCCAATCAAGGGGTTGATTCGAATTCTGTTCATCCATGAGCGTTTTTCCTTTTCAGTGTAAAGCGTCCTCGGATTTGTAGATCGATCTGGAATCGGTCGTCCAAGCCGCGACGTTCAAGCGCTCCGGCGATAGCATCGCGCGAGCAATGTATTTGTTCGATCCGCATGCGTTGGGAGATTGATTCCGGATGGACGCGGTAGTAATAAAGCGGTTTTTGAATGTGGCGAATTTCAGTGACTTCAGATAAACGCATGCATAGGTCATAGTCTTCGGCGCATCTGAATTCTTCATTGATACCGCCTGCCTGTTCGAAAACTGAACGGCGTATGAGCCGAAAATGGAAAGTCATAAAATCGAGAAGTAGCCGGTCCTTGCTGTACGGAATACGACACCGTCGACCGTGTCCCTTAACCCGCCCGACAGTGTCAATTAGCTGGTAATCTGTATAGACCACCCCTACCGACGGATTCTTCTCCAGGACCGCGACCGTTTCTTCCAATGCCGTTAGTGACAAAAGGTCGTCGCTATCCACCCAGCACAGGTAGGCCCCGAAGGTATCCGCCACAGCGGCCTTCAAGGATTTAACGGCCCCCCGGTGATTGCAAGCGGCGACACGGACGCGTTTGTCCTTCTTTGCATATTCAATGGCGATTTGGGCGGTCTTGTCGGTGGAGCCGTCATCCCATACCAGCAGATCGAAATCCGTATAAGTTTGAGCAAGCACGCTTTCGATGGCTTGGCCGATATATCGTTCTCGGTTGTAGCCCCTGATTATTACCGACACTGATGGATACATAAGATTTTCCCTCATGTGTTGATCAAGACCTTGTTACTGGAGCGGACGATGATGTTGCCCATAACGCCGTCCATGAGGATAACGCTGCCGGATTTGTCGGTTGCCTGTATTCGCTCCCGACCTGCAGCCGCGTTCATAACCACCACCTGGCCGGCCTTGTCGGTCAGCTGGATCTTTTCTGCACCACTGGTGGAATCGATAAGGATCTCCTGAGTGCCGCAAAGCCCCCAGATGTGAACCTTTTCCCGTCCCTTGGTGGTGTCGATGAGAATCTTCTGCCAGCGCGCCTGGGTCTTGTCGCAGGATTGGATATGGATTTTCTCCTTATCCTTCCATGCCTCCCAGCGCATGAACTGACGGCAGAGATCGGTGATTTCGATACGGCCATGCTGGTCCTTGATGTCGGCGGCGATGTCCAATTGATCACCTTGCTCGGCATCCTTGGACCCCCGTCGGCGGGAGTTGCCGGTTTGAACATCCCGCTTTACCCGGCAGTCCATGTGAAGGATCTGCCCGGCGCGGTCGATGATCTTTAAGAATTCATCTTCATCCCGGTCGTCAAAAACGATGGTGTGGCCGGTCTCGGTTTTGAGCAGTACCTTGCGGCGTGGGCAGTAATACGGCGGATGGCGGTGGTATTTCTTATGTTCGAGGTTGTCGTGGCTGTCCGGTTTATGTTCGACTTTATCCTCACAGTCACGGCAGGTGGGATCGCTGCAAACGCGTTTCGACTCCTCCGGCTGTTCACCGGGATTGCTCTTTGCCAGCCATACGCCCGACCAGATGGGGAACTGGACCTTGCCGCCTTCGAACTCCGCCCATACCGATGCCCCTTCTTCAGGAACAAGAAACACGCCGATGTCCTCGTTCCCACCGTAGGGAAAGCAGGGCGATGCCCAGTCCGACCAGTTCTCCTTGCCGGTACCGAGCACCGCCGGCACTTCCAAACGGCAGCGCCCGAGACGTTCGGGGTCGTTGTTGTCGCGCACGAAGCCCCGGTATTTGCCATACCAGCGGTTCTTGTAACGCTCCTCATGTTGTCGGTCCTGGGTTTCGATCACAGACAATCCTCCCGCTTATTTCAGTGGCAGAACGCCGCGCAGGACCTCCCGCACAACACGGGTCGCAAGTCCATCAACCTTCTTTTTCGGATCGGCCTTGGTCACCGCGTGACGAAGGGCATCCTTGGCCGCCGTCTGGAGATTGATTTCCTTGGCTGCGACACCGCTCTTGACCTCTTTTGCTCCCATTCGCTCGATGACACCGATAACCGCATCCAACGCCGCGGCCTTGGCCCGGCCCCACGAAGTCAGTTTGATAATCGCCAGAAGCGTCGCGAGAAAAGTCCCGATGAGCTCCTTGTGGTCCAAAATAAAGGTCAGAATTTGTTCAAGCTGTTGCATGGTCGTTTCCTCCTGTGTTTTTCAGCGCTTCTGCAAGCGCAACGTATTTCCCGTCGAGCTGTCCCCAGTGGGCCCGTCCGTCTCGCACATCCACATGAATGAATCCCTTGTCCGGGTAGACGCCGATGCCGCCGTTGCGAAAGGCCTCGACGTCTTCGGCCAGTCGGTACATTTGGCCCGGAGTCATGCCTCTGACTGAGATATCCGCCGCGGTTCCGAGCAGATGCTGACTCCGTGTCGCTCCGCCTATCGCCAGATTGTGTTCCGGACAGCGGTAACCGCTGGTGACTCGAACCGGCAGACCTGCGAGATCGCGCAGCTCCTGCAGTGCATCCACCAGCCGCTGGTTGATCTCGGTCCGGCCGCAGCAGCGACATGCGAATTCATGCCGTGAAAAGTTCTTGCTTAGATCTCCCATTTATTTGGCCTCCTTACTGTCGTTGCCCGCTGTCCGCGTCGATGGTCACCATCTGCGGCGGTTCTTCCTGCGGGGTCGGCGGCGCTTCCTGATCGTTTTGCTTGCCCTTGGCCTCAATCGACTTGTCGCCGGCTCCTTTACCCAGGGCGTTTTTCTTGAGTTTAAGTTCGCACTGATATCCACCGTCACCGATAGCGTGGCGGATCGAATGGCAGTAATAGATTCCGGAGAATTTCTGACCGACGCCCTTGACTTCCACATTCTGTTTGGCCCTTAGCGAGGGAATGCCGATAGTGACGGCCACGGCCTCGACCTGGCGGAGCTCAGCCTCTTTGAACTTACCTTCGGCCAGGTCCTGGACGGGTTCCTGACGCGGCTCTTCGTGGAAGCCTTCGGACCGTTCGAAGCTGGGAACGATTTGTCCCGACTCCTGTTCCTTGAAGGCTCCCTCGCCGGTATTTCCGTCGACCAGGTAGGTCCGCTTACCGAGAGACGTGCGCTCCGGCGTGGTCTCGTTGTTGGCGGTATGTTCCACGGGCTCTTTCTTGCGTGGATCGACGCCGGTGGTCTTGGTCTCCGTTCCGGCTCCTTTTGCCCCCTGCGATTGGGTGGACGGGCGGAAGGAACGGAGCACGCCTTTACGGTCGGTGAAGTATTCAAGGACCGCGGCGGGCTTTTTCTCCAGTTCGCGGGGATGAAAGTGCAATTCGTCGTCCTGGATGTAAAATGCGTAGCCCGTAACTCCGTCGCCATCCCGTTCACGAGCTTTAACCGCAAGTTCCTTGAGAAACTGGGCGTCGGAGATGTTGCTTTGAACGACCCGCAGATGTTGTCCCTTGGTGGGGTTCACCATCGGCGTCAGTCCATTGGCGGAGCTAATCTCCTCGGCGATTTCGGAATAGAGGATGCCCGGAGCGGGCTTTTTCCAAACCTTCTGGTTCTCTTTGCCGGCCAGTTTGAACCCCTTGTCATAGGCCTTGATGCGAATGGTTGGATCGCCGCTCTCGGGAAAGTCGTAATCGATGTCCTTGATAACCGCCTTTTTGCGCGGGGAGAGGTTGTCGACATAACCAAAGCGGGCGACGATTTCATTGCCCTCCTGGAATAGTGAATCATCCACAAACTGCAGGTTCCGATCCGTAACCGATAGTTCCAGGACATCGAGTTCCTCCTCGTTGTCCTCGAAGACGAACGAAGTGATCTCCTGCGTGATATCCGCAGATAATGTCTGTCCCTCGATCTGAATCAGGAACGTCGGTTTGAATGTATCGAGATCCATGCGCCTAACTCCGGTTGTACCGCCGGCATGGCGGTCTTCACCGGATACTTACCGGAGCTTGGGAAAAGTTGTCGGCGCGAATGGAATGAAAGGCTTGAGTCAGCTCAGCAGACGCATCAGAACATGTTCAACGGATGGAATCCGAAGGACGGTGCCGGGCTCGATCTCCAGGGGAAAGAAGATGTCGTTGTAGTCGCAGATGATCCACCACAGATCGGCACGGTCCAGGTAGCGGTGGGCCAGCAGATCCAGCCTATCGCCGTCAACCACCGTGTGGAAGCGATCATCGGGACGGGGAGTTGTATCGACGCGCTGCCGAACTCCCAGAAACTCATCACCATTATCCGTGTAAAGGATGCCCGCGGCATAGCGGGAACGACGTCCGATCATCCGCGCACCTCCGAATAATCCACCGACTCGTCGATGTACTCCTCGAGCACCATGTCGACTTCGGCATGTTGGGGCAGGAGATTTTCGCGGTCAAAAAGATGAAAGAATCGCGACTTTACCTGCCTGACCACGCAGAGCACACCGGGATAAAGATCACCAAACATGAACAGCACACGGTGCGGCGCGTTCTTGAGCATCGTTCCTGCATGCTCCGGGTAGAGGAGAGAGCGCAGCCAGTCCACCGATTCCTTGACCGGTCCCTTGAAGAATAGAATTTTGAAGCTGATCTTACGGGGCTCGCCGGCCACATATTGGTAGCGGGGATGGCTCATCCCCGGAATCTTGATGGCGGCATACGCGGTACTTTTGTCATCCACGATATCATTGGGATTGTATTGGAAATCCAGTAGTCACCTGTATCCACATCCACGATGTAGGCTGTGATCTCTTTCTGGTCCCAGGCCACGGTCAGAACTCCTTGATCTCGACCACGGTCTTGCCCAGACAAAGGGCATGGTCCATTTCTCTGCGCATGCCACTTGAAACCCCGTCTCCAATATAGGCCCAGACCTCGTCACAGCTTTTCATAAACATCAGTCCACAGGAGATGCCGATCTCCCGCTCCGACGCCTTTTCATCGTCAAGGAAGCGGGTGAACAGGAGATGGGGTGCGAAAGGAGCAAAACCGCGCTCCACAGCCTTGCGGCACAACCGCTCGGCGACAGTTACATTGCGGGTGACGTTTCCTGCATATCGACTGCAAATGAATATTTTTTTCATGCTATCCTCACAGTGTTTCGTAATTCTTGATTTTGCGCTCACGCAGATCGCGATAGACCGATTGGGCAACCTGACGTCCATCGAGCAAGGTGGTAACCGAGACGTCGATGGGCCGTTCCGCGAGCGCCTCAAATTCGCTCAGGATGGCCTCCAATACCGGCAGCAGGTTTTCGCCGGTGGACGACTGCGCAAAACCGTTATTTCCTGAAGCAAGGACACCTCTGGTCTCACCGAGAAGACGCGATTGTTCAGGAGGCGCAGGCTCTGATCTCGTTTCCATGATCGCCGGTTCGGTTCCGAAGAGAGACGTTCCCGCCGGAGGGATTTCACCAGCGACAACTGGCGTAAGCGCCAGTGTCCCGGCCAGCATCGATGGTGCGGCTACACGTCCCAACGTATCGTTCATGAAACCGAAGACTCCCGCGATTGCCTTTGCGGGGACGGTCGCGGCCTTGGCGATCCCTCCGGCCAGCGCTTCCAGGAGTGCTGATCCGCTACGAGTCAGATTGGCCAGCGGACCCTCCTTGGCGTCGGAAAACGGCAACAGATCGCGAACAAAAGAAAGGGCCGACTTGGCCGCCCGATAAGGCGCGGTGACCGCCGATTTGATTCCTTCACCCACGGTGGTAAGAATGGCTTTCCCGCTTTCAAACGCGGTGCCGGCCAGGTTGGATACAGTGGACGTCACGGAATCCCACGCTCCCGAGGCGGCGTTTTTTACCTTTTCCCAGGCAGAGGAGGCAACTGAAGCCAGTCCCTCGAACGGGGCTTTGATCCACTGCCAGGCGCTTTGCGACATAGACTTGAGACCGTCCCAGGCCATGGATGCGGCGTTGGTGATATGGTTCCACGCACTTGAAGCCGCGTCGGCGATCCAGGTGAACGGCGCGCTCACAAAGGACCACGCCGACTGAGCAAGGTTACCGAGCCTGCTCCACAATTCACTCGCGGTGGAACGAATACCGTTCCAGATGCTTCCGGCAACATCACCGACCCATCGGAACGGCGTAACCATGGCATCGAACGCCGACGCGCCGAGACCCTTGATCCCGTTCCAAGCGGAAGCGACCACGCCGGTGACACCACGCCATGCGGACGCGGCGAACTCGACGCCTTTTCGAAACGGCCAGGTCAGCGCCGAGAGGATGCCGGAGCCCAAGGACTTGATGCCTTGCCATACCCAGCGAACAGCGGAGAGCATCCCCTTGAGTGCCATACCAAGTATCTTGCCCGGCAATGAAAGGACTCCCATCATGCCTTTGGCGAGAGTCCTGAGAATCGACGCACCTGAATTGCTCAGACTGGATAAAGGTCCTGTTTCGGCGTCTGAGAACGGCAGCAGTTTTCTGAGCCAGCCGAGCGCCTTCTTGAGAAGTTCGAAAGGATAGGTCACCGCCGACCAGATACCTTTTCCCAAGGCGATCAATAACTGTTTGCCCGCTTCGAAAAAGGTCGTGTCGCCCGAGAAAAAGCTCCGCACCGCTCCGAAAACATCCCTTAAGGTTCGCACCAGCGGCAGGTCCATGAATGCGGCGACCAGCGACGATGCGATGGCGGTCAAAAACCGTCCGATAGACGAGAACAATCCCTTGATGAAATTCCAGACACCGACGATCACATCACGGGCCCACCGAAACGGTGTGACCAAGAAATCAAAAACAGCGCTGCCGATGGATTTCAATCCGTCGACTACTGAAAGGTCTCCGGTGAGCACCTGCCAGACCGTGTAAACCACCCGGCCGACCATGCGGAGCGCCTGGACCAGGAGCCGGATCGGCAGGAAAAACTTGTAGATGAACTTCCCGGCCTCGATGAAAGCCGTGACAATGGTCTTACCCAGCCAAACGACCGCACGCACCACCCAGGTGACGATCTTGACGACCGCCACCAGGTTGAAGATCACGAACTTGAGCAGATACGCGCCCACCTTGGCCATGACACCCAGAACCGTGCCGAGCGTTTCTCCCAAACTTCGATAGGATGAAGCGTCGGCGGAAGATGCCGCCAGGCCGAAGATTTCCAGAACCGAAAAGACCGCCTTGTAGAGAGCGCCGTATGCCTGCATGAGTGCCCGAACCGCCGGTTCAAGAATCGCCCGGATCTTTCCGAACGCGTTGGAGAATGCCTGCCATAAACCTGTCAGGAATTGGCGCACCCGGTAATAGATGCGGAACACCGTAACTACGAGTCCCATCAATCCGGCCGCTTCTAACTTTTTCGCCAGCTCAGCCGACATTCGTCCGGACCCACCGCTCAAGGATGAAATCAGCTCACGGATACCCTGGAAAACGAGTTTGACCTTCTCCCAAGCACCCAAAACCATGTCGCGGATGCCGCCGAAATTGGTCTCCCACGCTCGTTTGAGCAGATAGACGGCCAACACCACACCGCCGATAGTGGCCACCACCGGTAGAAAATAGGTGGCGAAGGCCGAACCCACACCGGCTACGGCAGCGCCCATGGCCGCGAGACCGGCCTTGATGGCGGGAAGCATCAAACCGATAGTCCCCGCGGCAGCGATCACGCCGCCCACAACGACGAGCACCGCACCCAGGGCCATGGACAGGGTGAGAACGACCCTGGTCAACCCCGGCATGGACTTGGCCAGCTTCTGAAAGAAGAGCACGGCCTTTGATATACCCTGAATAATCGGTGTGACCACCGGGAGCAGTGTGCGGCCGAGGATTTCAGACAGGTTGCCGATTTGCTGCCACAGGAGCTTGAACTGGCTGCCAATATCCATGTTCATCGCCTGGGCCATCTCTTCGGTGACGGCGGTGCCGGTCTTCATGGCCCGGGCGACGGACTGAATATTGGTCTCCAGCGCCCCTACACCCTGGGACATCTGCAAAAGGAACTTGACGGCTTCGTCGGAACCGAAGGCTTTCTTGATCTCCACCTGGGCCGCGGCCTGGGACAGGTCGGGGAAACGCCCCTTGATCTCCTGGAGGATGGGGATAATCCCTTTCAGCCGTCCCGTGGAATCGATAAACGAAAGCCCGAGCTTCTCGCCGGCCTCGGCGGCTTTCATGATGAACGCCTTGTACAAGGTTCCGGCTTCCGATCCGGGCATGGTGGTCTGTAACTGCCCGAGAATGGCGAGTTGTTCCTGCAATGGAACATTGGATGAGGCGGCCACCGCGCCGATGTTCTTGATGGCGTCGGCCATCTGGCGGCCATTGGTCTTGAAGGAAGCGACCGTCTGAGCCATAGCTCCGGCGAAGGTCTTCGCCCACTGCGCGTCCGACATATCCTGCATGATGGGCTTGAAAATGCCATAGGCCGTGGTGAAAGTGCCGACCATCTCTTCGGTGGTCGCCTTGGTGGCCTTACCGGTAAGGGCGGCCATGGCGGTGAACGATCCGACCGCTTCGTCGGTCAACCCGGATAAAGCGGAGCGGACGTCATAAGCTGCGGTGATGAATTCGGACTTGGTCGATCCGGACCAGGTGTTGGTGAAAGATTCCGCGGCGTCTTCAATGGCTCGCAGGTCCTTAACCCCGAGGGAGGACAGTTCACCGAGTGCTTTCTGGGTGGCTGCCGTGGATGCCACGAGACCGACGGGCAAGGCCATGAGCGCCAGACCCGCGCCGATCATCATGGTGCCTTTCTGGATACGGTCGAGGTTGCGCGTCATACGCTCGCTGGATGCGGCGACTGTGGCGTCCAAGGACTGCATGGACGTCTGGACCCGGGCCGCGTTCTGCGAAAACCCGTCCTTCATCGAAACAACGACACCGAGTCCAAGATCTTCGTTCATGTGCGATTGCGCTCCAGTTCCTCACGTTCAAAAGCAAGCTGCCGCTCCAGAGCTTCCACGAATTCGTGGCGGACCCGAAGCGGCAGCGCCCGTGTTTCCGAATAACTCCAATGGAGCCCGCCGTAAGCGAGAAAGAAGACGTCTCTTACAAGCGAACTCCGGGGAACAAAAAACCCGGTTCAGCCTCCAGACGCGTGCGGATACGGGTACCGCAGGTTTCGCACTCGGTCTCCACGGTGGTATCGACGCCTGCGTCAACCCGCAGCATTTCCTGCCGCAGGGCGCTGCGGTCGCGCAGGGACATATCGTTCATCAGCTTCTTGCTCGGGGCCGCGCCATCGATGTCGATGAGTCGGATCAGCATGGCCGAAGAGATGGACGGCTCTTTAAGCGCAGCCAGTCTTTTTTCCTTTTGGCCGTCCAGATACCCGAACCGCACCTTGCGCTTCGAACCGGGCAGGGCAAAGGTGAACTCCCGCCCTTCGCCGTAGGGTGTAACCTCCAGATCATCCATGTTGACGGTCACGATGTTCGCGGCACGACAGGCTGTATTGGGACAGAGCAGCTCCAGCTCCACCTCATCCCCGAGCGATATCTGCCGCAGCTTGACCAGGATGAACAGACGGTCTCCGGACAGAAGGTCGAGCACGTCTTTCATGGACGGCTCTTCGATCTCTCCCAGCCGGACGGTACAGTTCCTGAGCACCTGGTTTACAGCGTCACCGTTTCGGATGAGCCTTTGATTGGTAAGCAGTTCCTCCTCGGCTCCGGTCATTTCCCTGAGCTCGACCTCAGTCCCGCTTGGCAGTTCAAATATGTGCATGGCTTATCTCCTTGAATCAGGTCCAGTACTGGTAACTGATGGTGAGTTTTTCGATGGTGTTGTCTGTGTTCGCGCCCTCGAGTTCGTCGTATTCCAGGACCTTGACCCATGCGCCGTGCAGGGTCCAACGCCGAGTTTCGCTCCCGGCGCGGTCGTAACGGACGATGTCGATGTCGCGCATATAGTCGTTGGGCAGTCCGCCCACCACGGCATTGACGTCCACCTGTTTCTTGGTCCATTCCCGTGCGGCCTCGTCGGAACCATCCTGCAGGATGCCTTTTTCAAGGGTGATGTCCTCGAACTTCACCCGCCCGGCGACCTTCTGGTCGAACATCGAACCGGCCGGTGCAAAGGCCACTTCCTCGAATTCGGTCTTGGGCTCCTGGCCTTTCTTGAAGAGCGCCACATCGAAACCGTTGACCTCGATGGCGAACTGCCAGTTCTGATACAGGCTCTTGGGCATATTTCCGCTACGCATGGGCTACCTCCTTACGCTGTCTTGAAGATTTCTTTGAAGTCGGCCCCGGTGGCGGTGAGCACGAAGTTGAGTTCGATGAATTCAGCCGTCTTCGTGGGCTTGACGAAGATGCGGGCCACCAGCTCGTTGCGGTCGATGACCGCCGGGGTGTTGGTTTCCTCGTCGCACTGGACCGCAAAGTCGTAGAACCCGCCCTTGTCCTTGATGTCCTGCAGAAAGGGATTGATCAGCCGGATCAGGGCCCGCCAGGTCTGCGGATTGTTGGGTTCGAAGACCACGAAACGAGAGGATTCGGCGATGGCCTCCTCGATATACATCATCAGCCGCCGGACATTTACGCGGTCCAGGGCGGAGGGTTGGCTCTGCAAGGTCTTCTGTCCCCAGATGTTGATTCCGGTGTCGGGGAAAGAAGCAATCACGTTGACACCCTCGGGGTAGATCACGTCCCTTTCACCCCGGCTGGCCTTGTAACCGAGCGACAGGGCGTTGAAGATTCTTCCGCGGTCGATGCCGGCGGGGGCATACCAGACATAGGTTTTCTGGTCGCTTCGCGCGTAACATCCGGCCACGGCCCCGGAGGGCGGAATCAGCTTCCGCTTGCCGGTGACCGGGTCGCTGATCTCAAGCCATGGGTAGTAGAGGGCCGCATAGGACGAGTTGAACGCCGCGTGCGAATACATACCCTGGCCTTTTCGGAAATTGACTGTTTCCAGTGGTTCAAGATGGATGGGTGCTTCAGCGACGAGCATCAGGTCTTTGCGGTTTTCGGCATAGGTGATTCCGGCATGAATCACGTTGGCAGTGGTCACGCCGGGAGCCATAAGCATGTTCAGGGCGTCGATCTCGTCAAAGGCGTAGAATCCGGTGTGCTGCGAGGGGTCTCCGATGTAATCGATGTCATTCAAATCGACCAGCCCGTCGTCGCCGCCGGATAAACTGAATCCGCCGTTCGCAGGCCGATCATCCGGTGTGCCGGACAGGGGTCCGAGATCCTCGACGCTGATAAACTCGGAGCGCTCGTTGGTCGCCAGCTCCACATGATTCGACGCCGATTCATCCATGGACAGGTCTTTGAAAACTTCGACGACCTCGTCCTTATATCGAATGACGAGATTAAATCCCGTGGCAGGGTCGAGCGTGCCGTCCTCAATTTGAACGCTGAGACGATCACCCCAGACGCCTTCGTTAACCGCGAGCACGCGGAGGGTGTCCTGGGCGTCCTGTCCGCCTGCAAGGTTCGCGGACGTTGCCGGTTGCACGATGCCTGTATCCTCTGTAGTTGCTTGAACCAGGGCGTCCGCCTCCGATTTTGCGGCAATTGCCGCAACGACCTGGTCCACCGTGGCGACCGGATCTCCGGCGCTGTCCGTGACCAGATTGACGGTTATCGCCTGATCTGTGACATCCACGGAAAGTGGTGTGTCGGTTCCCG
>Ga0126335_1000546_pt1 | contig 18337 bp, 8 predicted proteins | sample OlaspJWI45metaG_FD_108409 | JGI IMG/M metagenome (GOLD analysis project Ga0126335, IMG submission 108409) | Marine gutless worms symbiont microbial communities from Oahu, Hawaii - Olavius sp. 1 OAHU.JWI-45 metaG | ecosystem: Host-associated > Annelida > Digestive system > Unclassified | place... | reverse complement strand
CTCTTCTCCCAGGCTTTTTCTTCTTTCTCTGCTCACTGACACGCTGTCTGCCCCCAGCGCCTCTGAAGTTACGACCTTACGGCGCTATACAAATCTGTTTATTATTATTATTATTATTATTGTCGACGGACGACATGGGCGTGGTTGTATTTTGACAGCCGACTGGTAGTATCCATAGTCCTCAATAGCCAACTTGGTCCTAAGGCTAACCTAACCCTGGCATTAACCCCAAAGCTAGCTAACCCTAATCCTAACCCTAAACCAAACCCTAACGAATTGAGTTGGTGACAAGTTGACTGCCACCCCCATGGACCTCTTTTCACGACCCTATCGTCGCCCATAGGCCTATGAACGACGGGCCGCTCTAGGGTCTGCAGTAGGCTATAATCCGCGCACCGGCACACGGGCACACCGGTCACACCGGCCCTAGCTCATAACTCTAACCCTATACCACTAACCCTAACCTTAAAGACGTGGCTACACAGATACCTGAAATAACTGACACACATGTAGCCACGTCTTTAAGGTTAGGGTTAGTGGTATAGGGTTAGGGTTACCGGTGTGTCTTATGTCGCGTCAGTCTTTCTCTCTGTCGGGGCTGTAATGTAAAATGAAATATAAATATATAAATAAATAGTAGGCCTAACTAATGTCGCGTATAATTAGGCTAAATACACACACGAGATAGTTTGCCTTCGAATGAGAAGCATTCTGTGTAGTAGCCCATCTTGCCCCCGTGCGTGATTCTTTTTTTCCAGTTCCCAATGATTTATAGGCCTAACCGCATGATTATTATTATGTTAAGTATAGCCTGACACAAAACAGTCAGTATAGCAGACCGTCGACATTCGACAGCTAATGTTTTATTTGACATTCTCGGTTTTGAGTTGCCTCCGTGCTCAAACATACAAAGTATGAGCTGTTAGACTTCTGAAGATAGAAGTTCTTCAGAACTGTGTTCCATGCCGAGCTCTCTGCCTTTGCCCGTCTCAATTTTTCTCTCTTTGTGTGATGTCTAGGATCATCTATTATTTTATTTTCTTGCGAATTTTTGTTGCGAATCTCTCTACCAGTGCATTGAATCGAGTGCCTGGAGCAAAACTAGTCTTCGATGTAGAGATTATCACGTTGAGTGGAAAGTTCAGTTCTACTCATTCACTCATCCCAGTCATCCGGTTATCAATTTGTGAATCACGGCGCCACACAAATCAATCAATTAAATGCGATCACACCGACCGGTGGTTAACGATAACGGTCGGAATGCATTATCACAGGTATGACGCGAGTTATGTGTGGTCTCACTGTGTAGGCTTGTCACGTGCGTGGCCCATGCCAGGGCCCGGCGTTGGGCCGCCAGTGTGGTCTGGGCGTGTGCACTGCCGCTGCGTACTGTTTTTGACGACTAGACTAGACGCCGGCTGCGGTGACGACGTCGGAGAAGTTTTGTCGGTGAAGTCTGCTGCTGGTGTTAGTTGTTCGTGAGACCAGGCACGTGAGATTTCACTGTACACATCGTAGAGAAGCGTTCAGTACGTATTGTCATGGAAATTACGCGTTGATGGGGTAATTACTAGCCCAGTCGTACGTTTGGCTGGTGGCGCGATAGGAGAAATTGTGCAGTTAACTAGCACGGTCAGTGATTTGAGTAGCTGTACTGCCGGTGGGTTTACGAAGTTGTTGAAAGGCACTGTGTGCAGTTTAGTGTTTAAAGAAGGTTCTGCTGGGAAAGAACACCCTTTTGCTGTCATGTTTTACTTTAATTTAGTAAGAATGCTAAAGCGAGGAATGTCGACTGCCCCGACTGTTGTCCAGCGTTAGCTACTGTGACGTCGTTAAAGTTGCTATCTGATTGGTCGACGTTCGGGCGTAGCCTAGCGAAAGTCGACCGTGTAAGCACACTACATCGACATGACAGACCAATGTTGTTGTGATGCAGCTTGGGCTTTAGTGTTAAACCTTGACTGTCGTGTGACGTCAGTTAACGTTTTCTGTTTCGGATCACAGAATACGACCGTTAGCTTGCTTGCCTCATTTGTCCAGTTATCAATGACGCGCGTTTATGTGACAGTGACGCTGCCTACTTACAGACTCCCCTGCAACAGTTGTAATGTGTTGTGTTAATCCATTGTTGCTTTGCGGCTGTCTCGTGGGAGGGGCACAATGGAGATGCCTGTGTGTATGTATAGGCTTGCACAGCGCGGCGCACTTGCTGGTCATCACGTGACTGATATATCCTGGAGTGACTGTAGCGTGCACGAAGACGAAGGTCCGCCCTGCTTCGACGAACAGTGGTACATCTAGGGAGCACTGGCGGCGCCCTTGAAACTTTAGATGTTTTATGTTTAATGTAAATATCATTATATAACATAGTTCTAAGTATCTCAGAAGAGATGTGAGAAGAGAAGACATCATTTCATCCCGTCTCAAGAGTTGTCCACGACTGATGGAGGTGAACGCAGATGTTTGAAGCAAGTTCCAGTGGAATGAGGCTGTGATTTGAAAAGTCCTTTTTGTCATGCTGGCGAATATTTTTGACCGGGGAAATGTATTTGTTATTATTCATGTTAGGAGTATAGGGCATATGATTGGCCGGCCGGCCACTTCCCTTCTTTGCAAGATATACTTACTGTCGCATTAGCATTGGATCCGCCGCTGTTCGTGCTCGGGGCTTTGCGATGCACGTGTTGCCATGTTGCTAGCAGCATGTACAGGCATCGTAGAGGCGACATCATCTGTATCCGTTAACGCTAGGCTGTAGGGAGTGGTCACTGTCTCACTCTCGGGCCTATACGGTCGTTGGTATCCTGCTGGCCTGCGTGTTTAGAGGGACTGACTACCGCTGCGCTGAGTAGGACCTTCCACCCTGCTTGTCAAAGGTGCATCCGGTTTGCGTTGCTCGCTATCACCAGTCTTCATCGCCACATTCCAGTACTCACTGGGCTATGTTATACGCTCGCACCTCCCAAAGAGATGTATTACCATGTTTCTAATACCTTCCGCCAATTTCTTTCACCGTCCGTGGGACATATATGGAAGGTCCTGAAAGTATTGTTGAACGCCACCGCACGTAGCGCTGGACATAGACTCGTAATCTTGCATGCAGAGACATATATCGATGCATTGCTATCGATTCTATAGAGCGACAGAATCGGCCCTTTCCCAGTGAAAGAGCGGAGCTGCCGCCGTTCACAGAGTGTCGGCAGATTAGATGTGACGATTGTGTTTGTGTTTATGTCGCCGCGTCAACTTGTTGAGTTCGGACTAGTAGACTGGACTACTCACGTAGTCAGTGACACAAGCCACATGGCGGGTTACAATTATGTAGTGGGCTTACTAGGCTACTGTACAGACAGACTGTAGACGGTGCGATATGAATTCCCGCCACTTAAGCTGAGGCGCCACGCGCCGATTTCGCTGGCCGGCGAAAAAAACCGGGCAGCATCCCGGCCGGGACCATTAATGTTTATGCAAACAATCTACACACTGACCTCGAGTAGAAGCAAGCTTGTCCGCTATTTCCAACCATTGGGGTGGTTTTTTGTCAGATTCTTTGTATTCTTCCAACCGCAAATCCCAAAGAATTGGTCGCGCATACACTTCGTGCAAGATATTAATGTCAAATTCGTGTTTTTGTGCTGACATGACAGCTGATTTAACTTAAGTTTAAGTTTATCCAAACAATGTCAGTGTTCTTGGCTGAACTTGCGAACGGTCTGTGATTGGCTGAACGACATTTTCGCCGGCCGGCCGGCAAAATGACCATTTTTCCCCCGGCCGGCGTGCCGGCTGGCGACATCGGGGCGTGGCGCCTCAGCTTTAGCGGGCTTATACCCGACGTACCCGTATCACCCGTTACCGCGCATCTGTGTATAATAGCTAACAACCTATTACCACCCGTCACTGCGGGTGATTGAACTGTGAAGAATTCTCGGTTATCAGCGGCCAGTGACTGGTGGTGGTGTTCGTCTCTCTGTCTGCTCGTTGCACGAAAAACAGGTTAGACTTTGAGAAATTTTCCACCATAGATATTTTCATTGCACACCATATGGAGTATCTCAGCGCAAGATCACATTACTAATGACGAATTGATGAGGAGGGCTGGGATGGAAAACCTATCGAAATGATGGAGGCACCAAGGCAAGAGAAGAAGAGGACGTCCAAGGAAGACCTGGTGACATTCCAGGAAAATTTGCAGATGTGAGTCAGCTGCATGAGTAGTGTTCGCAGAGTGGCCATCGGAATTGGTGGAAAGTATGGTCGCCCCAGTGCTTCCGCAGAAGTGGGAGAATGTAAGTCTGAACTCTAAAGCTATACAGTAATCGCGATAGAGTGGGTGCTGGTCGTTTCCGCTACGAGCGATGTAGAAAACACCGCTACTGTTTCGATATCGCTCACAACGTGCAGCACAGCGTGTAATGTGAACGACCCTTAAGTCGACGTGTAATTTCTATACGACGACGGCAATTTTCTTTGCTATGACTCGTCCCGAGGCAGAATACCTTGGTACACCGTAGCTACAAATATTTTGCAATACGATCTGCGCGCTGATCGGTCGAGACTCGTGATAAACGCCACTCGAACTAGTGGCAATCACGTGCGAGTGAAATTCGTTACTCTTGTCGGCGTATGTTGCTCGTGTACATATGACTGCTATTGTTACTGTTGTAACGTGCTCGTGCAGTACTGTAGACTGTAGGTGTGACACATGCACATGCATATATTATAGCGATCACTTGTCGATTGATATCTGCGTAAGTCAGTTGTGAGGTCTGAATTGTGAATTCATGAAAATTACTTGTCGTTTTACGTTTTTAGCTCAGCTGGCTACAGCGTTGCTGAGCTGATCATACAGTGTGTGTTTGTATGTGTTTGTACGTGTGTCTGACTACTGATGCCTATAACCTAGCGCCTAGCCGTAACCGTAATTCTAACTTTAGGATGAGGCTGCAATCCGAGATTCACATCACTAAAGACTATACCCTTAAACCTAATAGGGATTTTAATACGCTAGCAACCACAATCATACGCCAGCGACAGCTGCATAGTCAGCGCGGCTTAATAAGCAAGTTTTCTCCCACAAAGTAGCAGTCCGATATCATCATGTCAGCCGGAGGCCTCACGAATCCTTCTTGGCGCAGTTTTGTGTTCATGGTGCATGATGTACGCGAGCGTGTAATCTTTCAGCGGCGGTGGAGTCGACCATTTCTACAAGACAAGCGACTCCCGCACTACCCCTAATCGCAGTTTCGTAGCTTATGTGGTGTACATCACTTGCAACTTCATTCGATGCACTCACTTTGCAGTCAAGTCGTATGGTCGCGCCCTACTCGATGCCAGAGGTTGTCTGTGCACGAAGTCTGTTGCGTTCTCGTTATTTTACTAAGAAATTTTCTTGGAATATTTGGTCGAGTTTACGATAATGTAGGCGGTGCAGTGTTGCGAGACATGGAGTAGATCGTGCATTGGACGTCTATGAGCAACGATAACAATCGTTACCGGGCAGTGACACGGTTGAAGACAAGGCCGAAGTAGGGAGCGTTGTAAAGGGCGTCGATGTCTGTGCATACTGCTATAGAAATGGTCGACTCCAGCGCAGCGGAATAAAGATTACACGCTCTCGTACGTTACCTTGAACACAAACTGAACCTCTGCGATACTCCAACGAGCCCTCCAGCAGACACGCTACGTCACCTGGGAAGAAACTTATTAAGCAGTGCGGTGACCACGTAGCGTACGAGCTTGGTTGATGTGCCTAACTAGTCTCTAGCATATAAAATCGCTATTAGGGTATGGTCTTTAGTGACGTCGATCTCGGTCTGCAGCCTCATCCTAGGGTTAGAATTATAGTTGCGGCTAGGCGCTATGTTGTAAGCATCAGTAGTCTACATTGGCTGGGTTGGATGAGTCAGCAAAGTGTGTGGCTTAACGTTAAGACTGTCCATTGCCGTTCGTCGACTGCTACAAAAAAACTGCTGACTAAGGGCTAGTGTTAGAGGTCACGTGACATCGTAAGCCTCGCCTATTGACAACGCCCCGTGGTAACAGTTGCTACGTCTATTACCGGACTAGTACCCCTACTGTAGTAGTATCGTAAAAGTCCACCGTGTTTGCCTGTATAGCATATCGTTTTTGTCTGTTGCCGGAATCGAAACTGACCAAGAATACGTGCGCCATCTCGGAGACAGCTGAGCTCTTGTTCCAAGTTGCTTTGTGGACGAAGCAAGAAATAATAATTGCCCCAGGCGCATATTGAGCCAGGAAACACAATCTAAAACCAAAAACCTGTAGTTAAGGTTATACTGGCATATAGTTAAATCTGTGAAAGCTCAGACCTACTAACAATGGTGGATTCGCTCTGTCAAAAATCTCATAAGCGTTTTTCGTGTACAAGACGTCTAGGTTACCGTAAAAAGGCGTACACCTATACAATTAGCCAATGGCTATGTGCATGCCCCGAGTCGTTACATTGTATAGTTAATATCACGAGCCACGACTGTTACATATAGTATAGACCTGTTTGTGTTGCGGCCAGCATTTTAGCTGGCTGTCGTGATTAACGCAACAGGTGCGTGGTGCGTGCCTGTATTAGGTCTGTTGGCGCAGGTTGACAAGTTGAGATCACTGCATTTGTAGAGCCGTGTGACAGAGGTCATCCGCGTCTGCTACCGTCTGTTCTTTGTCGCTTTGTCCAACTGTTACACTTGAGCTCATCATCGCCAGAATGTCTGCCGAGCAACACCCGAAAGTCCCGGCGGAGATTGAGTCAGGCATCCAGAACTTCGACCACGGCAAGTTGAAGCACGCCGAGACTTCGGAGAAGAACCCGCTGCCGGACAAGGAGAGTCAGTATCGCGCCTTGCCATTTCATATGTCTAATTTAGTAGGCCTAGGTTATATTACTAATCTTTGCTGAAGCTTTTGCTGCAGATAGGCCTACAGTCACTATTTAGAAAGGCCTGAAATATATTAAGCTTCAAGGGATCGAGAATTGAAGTTACGATTGAAATCAGTATGAAATCATCAGTGCCACTACAGTTCTGTTATTTCCCCCCTGATAGATCCCAGGCATTTAAAGCAATAAAAAGTTGGTTAAAACAGTTGTGGTCTTGTGAAATGGCTAGAAATCCGAATCACCACGCCCGGACAATGTTGCGTAAGCAGGCGGCATGAAATATGTAGAGCGCACAAATTCAGCAAGCTCGAGCCAGAGGCGTTCAACGATATAACATTTACAATGGACAGACTAGACACCAACACAAACTGCTTGTAAAACTTTGACATTCTGAAGTACTCATTTGCCGCTCGCTCGTAAAGTCAGATGCTGCAGGGCTATTTCAGTCTGGATTAAATCCGTTTCGACGTCATCAACCAGTTGAGCTTGATTAATTTTTTCTGGTCTTTTTCCTAACCGAACCTACTCTCCATTCTTTTATGCTAAACTTGACGACGCAGAGTGTGAAGACACTTGACAGCCATGCAGCTAATGCAAGAACAGTGGGACAGAACGGTTGAATGATGTATAGGGCCGAACTGTGTGCGCTGTCGGCTGTACCAATGGCAGCACGTGTAAACATACCGTACAAACAGACACCCACTCATTACTCCGTCCTTGGAGTTAGCGAGTAGCCTGCAGCGACTGTCTGAGCCTCTGAGGACTGTTTGCGCCGGCGAAAGCATACCCCCTGTAATGAGCGCAGCTTATCGGACAGACATGCACGACGTGCTCCCATAGAAAAACAGTCGAGGAGTTTTCACAGATTGCGCCGTGTCGTATGGTTGTCTTGTTTAAAATGTATGTTTAAAAAAGATAGACCATACTTTGAGCCACACTGTTATTGGTTTTTTTACGAAAAATTAAAGATTAGACTTACATTCATGCATTCACGGAAACGGAAATTTTGAAATTCAGAATTTTGGACAAAAGAGTGTACGAAAATAGACCAAGATAGCATAAATACAAGATATCCAAAGTTGGAATTTGGCGTTCAGAAAGTGAATATTATGCAGATCAGCACTATCCAGTTTTAGCCATAACAATGTTTATTAGGCCTGCATTGTATTTTTTTCCGCACAGCTGAATTAGTAAACCTGCAGTTGCTCCTTGTAATGATAACGTGATGGGAATAGACAGGTGTTTTGACAGGTAAGCTTCGGCCTATATCTCATGCTTACCTGCGGGCTTCATGCATCGTTGAACATATGCACAGTTATCTGTAGATAGGCTGTGCGTGCCAACAACGCAGAATAAACAGCTTTTGCAAGGTTATCTGTCAACAGACTCAGCTGAGTTTCGCGCGTCCTTATATACCTCGTCTTTGACTGGCCTAGATCTTCACCACTGCTGCGTGAGCGTGAGTGTCTAAGGTTAGACATCTGCTTTAGGCTACATCTAATGCATTTGAGGCGGCCTGTTGCGATCGATGATCATGTAGCGTGGCAAAAAAGGTAAAGCCACTTGATGTAGCGCCGCTTAGTGAAGAAACCTCACTACAGAAGCGCTCACATATGGCACGCATTGTCGAGGGATTTCACAGTTCGACCTGCAAACCCACGCGTTTTTATCTGCGAATGGAATGAACCATATCTGCTTTTGCCTTCGCAGCCGAAGCAGGTGCTCATTTACCAACCCCGGAGGGATGGAAAGCCTAGGTACCACGGTGAGTAAACAGTCTGCCCAGGACCGCTACGTGACGGGTATCACAGTTGTTATAATAGCTGTTAAAACCGTCACGCTTCACTGAACAACTGGAACGAAGGGGCTGTGAGCTTCGAACTCACGACGAGTGACGACCTCTCGGAGTAACGCAACGGGCGTAAGCTACAAACAATACGTACGCGTACATGGTATACATTCCAAGCGGGTGGTCTTCGTCTGCATTTGGCTGAAAGGCAGTCTTGTGCAGCAGACTTTGGCGGTTAGGTGGTTTTGCTGAAATGAACTGATTCTGTGATCAGAACGGGGTGCCGACAAAATACCAACCGACACTATATCAACTAAAGCAAGTATAATGAGCATTTTTCGTGAAATTTAAAAAGAAAAAGGCTTGCGGCTTGGTGGAGCGTATACCTTTAGATCAGTTGACGAGTAGGCATATAAGATGAACAGAGTTGAAGGTAGACTTTTCTATTATTTTGACGATTAACTATCAAAGGAAGGCTGGATGGTTATTTTCATCGTTTGATGAGTAGGCCTAACTATCAGACTCTTGCATGAACAGAGAAAAGGCATAAAGAAGCTGTTTTTGTTTTCATTTTTGCTTGTTTGTAGTTGATCTTTGCGGTTGGTATTATGTCGGACATCCATTCAGAACCACTGTTGAGATGTAGTGCATTTACCAAGGAATCCTTTTGGCGACACTGATGTAAGTTATTGTTGTGTTGTAGCCGTGAAGCAGGAGAAGGCGGAGCTCGACAGACGCGAGTCGATCGAGAAGTTTGACAAAGAACAGCTGAAGAAGACCAACACGGTTGAGAAGAACTCTCTGCCGGATTCCCAAAGTATGAAATGGATGGACAGGCTGCTGTGTTGTCTTCGGTCTTAGTTTATAATATTAATGTCATGTAATTAATAGTAAGCCCTTATTGCCATTGTTTAATGTCACAGTGACCAGACAGGCAGGAACAGCACAGCAAGTGCATGAATGACAAATTGCATATGAATTTTAGCACACAGGAATGTTACTCGAGACTCTGAACTGCAAGCCTTGGATGACCTTATAAAGTGCCACTCCTGTGACAATCTATTAGCACCACTCCTTTGTTATTTGAACCTCGCTGCACAACAACTTAAGTCCACGTAGCATGCTGTTATAGGCCTATAGTAGGCGTACATTATACAGACACGCTGCCATAAATTAAGGACGGCTGAGTGGGTGGTAGTAGGTTTCTGCATTCATATCATAATGGCCATGAAACCCTCGTTGTGTGACGGTTGATTGTTAATTATCTGTTGACAGTGCTCAACCAGGAGAGGACTATTCACAAGATCGGGGAATTTGACAAGAGCAAACTGAAACATGCTGAAACCGAAGTCAAAAACCCGTTGCCAGACAAGGAAGGTAAGGCTGGATGAGAGCAAGTTGGCGCGCTATATTACTGGGGCTGGGACTAAGTGAATACTATTGTGCTTATGTGCTTTGTTTTCTGTGGATGTCCACTTTAGTAAGTTATAAAATACCCCCACTTTCCACTTGCTATTCAGAAGAGTAGGTATGTGTGATGTGTTAAATTTTTCTTTCAGCATCTGCAATCTATGGTAATTTCCTGAAAAATGTAGTATCGTGAGCAAGATTGCCGTATAGGTACAGTGCTTGCACAGTAAAAGCCCGCACGCACATATATTAGAGAAACTTGCTCAGCACCAAGTCATCAGGCTCCTAGTATTTGTTATTGATACATTTTGTTAACACCATTTGGACCGATTTAGTCTTCTTCAGTTTTTGACACAGAGAAATGTGATCAGCTTCGGTCCCTGATACAATCAATGCCTTCCCTGGTGATCTGTTGCCGATCGCTATTCTCCCTATTCAGACCGAGGCTGTTCCCTGTTTAACTCACCTGTCGGTCCCTAGCTCCAGGCTCTAGTGATGTAATCATGTAAGACACACCTGCTCAGTGGTCAGTTGTCGTTTTGTGTTTGTCTTTGTCTGATTGTCTTAGCTGGGGGTTCAGTTTGTGTTTTTTTTGCATTTCAGATGCCTACGTTAACTTAATTTGCTGCTATTTTGTTATTTTTTGTTGTCAGTACCAGTGCAGTCACGTGGGCAATAGAAAACCTGCTCAGCTTAAAGCTTGTCATAAGAGACTTGTAATTTTGCGTGCGTGGACCTACTGATTAACCTTGATCAAAACCAAAATCTAGGTTGCCCATGCCCTAACTGGATTTTACGTGATACATTGTTCATATTTCTCTTCAAGGCTTACTTCTCTTTATTGACATTCGTTAGGTGGCGTTACCGGCCAGCTGAACTCCTACTGGCCAACTCCTCTTACTCCCACACTATTCGTGACAAGTAACATCATAATGCAAACGCTATCTGAAGACATTGTTATTCCAGCAGGTTTCGCATTTAGTACGTTAGAGACAATATTTGTTCAATGTGCCTATATAAGTGTATTTTGGTTATTTCACAGCCCGTGGGCTAGGCCTGTCTAGATTAATATTCAGTTCAGTTCAATTTATTACAACAAAAGGGGGCCAGAAGGCCACGAATTTTGCATATACTACATGTTGTAAATATTATACTCCATAAGCCTATACACATGAAATTGTATACTGCGATGTTGGTTGTTTTTTATCCAGTTATCGAACAGGAGAAACGAAGCAGCACCAGCTCATAAGAATATCGACTAACCACATGCAGTCTTGCTGTGCCCACAAACAGACCTAACTGCTGTTTAATCTGCCTGACATTACATTACTACAGACGGTGATCGACGCGGACCAGCGACTGCTGCTTTCAGCATAGTAGATTTTGTAGCCCGGCGTTATAGTGTTGTGAACACTGTTAAGAAACGATTGATATATTCGTTGCTTTTTGTGTTCTTCGTGGTGTATTGTTTGTTTAATGTATGCCAGTTTGTTCTGTTATGGCCTTATGTTGCAGTTGAATTGTTGCACGGCACGTTTGTTCTGCTGAAAATGAAAATTGTTAGCACCAATTTCTGACGAATAACCGAGAGGCCTGATAAAAAATGTTAGAAATTGAAAATGTGAGCAATGAGCATGCATAAAAGCCAGGGTTTTGGCTGCATAAGACTTCTTCATTTCGACATGTACCTGAGGCAGTGCAAGATGATTGCTTTTCAGGTTTGAAGTTGTGGGTTTTAGCACTAAATGATGAAAATGGAAACTTCTTGAATCTTACTACGATGGCGACCTTTTTTATGCTCTTAAAATGCCTTGGTGCTGCGGCTCCATTTCAAACTTGTTGAGGAATTAAGTACTGCTCCGGAATCTGTGGTTGCTAGCCTATATCTGCACGGCACGATCCTATGCACTATCATGCTACGTTTTTGCATAGTTGCTGTGTTTTGTCATAAAATCTGTGTTCTGCAGTGTATCAAATGAATGTCTGTTTAACTGTGTTGCAATGGGCTTGCTACACTAGACGAAGCAGCAGCTAAATCCAGTCTCCTCCATTGTAGAGAATGGCTTCTGAATGCTTCCGTATGTTCTGTGATTTAGGCCTACTTTTGATAAGAATTTCGAATTAAAACTCATAGTGACAGTGGTAAGCATTGACTATTCTCAGTTTAGAAAATGCGACTTGTCATTTGCGTGATTATAAACCTGACGTATTTTGATTATTAATTTTTATATTTCTATAATTTTGAAGTTGGACAATGTAATCTTATGCCTACCATGCATTGCATACTTGCTGTTTAGTAAGGTGTTATTACATAATTCGCCATAGTATTTTGCTAACAGGATTTTGACGTAAATACTTAACAATGTTTAAATTAGGCTCACACTTGTACTACAGAAAAGTGAGAAATAATATTGCTGTCTCAAGTGGAATGGTAATTTCCCGTCTCCAGCCGGTTACTTGCATCGTTTGCGAGTTTTATCGCATTTTAGAATGTGAAAAATCATCTGATTATAGTATTTGTAGCTGGTAAGTTACAGTGCTAAGCTACAAACCGTTCCTGTTTAATCCTGCATGATGACTAAAGTGGCTGGAGCATCACCAGCGAACAACACAACATTGTTTCAATTTGTATGCTGTAACAGTTGGGACTTGGCTGACGTTATCGACCTACGCATACAGTGTTGCCCTCTGGTGAATCCAATAAAAGCTTGATAAAAAGTTACGTTAAGAACGTATGACGGCTTCATTTATCTGTGCAGTGCCAAAGCGTTTCGCCCATCATGGCGATAAATTTCAGACTAGCAAAATAATCTACAAAGTTGGCTCCGTCAAACTACAGGCTGCAACTGTATTTTGTCTGTTGCGGAGTAAAGTTTCACAGGGCTGTGACTGTGATTAACGAGAAATTCACATGGATGGGAGGCTATGCGCCAGAAAACAGCACCGAAAAACGTACACGACCGGTTTATTATGACAATCGGCTTTGCTGACTGACGAGTAGTTACCATTAATAATACACCGTAAGACTAACAGTTTAACAGTGTGCAAGTCGAAACACTAACACTGTAATTCGCAAACAGTGACTGCATTTCGGTTAATAGACCTACTGACATGCAGCAGTATACACCAGTGGAAGCTCCAGGTATCTCTAGCCGGCCAGAAATTTTCTGGGAAGCCAAAATACTAAAACACGCTGACGCTCGACCAAAAACCATAGAATAATTTAGAATTCTGTATGCTACTTTGGCTTTGGAAAATACTGTAAAAGATAATTATATCGGGGGAGCAAGGGATAGGTAATTTTCAATGGGGATTGCAGGCGCCCCGGCCCCGTGGAGCTGCCACTTTTCTATACTGCTGGGGCTGGATGGCTAAACACAGCAGCAACAAAATGCCTTCAAAACTTGACACTCGATAGTACACTGAGGGTTTTGAATCATTACCTGCGCGCATGCGGCGAGCAGGTATTGTTTTTGGCGGCGTCTGTCTTCTCTGTGTGTCTGTCCGCACAAAGTCTTGAAAACTAAGCCCGCGGGTCAGAAATTGACGTAACTTGGCAGGAATATGCCCCACGGTGAACGTTAGAAGTTGGTGACATTTGACCTTGACCTTTGACCTTGAGAGCTATTTTCGTATTTTTTTCATTTGCCATACATATCCCATCCATTACTAGCAGTTTCGAATGCCGTAACCCAGCAACTTCATTTTCGGTGTAAAGGTACATTCTCACAATATCTACGCCACCTTCGAGTTTCAAGGTCATGGAGTTAATATCAAGGTCACGACAGCAAAAAATCGGCCGCGCGCAGGTAGGCTACGCGTGCTCCCCTCGGACACAGCTTAATTACTAATACTGTAAAATCACGGACATTATAGTTCGGCGAAAAGACAGGCTATAGTTCGAAACTAGAAACTTATTCGGATATATTCAGAAATCGATTTAATACAAACTTCACACGATTGCACCTCACGCTGCATGTTAACGTGTATTCGAATCGGAAAGCGCGAAGACACGAAATGGCAAAATACATCTACCGTGAGTCAAGGACAATAGTAAAGTATATGTACAGTTTCTGTTCTGTGACTCAATCGACCTATTATATTGGTCCTGTGGCGCGTACACGGGTATACACCAAAGCTAACAGCATCAGCAAAAATAATAATAACGTTAATAATATTGTAATATTATCGCCCGTCGACCGATATATACAATGCAGGTATAACTGTGTTCGAGTAAAATAACTAGTCTATATACAGCGCCTTGTTCATAAATAGAAGCCATATTTACACCGAGAAACGCCAGTAATTCGCAATATATGCAGTTTAATCGTATCACCTTATCTTCAAGAGACACAGCAAGTAATACAACAGCAAATCATACGTTCAACAGTATAGAACTAATGTTGAGATGCCTATACAACAAAACTGCTTCTCACAATCGGTAAAACGTCAAACAAACGAGCCAGTGTCAACCGATTTGGCAGTGCCAGACTCAGCTAGAGGGACACAGACGAAGGCCGGGGGTTCAGAACTTCACACTGTGAGGTCTGGCGGAAAGTCGCCGGAGCCAGTCCTCTGTACGAAACCGGAGGGATTTAACTTGAAAACTGCACGTAAAGCTTTTCACACAATGACGCATTTGTTGTTAAAGCAACGGCAAAAGTACTCACAAGACTGCGGTCGTATTAGCAACAAATCTGCAATTCTGTGTCTTCGTTTCAAAAACGACCCTTTTCAATTCTCTACCATCACAGTACTCTAGGTCCATTTAGCGAGTTACATAATTTTCTCATTGGTTCTTGCCGCCAGACGCAGTGCGTTGGCGCGGTATGTGCTATATGGCGACGGGTCTGTCTGTCTCTGTGTCTGTCACGTTGATGTATTGTTCCCAAACGATTGAGTCGATCGTCATGTGACCTTCACCAGATTGTAGCTCAGCCATTCTAGTTTTCCCATACCAAATATGAACCCAATAGCTCGAGGGGATCCCCCTCACTGAGGGCGTCAAATGGGAGAGGGGTAGGTAAAAGTCGGAAAACCCGGCCAATAAATCGCAGTCAGAGGACCGCTCTTTACATAACACAAGCGTCAGGCGGTTTGTCTGCGATAGCTGAGCTTCTTGTTCATAACTCTAATGTGTATCCTTGGAGACAAGTGGGAACTCAAACCCCCAACCCTCGTCTGTGGTCTCGCCACTGGCTGAGCGAAGATTCGTGTTTGCCTATCTAGAAAACGAATATATATACAACATCAAGTTCGAAATATGTATATACAAAACGGTCCTTCCTTACACCGGTTAGGCATACGGAACGACAGCGCATAAGAGGTAGCAAATTGGCAACTACGGCGTTGGTCTAGTGATCCGGCGATAAATATTAACTGGGTCGACTCGAATCCGACTTGGAAAGTGAACAATTTTCACTATTCGTTAATCGGTTTAATTCGTGGCAGACAAAAGGGGCCTAGCATCTCCAGCGTAGAGTCGTAGGCACAGCTATAGAACTTCAAACTTGGATCTCAGAAGTTATCGATAAAACACACAAACTAAGAAGGGTTAGTTAGATCTAGATATAAATGAAGGAGTTGATATTAACAACGGCTGGGGTAATTGGGCATGTAAATAATAACCTAAAAATTGTAAAATAACTTTTCATGGAGACTAGGCATGCATGGGCTGTCAGCTAACTATGCCCGTGCACGGTTGGCATGCGAGTCAATGCAAGTGTGACAATGACAGAGGATACAGGCGTGCAAAAGATCATGATGAAATTGACAGCGATAAACACAATACAGAACATGGTAAACATTCTCCATCCGCTCTATGCTGAATCGACGACTTAGAATTTAACTTAACTTACAGATAAACGCTTACATCAGAAATCATCAACCTGCACGCCGCCAATGCGGAAGCATTAGCACCACATACCCGTAATGTTACGTGAAATATACAAGTGCCTGAAACAGCCTAACACAGAACGCCGACCGACGACAACGTAACAACGAAAACGAAACAATCATGCTTACTATGTACAGCGCGCTGTAGCAATCATAACATCATTCAGTACAACAGCTGCGAACAATATATGCAGTTAAAAAGCCAGCCGTTACTGCGTCAAGTGACGATTATAGCTGCTGCTGCTGATCTGCGGTATGAACTGAAAGAGCACAGGCTGAGCGAACCGCATGTCGTCCAGACGAGACGCATGGCAGTTTACAGTATAATGACTGATAAATGTGCGTCCGACTGTTCTTTATCTTCGTTAAGTAGCCATTAAACTTTGGCCTTTGACAATTTTCGACTCGGGCTGCAACGAGGAGGATATTGAGACTAGCACCCAAACACTGCTTTCAGTCGCTCGACGGTTATTTTACTTGCCAGTTCATCTGCAGTTGCCGCGTCAGTGTACCGGGCAGATATCGAGTGAACTCCACTGAAAACCGAAGCAGACAGAATCGTGGCAGTTATTTCGCGGCAAGCGACTGGCGAACGGACCAGGCATAGAGGGAGACGCACGCGACGGGACGGGAACGGGCGCGCCAATTAGATAGCAGCCAGTGGCGTCGGTCTGGTCTGCTCTTGCCGGCGTCTGGAAGAGACTTAATTGAGGTGCACCGGGTGCATTGGATGGCGCCGCCGACACCGCATGAAGCCCGGCAAGACGGTGTACCTGCAGTCCATTCCGTCCAACCCCAGCGCGCTCGTTGCCTTCTTCGACTTTGTCGGCGCAACTGCGGCCACTAATCAGAAACACACGCGCTGCTTGGACGAGCATTGCAACCATTACGGACGCCGGAGTCAGCCTCGAGTCCTGCTGTAGCACCAGCCAAACTGGTCTCCTCTCGGCAGCTCTCTTCGTCTGTGCAATGTACGTACGGTCGGTCCTATGATAAGAAGTTTTCAAGTGTGTTTGACTATTCGTCGGCCTGACCCGGTCGGTGGCTCTCCCAATCTATTTCCGCCGACATCTCGTTCTACGACGCGTGTTTAATTCGTTCTACATATCTCTTCCACTGCGTCGTCATCCGCCGTATTTCCTCACGCCCTCACCGGCTTTGTAATAGGCCTAGTATTTCACGTGCAACGCTCCAACATTTCGCGCGGCGATTGGAGATGGGCCGAATAATCGGTTTCGGTTTATAAACCGCGACTAATTTGCGTGATACTAACGAGTTGCGGTAAACTGCTGTTCTCGTTGTAACGCTGGCGGCAGCGGCAAGCATCTGGACAGTGGCTGAGCGGGTAAATTCTGGTGTCGAAAACTCGTCCACGGGCGGCAGTCGATTCAGAGCCGAGCTTTTAGAAAACTGTTCTGCGACTACAGCACAGCAAAACACGCATTCTATTATAACAACATATACTCCGTGTAAAACTAATAAAAGCTATCCCGAGGTTGATATAAGGTTAGGAAATTGGGAGATGCATACTATCTTTTGGCGCGCATATCCACGGCAAATGGCATTGCGGTTTCGAAACCTAGTTCGATCCGCCAGTTTTTTTGCATAGCTTACTCGAATTCGGAAATCCAACACATTCATATTCGTCCTGTGACTTTTAACCTAGTTGAACCTTACGAAAAATCAATATTGCTTGGATATCTGAAGCATAGTTTTGGTTCTACCCACAAAACAAACGCTGAATAACAAGCACACAACCCTCAATTGAACCCCATCTACTTAAAGAGTGAACGTCAAACTGTCAAGTTACATCTCTTCCATATCAGAGCGCAGGTCTTACGCACAGCCTCAACTACAAGAACTGGCTGTATCCAAATCACTTTCGGCTAAAACGCACCTGTACACGGCGTCGTTGGTAACCATGGTGATGACGGCGACGCCTGGCCGACCGCCGCCTCTTTTTGCTATCCGACAACGCGTTACGTTTCTCCTGACATCGTTCGCCCTCAAAGTCGCCCCTACATCTACAAACGACCACACAAGTAATTATAATACTAACAAAACTACGCAGAACGAAAATGCCCCCCTCACAGAGGGAGCCCACAAGTCATCACACGCTTGCGTGTTACTTCTATATAGATAAGGCGCTTGTGTCTGTCTGTCTGTCCGCTCATAACTCGGAAAGGGGAAGGGCGATTGCCTTCAAATTTTCAGGGTAGCTCCAGGGCATCCAGGGGATGGTTTTAGGCACAAAAATTCGGGGTCGTTAATAGGGGGTCAGAAAACTGACATTTTTGGGGAGCGGTGAGGGTTGGGAGGTTGAAGAGATGTTGGAGTGGGCGGGGGAGGTT
>Ga0126335_1000545_pt1 | contig 18351 bp, 10 predicted proteins | sample OlaspJWI45metaG_FD_108409 | JGI IMG/M metagenome (GOLD analysis project Ga0126335, IMG submission 108409) | Marine gutless worms symbiont microbial communities from Oahu, Hawaii - Olavius sp. 1 OAHU.JWI-45 metaG | ecosystem: Host-associated > Annelida > Digestive system > Unclassified | place... | reverse complement strand
TTAAACGTCATTTGAAAACATTCCTACTGCAGCAATCCTTCCGCCTAGCACTCTAGTGGACCTCGCAGTGATTTAGATTACTTAGGCCACTATAAAAAAACTTTGATTGATTGATTGATTGACTACATGACAGCCCACGTTTCGCATTCATATAGCAGATCTGGCACGATGTACACTCTGTAGAATCGATGTTTTGTGTTTAAATTGATGCGACGGCAGCCTGCTGTTGTCACCTGATATGGTTCAGCACACACAGATCAGACGGGAGACGGGAACAATGTCTACAGCATCGGGTGCACAGTCAGAGAACATTAGTATGAGGCAGACCGTGTTGCTGCAATAGTGAGTCGGACCACATGTGTGCTGAACCATATCAAATGATGACAACTGGCTGCCCTGCCAATGTGCTGCTGTTTATGTAGGCATAACATAAAGTTGCATGAGGTGTGCATAACTGATTTACATGTGAACAGCTACATTCACTGCCATGGTTATGCTTGATTAAACTGATGTTTGCTGGCAAATGGGGTGAATGGATGCACTGCATTCAGTACCAGTCTCCGAATCATTCATAGACTGGTCAGTCAGCCGGTCCTTTTGTCACAGGTCACGTCACTGATCATGACAAGACTTGATACCAGCAGTGCGACTCTGGCCTGGTCTCTGTGCAGTCCGTTCTTAATGCAGCGGCACATCTTGTCTGTTATGCTCCAAACCTACACTGGTCATGGGTTGAAGAATGAATACAATTCCAACTGGCTATACTCGTTTTCTGCTGCCATAATATCACGGCGACCCCATAACTCATCTGCAATCTTCACTGGACTGATAAAGTGGAGTTTCTGCGATGACCATGGTCCTGCTCTCAACACCACCTGATCATGGTCCTTGAGGTTTTTACTTAGGCCACTTTAAAAATTTCTTATGAATGTATGTAAATTTCTTATGTGTCATACCTAGAATGTGACTCTGCACCATCTGTGATCAATCATTCCATGTGATGCCTACTTGTGCATGGAAATCTTCCAAATCTTCCTACAGTTCCTTACATGGCCTCCTTCAAAAGACTACGACTGAGTGCGGCAACCAGCAGCGTTTGTGAGATGGCCTACTTGTTCCAGCGATTGTCCGTCACTATCCAGTGTTGCAATTCTGTTCTTATTTATGAGTCTTTCGCTGCACCCGATGTAGAGCCGGACAATTAGCCATTCCATCTGTTTGTTTTTAACTTCTGTTTTAGCCCTTCGGCATTACCTTAGGGCACTAAAAATTAAAAGTAGTAGTAGTAATAATAATAAGCTTGTGAACCACACACTTGTGTGTGTGGCAAAGCAGTCAGCGCACGAGGACTCCATGGCCTGACTTGTCGCAGAAGTGGTCTAAGACACCAGCGTCACAGCCAGCTCAATGACATCTTATGGCTGGCTTTCAAGAGAGCATCAGTTCCAGCCATGAAAAAACTGGCAGGCCTGAGCCGTGACGACGGCAAGCGTCCGGATGGTGTCACGCTGCTGCCCTGGGCAAAAGGCAAACCGTTGGCATGGGATGTCACAGTACCGGACACATAAGCCGACTCCCACCTCGCTGACACGGCGTCCACAGCAGGGGCTGCAGCTGACAAGGCGGTTCACAATAAAGTAGCCAAATACAGACAGATTGTCAACAGCCACATCTTTGTTCCAGTTGCCACTGAGTCAGGCGGGACCTGGAACCACCAAGCAGTGGAATTAGTAAAGGAGCTGGGTCGACGAATGACAGCCGTCACTGAAGACCCCAGGGAAGCAACTTACCTGTTCGAGCGGATGTCAGTGGCTCTCCAACGGGGTAATGCGGTCTCCTTCCACAGCACTTTCACCACTGAGCAAACGCCGTTGTGGTCTTACTTGCTTAGTCTTCAATATTTTACCCTCGGGAATTTAGTACTGAGGGGCTAAAAAAATATAAAAAAAATAATAATAATAATGCACTGCCCACGAATATCAGTATCATTCATGAGTATTGATATCAGTGGAGGCCAAAGGTCACTTTGTGTTGGGTGTTGTGCTTGTTATCATTCTAACCCTACCCGACAACACAGTCTTCTTTACACAAATACACTATCTCTACAATGTGTCCGGCAAAAAAGTACACCAGTGTATACATTTCGTGTAAACAACGTCAGATTTTAACAAAATTATGCACCAACAATATAACATCTAATCTCAAACAAATCACCAAATTTCAGAAAAATTCGTCAAGGTCTGCAAAATTTTCGTGAGCTCACCCGAAAACATAAAGTGTCCACAATTGGCTACGTTTAGACATGTGACTGTCAAGTGCAAAAGTCAAACGTGTTCAAAATATTCTTCATGTGCTCAAATGCAAGCTCGAAGACAAGAACATCACTACCTGACTGCTTTAACGATGATCGGTTGATCATCTGGTTAAAATATTCCCACTGTTTGATAAAACGTGATGGAAACTGGCATATTTTGTTGTTGGGTGATGTCACGAATCCGGCTGCATTACACACGCTCATGCTTCCCCAGATTTGATAGTCCACAGGGCTGAGGTCAGGACTGTTGGCTGGCCAGAGAGTTGGAGCGATGAAGTCTGGTGTTTCACGAGTTAACAGCTGCGCGGTCTCACACACTCTATGTGCAGGAGCATCGTCTGTCAGCAAAAATAACTTCCAGACCAGTGACTGCTTTAATGAACGTGGCGGATATTTCAAGACTAATAACCCCACTGTTAATAATATTTTGTAACAAAATTTTGGAGTTCTTTCACAGATATATTCAGAATCTAGTGCACATGAGTTTGTTAGGATGCATTGAGATTTGACATTTCTATCAATTGTCTGTGGTGTATTTTTTTCCCGGACACAGTGCACATACACGATATTCATGTGTAATCAATATGCACCTACCATTTTGAGAATACAAGAAAAAACTTGAGAACAAGAGTGGATGATGCAGCATTTGGATAAAGCTGACAGACTCTTGCGACTAGCATGGCCCATGACACACCTCCTAGGAACCCAAGTGCGTTGGAATAGATACCTTTACCTATCAGCACAACACAGCAAACCAAACCATGCACACCTGCAAATGCAATTACAGTTCACTCGTTTTATTACTCAGCCTCATGCACACAAACTATAACAACTCTATGCTTCTCAGATCCCGCTCCCGATCCCGCTTATGACATAAAAAGAGAATTAAGCTGTGCCACAGAGCTCTGCTGCTCTTGGTGGTGTAGTAAAAACTTCTAATTTAAGAAAAGGTTGCATCCTATATCACATTGTATCCAGTGAAAACGTGACTGCAGTATATTACAGTGGTGGACTGTAATATTAGTTAACAAGCTGCCCATGGGCAGTGATGCTCAGCTAGCTTAACTAGGTCAGGGTGACCTAGTTTGGGGTGTGTGATCAGGGTTGGTCAGTATGTCTCAAGGATTTGTGTCCAACGGTTATGCTGTGCGACACCCTGGTTAACAGACACACACATACAGCATTCGAGCAGCTTCTGTATGATTAGCTAAGCTATGCTACAGCTAGGTGAGCTATGGACATTTCTGATAAGTGATCCATGAATGTTAATCCTACTCCAATGCACGTTTCTTGAATGACTCAACAAATACTGAAACAGCATTCTGTGTCTGTTTTATTCACTTATTAATTATACTTTAAATGTCATGCAATAGATTACTCATCCCATAAGTCATCGTTTGAATGCATACAAAACATCACATATAATGAATGGTGCTGTGTTGTCCAACTTACGCTTCGCCCAGAGTTTGATGGCTCGTAGTGTCATTCTGAATGTCTCTGGATTTGAGACAAGATGAAGTATCTCATCAGTGACACGACAGCCTGCAATGCATTACATTACGGCACCAGTCTTTACTGCCCAGTTTACAACAAACCAAAACAAGATGCCAAACTAATTTGCCAGAGGCCATATCAAATGCTAGTGACGTTCCTATATTCTACATATGGTAAAATTTTCACCACTAATAACTAGAAAATGTGGCAATTACAGTTGTATTGCCAAGTGCAGCCTCGAGCTGTGCTCAAACTTGGAACTCGCTCACACTCTCTCACCCACCCATTGGCTCCCATTATGTCTCACTCAAAATCTCGCTCATCTCTCTCGCACGTGCTAGAACTCACTCACATTCATTCACTCGTTTGCCCAGCCATTGGCTTGCACTCGCTCAATCTCGCTCACTCTCTTGAACTTGCTAGCACAGTGCTACAAAACCATTCAGTTTCACTTGCGTCCTTCATGCTACTCCTCAAATGAATCCATTTGCTATGTAGCTAACAAATTTTGTGAAAATATTTTGATCGGTGTTGATGTGACCGCAAAAAGAATTCAAAAGAATGCCCTTTAGTGGCTGAACTTAACTACCGGTTATGTGCCAATGTGCCAGTCTTCCGGGACCTTCATGTGTGTCACTGTGCAAAATTTTAGCAAAATCAGACTATCCACGGTTGAGCTATTGTGACTTAACTGATTTAAGTTAGTCCATCTTGGATTTTGCCATTTTAGAGTACCTGGCTTCGGAAACGCCCCATTTCCATTTGTGCCAAACACCGTGAAACATTGCAACTTGCTACAAACTAGTATTAAAAACTTATACATATATCATACCGATTACCAGATATGTAATGTAATGTAAAATAGTCAATATTAAAGTGTTGTAGATAAAAAACTACTCCAAGGACACTTTACACTGTCAAGGCGTGCGGACTAAAAAGTAATTAAAGACAATGTTAATAAAAATACTGAATATAGAAGTGAGTTTTTAGTGAACGTGATATGCAAGATTCTTATGCAGATTTTCGCTGTTGCTATGGGGTAAGTGAGTGAGTAGATTTGTATAGCGCATAAACGTTGAGAACCCCTAATGCGCTGGATGCACTAGTAACGCATGAACAAGTACGTTTTAAGTAGACGCCTAAAACAAAATGGGGGTACCTCTATTGAATGCGTTATTTTGGAAAAACCCCTAAAGGGATGATTGAGATTTCGAAAAATTGCGCTGTTTTGAAATGGTCCCAGTCCAATTGGAACTGGGATCAATAAAATGTGAAACTTATGGGGCAGGTCTGTCAAATGTCTGAACAGAAAACAAAAATCGCAGCGAAACCTGATCGATTTCTTAATCTCAAGAATAACGTCCAGCGAGTGCGGAGATATGGGCCTCTACAATATAATAAATAACTGAGGCGCGAGGCTGAACAAGAGGCCAAAGTAATTTGGCAAAGGCACTACACACTGTATGCACCAGAATGTCTAGCTTCAGCCATTCGAAAGATACAAGGCGGTCAAAGAAATCTCAAGAAATTTCAAGTCTCTAGCTCAGGCCATTAAGGAGATATGAGGGAGGCCTGAAATTCAAAAGTAAGTCACATGACCCTGCCCGACCCCCTATGATCTACCCTTGCATATTTTAAGTTAGCAAACAACCCTCTATATGCATACAAAATTTCAAGTGTCAAGCTCTAGCCATTCTGGAGATAAGAGGGGGGTCCCAAGATTTAAATGCGGGTCCCTTGACCCCTACTGGCCTAAACTTGCATATTTTTGGCTACAGCCCTCATCACTTTCTATGCACGCAAAGTTAAAAATGTACAGCTTTAGTTATTCTGGAGATCCGTTGGGAGTCCCAAACTTACCAATGGGTCACGTGACCCTGACATCAACCCCCATGACCTACTTTTGCACAGTTTTGGTTACGCCCCAGTAGAGCCCTAAGCCGGTCGCGCCGCGCCGCCGACAAAATGGTCGCGCTGCTGCTGCCGACTCTAGCAGTTCAGCACGCCGCCGCACCACCGCCACCTTTCGGGCCAGGCCCAGCCCAGCGTGGAACGTGCCAACGGTGATACTACACTACATGTCATGCCAGAAATTGTTAAAAATACAGACGTGCAAAAAATGCTGCGTTGCTACCAGTCTTGTTATGATACGGTGTCAATTTTACTTACCTGTAACAAACGTAGGCACAGGGTTGCAGACCAAATTTGTTACATGACGTACGTCGTTGAGTTGTTTTGATAATAATTGCGTAATTACAGTTGAAATTAGCTTTTTAAAAGTAACGGCTCATACGCGTGTTAGAAAACTATACACTATTGTCACGAGGATTTCTCTGATCTCTGTTCTTGTTCATTGGTATGATTTAAGTTAACCATTAGCATAAGCTGGCCTGTAACGCCACCGATTTTCCAGTGATGCCGCCGCTCGAAGTCAGTCGGCACGCCGACGCCGCCGGTCGCAAAAACACAGCGCACTGCCGCCGGCAAAATTTCAAGTCTCTAGCTTTGAGATATGTAGTGGATTGACAATGGGCAAATTTTCCCAAACTTATCATCCTTGCTGTGGTGGGTTCAAGACCCCCATCTAACACAATGTTCCTTGGGCCCCAGCAGTGTTTACCCAAAACAGACGTTTTTGCACAGCGGAGCTTATTTTTACTGCGTGACAGACTGATTAACAGACACTGCAATCACCGATAACAATAGTCTGCATCTCGTGCATTATATGCAGCCTAATTGCCGCAACATCGCAACTTCAAAGGCAAAACAAAACAGTCACAGCTTGTCCAGGACACTATCATCACAACTTAAGAAGTTACTAAATGTGCCTGTGCTTAGAACCGGCATGACATAGTCCATGTAAAACTGCAGCTTGTCTCATCCTACAGCAAAACACATAAAAAGGAAATCCTCCCTGGACTAGCAACTTCCCTAGGAATACTGCACTTTTACTGACAAAAAATAATTCTCGCATGTTGGAGAGGGCTCATTGTTCAATTACATGCTGTTATTAAATAACTGCTGATAAAATCTTTTACATACATACATACATACATACATAAGAAATTTTTAAAGTGGCCTAAGTAAAAACCTCAAGGACCACTCAAAAGAAAAATGTAGTCATGGAAATGATACAGAAAACAAAAAAGCCTTCAGTTTCCAGCAGAATGATGTCATTGACACACACTCAGTAATGTCATGTGGCAGACTGTTCCAGAGGGTCGGACCGGCAGCAGCGAATGCTCGGTCACCAATACTATGACGATAAGTGCAAAGCAGAAGTCGCCGCGATGGGATATTCACCAAGCGATGAAGGTCGTCGAATAAGTACGGTGGGTGAGACCATGCAGTGACCAAAACACCGTCGTCGCTAGTTTGTACTGGATGTGCTCAGAAGAACGCAGCCAGTGAAGACTGGCCAGCGTGTCAGTGATATGGTCAGAGCACTGCAAGTCAGTGATCCAATGATCAAAAAGAAACTAATAACAGGATCACAAGTTGACACAATATTTCACATAAACATGTAAGTGAGAGTTAACACATGCCCACCAAGTGTGCACCTAACCATGACCCGAATGCTCTCCAATATGCGTCGGCGCCACTGAGCTAAGGGCTTGCTGTACTTGCGTGAGCCTATATAATATGCCATCAACCGATCAGCATTCACAACCACGCAGCAAGCCACCGACCACTGGGGAAAACCACGAAGCAAGAAAACCTATAAACTTATGGTCTACTCAGCTGTTAGCATGAGGGGAAATCTTGAGATTATCAACAGCCAGCTTTGAAACCAGAATATAACTTTAATACTGGGCGAAGCCCGGTTAGGCTGCAGGCCTACAGGCATTGCCCATAGTAAAATCACCCGTGTGTGCGTACTGAGTTGCCCGTTACCGCTGCTGACTAGTCTATTTTGCCTGTCACGAAAGTTTATCACGAAAGTTTGTCACGAAAGTCTAGCGTAGTGAAATTTTTTTATTCGCAGGCCTCTGGAGCTGAAATTTTTACACGCGTTCGTCGTCGGTATTTGACGTCTTTTGCTGGTCTCCATTTTGAAAATTACCCATGATTGACAGAGTTAGATGCTGCCGAAGATCGGCAAAACTCACTTTGACTAATGGCGGCAATTCCAATCACCAGAGGGCACTCTATAAAACAGCCAATATCGCGATGGAGAAATAATATCACAACAGTAATTAGTGCACTGCAGAATCGACGGTAAGTAGTAGACAAATTGAATATATTGTTCTATAATGTGACATTTGTAATAATAATTGTAGCTGTGGTATTTAAAAAGTCATGTTTGCAAACAAATAACGCAGATAACTAGTGGTGTAATGCATAAGGTGTTCGCCTACGGAGCCAAGGACTGTGGGTTCAAGTCCCACCAAGGTCGTTTGTAATTTTTTCTTAATTTCTCGAATTATCGTACGTAAATCGTATGTAAATCTTTTTTCTTATAATAATACTAGTCAAATTCTTCTTTTTCAGTGTTAGAAATCTGAACTAAAAGTGTGGTTTGAGCAAAGAGCCGCTTCTAATGAGCTCTGCTCTCCGGGCTATCGCCCAGAGTTTAGGTTTCCTAATGGGTTATAACAGGTATAATATGGTAATTATGGCTCAATACAGTGTCTAGGAAAATACTAAGAGGTACAATGAGGAAAAAGAAGTCTGTAACATAGTATAAAACCGAGAATGTCACCAAACAGATGTAGCTAGCGGCTATCAGCAAGCGCTGAGCAGCTGATGCGTTGGAACAACTGCATAGTAGACGACACCGCCAGAACGGTCTGCTGGCATCATAGGACGGGCATCGTCATAGCAATCAGAACTCGAACTGAATGTGGTGAGCGCATCGTTCATCAGACATCTCTCGTCAGTGCCACAGTGTGGCGACAGCACAGCAGCTCAACTCAACGGTCTTCAGCAGTCGTATCACCCACAGCACACTCTGAACGAACTCCGAGCTCGGCATCTCACCAAGGTTCACAGCACTGTCAATCTTTGTTCAACAACGTCTGACTTGAAAAGTGTCGAGAAATCGTGCACCCAGTTTCAACACAGCGGCGGTCAAGTGACTTCTCGTCATACGGTAGCAAACAGGTGAAAACAGGTCAACATGGCTAGACAACTGGGTTGGCGGTGGCGCAGCAGGCTACAGCAACACAGCTGCAGCGCGCAGCCTACGCATACACAGGTACAAACATATGCAAATATGTAGATCAACGACCTCACTAGACATTATGATAAAAATAGTACAGTAAGCAAAAGGAGGTGAAGTGCCTATCACCAGATATCCCCCGCCAAAGTTGCGTAAACATGTGAGAAAACAAACAGGTTTACGACCTCAGCCAGTTACACAGCAATTAAACACAATATACATACACAATATTACATCAGGACATGAATAAACAATTAGTTAAAAACACACAAATGATTAACGTTTACAACATGCCTGAAAAATGGTGCAAACACTATCATGCCGAATAACTTGCAACAGTTTAACATCAAAAATATAACGCAAAAAGCACACAGTGAGAAAATGCAAATCAAGGTGCAATATGAAAGATACGACAGGACAGCAGCGATCTGTGCATAATTCGGTATGGACTTCCAGTAATATACAGCCAACCCAAGAAAAAACTATAACTGTTATCGGTTTACCGGAACCGGATATGCTAGAAGCGCCTCATCTTTCTTCATTTGTGGCTGTACATGACCTAGGCTGATGTGATGGCCACGATAGTCCAGTTTAGCAGCGGCAAACTGACATTTCTTTGCACTGAGAGTGAGATTGGCACTGCAAATACGCAAGAGCACAGCTCGTAGATGGGTTGCATGTACCTGCCACGTGTCACTGAAACTTATGATATCATCAAGATAAGCTCCTGAGAATTCTTCCACTCCCTGAAGCAGCTTTAAAACTAACTCTGAGAATGTGGCTGGAGCATTTCGGAGCCCAAATCGCATACAGTGCCACTGAAAGTGTCCAAAGGGTGTCACAAAAGCAGAGATTGGTACAGATTCCTCGTCGAAGGGCACCTGCCAATACCCACGTCATGTCTAACTTCACGAGGTACTTCGATTGTCTCACACGGTCCAACAGATCTTCCACCCAGGGTATGGGAAAAGTATCGGGTACTGTGACGGCATTTACCTTTCGGAAATCGGCACACAGCCGCAGGGTACCGTCAGATTTCAGAATAAAAACAATCAGGGAAGCCCAAGAACTGTCGCTCTCCTCTATTATGCCCAGTTCCAGCAAACTATCCAGCTCTTTTCTCAAGATCTCGCACTTCTCGTGGTGCAGATGATATGGCATACAACGAATTGTCTGTGTACCAGGAATTAACTTAGTGTACAGCAAGGCTCGTTTCCCACGGATGTCAGAAAATACTTCCACAAACTCAACTAAGAGCCTGTTCATCTGGTGACAGGGACGACAAAGTACTATCCATAGTTAAGTCAGTTGTAGACTCATCTGGAACAGTCTCGTGCAGTACAGGGACTGGTTTGGTCGTGATACAAGTGACAAACCTAGGATCACGCTGATGGTATTTCTTGACACATGACAAACACGCTTCATCTTTCGATGGTCTCGTGTGGCAATGACATAATCTATGGAACCAAGCTGTTGTTCAACAACATCGGGACCACGAATTTAGCTTGTAACATATGTCTGGGTATCGGCAAGAGCACTAGTACTTTCTCACCAGACTCAAAGTGTCTCTGACAAGCCCGATGGTCATACCATAGTTTGGACTTCATACGTTCCTTAGTTCCGTGCTCTGTAGCCAGATCACAAAATAAAGCCTACATCTACACAGAAAGTAATTTCCAGTAGGGCATATTGTGTCAAAAGCATTGATGAGAAAATTACTGATACTGTAAGGCCTAAACACGACAAAACGGACATACACCTACTCGGAGATCGTTCTCAGAGGCCTGAAGTCAGATGACAGTCGCTATAACACAGCGAATCCATGATACAACACAAAATTAATTAAACTGTGTTGGAGGGGAGCATATACCAGCGCACAGCCACTTTTCTGCACACAGGTAATGACAGACAGAAAATATTTGTCGGCCTGCGTGCAGCGTGCTACAACAGACAACCATCATAACAATGGGAATTTCACTCGCGTGGTTATTCCCAGCATATACACCATATAGTCTGGTAGTCTATGAGCGGGGCTTACAGACTAATGGCGCGAACGGATATAGGAAACTGGAGAGCAACCCGGACCATCTCATACACTGACGGTAACACACGATTGTGACACATGAACTGTGAAACATGATGCATGATTTGTGACACATGGCTGAAGCAGTTCTCACCATTCAGACTGCGAATACATCGCATGTCGAGATTCTTGAGCAACATTTCATCTCGGAGATCCTGGTCTTCTTTGATCTCTTGCAGTGCCAGCCGAGCAAACAGCATGTCCATCTAACATGCATAGTGTCAGTCACAGCACGTACACCACCTGCAACTTTGTCAAATCTTAACCAACGTTCACATTCTTTACTGCTGAACAGGGTATAAAATTTCCAACAAAATGCATGTAATTCTTCTTAGCACTTACGTATGTCAGTGCACTACTTTGTAAAGTTAAAAGTTAAATTTGCTGCAAATCTAGACTGAATACAAACTGTTTTAAGATAGAGTGTAATTACAAACACAAGTGGACATGCAGGCAAACTGCGCTCATCTTTCTCTCAGTAAGTATCAGCCAGGAACATTTTATGTCCCATTCGACAGATAGCACGTCATTCTGTAGACAAGCTTTTCCAGTCAATCAACTGCAATGGTGATGACAACCAAACGTGAGTAACAAATTAAACCATGCATCAACACTGTCAAACACTTCAACCAAAACCCTTTAAAAACAAACAATACAAAATATACTGCTGCAAAACTGTGGCATCCTGCCAGGAAACAAAGTGGGCCAACTCTTACGAGAAACTGTAGCATAGCTACAATCCAACAAATGGGTGCTTCTCAATGTGATGCTCGGGACATTTGCACACTTTCAAGACTTGCCACAAATGTATTATTGGGAGACAAAATTTTATTGTTTTATGCAGCACTCCAGACACAGACAAGTAAAGTGACTGCATTACAGATAAAACATATATAATTTTTGTCAGTGGTGACCTTGTAATGTCCTGCTGCTTATCAGTTTCAGAAAGAGGTGCACTGGTGCAAAGTGCACAGTGAAGCATAGGAAGTCTAACACTATAAATAGCAGCAACAGTGCACAAAGGCAATTGTCAGACCTATGTGATGTGGTCAGACACCACAGACAAGGAAAACAGTTTCACAACATTTATTAGGTATCTGTGTGAGAAGAAACCTGTCTAATTCTCATCAGACATGCACGTCATTGAAGAAGTCATACGGGCCAAATAGAGCCGTCCTCAGAATTCTAGAAATGATTGGCTAAGAAGTACCAAAAACATGCACATGGAAGTACTTTGCTACCTCTCATGACAGAACAGTGGTTGGTAGGGTAGGAGGGAGAGCAAGTCGCTAGTCCAAGTGCAGTAATCAGCTCCAACTGTCCAGAGTGCAGATGACTTTGCTGCTGTTGTGTCCAAGCACCAAGGTTGTACAGATTCAAGACAAGGACAAAGAATGACAATGCACTGAGTCAAGCTAATGCTGCGCCAGGAGTTAAGAATGCCCAACTGTCCATGTTAAGAAAGCTGTTCTAAATTTCAGTACTGTAAAAATTTGATTATAATATGCACAAATTGTACCAAAAGTAGAGGCCCGCTAGTCAGACTGTGAACCCAGAACAGTTTCGATGCATAATATATCTATATTCAGCCATGTATAAACGATTATTCTCGCCAAACAATCATTAGGCTACCAAATATATGCTTTTTATTACACATTCTTATAGTATTTTCCATAAACAAACAACATGCCGGCTCATCATAACAGACCTGTATAACACCGGAATGGACCGAATAAAAACAATGTCCCTAAGTAAGTCCAGAGTCTTGTATAACAGCGCCACCCGCAAAACGCCACAACAGCACCGGATGATGGGCATCATGTAGAACAGGTGCGTATTATACAAATCAACTTAACTCTTCCCACGATTTTCCCCTCAAATTTGGGGTGCATATTATACAAGTGTGCATATGACAATCAAATTTTTACGGTATTCTTAATGCAGAGCTCAGACACCATTTCCAAAGCCACTTCCTAAAGCTTCTGTGCTATATGCTGCTGATAATCAGCAATTATGTAAGAAAGATGAGTGGGTAGTTGTTGAAAATGACAAGATGTTGGATCCAGGAACTGTTACATCAGTTGTGGGAAGTGATGTTGATGTACCAGTAGTGGATAGGGCTGGTGACGCAGTAGTTCTGGTAGTGGCCTGCTAAGGACAAGATATACTACACCAGAGACCATGTACTCTGTCACACAGAGCCTCCAGGTGTTGCTAGATCACGAGGACTATACAGTTCAAGCGACTTGATGCATGGGACATTTCATTACGTGACGCATGCGACAACTTGCAAAACTCTCATAGCAACAACTGCAGACGAATTCTGCAGTATTTTAATTCACAACGCACCGACACTCATTGACTCTGCTTTTGATAAAAATTGACATTTGATTACTCCCAACTGTAAGCAAACAATTTCAACATGTACATGCTGTATGATGCACGGGACACTGTGAACGTGGCTATACTGTACTGAAGCTTGTAGCTTTATGATTATTGCAGTGTGTTATCAACATACAGTTTATGGTTCAGCACTGATCTGATGTGTTTGTAAAAGAAAAATAACATTTCTATCACATTATCTTCATTAGTTACTCTACAACTGTTGTAACTGCTATTTCAGGGTGTAAAATTGTGCTATAAAATGCTTCACATAGTGACAGTGACAAATCAATGATTATGTTCAGCAAAATTATAACAAGCAGCCAAGTAACTTTGCTGCACCGAATGACCCCACACAGTCCGCACATGCCGCCACTGAGTTAAACCGCGTGACAGACAGACACCACGAACATCAGCAACAGTCTCATGCAGCACATTATAACACTTTGATGTCTACAACATGACATTATATCCAGACAATGGCAAACTGCAAATTAATTTTTTGACTCCTCAGAGAATCGGCCAAATACACTGTGTGTATAGTATCAAACACTGCAATTAACACAACTATGCCACCAGTGAAAATGTATGTGTTAAAAAGACTGACTGATCAGAGCACTAGTGTGCCTGCATACACCACAGTCACACATACACATAGAGAAAACAAAGTCCAACAGACCTCAATGCCATCAAATGTCATCTTTATAACAGGAACAAAAGCATCTTCCACCGCCTGCCACAATGCATCAACTGCTAGTAGTCAGCAGTCAGTATCACCACTGTCGCTAGCTCAGTGGTAGAGGTGACCAGCAAACAAGAAAGTAAATAAGTAAAGCTTTATGTATCACTTGACATATAATACAGCCACACAATCGACTATCAAACAACAACAAATAAGCCAACAAACACAAAATAACATGAGAATAAAACTAGAATGCATGTAAATGATGTAAGCTTCCACTGTGCCTCATTCACACATGTTTACAGTCAAACAGTCAATCCAAATGTCTTAATAATAATAATAATAACAACAACAACAACCACCGTTTAAGTAGTATCGTTGAATTATACTATTGTATATTTGTTGACTTGTTGGAAGTAACAACAAGAAGTGCAATTTTCTAGAATCTATTGTGTTTGTTCTGCTATAGCACAAATAACGCCAATGCAAAAACTCCACCTACAACATTCAAAATATATCTATATCATTTGATAGTCTCATCGATAGATAGATAAATCTATCATATTACAAGCGGCTTTGCACCTGGCGCTCGCATGATACTATGGTTCACTCAAGGTCACCAAAAACATCAAAACCACAACCAAAGCAAAAATTTGCTGTCATCGGTCGCCAATGTGACTTTCGTTTTCGAGACATATCTGTGTGAAGCATCAAGACATCTGCACCAAATTTGGTGTGTTAATACAAGACGAGATCTCAGACAAGTTAGGTGAGTAAAGCATATTGTGCACAAAGTGCGAGGCTTTAGGTGACAATACAACACTAACTGCACATTTTATAGTTTTGGAATGGAGTACCAGTGTGACAAAAGCCAAGTCAAATGCCAAACAGTAAATAAATAAATACAAATCAACTGTCAACTGCTGTGCAACTGACCCGCAGCTCTTTCACTCCTGGTTCCTTTCTCAGCAGCTCAAAGAACGAAGTGAAGAACTCGGACCGGTCAACATGACGTGGTGCCACACACAGTGTATCAATGTCAGCACCTGAAAAGATGTCAACATACACACCAACTAACAACTAACACACTACAGTCAAGAAATGTTTACATTAGGTGCATTATATACTGTTAAGTGTTTACAGTTAGGAAAAGTATAGCCTAAATAAAAATAAACATGGACAGGTCCAAGTACTCTGCAGTCTATCATCCGTGGCCAGTCAGACCAGATATGGATTGAAACCATTAGCTAGACTGCTAGAAGGCGCCCACGTCAAGTACACATCAATAGTTTATTCTAGGGCTGTTACAGTTCTAGTATTTCCATTTCCGGTTACTTACTTGCCATATTTTAGATCATTTCAATCACAGAAATCACAATTGCAGACTGCTAAGACGGACGATAAAAATTTTGGACTAATATACTTATACAGTTATTGAAACCACTGATAATGAATAATTTTATTTTTATAGATACTTTTCACAAAAAATAAGCACAATAGCCATTAAAATTAGAAAATTTATTGTCATGCCACACCACTGGGTATAAGGTATGACCCAGTTCCTGCTTGGAGAAAACTGGTAAGTAAATGAACGTTCTGTCAGTTTCTGTGAATTTTGCTTGAAAATGTATTGTGTACTATAGCTGAATGTGTAAAAATCATTCAAAATACTGACTTTCTTTCATCTCTAATATAGGCTTAAGGACTTCAATGCGTGATGTAGGCAGCCCGAAATATTGACTTAAATATTCTTCCATCTATCAAAGTAAATACAAAACGACCGAATTTCACTGCAAACATTTCATTTAATTTCATAACGGTTTTGCAAGTAATGACGCAGTTGTTAAATAGCAGAAGGTCCACTTTTGCACATACCATTTGTTCAAATATAAATTCGGGCCTCAGACAAGCTAATGATGTCGCATCATACTCAGTGTAACCTGCAGGCTGCAACAGTCTCAGACAAGCTAATGATGTCGCATCATACTCAGTGTAACCTGCAGGCTGCAACAGTCTCAAAACCATATTCAGGGTACTTAAAAAATCACGGTTCCGGTTCACGTCAGTATTCATGTAAATTCGTGGTCTCGGTGTTGGTTTAAAAACCACTAACAGCTAAGTTATTCAACTATTCGTATTTTAACACATCATATACCATATTCTGTTAACATTAGAATGTACATTTTTGATGAAATGCTACTATGCCATTCAAAAATCAATAGGAAAATTGAAATTGTGACCCCTGTAGGATCGCAATCTTTCAAAATTTCATTCTGAAATTTGCCCCACGTGACTACATCGGGGACATCAGCCCACACTCAAATTTAGGGGTAGATCAGTTTGGCGGGTGTTCTCCCCAAATATGTGAAATATAACACCTTTGTGACTTTGTATACTGTCCTTATCTTTTTCAATATTGCCCATGGGTCAAACCGCGGCACTGTTGCACACACTTAATAGATCAAACAACGTGTTTCCATGCAAGGAGATGCCTTTTGGGGGTTAGAACAATGGGTGACACCATGTGGCTGAAATATGCCCCCAAAACTACCCCAAAATGGGTGCGAATAGACAATTCCAAGCCTAAATGCAAAAATCTAAACATCACAATAACTCCGAAACTACAAATCCGATCGACTCAAAATTTGACAGGCAAGTTAAGACCAACAACTACACTTCGTGGGTGGTCTATCATTTCCCTACACCAAATCTAACATGGTGGACAGCAACGGCTTCATATCTCAGAGAAAATAGTCCGATTTGGATGAAATATGGTAGGCCTAAGCAGAATCATATGCTGATGACAATGAAATAATCAGAATTGGAATGGAAAGTAGAAATCCAATATGGCAGCCATTTGTTTTCAGAAACCGGAAGTAGTTAAATCTCAATCGTATACTGACCGAACACTTCGAAATTTGGTACATACATAAATTTTGACCTCTACTAACAAGTTATATAACCAAACTTGAAACCAAATGTTAATTTGTGATGCCGTGGTATCTTGATATGACGTACTGACATATGACATATGGCTAGTGAGTCATGCCGCTGATGATGAAATGGTCAGAATGGCAACTGCCAGTACAAATACAATTTGGAGCACACATAGACTTCGGCCTCCAGCAAGAGTTACGTCACCAAACTCAAAACTGGAAGTTAATTTGCGACACCATGGCCGCCATCTTAACGACATGATAACTTTGCCCGTGATATTCTGATTTAAATGAAATTTAGGCCAACGCAGAATCGCATGCCGATGACAAAATAGGAACCGGTAGTAGAAATCCAATATGGTGGCCGTTCATTTTCAGAAACTGACCAATCACTTTGAAATTCGGAAAACACATAGACTTTGACCTCTGTTAATGAGTTATGTCACCAAACTCAAAACCTTATTGCTTTGCCATAGACGATGACCTTCCTGTACGAGTGACACCAGCATTTAGTTCTAACAAAATCAGGTACAAATGCAGGCACCGATATAAATATGGTAGAAAACCCACAAACATTTATGTACAAAAACTGTTGTTTTATAGTAACTCTGTAATGGCTGCTGTTAAATGACACATCTAAAACAATAAAAATTAATTTTATTGCCTCTGTCCATGGCTAGTGAGGTGATGAAATTAATTTTCATTGTTGTAGATGTGTCATATAACTCGATCATTAGGGATGCTATAAAACGAGTTTTTGTACGTTAATATTATTTAATACAGTACCAAAAATGCTACGTGTGGACTGGGGATGTAAAGATCTGTACCAGGTATGGATGTTAAAAGTTGAGAATTTTTTTTCTCGATACGAAAAAATTTTTTCCCGGGACTCAACGAGAATTCTTGACCACGTGATGATGTCACACCCATGACCCGGAATTACCGGCTACTAGGCTACTCGCGAGTCACGAGGTCGTGCGCGTTGCCGTCGTGTAAATTAGCGGCGAGCAGATTGTACATCAAACACCACTAGGCACAGCTGCAACAGCAGGCCTTTGATATGCATTGTATAGCTTTGAGCAGAGAACAGAGAATTATGTGATCATTCTCTCAGACTCTAAGGAATGGAATAACGCTCGGGCAGAAGCGGCTGTAAAACATGTCCTTGGTTAGCCATGATTTGACTGAAAAGAATATCGTCAGCTTCATCAGCAAGATCACTGTATGTTGGCACTTCACTGCTGCAGTATTCAAGTCTTGCATCGGCTGACGAATGACTCTAGCTTAGCGTGGTCGGCG
>Ga0126335_1000544_pt1 | contig 18399 bp, 13 predicted proteins | sample OlaspJWI45metaG_FD_108409 | JGI IMG/M metagenome (GOLD analysis project Ga0126335, IMG submission 108409) | Marine gutless worms symbiont microbial communities from Oahu, Hawaii - Olavius sp. 1 OAHU.JWI-45 metaG | ecosystem: Host-associated > Annelida > Digestive system > Unclassified | place... | reverse complement strand
TTTTTACTTTCTTGATACTTATTTTACCCAAATGCTTGCTTACTTACTTATTGCTTATTTTTTGCTTACTTTCTTATTTTTTGTTTACTTACTTACTTACTTATTATTACTTACTTGTCTAAGATTTATTTATTCACTTATTTACTTACGTACATTCTTATTTTGAATTTACATAATTGTTTACAAGTTTATTTTTACATACATACATATTTACTTTCTTACCTATTTAGTTATTGTTACTTTCTTGCTTAGTTAGTTACTTATTTTACCTACTTGCTTACTTATTTTTACTCAGGTATGATGTCGAAAATAAACGGGAAAACGCTGACTAGGGTTAGGGCCAGTTGTTTAGCCTAGGGTTAGGATGCTGACTAATGGCTTCGGGTTAGAGCTAGTGGCCTAGCTTAGGGTGAGTCACCCCTCCTGGGCGGGTCCGGCTAAGGTTAGAGGCCTAGCTTAAAGCTAGTACCTGTCAATCAAACCGGTCAGAACAGGAAATTAACAGCTACTTACGTGCATTCTGACATGTTCTTTTTGTATCCTTTTTGCTGATGAATGTATTTAAATTATTCCATGATAGTTTGCATTAAACTACATGCTTTAAAACGTTGTTCACAGCACCACATATCACTAGTCATATTGTGTAGAAATATCAGACGTTTGAACCGCAGTTGTGTGATGGTTCGGCGTCATAGTGATTGAAACTAATGCGTCCGTCTGGCTCTAGCCTTCCCCACGCCGACGAGTAAGTGCTTTGCCACATCGATTGTCGAGTTCTAGCTTCACTGTTACGAGAAGAACGGGGACTGCTGTCGAGCGTGCGAATAACAGTCCGTGGAAAACGACGCGCAGAACATCGTTCGACATCATGGTTATCATTATTCACCGCCTGTACTTTCTCCGTTCTGTCGCCGTCAAATGTGCCGCCGTTCCAGATATCAATCAACTTGTAGTGGCTCGAATTTTTATAGCGGTTCATCAGTCGACGCCGCCGCGTTCGTCGAGTGGCGACTGCCACGCTGACGACGACGACGACGACGCAGGCACAAAACAACGAGATGATGAAGAGAACCGCCGCCACAGCCACGTCAAACACAAGACCCCCGGCTAGCGACAGACGGCGATGTAATACCGAGTGAAGCTGGTCCTCGGACTCCTTCTGGTCGACGATGACGGCGCACAGTTGGACGCTGGATGTCAGCGGTTGAGTACCAGCGTCTGTTGCTCGAACTGTCACGACGTACGAGGAGTTGATGTCGGCCGACGACAGGGCTGAAGTCAGTCGAACTTGGCCTGAACTGCTGTCGACGACGAAGAAAGTATCTTCGAGCGACGAGTTAGTTGCGAGTTCGATGCTGTACGTGATTTCAGCGTTGATTCCACTATCGGCGTCAACCGCTCTCACCTGCATGACACATCAAGCAAGCTATTCTGCACTCTCGTTATTTCTTTCATGCTGCAATACTGCAGACCAACTGCTACGTCACATAAGATGGCGGATGACACGACATTCGGTCTAATTATACCTGCTATTTTCGATCGTAGATTGATAAAAAAATTATTTATTTATTTGCTTAATTTACAAAGTAGAGTTAGCAGAAAACAGGCTAAAGCTGTACAAAAAGTTTTACAGGGCTCTGACCAAACGGCCGTACCTGAATTTCGAATACAGTGAAAATAAATGTCTGTCATCACGTTCTACAATAAACAGGTCACTAGTAATCTCACGTTAAGAACAAAGGAACCTACGTGACGTTTATACAAGTCAAAACTACCTGCGTGACTGAAGTGTTTGCTGACGTCGTGTACGGGACGTGAACTGTGATGTTACAGCCGGTGACAACGCCATAGCCAGTGGTGACATCACGAGGGGACTTCTTTTCAAGGCGGATAAATTCCGGCGCGTGATCGTTGGCATCAGTGACGTAGATGATGACGTCAGTCGTACTAGTAAGTAGGTCCGGTGCGTAGTTATCCGCTGCCAGAACAACCAGCTCGTATTTGCCCTGCAGCGGTATATACGAACTGATATTATTAGCGACCAGCAGAAACCGTTCTATGGTGCTCTGGAAGGTCTAGCCCCCATCTAAACATGGTGCATGCGTGTGTTCACTGTAAGGCGTTATTCCACCTACGCTGCGCTCGTTATCGCTATCGCCAGCGACGCAGTGCAACGAATAGCGCAGATGGAAACGACGCTTAAATGCGCGTTAACACGTTTGCCAATGTAAACATTTGTGTCACATAGTTTTGTAATCGGCCTATGATTTTTTACGTGGACATGTGAGTTTGTGGCCACCCTCAAGCAGAGAAACTAGAAAAGCCATTGATGACTGGAATGCTCCGCAGACGCGTAACGTTTCAACTTTGTCAGTCTTCTCGTACTCAGTGTGTCGTGGAAAAAAGTAACCAGTGTATACATTTTCTTAACTTCGGCAAACAACGTCAGATACTAACCAAATTTTGCACCAACAATATTACATCTAATCGCAAACAAACTCAACTTTCAGTAACATCTGTCAACAGCTGCAAAAGTTACCGCAAGTTTAGCGAGCTCACCGGTGAACATGAATCGTCCACTATTGGCAACGTTTAGACATGTGAATGTCAAGGGCAAAAGTCAAACATATTTAAAGTTTGTGTTCAAAATATTCTCCACGTGCTCTAATGCAAGCTTAAAGACGTGAACGTCACTGCCTGACTGCTTCATCGATGATCAATTGATCATCTAATTGAAATGTTCTTCGATCAGACGCAACTTCAGCTGGGCGACGTGATAAATCCGACTGCGGTACACACGCTCCTGCAGCTTCCCCCAGATCCGGTAGTCTGCCACGTTGAGTTAAAGACAGTTGGCTGGCCAGAGAGTTGGAGCGATGTAGTCTGGTGTTTCACGAGTTAACGGTTGCAAAGTCTCACGTGCCCTGTGAACAGGAACATTGTCCTGTCAGCGAACGTCACTTCTGGATCAGTGACTGCACTAACGTGACGGAAACTGACGTATTCTGTCGTCGATATTTGAAAATTAATAACTGCACTTTTAATGAATATTTACCAACGATATTTTGCTGTTCTGTCAAAGATATATTCAGAATCCAGTGCGCATAATTTTGTTGTGATGCGTTGAGAATTGACATTTTTATCCAATATTGTCTGTGGTGTACTTTTTTCCCGGACACAGTGTATGTATATTATTGTGGTTTCGCTTTACATTCGTTGTATTATATCCCGTTCTTTTAAGCAGCGACGAAATATGATTTTATCGGATTCGAATATCCGGCATTTACTCGTAAAAATAAATTTATCTTGAGCAAACCTAAATGAAATGCACAAATGCAAGCAGCGAACCTTATGTTCGTGATCGAGCGTCCGTGTGGTCCTAATAACTCCGGACTTAGAATCAATCACAAATTCATCGACAGGTGTCCGCCACGTCAGCGTGAACTGGTTGAACGGCGCCAGTTCGCGGTCTGTGGCCGACACGACGCCGACTTGTACGCCCGCTGACTGTTGTTCCTCGACGTCGAAGATGTAGACTGGCAATTCGAAGCGTGGACGCTCGTCGTTCACGTCGACCACGTTCAGTGTCAGTGCAGCTTCGCCTTCACGCATATACAGCATGCCGACAACGACGAAATCCTTTTAGAACGGCATTTAAAATAGTGTTTTATTAAAAGGGCATCATTCAATCAATCATTATCATCATCACGTTAAATTCAGACACAACGGTCTATATCGATAGAAATAGACAAGAAAGAAAGAAATCCTGACGAATTTTCATCCGAACAATAACTCACTCTGACCCTAACGTCAACCCTGACAAAGAACAAATTTAACGAAAGATAACTTACCGAAATAAGCGTAGTTTTAATACCTACGGATCTTTTTCTGGCAGGCTGTTCTTTTCATCGTAGGCACAAAGATACATGTAGGAAATGAAAGTAGCGTATAGGCCTAATCTTCTTCCAAAACAGATAGTCAAATAATGTACTAAGCTTGAAGTATCGCAGAAAAAACGGATGTGATTCACATTATGAAACTGAGCACGATAATTTCGAGTAAGATAAATGTAACGGCATTCGTTCACAAGTGGCGACTCTTGACTTCAACGTTTGCTGCAGCTTGTATAAGTTATAAATAGTGACTCTAAGTGAATGATGCTAGTAACAGATAATGATCGGTGTTTGTCCCATAGCCTACTCATCGAGAACACATGCCTCAAGTGGACGTCGTGACCTGTTGCAGCAGCCCTACACTGGTGACAGCACCATTATTTTTGTTTTTCGTCACCGTGTCGAAAAGCTGCGTTCATCCAGCATGCTGGACGAACGTAGGCCTATGCTTATATTGCAGAATACGTATCGCTTTTGACGTTCTGTTTTCGCATACACGCAACGAGAAAATGATATTAAAGTTATCTAATATATGTTCTACGACAGTTTTTCTGTGGCTTCTCCTCTGCAGAAAGTTGCTATTTGGCGAAGTTCATTCACCTGTTTTCGGTGGAGAGCCAGAGTCGATGGCGAGTATGCGGCAGTTGATAACGGAACTGTACTCAAAGTCAATGAGACCAACAACCGTCACCACCCCAGAGTCTGGGTCGACGTTGACACGACCAACACAGTCTCCATCTGATGCCACCCTTGGTCGGCTCTCTCCACTTTCATACAGCGATCCATCTTCCGTGTTGTTGTGGCGAGTAGCTATAGTGTTGAGTTGTCTGCGTCCACGCCTTCTGCCATTCCGCCTCTTTCCGTCCTTTTGTCGTTTAGTCTTGTCTCTCGACCGTCCATCTGCAGAGCTCAGTTGGCGGCTGTTGCCGATAATGTACTGGATCAAGCCGTTGTCGCCGTCGTCGTCATCCGAAGCACTGACTCTCGTCACGAACGTTCCAATGAAACTGTTCTCTACAACATCCGCGCGGTATGACTTCACCTCAAACCGTGGAGCATGGTCATTCAGGTCTAGCACGCGAACTGCCAGTGTGACGTCACTGGTCAGTGCTGGTTGACCGTGGTCTGTACACGCCAGAGTGACCGATGTCTCGCTCATGACTTCGCGATCCAGTCTTCTCGTCGTCACCAACTTCGCAAACATCAAGCATGAACAGCATAGAATTATTCACAGAAAAAGTACCAGTATACACGAGGATCTCCACGCCGTGCAATTTAACGTTCTGAAAATTGTAAATGACAAAGTAAGATGCGACAGCAGCAATAAGCTCATCTCCGTTTCCGAGGTCTTGAACCGTCCTGTACCCATTCTGCTACCTCATAGGGAGGGACACCAGGCCAAGTTAGCCAGGGTGGTTTATTAATGTTAATAAGGCTCGAAGCCGTGAACGTTGCCCATTCTATTTCTAACCAGGCCTGAAATTGATCCAGACCATCGCGCTACCACTACGCCAAACCACCTCCTAACGCACCTGGTACTCTGTATCAAAGACGTGCTTGAGTCGCAGTGGATTGTCTGCAGAGCGTGACGTCAGACTACAGCTGGTCCGACCATTGCGGCCGCTGTCGTCATCACCAACCGTCACGTGACCTACGAACGTTTCCGGTGGCGAGTTTTCGACAACGTCGACCACGTGCGTACCGGAAACAGTCAGCGTATTGACAACGATGATCGGCTTGTTGTCATTTACGTCATTCAGCCGCACTATGACCGACACTTCAGATGACGTCACGATTTCCGCACGACGAGCGTCACTTTTGATGACGTCACGACTTCCGGTCCGCTGTCGACCGCACAGACTTCAAAGTGGTAGACGGGGAGGCTCTCGAAATCGAGGTTGCGGACGACGACGACGTCGCCCGTGACGTTGTCGACAGCAAACACGTCACGGACATCGTGCAACGAGTTGCTCAGCTGGTAACGTACTACGGCATTAGCGCCGTCGTCGTCGTCGTCGGCGTGCACGCGCAACACCGTACTTCCGATCGGCAGATTTTCGTCGATGGTCATGTCGTATCTGGGTCGGTCGAATGTCGGACGATTGTCGTTAGTATCCAATACGACTATGGCGACCTGGACGGAGGCAGAACGCGGTGGACTTCCACCGTCGAACGCCGTCAGCGTCAGTCGGTAGTTGCTAACCGCTTCACGGTCCAACTGCCGCTCAACGAGAAGGCGGACGTCGACGGAGCCGTCTGGTTTACGCTTCGTCAGCAGCTGGAACGGCGACGACTGAGGCACTTGAGCGTCGAGGACGTATCGTTGTACGGCGAAGTGTGGCGAGTCGGCGTCGACTGCAGCAGGAAGCGCGTACTCAACACCGGGTGGGACTGACTCAGAGATGTGGACAACGAACGGAGACTTGTGAACGAATACTGGATCGTGGTCGTTGATGTCGTGAATCGTCAATAGAATCTACAAGTCATTGAACTGTAGTCACAAAAAGCTTGAAATTATAGTCACTGGCACAATATAATTTTTACATATTTCTCTTCGACCGAATGACATCGTCAATTTCTGCTCACTATTAGCTTCCCACATAACAACAATACATTTTAGGTGTCCGACAACGACATCACCGATTATTAATAGCTTTTGCCGAGCTCCAGTGTCGACGGAACTGCTATAGCATTGGCATTAAGTGCGACGGCGTGTAATGTGACGCGGCCAAGTCCCACTGGACTACATTGTGATGAATTGAAACGTACCAATCAGTTTAGAGTCATCACATTAACGAAACAAAAACTCATAAATCGTAGTGTTCAGCTTTGCAAACACTTTTTATTCCATTAAAAGTGTACAAAATACATAAAATATATTACTTGAATTTTATAGCATTTCCTGGCCAAAAACATAACACCTGCAACATCTATGAAAGTAACATCTCCAAGACATTCTCGCTAGAATTGTGATTTCTAGTGCTGAAAGAGATTTTCAATCAGACTGAAAGTAATTGGCCAAATTTGACAAAAGCACTGCAGCCAGACACTACACTGATGTTTATTAACTGTAGTTGAGAGCGATATTTTTCAAAATACACGGTGGAATGCGGATGTTAACCCTCTTCCCAAGACGTATATTCGCAATGCAAAATGTTTACATTCACTTTTTCTATCCAACGTACTCGTACAGTAGCGTCAATCCGCTCAATATTTATTGAAAGAACCGTGGCTCGTGTATATACGCATAAATCGAATCAAATCTTCCGATGAATGTCTATGGTCCGCGCAATCTGCGAACCGTTATCAGATTGAGCCAAACAATCTGGGAACGGTTTCCAGATCGTCCGAGTTCCCAGATTGCACATGACATCTATAAATTTAGAAGTATTTGTGGTGGTATCGGTCGACCGGTCCATGTGCTAATGACAGCACTGTGACCGTAGAGGTGGCGGCAAACCGCGCCCCTGCGAAGAAGCCGTAAATGTCGAGCTGCTGACGAAGGAGTTTGCATGATTCCGGTTTTCGCGAAAAGTATTAGGTTAAAACGCAGCTTGAGGGAATTCTAACTATTCGAACATTAAAACAAGGTGTCGTTCCCGATGGGACAGAACGACAGCTGGCCCGCAAACCCCTAAAGTTAGTTTGGACCGGGAAACGTTTGAGGTTTAAGCAGGGGGGAGCGACTGTTCAGGGCTTTAGCTAGGGGAAGGAAGAAGTTGTGAGGATGTAGCGCAGGGGCGTCTGTCTGGGCTGGTTAGCGTCGCAGAAGGGGGGCGTTTGATGCCGGGGTTTATCCCGGAGGGGCGTTGTCTGAGGGCGCCATCATATCTGTCGCAGTGCAAAATTTTACCGCAATAGGAAAATCTGCGGCCAGTTTATTTATTTTGTTTGAGTTTAATTTGACGGCTGCTTGTACTGGTGGTTTGTTCGTCAGTGCATAGTCATTGCGAAAATTTTCCATTTCTGTGTTTTCCTTCTTGCGTTGCAATGAGTTACGTTTTGTCAGCATATCACTAAAGAAACATGATGAGGATGATGATGATGATGCGTAGTGAATGAGAAACTGTAATTAGCTACATGTACATGCACGCGCTGATGATGTCAAACGTTTCATCAGTTGCACGACAACATTCAGTCGCACCTGACATCGCGCCGCGCGTCGTCTGTCACGCGATTGTCCATTTACCACTTCACTATGCTTACGTGCTGTTTTGCTGCTTTGTCACTCCTACGTAGCTTAGCCATTTACCAAAGCTCATGTATCTATCATCTACAGTCTGTTGATCTCGTTTCAACGTGTGTCTAAATCTTCATGAATACTTGATCAGTAGCTTTTTAGTGGAACATATGTGCATAATTAAACTTTTCCATGTGAATTTCTATCTCTTTACGTCTTTTTACAGCTGTTCCACTAGCCACTTTGATAAACAATGAAATTTATGATAGTTATTCTATAAAGTCAGTTAAATGCTGTAAAAAAAAGCTGCACATCTGTTTACTGTACGACAACGGAAAATACAGACATAGTAATTTAGCCTTAACTATTTCTTTCTTTCTTTTTCTACTTCTCTTTACAGCACAGAAGTGATCAAAAAACTGTCAAACTAGAATTGTGATTAGCCACACAAACCTTGATAATGTCGAAGAATTTCATCGGTTGAACGGCGACATTGAGTCGCACTTGGCACAACCCGTCCTCGTCGCGCGTCGCCACATCCATTCCTTCCACTGAGCAGATCGTCTCACGGTCGGCGCGTCCTACTATCTTCAGCTGTCCGCCTTGTGACAGCGCCACGAAGTCTGGAACGCGGCTCAGAAACCGGAAAGTGACCGACTCCAAGACTTCGGGCGAATACCTCTCAACGAGTCCCGCATCGAGCTTCAGTCCACGACCTACCTTCGTCCCAACAGCTGACTCCTCATCGACGCCGTACAGTACTTCCGGGTGTTGTGTGCGAGGCTGTTGCACCTGAGGGTTGACTCCAGTGTCAGCGTATTGTAGGTCCATCATACAGACAGCGGTCACTGCCACAGCCACACACAGTTGCATCAGTTGCGTTGCCATAGTGACCAGACGTTGACTAACTTCCGGTTTACTGTCCCGAGAAATTCGATTTTGATGATCTGATTGAAATGTGAACGGATGCGTGCAATCTCACAGAAGATATAACGATCACCAGCTCTAGATTCCAGTATAAATTTGTCCGATTGCAGACGCGTTTCTGATATCCACATACGTAGGTTTGAGTTTTGAGTTCTGCTGAATCTTGCTGCCTATTCGCAGATCGACTGTTGACACAGCTTTATCATCGTTAGTGCAAACGTTATTCGAGAAGAATGTTCGCACGGTCGTAACGTCAGCACATATTACTGCAGAGTGCATCTGACGATGTACGCGTAGCAGCATCCCAGTCTCACATATCGCTACAATACGCAATGCCTACGTGAGTAGCTGCTGCTGTACGTTATCTGCTGTGGCCTGACGCTCAGAGTCGACTCAACAACATATAATACAGTTCAAACATGTCGACGCAAACCTACGCATGCAAAAAATTAGCCGAATGAGTCGATATTATTCTCCATTTGTTTGAAGACAAGTCAAGACATTTCTATTTTTCGCTGCAGCTGGTTTGCTGCAAAACAGACATTTTGATGTTGCACGAAGCCATTACCGACCGAATCACACTGTAAAGTTCTTCGTATTGATGTCTGCGACATTTATTGCTCTGATTCTGTAAGTCAATTTTACATTGGACCAAAAACCAATACGTCATGGTTTGGCATCATGCTCGACGTCTGCGACTCTGTCAGTCGTTTTGTTAAAATTGCCAACGATTCCATTAGTTGGCAAAGATCGAAATAATCCTGAAACAGTCACTACTCGTGTTGATAAGTTCAAATCATGCTCGTTAATTTATGACAAGTCAAGAAGCGAATTTTGGAATAAAAGTTGTTTGTGGAGTTTTGTCCCAAGTCGAGCTGTCATCTTAATTTTAGGCCAATTGCTAAGTTAGTTAATATGTGGGAAGATTTCCGAATGCTTTTAGCCTCTTGCTACGTTAAGCAGCTTGCAGCGAACACATGAAACGCACAAACATGCGTCGCCTGTAATATGATCGAATGGCATCAGGTTCCTCGCATTATGTGAACGCTGCTCGCTATACTAACGACAGATTTTGTGTGGCTTGCTTGCCGACAGATTCAGGGAAGCGGCAACGAGGGTAGGCGGCTACAATCTTTACGATGTGTTTCTCTCATTGATATAGCGCCTCCTAAAACCCACCTCAGAAGCACTGAAGTATAGCTCGCGCTGTCAAGGAGTTTCACACTGTTGTAGGCCTACCGGAAGCGCCACGATTCAGCCCCGCGCGTTTCAGCCCCGCACGTTACAGCCCCGTCTTTTGAAGGTGATAATGTTACGGAGTAATTAACATTAATTAAAGCATTAATGCAAAGGCGATAGTCGATAAAAGTCAACAGTGTAACAAGTGACAGTGCATTGTCACGGAAGTCGTCAGCAAGTTGCGTGTTGTTTTGAAGAATATTGTATTTGGAAATTTCGCATTAATATAAATGGCGCAAGTAACAACTAAACGCGATAGGCCAATTCGCGTTTTTACCAGTTGCCATCGCGCGTTTATCTGCGAACGGAATGAACCGTGCCTTTGTCTGCCAAACCAAAGCTGGTCCTCATTTTACCGACCCCAGAGGGGTGGAAGGCTGAGTCGAATACAACATGTAGAACAATTAAACAATTTCGATAACACTTGACAACGATAGAATAGATAGGCGCATTGACATCGCATTCAAGTTACATTCAACCTCAATCTATCAAGTTACTGATAAATGATGCAATAATATTACTCAATAATTATTATTTATTTCAATCGTGTGATCGATGAGCGCTGATGACGTCACCAAGGTCGATCCGATGTTCCAAGGGTCGAGTTAACGCAAGAAATGTCATAGCCAGACCGAACAGGTTACGGTTAAGGTTATTATAGTTTAACGTCGCTTAACGTAACATAGAAGATCAGCGACAAAAAGACAGAACAATATGGCGCCTGTAACTATATATAGTTTGCTAGGCCATTGCCGCTGTAGGGGTGGGCACACAGGCGTCATACTGGCGTATCACGGCTGCGGCAACTAAGGAGTTGACGGAATAAAGAGGAGAACGGGATTGGCGGACGGAGATGGAGACGAACTGACTGTTGTATAGGGGGACATAATGACGCCGCGGAGACGCGTAGCGACTCAATGCTTGCAACATCTCTTGACGTTTAACGACAACATTCCATGACTCGTGGCATCTCATCATTAACGTGCCATTGCTCGTATATCTGCTCTCTAGGTTCTGTGAAACTATTACTCCACACTCTTATGGCCGCTCATTTCAGTCAGAAACTCCCAATGACTGCAGCGTATTATGTCGTCGATTTACCTAGCATTATATACGACTGTTAACCGTTGGCAGTCGTTAGCAGTCAGAGTGGCAGTCAACACGTCCTTGAGTGAACTCGTTAGAACTCGTTAGGGTTAGCGCGTTAACATGGGGACGAGTTGACTGTAAACCAGCAGTCACCGTCTTAAACTATAACACCGAGACCATAGCTCCAGTCTCAAACTTTCACATTATTATCAGCATTATCATCGTCGTTTATTACAGCGGTAGCGTTGTCATACGTAACTCATGACAAAATAATCACAGAAAATACACAGTACGCGAATACGTGTGCCATGTTTTGTTACATAGTGTGGCTATAACACACTCTATAGGTCGACTGCATGCGGGCTAAGATGGATGCACAGTTCGATGTCAGTTGCCATCGACAAGCGGCGGCTGCTGCAGCTGCTGCGATGTTCTCTAACGATCGGAAGAATGCTGATCCACGTCGACGATGACATGTGCACGTAGCGGAACAAAATGGCGTGTAATGATGGATAAAGTCGGGCTTACGGCGGAAAATCTTTCCGGGAGCGTTGTCTCCGGTTGTTAATAACGTTGCCGGAAGGGCGGCGCCCTTTGGCTTCGTCATACATCGACATCGTTCAGCCATTCATCATTTTGTTCCCACCCTGCAGCTTCAGCGCTAGCGACAACTGACAAGCCTCGCCTTGCGTACGAGCCAAATTGATGCCGCGATGTGTACGAAAAGTCACACCGACTGCTTTATATATTTCAGCGCGCGTCGTTAGACGCCGCCGTTTCCATCGCAATTCCGTCTGTCACTGTCTGCATCCGTCCATCCGTCAGTCACACTTGTGGACCACGCCTAAACGGTCCACGATATCGAATGCGGTTTGCATCGTACGATAATGCTGATTTTGAAGATTCTTTACGCCAAATTTTGTGGTCGTCAGTTTAGGTGTTTACCCCAGACAGATGCATTAAACAGGGGTACCCACTACCCAGCTTGTCGACTGCAAAAATTTGACTCACTAAAAATGCGGCAATTAAAATGCATTGCCACTTATAGCCTCCGGCCTGGAGTTCCCCGAACCGTGTGACATCCTAAAACGCAGTACGGCATAGTTGTTCTGTACGAACTAAACGAACTTTACGATTGGAGAAAAGTTCCGGAACTTTATAAAACTTTTTAATGTTTATGGAACTTTAAGTTTTTTTCATAACGAACTTCTTATGTTGAGTCATAAATAGACAAAGCTGCACTCAGTTTTACTACACATATATAAGCTATCGCTCTGTAGCGACTAGGCCAGGGAATAGACTAGCTACACTTACAAAAGTTTGTTCAAAAATCAGTTTAACAAATAAAACTTACGATGTAGTCGTCAAGCTAGCGCGTGATTTGTTGTACCGGACAATGTCATAATTTCATTATAAGTTTTACAGCTTTTAGTGTACTGTTCGGTTTACAAAGTCACGGAATATTTAATTTTCGAAATCGCACACTTCTGCTAACCAATATTGCAAGCTTTGCATACCAGTAACAAGTTTGGTAGCTATTCGCTGTACACTCTCAATTAGTTTAATATCCTTATCGTAGGGGGCTCCATATTGCGCTGCAATATTCTAGATGCGGTTTGGCCAGAGTTTTGTACAATGAACGTATTGTTTCTTTAGATCTATCAGCGAAATTTCATTCCAAGTATTCTGTTAGCTTTCTTCACTGCCTCACTACAGTGCTTCCCGCTCTTCAGATCATCACTTACGATCAGCACCAAGTCTTTTTCATCTGAGACACATTCCAGTCTCACATCAGTAATGATAACGTATATAATTTGACAAATAATTTGCGATATCTCGGAAACGGTGCAAGATACGATGTATTGTAGCATTAATCACTAATAGGAAGTCGAATATTGTTTTTTTGTTGGTACCAAAACCGGTGACCTTGAATGACCTTCAACGGCGTTATGGCTCCTGTGCGGCATATTTCTACTTCCAGTCTAATTTTTGCTGCAAAATTTGAAATGTGCACGGTCGAGTTTCTATTCTGTGCGTGTTTAGGGCCAAAACGGCTTCTGTAGTAAAAGAATTTTAAACTTTGGTGGCTAGTGGGAAGGGTACCCATTTTTGGTCGAGACCCCAAAAGGCACTTCCTTGGCCGGAAAAACGCGTTCTGATATATAGATCGTCATTGTACGTCAAGAAATGTGCGACGTGTAGCCTTGATGAAAAAAGCAAAAAAGATGGAAACCCAAAGATGTGATAAGTAAAGGTAAAGGTAAAAAAGGGTATAAGCAGTTCGTGAACTTCACCTCACCGCTACGGGAAATCACATACCATATGGGATCACACAGGTCGAGTTAACTGCTACCCGGCAGAGGTGACTTTTTCGCCTTCACCCCAACCGAAGCTGGTACTCGATTTAGCGACTCCGAAAGAATGCAAGGCTGAGTTGACTTGGGTGGTAGTTAAATCCCCAAAATGGTCAGCAAGATACCTCAAGAAAAATAACCGGCAGTGGCGTGACCGGTATTCGGACCATGACCGCGAGTCGCAAATCCGACATCCTAACCACTACACCACTGAGCCATCTATTTGTACAGACCACCCACGATAAACTACCCCCACCATTTTTTCATGTGGGGTGGTCCCGTACGCATCATAATTTCAAGTTTCATCTCCGTTCGCGGGTTTCGGCTCCATGCGGCGTCAAAGTCCGCCTTTTTTCTATACTTTGCACTACAGCTTATATATCAGGTTAATGCTACCCCCAACCTGTCATAAGCCCACAATTTCACCATGGCAATAGTTTCGGCAATAGTTTTTTGCTGCTGTTAGGTACACTGTTGCACTCAGTAACCTCAACCAAAAAGATCCAGTTGTGCAGCAGTGTGGTCGCTCCAAGGCGATGCATTCCATAGGCTATGTACGATAATATTAGCGAACTTTACGGAACTTTACGAATTTAATGGAACTTTATAACAGGTGATGGAACGGAACAACGTAACACGGTTAGTTAACGTCCATCGTTCCTAGTGACTGAATTCATCTCAGTTTATCTCAGCATGCATCAACAACTATTGCCTCGACTCCAGATGGCGAGACTGACTCCACTGCCTGACCAGGCCAATAGAGTGTCATCAACATAGGCACTCGCTCATGCGCAGTGAAGCGTGACACACTGCTACAGCATAATGTTACACACTTAACCCTATGGATCTCTTTTTTATGCCGTGACCTTGATGTATGACCTGATGATGTTCAACGTCTGAAGTGCATTGGCTGTCACGTGACCACACCCTGTACTTTGAGCAACGTCGAAAAATCCTCGCGGAATTCACCAGAAGCATTCTTCAGGCCAAAAATATACCAAACACCGTCTGCCGTGCCGGCTGGGCTCAGCCTGCTAGACCTGCTTGGAGAGCTTACCGCGCTCTCCTCCACCACCTTGCCGAATTGTCATGTAGCTGTTTTTTCGACTTGGAATGAGAGCCCCGTGCAAAATAGGATAGGGCTGGTTGAAATGTCTGTGTGAATTATCCGTGCTGCACCTATAGGTTCTAAGCACAGGTATATTTTTTACCCGGCTGAGATCGGCCATCTGTTGACTAAAGAGAAATGAGCACTCACGAAAAAAAACCATATAGCCCTCGGCCTACTTGGTACGGCGCCGGAGGCTGCAACAGAGAACCGGTGGCCGGCCAACACCGATGCGCGATCACAGACAGCACGACCGGAAAGAATACCTTCGCCTATATCGGCTCGGCGGGCGTTCACATTAAAGGCAAATACATGTATCGACAGATATGAACTTCAGCCACAGCACAGCCTTTGCAGCTTGGGATTTACAAAGTTGCTCCAAAGAGACAAAGTGTGTTTTGAGTCTGCTTAGTGGTCACTGTAAAACTTGTGCGCGTGACGCGAGCGTCTTTGGAAGAAACTATAAGACAAGGACAAGCTTCAAGCAGAATTTCCAGACGAAATGTTTCTGAAAAATTCTAAACATAAAACGGCAACAGAAAATTTGAAATGAGGAATTGCATACCAAAATAGTGCAAATGATCATTGAGAAGCAGCTGAATCTTTTTGGTATAAAACGGCCTACGTACATGTAAAATGTAAGGTGACATTGGTGAAACAAATGGTGTTTGCAATAATGGAATGATCAAATGAAAGAGAAAGTCCTAGAAGAGATGGACAGATGACACAGAGGAATGGTGTAACAATGACCTAGAGACACTCAGCAAGATGGCGGCAGACAGGACGGAATGGCGGCAGATAATTAAACGTGCCTCAACACCAACGGATATTGAATTGGAATTTGGTGGTGGTGGTGATGATGATGATGATGATGATGATGATGATGATTAAATGCCACTTGTCTTGACTTAAAGTGGACGATGCATCATCAGATCATCAGATTAGTTGTGAGTCGATGTTGATTTTATCAGATTTCGGCTGCATCTTTTCCGCCATTGCCTGCAGTTCCTCGTAGTCGTCGGTGTTGCCGTGAGCCACGTTCAGCATCTTCTGACGGACGACGTTCAGCCTGTCTTGGTGGCTCAGATATTCCTGGTGTATCAGTGTATACTATGGTATGGTGTATATCGATATATGTAGTGCATTGCTACAAGAGTCTCAAGTGCGTTTTATATGCTAGTTTTTAGGCCACATCTACAGGTGAAGAGTTATAGGCGTGCTCCAAACTGAGGTCTCATTTTCATTAGGCCTATCCCCGTGACTCAGATATTCCTGGTACGTCATTGTATGTCACTGGTATTACATGCACGGATTCTTTTCGCGCATTCCCATAAGTGTTTCAAGTGCTTTCATATACGCTAGCAGTTGGAAAATAACATCAACAACTTAAAGAGTTGTAGTCCTTATATACCCGTGAATTAATTAATACCGTACACAGCCAATAGATTCTTACCTGTCAGAAGAAGCTTGTTTAGTTCTTCTTTAGTTAATTATGAAGTAATGAGTTTGCAAAAGTTAACCAACCTAACTAATATGTTTAATGAGTTGTAGTCCTTTCTCGAGCGCAGGTCACATAATCTCTGTGGTTCAGATATTCCTGGTACTCTTCGTATTCTTCCATGAGCACATCGTAGTACAAACGTATGACAATGTGACGGTTGTACAGGTAGAATCCTCCACACACTAGACATTCGGCTGCCTCGACCATGTTGAGTGACACTATCCACCGGTTGTACAGGCCCTGAAAATACGTACACATATATGTCAATTGTGTAAAACGATATTATCAGTGGTTAAAGTGAGGGGGGGGGGGCTCAGCCCCCTGCTTCGACTTTGGACCCCCCTGCTAAAATCTGACCCTAGCCTGCCCACTGCTGGGCCAAAGCTGTTGAATTCCACCAAAAATCACAATGTGCGTTGTAGAATAAACAAGTTTTAATCTAGCCCGTTAATAATTAGTTATACTAGCAGTTTGTGGACCTGTAGAAGTTATTACAAACGTCACCCAATTTACTTACGTTTTCTACTGGCAGTTACTTGTGCAGTTTTCATCATAAATCTACTTTTGAATGGTAACGGAAAATATTAATTTTGAAATCGATCTGCTTTTACTCAGTGGCACTGTTTCCGTTTTTTTGTCAATGATATAAACAAAACGAAAAATGAAAAGCTCAGCCCCCCCCCTGCAACACATTACCACTTTAACCACTGGATATTATGTAGGCTACATTGCGTCCCCCAAAACGTCCGGGTTTTGCTGACTGTAACTTTCTCAAACCTTAACCAATCTTGAATTTTTTTACTGCTGGAAAGAGCAAGAAATTTGCTACAAAAATCATATAATACGTTTCACTGCGTCTTAAATATGTTGCTGCTCTACCTTGTGATGTTAAAAGTTTAAATCTGTTGTTGATCAAGAAAAAAGCAAACAGAACCTATTGATTTTTACACGCACCCATTTTATTGCACCTTGTTTACTTACTTATTAGTTACTAACTTAGCTCGGCCAACTACTATAGTTTTTGGTTTCCATTAAGTATTCTGTATCCTATTAGCAGCTACTGGATTTTGTTGCTAATTTTGTTGCATCTGTATATTTTTGCAATTTACCTGTGTCCCGTGAATCGTGTTACGGTCAACGAACTGTATCGTTTTGACACGGGCACCGTCCACTTGCTTGATCTGGGCTCGCATCATGTCCAACACGTAGAGCTAACGTCTTACACTTCGTCATTATCATCATCATCTTTTGCTCTTTGTCACTTTCGTATCATCACATCATTTTATAGCATTATTGCGTTTTTTCTTCTAGTTGTTGTGGTTGTTGTTGTTGTTGTTCTTCTTCTCATCATCATCATCATCATCATCATCATCATCAGTTCTTCATCTGCAGCTAAAGCTATCACTGTCCAACACGTAGCGGTGAGTAAGGAATGTTCCTGGAAAGTGGAAGCATACAGTCATAGGCTGATGCTGCGGAGCCTCCTTGAACTTGACAACGGCTCGCTGAACTTGTCCTTTCACGACGCCGTAAGTTCGCGTTCCGCCGATCGTCGGAACAATCGCGTCGGTGCTGCAACACGAGGTTGTACAAGAAGTACATAATAATAGTTTTGAAAGGCTCGATGACACAATCAGCAGCTTTCTACTTGGCGAGTTGTAATGTACAGGCAACAACAGTTAGTGCAGTTTATGCCTTGTTGTCTTTTCATTCGCTTGCCGTTTTTGCATGTTGTACTTGTAGACAAAATTAACATCAAATCAACCAACAAATACGTGACAGGTCTAATTATGTATATTTAAAATACAACAGATTACAAATAACTTTACGTTTAATACTATTAAACTCAAAAAATATTTTAGGCCTATGTGTAGTTCACGCCGACGTTTTCTAATCGTTGCTATATTACAGTACATTACAGTATATTACAGCGTGGCGTGGTGGCTCAATGGTAGGGCGCCGGATTCGTGATCGGAAGGTCGCGAGTTCGCCCCCCGGTCTATGCGCTACCACGTAACAACCTTGGGCAAGTTGTTTTACATGCACGTGCCTCTGTCCACCAAGCAGTATAAGTTGGTACCAGCTTCAGCTGGGACATAGTGCACCAC
>Ga0126335_1000543_pt1 | contig 18413 bp, 11 predicted proteins | sample OlaspJWI45metaG_FD_108409 | JGI IMG/M metagenome (GOLD analysis project Ga0126335, IMG submission 108409) | Marine gutless worms symbiont microbial communities from Oahu, Hawaii - Olavius sp. 1 OAHU.JWI-45 metaG | ecosystem: Host-associated > Annelida > Digestive system > Unclassified | place... | reverse complement strand
TATAGCGCAAATTAAGTCAACGTGCATATCATAACTGAAAGATTGATAAATATTATCGACCTATCTGATACAACAATAAACGACAAAACTTACGGCAAACATCAGAATTATTCTCTTCAAAACTTCACTCGTTATTCATCAAGCGTGCTACACGCAGCGCTACTCAACAACTGACTCTCCTGTTTGTAGGCCTATATTCATCAGCGTACAGTTGATCACACACTCTGACGCCTCTACAGTCAGGTGATCCGTCCTGTCACCAGCACTCATATGACTGACTATAATTCGAAGGATCAGCACTCAGAAGACCAGTCTGTTACATAGTGCAGCAACATTCTTAAGGTATGGTGGCAGATATTACAAGTTATTGTAGCAAATTTCATGTGCTTTCCAGCAGTGAAAGATTTTGAAAGAATTTTGTAAATAGGTTAAGGTTTGACAAAGTTATAAGCGACAACGCGCGGGACGTTTTTGGGGACACAGTACGTATACAGGGTCGGCCAAAAAACTGGACAAAATTTGACTGAATAACTTTCACTACAGGTGACGTACCATAGATCAAATGGTACAGTTGTTTGCGGGTAAACAGCTGCTTTGTGAATCAGTAATTTTAATTGTGTCTCATTTATTAATTATTCTTTGTAAGCTCAATGACGTCGCGAAGTACAGTTTCTGTCCGCCGTCCGACGCATATCGTTAAAAGGGTCTTGCTGCTTGTGAGCATCTGAAAAAATGGCTAAGAAAATAAAATCCTGATCGTATCTAGTTTTTGGGTGAAAAATGTTCACCATCCAGATGCCCGCAAATTCAGAAGAAGGGCGCGACAGACAAACGATTGTTAAAGGGCAAAAAGCAGTTTTTCACAAAGCTGCTACTGTATCAAAATTTGGAAAATGTCTGTAGTTTTCATACATGTACATCCATGAGCAAAAATGAACAGTGCATTATTGTGATTATTGTCAGACATTCACCATATTTCAGACAACGATATCATTTTCCAACAGGATGGGGCACCAGCGCATCGCTCGACTGTTATTCCTGCACTCTCTTGATGTACCAGAGTTCATTGAACCGGAAAACTGTCTACCAGATAGTCCAGACCTCAATCCAATTTTTCTTCTTGTGGAAAGCTTTGCAGCAAAAATTGTATCATTAAAAGATCAGAGACATTGATCATCTTAAGCGCGTTTCGTTAAACTGTTGAGGTCAGTTAAGTCAGGACACAACAAACATGGCGACTGACCATCTGCCCAAAAGTCTCTCCATGATAGTCATGCACAGGGTAGAAATGTTGATTTTAATCTCGATTGAGAGATGCTCAAGAATCAGTGACGAATCAGTGTTTATTGTTCATTTTAAGTGAAGCGAATGCAAAAAGTTAACGTCGTCGCTTAAATAACGTGTCACTTTAGGGTGTCTATTGTTTCACTAAAGCTGCACAGACAATACTTAAATTTAGTAAAATTCAAAACACCATTTTTGCTCTAGATAAAGCACTGAATAAGCACTGAATAATACGCCCGTAAGACCATGCCATGCGTGCTGCGAACCCAGGGGTCCACGACTGGTGCCTTAAAATAATTTCAGCTCGAGAGGTAGTCTGTGGCCCTGTGGGTATATAGCAATAGACAAGCTAAACATATGCCTATAGTGACAAAATTTTAAATAACAATGAATTTCAATAACATAAGTAGACCTATGCACGCGCACAAACACTGCTTTTCGGCTTAAATAAACATTTTGGTCTGTATAAGAGAAACCAAAGTCGTTGCTTCAGACACGCTTCCTATATTTTAAAATTATTCCAAAATGCTTTTGCGACCTGGGCTCTGCCCTGGATTCCGTTGAGAGCTTACCGCTGAATTTAATTAGACAGCATAGCAGCCAGCGGGGGAGGAAGAGAAAGGAAAATAAACTTAAGAAAGGAAGAAAAACTTATTACCAGCTTTGCCAGCTTTGGTCCAACCTAGAACTATGGCTGGATACACCTCTGGACAATTAATCATACTGCATGATGTACTCATTGCTGAAACATACGAGACCTAAGCAAATGAAAATGCAGTACAACAGCAGATAACTTTGCAGAGAATCTCGCCAGAGGAGGGAGCCCTCAAGCTATTTTCTGCACAGGGGGCCCAAAATTCGAAGATACGCCAAGTGCTGACATCAGTGTGTGCTATACTTACAATCTTTCGATGTCGAGTCCGCTTTAGCACCAAGCATCCTGTGCCGCGCTACAATGAATCAAAGAATACACACAACGCCAATAAAGTAAACAGCAGACTACACATCCGTAAGACAATTTCGTCTTTTCGATGTGGCTGTCAGCCGCGAAAATCAATTTCCAAATATACACTAACAGTAAACAACCGACATACATATAGACAGTGACTCGCACGATGCTATAACAGTTTGTAAACAAAACTGCTTCAGAATATTGGAACATTGGGATGAAAGCTGCTAAATGACCTTAATTGAGCTAAATGTTTGCAAGCCGCTAGCCAACTAGCGGGGTCAAAAACTAATAACTTAATCGAGTTAACGTTTAGCGAAAAGTACCCATTCTAGAGATTTTTGGTCGTTGTCTGGCAAAGCAAGAGTCATAGCACTGCTAGAGGCTAGATTGGTCGGTCTCAAATGTCAAATTTCGCTGAAACGGCTAATGCAGATCAAGTAGAAGTAAATGGAGGACAAATGTACATACAGATTGAGATAGACTGAGAATAAGAGTTGCGAGCAAAGCGCCAGCGAATTACAAAAACATGAACGAATGAAGGGAATGAAAGAAAAAGCAACAACAGTGAGTAATGATATACGGACGGGAGAATGACTTCGGCGACGCGCGACAGAAGTACTGAATATGCAGATGCTCGTCATTGTCCAGGCACTCAGCACTGATATCACTTATTGGAAAATGACAACTCTCCTTCTCTACACACGAACCACTCCAGTCAGTTCAGCCGGCCGACGACTGAACGACAAACTAGTGCAAAACATTCAAACAATTGTTCATGCACACCGTTGCACGGTGTTAAGACCTCAAGTTTTCGCCCGAATTCGTCAATAATGCATTAACGTAATGCAAAACGTTTGATGTTTTGAAGTCTGTATTCTCGTTAAATGTGAAAGATTAAGCTGGCTTAGCTGCTTTTTGGTCGCACGATAATATAGTCAAACTTACTTTTTTACTTACTTAATGCTAAGATATCTAAGCTGAAGAGCTGACAGACCATTGCAGCGCCTCTTGAAGAGCATGTAGGTAGTGTCGCTGCACGATGTCGTGTTTGCTTGTGTCGACGATGACGGTGTACTGGACTCATTAGTCCATTCCACACTAACAACCTCCAGCAGGCGTCCGTCATTGCATGATAACTGCAGGACGCCCTTGGCTCCTTCACGTGACGCTGACGCTGTCAACCGCTTACCACCTACACCAGTCACACTGACTATTTTCGAAGTCCTTGTCCATTAACCCCAACCTTGCCAGCAACGCTTGATACGAACTATAAAAAATTTGAATCCAGAATGCCAACCGCTCAAATATCTTACTGAATTACTAAGACTTAGTTCCTGCCGCGCATCCCGGCACACCGTACAGCAGTCTATCGCCATATCACAGGTCAATTGCAGCATCTTCCACTTTTTTCATGTGATCCTGACCCTTAGCAAGCCTTTCTGGAATGTTTTGCATCACGTCATTCTTCCACGTCTTCGCCTGTGAGTCCACGTCATACTTACTCACTCGGTCTGCAGCTGATGACAGTCACTGTGATTGCACATAGTTTTGAATTTGGTGATTTTGTTCCGTATTAGTAAGTTAGTAACCATGCATTAAACAGTTACTGTCGTTCAAAATGGATATTTTACAAGCATTGTGAAACATCCATTAAACGACATCAGATGTTTATGCTTTGATAAATAATTTCAAATAAAGCTATTCACGAGGCTGATACACTTATAGACTCGTCGCTTGTTCGAGAAAACGCGGGCGAAAATTTTAGTGGAAAGTGGAATAAGAAAAAGAAACAGTAACACTGAAGTGTCTGCATGTTCCAACGCGGTTACCAGAGAAGTAAAAAAAACACGTAGCAGTCAGCTATTTCTAACTCGGTTCAAACCTATGAAATCTTTAACCAATAAAGTCATGACGTTTAGAACTATACTCATCATAATAACAGACATCGATCAGCAGTCTACATACCGACAGTGTTTGAGAGAAGACGAACACAAAGGACTACAAGAGCAAACGATCGCATGTCCAAGCCATTCATATGACGAATTCTAGGAAACATAGAAACGACAACATTAACTATATCGTCACATACTGGTATCTCAGTATACTACAGATTAAGCAGCGACTGAATTAAAGTTTAGATTAAACAGCGAAAGCAGCGTAATTTACTGTCTGTTGTTTACGTTAGCGAGGCGTTTTATTTACCTATGACGTCAGTGTCACAATGTGACGTAAGCTGGATAATAAAATAAGTAAACACTTGATATGGATCAACAAAATGAATGTGGTTCAGTGATTTTTAGCCTACGTCATTAAACCAATGTTCGTTACGTACGATTGATTCATTGATTGGCATGTTAATCACTTGCGAATATATACTGTTTCGGAATCGATAATCTGAACAATAGCTGTCGTCACTTTCAGATGAGTACCTAAAGTCCGAGCAGGACTTCACAAATGTATCGATAATATTCATCACGGACATGTCGATAATTCATAACATAGCAATCCAATGGAAGTTCAGATATATACAAACGTTGCTTTGTATGCATCTGAACTTCCATTCGACGTCAATTTATCAATTAATTCGTCGCATTATCAAACGCAAATTCAAAAAAACCACACCGTTAGATCCCATCCGTAGACTATCTAATCTCACTCGCTTTCGGTGTAAAAAGTAAACGTCGGAGAAGACCCACCCCAAACACCATCATGGTTACGCTATATAGTTATGTCCCCCGTTTAGATAAGATAGATAATAAATCTATCTTTACACCACCAAACATATATCGCTATGCAATAACGTGGTACCACAACTTCTGTAATCTGCACAACATCAAGGCACCACAACATCTCTAATTCACAAAACACATAGCATAACACCATAGCCGCCTACTACTATTCAAGGCTACACATCTAATAATACAGCCATAGCACAGCACTCATAATACAATTGAAATTAGTAATAATAACTCGACCATTGTCACTTTCACACAACGTGTTATCACTGTTATGTACTAAAATTTAAAATAAAACACTACATCTCTACATTTCGTATAATTATGTACACAACTCTAATATCGTCACTGTTACTACAATGCCGTCATAGTATGCACACTGTCAAGTTTACTCATTTTAAATTGTATGCCGACTTAAGAAATCAGCTAGCACATTTTCTTGGCCAGAGACATAACTGAGCCGGTATTTGTATCCCTGCAACATCAATCCCCATCGCATTATACGTGGGTTTGAAGTATTGACCTCATTCAAAACTTGTAGCCTAAAGGGCGGTGATCGCTTCAATCACAAACTCCTTTCCCTTTAAGTAGGCCTACCTCGTATATCTGTCACTTGTGAAAATTACTTCCTAACACTCTTTCTCTCTGGTAGTTCTCTAGGTGGTAACTTTCTGCTGGGATACATTATGGGATGATTTACTCCGTTTTCCTTTTGCAGGAGCGCCCCTCCTATTCCACATCGCATCGCATTGTATTATGAATTCTTGTGACAGATCCGCCAATTTAAACACAGGTTCACTCGATATGACCTTTTTGGTTTTTTCAAGGGACCGGTCCTGATTCTCGCCCCAGTCATATTGCACACTGTACCGTTTACCAATCAATTTCGTGGCTCCAAAATCTCTGCTCTTTTGAGATAAATTTCCAATAGAAGTTTATTAATTCAATCACTTCTCTTAGTTTCTTTTTCATGGTGGGTTTTTGCACTCTCAAAATTTTATCAACATTGCAGACATTGGTTTCTAATCGATTTTCGGACACCATATATGCAAGAAATTCAATTTCGTCATACCCCAAATACGTTTTACTTGGTTTCAGCACCAAATTTGTTCGCCTCAAGCGATTGAACAAGTCTCTGAGACTCAACAAATGCTCATCAAATTTAGATGTGGCACACATCACGTCATCCACGAAATTATCGACTTTATCCCGTCTAAGACAATTTTCTGCAGTCTAGAGTATGTTGCTCCACTATTTACTAGGCAAAATTCAAAACTCTAAATCCGAATTGTTCTCTGTTACAAGAAAAATGCCGTGTGATCTTTGCTGTCTTAGCAGCAATCTGTGCTGCTGAAACATTTGCACCCCGCCAATTTAACTGTAATGTTTTCAGGCTCTGGCATTGGTTCTGGATCAAAAACTGTGGCAGCATTCAGCTTTTTATAATTCACGCACAGTCTGATCTGATCACTGTCCCTTTTCTGAACTACGCAATGGGACTGGCATAATCTGACCCATTACATGGCTCTATGAAGTTAAGTAAGTCTAAGCAATTCGTCAATTTTTCTTGTCTACCGCCTCTGTCAAGTGATATGGTAATTTGTAGGCTCTAGAACGTCTGGGCTCCTTTGTGGTAAATTGTATTCTGTGCTCTATCAAATGTGTTACTCTGGGCACATCAAAGAATATGTCTTGATATTCTTTTATCAACTTTATAAATCTATTCTTCTGTTCTTTTGTCAATTTCTCATTAATATGCACGTCTTTATATAGGTTTCCTTTTGCACTATAACGTATAATTCCATATTAACCCCTTTTTCAACATTTGTACTTCCATATTTTCTTCATCTGTGTCGTCTATAACATAAGCCGCTGTTACTGATTCTTCTATTTCTTCTGTACTCTCTTCCTGATCCACCTAGAGCTATCTTACTCAGCACATCACTCTGATTGTTCTGTTCATTTGTGTCCTCCGACCTATTGCTCTCTTCATCCTTGTTTTCTGTTTCTGATCTCCTGTGAGGCTGTGACCCGTCTTCAGCCACAATTCATGACGTCGCACAAATTCCTTTAACACATTTATGTGATACACTTTCTGCATTCCATTCTCTACCTCAATTCCATAATTCACCGGACCTTTCTTATCCACGACTTTGTATGGTCCTCTCTACTTAACGGTCAATTTGTTAGTCTGATCAGGCAATAGTACCGAAACTTTACTTCCTATCTTCAATTCTCTGAGTTTGGCTTTTTTTGTTACAGTAATTAAGGAAATTTTTTACGGCTAAACTGCAAAGTGGAAACTGAATTCTGTAACAGCAGTAGGCTTACAAAGTGTTTTAAATACCGGTATTGATAAAATGCATAGCACAACACAAATGCAATATATGTTATGGAATTTGGTAGAAAACTGCCGATTTAGAAGAAAGCCGTCCATTTCACGGTCCGCATCGGGGCGGGAAATAAACTGGGGGTGCTAGACCTTTTTGTTAAGCATTTTCGGGTGTTTTTATTAACTGTTGTGCAGTAAGTTGTCACTGTCAGTATTAAACACGCTACGGTTTGTGGTTAGGCCGAGCCCCCATGTGATTGTAAGGTACTGACGTACTGTACGCTCTTACCATTACCGACATTCTATCGAATCTGTCCATACAGCTGCCGTACGCTTAGAATATCAGTTACGGCGTACGCTACCGTACAATGATCTCTTGCCTTGTGGCCTTAACAACCAAGTTCCATTGGTAACAACGAGTATGTCGGAAGAGATTGTGAACTTTGACGAGGAAGTTGTGCGCAATTCGACACGTTAAGCGTTCGCAGTATTTAGGCTTACATGCGGTTGTCAGTGTGTGTATAATCTACTTAAGTAAAATACTGAACGTGATTATGCAAATAAACCGGTATGACACGAAGTGCATGATGACTACTCGCAAGAGTGACACAAAATTAAGGAAAAGAACGCTGATGAACACTGAATTTCACACTGATGAAAGTATTACAGACTCCACAACATCTTCCCACTGCAGCATCTGCACTTAGCCTTGGGTTTTGTCATGTATTAATTTACCATGTCAAAAGAAAAGGACCCACGACATGCGGTTCGATCTACACCGTCTGCTGTGTCGACGACAGTCGAGCATAGAGCGTTGGGTGATGGAATTAGCGGCAGCGCCATGGCTGTACCACCGCCAAAGGCTGCCACATACGCAGTTCGTCCAGATAAACCAGTGAAGACTGTTAAGTATGGCCTGCGAAAGTCACTGCTGGTTTCAAAGTCGGACACCTCAAATTGCAATACAAAGCAAAAGAAAGAAGTTACAGACAGAAGCCAGGAACTCAAAGATTCTCTGGTACAGAGTGCAGATTGTCTAGCTTTTATTCAACGAGATGGCAGTTTAGCCTCAGAATTAAAGTACTACTATCTAGAGTACCGTCCAGATGATACGGTCCCGGTGATTATTTGCATGCGAATTTCAGTAGATTAATGTTACGGATGTGCAGCGATGTTTTGAATGTTCTGCTTGTCAAAAATGTGATTTTGTAAATGTAATAGCTTTGATGCTGAAGACATCATCACAACCTTTTCTTTTCTCATGTATTTGCCAGCAGCAGCATGCTACCACTAGTTTGTTATGGCGGTGCTTTGAAGTGCTATATATGGTAGCAATTTGAAATATACATGTTAGTGGACATTTGGCATTGATGCAGACTGGCTAGTTAAGCGCCAGGTTTTCTTATTTTATAGGTTTTTGTTTTGGGGTCTGATGCAATACCACAAAACATTTACCTTGCCCTATCTTAATAGGCCTACTTTACAGTGTGTTACTAAATACAAATCAAGTACATGCGTAACTCTACATATACGGCACCAGTGTAAATTAAAATATTACTTTTATTAAATTAGAAAATAAATAACAAAAACAGAAAAAATGCAAGAAAACAAAAATCTTATTTGGTAGGCATTTAAGGTTTTATTTAAAATTAGCCATGTTTTTAGAACCGTTTTTCTGCACCTGGGTATAGGCTTCCATAAGTATACATGTGGTGCAAGAGCAAGACACAGCAACAAGCAAAAGCAAGCTAATATGCTGCCTAGGTCACAGGTCCCCTTACCTAATACAGTTTTCATAAGCAAAATTCTGACACCTAAAACAACACTTGCAAATAACAACAATAACACATGTACTGCACATATATGTTATTTGTTCGTCTATTTAAAATGTAAATCATATCTAGTGTACAAACTCCTAATTTCATATGTAGGCTAAATGCCATAAACGTTACTGTTTAAACATTAACATTAGTGTTATTGTTTTTATGCATATAGCTGGAACTTTATCTTCAAAGTTAGAGTATCGTACAGACAGGACCGTATCATCTGGATGGTACTTTAGATATAAAATTGCAGTACCATCTGGACGGTACTTTAGCCAGTGCATTCATTTAATTTTGGCACCTTTGAACTATTGCAATTTCTTAGATAAAGTGAACAGCGAGATGTGACAAAGTGGGCAGAGTAAAGAGGCACTGTGCTAATACAGTGCTTATGCTAGTAAAGCTGTGTTGGAGAAAACTGTTCTGGATCGAAGTTGATGAATGGAAATACCGTTTGTGCCAAGGTAACATAAATGTAGATTGTAGAGCGTTTGCAAAATCATGCAGCTGTTTTTGTAGTAAACCATCATTAACATGACACAAATTTAATACATTAATATGCTTACAGTGCAAGTTATTAACAGAAAAAGTTCACTTTCACAAGTCATCTGTTACACGTGTACTGTGTAGTTTATGCATAGTGCCTAGGTATACACTGTATATAGCGGGTGGCAAATAAAAAATGTCCTGAACTTTGGCACTGTACTATAAACATGAGCTAAAGAAATCAAACTAAACTAAATGCACATCTTCAATGAGCAAACATATGTATGCAAAAATTCACATTAACATTTCGTACTTTAACTAAGATGCTGAGCAAAGTAGTAGTGCATGTCAAAGTGCCACAAAACCACAAAGTAGGCCCCTTATTTAGTTAGTTATCAACATTATTAGCACACATTTAACTGTACATGAGCCGAGTTGGTTCCCGACCTCTGCTAGATGCCTTTTTCACTGCAAAATAGACCTCTTTAGTCATCGACCTCATTCCATATTTGTTGTATTGCATTTTCAATTTATGTTAGATGGCATATGGTTCAAGTCACCCCTCATACAGAAGTTCTTGCAAGATGTCTCTAACTGAATAATCTAACGGGTTCAAGTTTGGCGACTGTGGTGCCTATTCTTAAGCACTAATGTAACCAGGAACAACATTTTGAGAGGAAATCCAAGTTGCCTTGGCTCCATGTGATGGCACACTGTCACTCCTGCATGAGCACAGTCATTGGCTAGATAAATACGGCGGCATATTGGCAGCACAGAAGTCTGTAGGAAGTTTATGTAGGTCTCCTTGTTCACTTCTTCCCAGGGTCAAGAAAAAGATATAAGTTTTCCATGATACTCCTGCACTTACCATCAGTTTTTTAGGAAACCGATTTTTTTGGAATTACATCCGGCTAGGACATGTGTCTGATTTCCTCCATTTTGCATAAATGCAATCATTCTGACCGTTTGTATTTGCATCACGATAAATTCGCGAGATCACTAATGATATCACTGAAATTTGCAAGGAATAATAATAATAATAATAAACAGATTTGTATAGCGCCATAAGGTCGTAACTTCAGAGGCGCTGGTTAGCAAGAAAAAAACCTAATACTATACTACTGACAACACAAATTTATTCTCTACTTAGGAGATGCAAAGTACAAAGCTCCAGATGTTTGTTATGCACCACCCGGTATTATATAATGATATTTCTGTTATCAGTTGATAACTGCTGTAAGATATTGCTTTTACACAGGCACGCGAGAAACAGGTGCAAGGCCAAGCGAGCAGCCTACAACAGCTGGTCGATAAACTTCAGGCAGAGCTTAACAATGCCAGGACTTCTAATGAAGACTTGCAAAAACGTCTGACTGATCTGGTTGTATTATGTAATTGCCCCGGTACTAAATAACAAACTGGTGGCATTTAGACCACATAGGGGCTATTTTTTGAGTTGAACTTCCACAGCAGATTATTGCAATTGAATCAGTATGATATTATTTACTATTTTTTTCTTGTTCATTTTCTAATAACAGTAAGGTGTAATTAAGTTGAAAAATTTGGTTGCTCTGTCAATCACAATGAATAATGACCGCTGAACTTTTGTGTAGGAGGATTGGTACAAGACAGCTTTAGAAAAGGAGACGTCAGCCCGTAGCAAGCTAGAAAAAGACTTAGAAGATAAATGTACACAGCTGAAGAAAACTGTTGAAGATAAAAATTCCACAGAACAACAGCTGGCAGAACTGCAGCTATTAAATGAAAAGGTGAGAAATAACCATACAGTTGCTGTTCTCCTAGTCATGAGATTCACCATTAATAACATTGTTTACTAATTCACTACATAAATGACACTATAAATCCGTCAAAGTCATATGAAGTAGCCTTTATTAAATAAATGTGACATATGCACCCTTAGAAAAACACAGTAACTGCCAGTAAGCACATAACAGTTACACCACAATACTGAAATACAGCATACCTAGATAAACTGAAACAAACTGATTAATAAACACAGAACACATTTTTACAATGAGCTAACTGTGTCAATGTGAACTGATGTCTTCTAGGTCAGAGTCCATAATGTGAATGAAGCATACGAGCAGTGTGCTGCAAATAATGCAAACAGTGATGACTGAAATGTACCAGTACTTGTTTGATAAGTTTACCACCAGTCCTATCAGTCATGCTACCAGGAACAGACCCACAGAGACCACACCATTTTGCCTTACTACTTAGGAAATAGCCAGTTCTACATGTTGCACTTTTTGCTTGTAGTTGGAAAGTGAAGTGGCTGACTTAAAGACACAGAAAGATACAGAATTAGCAGCCAGAGATACAAAACTGGACAAGCTCAAGACGCAGTTGGCAAACTCCTTAACAGACAACTCGTGGTAATTTGCTTATTCTTCTAGAACATCTGTGTCCAGTTGACAATAAAGTTGCTTATATGGAAATGTATTCAGCACATTTAGAAAACTAAGACATGTAACACTGAACCATGGCAGAGTCTTAATGAAGGCATAATGACAGTTAAGCCGTGGCTGCACTATGGATGCATGCAGCCTGCATTATGATTGTAATATGCAGCATGCATGCAGGTCATCAACAATCATCGTCGACGACCTGCATGCAGGTTGCATATGCTCATATGCATCATTGATTCTGATTGATTCTTTTATGAATATTTACAAGTTATAGGCCCCTAACCTAGCTTGTCAGCCTGTGGAGCACATGCCATGTTGCAAACATGGAGGTCGTTGACGTCGGTATTGCTGGTGTTGTCTGCTGTTTTGTCGCAGTTGCAGGAGCCATTCAAATTCGCAAATACCTATGGCCTTCCAAACGTTTGCCATGATTATTTTTTATGCAGACAGCAAGACCAGCACCAGGGCGCTGGGCATGTCGTGTACTGGGCAAGACATGCCCACTTCACTACGTTCGACTGCAGTCGGCATGGTAAAAATTATGTCATTGCCAAAAATAAAAAAAGTATGATCTGCAAAATACGACATGAATTGACATGTTCATTCACGTTGTTATTTGATGATCTGCACAAAGATGCATTTGTGCATAATGCAGGTTGTCTACGATGTGCATGCACGGCATTGACGATCGTTATATGTATCCTAGTGGGCACAAAAAATAGCTTCTTATACATTCGAGTAACAATGCAGTGTAGTTATGGAGTTGTGTATCATAATAATCTCGTACAGGGAACGACAAAAGCAACTTGATGAGCTACGTAAGGATCTGGAAAACGTTCAGGAAGAAGCGGATATACTTCGCTCACAGCTACGCAGTGTTCAAAGAAATGCTCAGGTACTTATGTAACAATAATTGCTTTGGCCACATACTGAATTTTGTGTGCTGTTTACTCATAGGTTCCTGACGTTAAACAGCAATGCTCGAAATGTTTAGTTTCTTTTACAGCAGACTTAATCAAGTAGCCAAAGTGATTTGGTGAAAGCTGCATCAAATCAAACACAATGTTCCTTGGACCCCCAGGAGTCCACCAATCAGTGCAGCGGCTTTTGCAGGGTGCAGGCACATTACAGATGGACAGCGAGACATGCACACTGTGCTACAGGATCATCAGTTGCAAAAGTGTGCATCTCATGCGGCTTAAAAAACTAAATTTCTGTGGCATTAATATGCTATGGCTATACTTCTTAAGGCCAGCAACAAAGATCACTGTGTATCAATGAATCCACTGTTGTTGTGGCAGCAAAACTGCAGCAATTGCAAGAAAATGGCAGCCAAGATGGCAAGCATGCAGAGTGCATCACAGGCCAGTGAACGGACAATAAAGAATTTGAAAGACGTGATTGCTTTGCATGACAAGCAGCCCACAGATGGGACACTACAGCAACGATAACAGTGTGACTTGCAGAAAACCGGATCAAATCCCAACCATGCCAAGTGAGAGATAGCTTTTAACAAAGCATACCTGTTAAGCAGATTATATCTTGTGCCACATCAGGTTTATTGAACAAAAATTATCGACAGCCAAAATCAGTTCTTGAGTTTTACACAACACGGTGCTGGTTACTCCCTCTGTGTAAAATCAACTGTTGCCTGGTTAAGCGTTAACAGCCCAAGCGTCGCCATATGTTCCTCCATCGCTTGGGTACAAACCTTTGCCATTGTGTAACATAATAATCACCTTGTTCTGCTTATTGCAAAATAAACATTTCATGATGTGGCAATGCCCAGGTTAGTGCTGTCAACTGAGAGTATTCCAAAACTGCTATCATTCGATGAATGAAATATATCCGGTATTATAAATACATTACTGATCTTGCTAGCTTTCGCAGACATGTAACTCCTAGACTTGAAAGCTTTAGCTGTGAAACGGTTCATAAATTAGTCAGGCAGATAATAATACTAACAAACTACAGGCATTGCAGTGTTTTTAAAATAAAGGTTACTGCAGATTATGTCAGACTAGTAAACATTTGCATGTGAATAAATTTACAGAAATTTTACATGTGTAGTACAAATTTTATGCTCCTGCATTAAAAGACAAGTTTGGCAGTAATAAAAATTGGGCTGTGCTAAAAATTTATAATACATTAAATATAAACCAAGATGTCAGTAACTGCTGATTGCAGAACTTAAAATAAATACTAACAAATTCAATAATGGTCATGGTAAGCATACTAACTGATGTGCCACACAGTACTTGTATGGCCAATCAAAAACAATTGCAATTTCTCATTACATGTATTGTATAGTTATTGGCACTTAAAACTTTAAAAAAAAAATTACTTGAAACTATTATTGTCTTTCTTTATAATAAACTGAGCTAGTATTTTGAGCTGTACAGTTCAAGTAGCATGTATTGGACTACCTTGTAACTAGATGGTTGTTTTGTTGCCATTTATTATTTAACTTTGCACTTAGCAGTGTTGCTCAACTTTTTTTTTACATAATTTTATATGTAATTACTACTTGTATAAACACATTTGTTCCTTATTTATCAGAAGCATTTCCTTGTCACTGTCACAAAGCTGTGAGCAATTTAGTTGCTACGAACTCTGAATCTGTTACAGAGAACAGTGTTATATCATGCTAGTTATTAACTGGTCGCTATACTGATTTTGTTTTTTGGTGCTTTATACAATGTTTATGTTTAGCAGTGTCCGGTGCCTTTATGCAGCAATACAACAATCAAACTTTAGGGGTGTTAACAATTTTATTGACATTTTCCTTAGTGTACAAGGAATAATCTATTTATTGTCTACCCCCAAAATGCTACAACTGGAGAAAAAAAATTTCCTCAACACACAATACAAATGTAGAAAAACCACAATTTACAGTATTTTTACCGTTAGACAATGTTCAACATGCATCGTAGATGCTGACTCCCATCCCCAAGTTGTTTGGTTATATAATTTGGAAAATGCTGATAACTGTGAATGACCTCTACAGCTTTATGCCTTACATTATGTTGTTTGTTTCATTATAATGTCTGCACAATGTGAGAGCATAAGTGCAAGGGATGTCTGCAGTGTTGATTTTGCAACTAAATGCATCATGCTGTCTCATACGAGAAAACCACACCAGTAGGCACACCCACATTATGTTACCGGTATTTGTTATGCCAGTAATAGTCATAAGGACTAAGCCAATTGCGACAGCCCATCGAGTGATGTTTAATACAATACTCAAATGTAAATGGGTTCATATTTTCTTCCGCTAGTCTCTCCTCCTTTTGCTTTTCTTTGGCCATCAATTCTTCACTCACAACATCAGCATCAACTGGCAGTTTTTGTGCAACCCGCCACTACAACACAGTGAACACACACAGAATAACACTGCAGAAAATCTAAGTAACAACACACAATGTGAGTTACATTACAAATACAAATACACTAAGTGACTTATATAGCGCCGCTATACAAATTGTCCAAGGGTGCTGACAAAGTTATGAGAAAGCATCAGTAAATAAATGGGATTTTAAGTTACATTTAAACACACGGGTTTCAGCTATTGCTTTAAGATGTGGTAGGAGACAGTTCCACGCTGCTGGACCAACATGACTGAAACCACATTCACCAAACTTTATTCTTGTAGTTCTTGATATATTTAGCCATGTCAGTGAACCTCAAGCGTCAATGGCTACCAGAAGAGGCTGACTATACACTGTCCGCCAGATACTGTGGTGCTCGGCTGGTGTGGATCTGGTGCATCAGCAAACAGAGTTTGTACTTGATCCTGCATACTTCAGAGCAGGTGTCACGTGGTCCCAATAAACGAAGGTCAAGCACCAGATGAGCTGCTGCATTGTGAACTCGTTGTAGCGGTTTGATTGTTGTACACAGTAGTCCAGCTATCAAAGCGTTACAATAGTCAAGACATAAAAGGGTGAATGCTGAGATGAGCTGTGCTGTGACATTTTTGTCAACTAGTCATCTGATCTGTTTCAGTGGGCGAAGGTGGTAGAAGCAGTAGCTTGCTGCCTTTGTGAGATGCTGCTTCATAGTAAGTTCATTATCCAGCATCTCCCCGAGCGAGTGTCGTGTACCAAACCAGATTAATTCAGTCTTGCTAGCACTGAGCTGTAGTCTTCTCAACACCAGTTTACAATGCCACATATACAGTCCTGAAGTGTGTGTCTAACTCGATTATCGTCACGAACTGGCACATCTTCGTGGGCTTGTCTATCATCAGCATACAAATGACGTCTGACTGTGATGGTGGAAAACTGTACTGTCCTCCATGTAGGAGATGAACTGAATGGGCCCAAGCACAAAACTCTGTGGCACACTGCACTTTACCACCACTGGACCAGACTGTCCCATTCACATGGAATTTCTGAGTCCTCTCGGACAGATAAGACTGAAACTACGACAGCACAGAATTGCAGACACCAAACCGCTGCCTGAGTACTGTCAGAATCAATATCACATTCACAATGGATAAATTGTAACAACTACACGCAAGCATACTGTAAGAATGAACGGCATAATACTCAACAAAACCGGGTCCATATTTTCGACATATACTGCATGTCCTTTTGTAACTGGAACTTAGCAGGTTGTCTGCTATGTTGCTTAGTGTTACTTCTTGTCATAATCTTAAAGTTGATGAGCATGTAAAAATATTCTGTCATATGTTTCATAAATTAATACAATAGATTTACTTATGTCACACAAGCCACAATATCCTGCATGAGCTCTGGTGATAACAGATGTTCATATTGTTGTGACAATTATTATCTCCTGTCACTAGCAAATTGACTGGCTATTACAAACAAGATTAGCAAGTACACACAAACCAACACTTACCAGTATCATATAGACTTCTGACCATTCACACGCTCCACCGAGCTCGATGATAATTCGGCCAGCCTTTACTGGTGTGACATAGTGATCTATTGAGCCCTTTCCTCCGCCCATCTTATGTCCTATACCCTTCTTTGAGACTGGTTTCCATGGTGATGGAATTCGCCATTCGGCAAACATCCGTGACTCGTCAATGTTTTTGTTAATTCCTATCCGTATCGCCTCAAAATGACCGTGATGTAACTGTCCACCTTGCAGTGCCTGCAATAAAATAAAACAAAAAAGTATGATTATGATTTGCAACACCCTGGCTAACAAATGCATACACAGAGAGAGCAAAGAGATGGTTTGAACAGTTTATATGATTAGCTCATCTAGGCTGTAGGCAGCTGAGCTGAAAACAAGAGAGCCAAGGTAATGGTATGCCAGGACCAGCTAGGAAGCCTGAGCACTAATCTGAAAAAATATTAAATTTGGAAAAAAAGTCTGGATTGCAGAAAAAAATGCAATTAGTGAAACAGAAAAAGAAAGGAAAAAAGCATTTTTGTTCTACGACCATTACTTTTTCAGTTCAGCGTTTTTTTGATAAATGATAAATTGAATATTATGTGCATTGCTAGCCATCTATCACCAATAAATTATCTATAAAAGAAGTGGATTTTGGATAAGCATCTGCTAATGTTTGCATTTCTTGCTAATATTGCTTATAACTAAGTCCGTGTGTCAGAAAAACAGTTCAATCATATGCACACCCGAATGCCATACTGCTTGTGAATCAGGTAATTATCTGTCAGTTCTGGTCCTCGTATATCAATCAGATTCTTTGTTGTTGGTTTAATCTTTCGACCTGGTATTGGTGGAGGAGTTTTTTCAGTAGCCCGAAGTCTTCGGTGCTCAGGGTATTCAAATTCTAAAACAATACCACAATGCCTTTGAATTAATGATGGTTTGCATATATTCTCATATATTATGGCATGGCATCTAGTTAACAATCACATTTAACAAACTATCATGCTGTAACAACGCAACAGTTCAAGTACACAGATAAAAATTCGGTAATGCTCCATCCGGCAATCCAAAATTATTAAACTGCAAAAAATATTGTTATTTTGTTATTGGTTACGGTTAAGTTTAAGGGTAAGTGTTGGGCCGTTGTGTACATACATACATACAAAATTACATACACGGCAGCAGTCCACTAGATAATTTTAGACCGCCATTCAGAGGATCAGGCTCGGTAGTGTAGTGGTTAGGGTGTCGGACTTGCAACTCGCGGTCGTGGGTTCGAATCCCGGTCACGGCATTGCCGTTTTTTTTCTGAGGTAGGTGACCGTTTATTCATGTAAACTATCTTGGGATGTAACCACCACCTACATCAACTCAGCCTTGCATCCCTCCAGGATCGCTAAATCGAGTACCAGCTTCGGCTGGGGTAAAGGCGGGAAAGTCACCTCTGCCGGGTGGCAGGTAACACTGTGTGATCCCATATGGTATGTGATTTCCCGTAGC
>Ga0126335_1000542_pt1 | contig 18422 bp, 9 predicted proteins | sample OlaspJWI45metaG_FD_108409 | JGI IMG/M metagenome (GOLD analysis project Ga0126335, IMG submission 108409) | Marine gutless worms symbiont microbial communities from Oahu, Hawaii - Olavius sp. 1 OAHU.JWI-45 metaG | ecosystem: Host-associated > Annelida > Digestive system > Unclassified | place... | reverse complement strand
GTGTCATTTTGTTTGTAATTGGCAGCAGTTTAAAATAGTAAATAAATGGTATCTTTTTCTTTAAATAGTTTTATGTTAAATAGGAAAGTTTATGGGGGCTGTTTAATTTGGCCCACTCTGTACACCGTATCCAAGAAAAAATGGAACCACTAGTGTTTTAGGCATAATTTTGACAAAGTTCAACAAATTTTCGTAATTTCTGGTACAATTTACTTTAACATTTAAGATAACTGAAAAATAAAAAAGTAACATCAATACTTGCACGACACTGCGTAATGATGACGTAAGTTTGACGTCATCAAAATGCTCGCGCCAGAGTTCATTTTGCAGCTACTGTGGCATCCAAATTCATCAGATATAAATCCGGTTGACGACAGCGTGTGGAGCATACTGCAAGATATGTACAAAACACGCATCACCGATCTTGACGACCTCAAGCAATAGCGCATCAAAACCAGGTGGGCCAAGCTTGATCGCGCCGTCATTGCCGCAGCTGTGCGTCAGTGGCGTCGTCGTCTTTCAGCTTGTGTCAGGGCAGGCGGCGGTCATTCGAGCACTGCTTTTAATGGACATTGTTTTTTGCGATAACTGCGGCCTTTGATCTTTCGTTGACTAGTCGAATAGAACAGTTGCAGGCTGATATTCCGGTTGATTTTCTTGCAGTTGTCAGTTATGACGTTGTGCGTTTTTAGCGCGCGTCGTCAGACGCACGCTATTGCCATTGCAATTCCGTCTGTCTGTCTGTCTGTTCATCACACTATTGAGTCACACCAAAATGGTACAAGATATCGAAATAAGGTTTGCATCCTCATACACTGTACCCTAGTGTATGAGGATTCGATATAGGAAATTTCGTGGTCATAGGTTTAGGGGTCCCCCAAACAAATGTGTTGGCTTACCCAGCCCATCAGCAGCAAAAATTTGACCACTAACTTGCGATATCTCGAAAACGGTGCGAGATAGGACGCAAGTTAGTATTATTCACTAATAGGAAGTCGCCATGGGCTTTCCATCGGTGCCAAAATCAGTGACCTTCACCGTTCTGCGAGGTTTCCGAAAACGGTAGGTTTCGGAGTCTACTGCGTCAAACTTGCTGACATGGCGATCATTTAATTCACAAGGTAAAGTCCCTTGGACATTTGTGTTGCCTTTGGTAATGCATTATCTTAACTACACTCCATGCAAAAATTACAACTATATATTTCTGTTTGTCAAAGTTATGCCTGAAACACTATTGATTCCATTTTTCCGAACACGGTGTACACAAGGCAGTACTTGTAGGCTACGTGTGTCTATATGTAGGCCTACGTTCGTTTATAACTCGGGAATGGCTGCGACGAACGTCTCCAAATTTTCAAGGTAGCTCCAGGGCACTCAGAGGATTTTTAGGCACAAAAGTTGGGGGTAAGGGCATTGGGTAGAGGTCCACAATTAATAATTTCATGGCACATAGCCTTAGGCTACGCAGCAACGTGGTTATTGGATCACAGGCGGCCAGTTTCTCCGCACATACTGAGCCGGCAGTGTGGAATTTCCGTGGACGTATTTTCCCGTCATGTGCACTAAACGAGTTTGTCTATTTTGTTCGCGTGTCTGTCTTTATGTACGCCTATGCATGTAGTTCTTTGCTTAGGCCTATAACTCGGGAATAGAAGGAGCGATTATCTCCAAATTTTCAAAGATATCTCCAGGGTGCCCCAAGGATGATTCTGGACCAAAAATTGGGGGTCATGGGTAGAGGCCTGATTTCGTTTGTCGCCGGACCAATGGACAGACAGGCAGACAATACGCAGACGCAATAGAGGTGGTGCTTAGGCGCTGGCACGCATACAGGTGTCGAGTGTGACGTTAAGCCTTTATTCACTCACTGAATTCTGCTCTGATCTGGTGCACCTTTTCACTCTGTTGCACCATTTACATGCTGTACATCTTGTCGTAAATGAATTGTTGCATCCCCGAAAACAAACATTAACTACACTTTGTTGTTCTGAGATTAAATCAGGCCCGTTTGAAAGTACCAGTGGATAGTATAAACAACTTGTGTTACCATCATGAATAGTTCATGTATTGATGCAACTAATGACTTCCTTTCAAAATGATACCATGACATGTGGTCTGATACCTGTAATTTTTTTCTGACAGAAAACGTAGCATAACTTGGCTGAACTATTTAATTTCATCATTTCAGTTCAGAAAGGTAAAAACAAGAACTAGCAAAATTTGTTCCGCTACTCTGTTGGAGGCATTCTTATAACAGCACATGCACTAAATATTCATTCAGGAGTGATTAAACCATCAGGTAGCCCTCAGCCTTATCTGATTAGTGATGATGGTCTGGAGTAAATAGGGAATATTAACATAGCTGCTTAGTTACTATAGTACCGTCACTACTGTGCAACTCTTGTTGCACAACGTTCTAGGCAGCTAATAGGTCCAGCAGACTGGGTCTTTGTCACGCTGGGACCCTTACACTGTACTTAGCCTAGAGGCAGTTGCACAGTGGAGTGGTTCTGGTGGGACTTAAGCCTATCTCAGCGGTTAACTGGCTTCTTTCAGTGCTTTGACGCTGTTGGTTGGGTCATCTGTACCCTAAAATGGTCCCCAAAATGACCTATAGTGTCAAGTGGGATGTTAAATCTCTACACTCACACTGAAACCATCAGTGAAGTGACTGATGCACACGCTGATTAGACGGAAGATATCTACCAGAGTGCTTACACATACCCACTTTTCACATCAGTAATTACATCCTACATGTTGTTGCATTCCATCTTTGTAATGTAATCTAAATAAATCATTCAAACAGATGCATCATAAAAGCTTAATGTAATATGGCAACCGTAGACAGTGGCCAGCCAACTTAGTCTTATTGTAGCTTCTGCATTCAGTTCACCATGCAAAACTCTTGTAGTCTGCATATTTTACACATTTACAATGCCTTCATTTTTACCACATGTAGTATTAGTACATAATAATCTGACTACTGGCTATCTGTTGAGCATTCATACTTGATATCTGCCATTCTGCCTCACACATTGTAAGTTGTACCCGAATAAAATACTGCAAGAAATAGTTAGCGAGTAGAGGCATAACATCCCACTTGACACATTATAGGTCATTTCGTAACAATAACGCCATGTGCAAATTGTTCATTTTTGTAATTATTTTCAGCACAACGCAGACAGAAAAACATGAACTTCACACACAACTTTAATTTATAGTGAAGTCTCGTTCCAGTGCACAAGTCTAATGCAACTGGCAGCTTAGAATGTAGTGTGCGGGCGTCTGGTTGTGAAACGTGGGTAATGCAGACGTCGATGCACCCGGTCCGTCAACGGGAACTTGATTCGACTGTCCTGTAATACACACAACACACACCGCCACGTCTGCAATGACTCTTATAGGTGCACCAGCTACTGCCAAAACTGGTACTGTATTTCGTCTCTCAGTGTGTGTCTGTGCAAAAACTCCGAAACTGCCAGCCCAAACTTGACTTTTATGTGTCTCATCGCAATGACAGTGCACTAGTCCAGCAAATGCAACTTCTAGAACTGCCACCAGTACAAAAATTTACGAGAAATATATCGATGAAATAAAATTAACAACTTATATTCATTCATGTTCAGCGTCATTAATTTATTAATTAACAATTAACATGTCATCGCTGGCAAAAATGACAACCTGAGCTCAAAATTAGGGCTATACCGAATACGGGGTCCTTAGTATTCGGCCGAATACGAATAATTAAATCCATTATTTGGCCGAATACGAATATTTGCTTTGAACTTTGAAGCAATGTCATTCATAATCGTTAACATTGTTATACTAGATATTCATTCACGTTCAGAGTCATTAATTTATTAGTATGAGTCTAAAATACATATGTACTCGCAAAGTCATTAAACTCGCTAAAAACTAATTCAAAGTTAAGTGAAAAGGCAGTCATGTAGCAGTAAAGACAGCTGCTGCTACTGACCAGTCACTGTCGCAGCAAACTGTGTTACTGCAGAGCAGATGAATGACTATTCGTATGCAGTCTACCTTTAGCAGTAATATTCAGCCGAATATGAATATACTATTCAGCCCAAATAGAATATTTGGTACAGACCTTCTCAAAACAACAATGATACATACATAAATGTTGCATTGCAGCAGAACTGGAATCTACAGATAAAGATTCCACTTCCAAAACAAAGCCGATTCAATCTATCCCACGATACATACTTGAGCAGTCAACAGTGAAACAGTCAAGTATTTCTGTGGGAACCACATCTATCTGTGTACAGTCAATGCAACTATGGACTACAGTACTCACCACAAACTGGCGAAGGTTTTTGGACTTGAGCTTGGATGCTGGTATCACCTGCACTTTCATGATCTGGATGGAACCAGGCCGGGCTCTGTGGCGAGCTCCCATGTCACGGTCTGTTAAAACATTTCATTACTGAAAGATCACTAATTCATTGCTATTAGCCTAAAATAGAGAAAAGATGCTCTTTTGTAAGGTTTAGCTTATAAACAAATCAGACTCAAACTTAGCAAGATGATTTGTATGTACTTTTGGTGTTAAGACAAAATCAGAATTGCCCAAAAGTGCTGCGACCATCAATGCAACACCAAAGCTACTAGCAACAGTTAAGACCACCCAGCTTTACAGCACCTGACTGCCTTTCCTATATCAAGTCCACGCATTAAGCTTCATAACTCAAGATGCCTTTTTAAAGAAAAACAGCAGCCTCACAACAAAAACACAACCAATACAACAACTGTTTGTTTTATTCGCAACAACATTTAGTTTTGATGCTGTATGGCCAACGAAGCTGTTAAATGTTTGAACACATATGTTAGTGTTGTATATCATATCACAGTAATATCGCGAAAGGCGGCATAGGACTTACAGCACTGAGTCACTGCACCACCAGTAGTCAAATCACGATACTCGCGGTACATGTTATGTGTGCCACTGCGTGAGTCATATCGTAGCCAAATACCAAAGTTCTTTATAGCCAATGGCTTCTTCTCATATACCTATTAGCAGCACAGACAGACAGACAAAATTATTTGTCCACAATCCACGTCTGAGCATAAAACATGAAACGTTGATCTCATAATCAACATTCACTTTACAGTTTATGGAAAATGGGTAATCCCATCCCTTACCAGAATAGAAAATTGGTCCCGTTATCCACTGACTTTCTGAAAATGGTAGAGCCGCAAGCCAACACGTATTCATAATCATGCAAAGTAGATCAACGTTTGCTCAGTCCTATTCGTGGGTTTTAATGTAATCTTAAAGCTATATATTTGCATTCACAACTACTGTTAAAATGCTGAATTATTATCACAAACAAGACCATGTAGCAATAGACTTGACTGTGAAATGCTTTTGATGCTTGTTGGTCTAACAACCCTATATGCTGCACGGCTGCATCTCTATCCCACTGTGTAGGAAATGTGACCACCACTGTGCTGTAATAACCCATCATCCAACATAAAAATGCATCGTTCTACCCACCAGACTCCTTTAAAAAGGTGTAAAGTTACACCTGGGGGTTAAACAATGCACAGCAAAAATGACAAAATTGTATTTTACGTGTACTATGCATCCTAAAAAATCACTTTTATACATGTCTAATTTAAAGTAATTTCAACACATGTTAATATCTAACTCACAAACAAAACTTTTTAATTCATTCTACAATTAACAATTCATCTACCTGACTGCAGCACAAAATTTCCCCCTGCGTCTTCTTCACCTTCCGCAGCATAGATGCGTAATACCAGAATCTCGACTTCGCTTGTGGCCGATCACATGCGAAGATTCGCATCTGGTAGATGGGTGGGGTCCTCATCTTAGGTGTTGGCATCATACGGCCAACAACCTTGTATTCTTTCAGCTACAAGTAACAAATACTACAACACTGAACCACATTACAATATGGGGGTTGCCATCATATTGCCATCTTCTACTTCAATCATCTATTCAACAGCCTTTGTTCAGAATTAAGAATAACAACAGAGGTAAACTGTCAATCCATGGCACTAACTACTCAATGAAAGACTGTAAAGTAAAAGAATGTCATTACAATAAAGAGTAGTTAATTTATTAATACATTCCCACAAGCAAATAATAATGAAATGTAGCACCGATGCATGAAGACTAAAACATGGGAAAGTTTTAATCTCCAAGAAACGATGCACTGATATCTCCCACAGTATATACTTGAACTGCTATAAAAGGCAATCAAGCAAGTTGAGTGGGCACATTCTGATGCAAGAATGGATGTATTGTAAGCAGCTAGAGACTACTATAAAACCATAAATAATACACCAGTTAAACTGTACTAAATGTACGTAACAACCAACAGTGTTTTAGTGTTATGGTTGAGGAGTGCAGATCATCTGGAAGTTTAAACTCACAGTAGCTTTCCCTTTTACTAACAGACAACCCCCTTCTGACATAGACGTGTTTATACTGGGACAAGTTTCTGTAATCTTCAGAACAGTGGTCAAATATTATCCGGCGGACTGTTGCCATGTACGTAACTTCATATGTACGTACAAAACAGCCTAACACTAAATCTAACCCAAACCATAGCACATAAAAATAACAAAATATTTTTTTCCTTTTTTCACAATTTGGGGTGCATTCAAAGGAGTACCCAAGTTACTACCTGAAAGATATTTGGTGCACAAAAGCCATTTGAAACAACAAAGCTCTGACTTAAATCTAAGAGAACGAAAGGTAGCTTATCACCCTCATGAGCTCTCATCTTTCTTCCTTGTGTCTGTTCCAGCGGGCCAGTGTGTATGTGCACACCCTGACCCTAACCATAATCCTAATCCTGAACTTAACCCTAATACTAACCGACTCTTCACCAATTCCTAATCCCTAACCACAGGGCTTACCATTTGAAACGATCGATCGCCTAAACACCCTGACAGTACGACAGTAACTTAATGGTTTTTAGGTGCCAGTTAATGGCTTGTGTACTTACTGCCAACTGCATTGCTTGTTAGGCTGTTACTCGTAGTCGTTGGTCTGGTTTGCGCAGTCATTTACTACGAGAACATCCATCTGTTACACCTAAATGGTTCCTGACAGGCCTATCAAATATGCTTTACACCATACCATAGAATGATGTTCCTCATTTCATTACACCAAATTTTGCATCCCAAATTTTTGGATTTCACCTCAAATGAGGTACATATACTCTGCATACAGCGCAAGATAGAATGTACAGCAATAGCCTAGGAAGTCGCATAAAGCTTTCCACTGGTACTCAAAAGTAGTAACCTTGAATTGAAGTACCTCATAGTTTACATTTATTCTTCATTTCACACACATCAGTAGCTTTAATGGATAAATGGACAGAATATCTGGAGCACAGGGACAAATGGATGTAATGTATAGTGATTTCGAAAACTTTTGATACAGTAAGATATAAAAGATTAATTTCTAAACTTAGGTCTTTGGACAGAATCATTCTTGTGTAATAGGAAACAAAGATTTAATGATTTTCACTCAGACTGGGCTGATGTATTAAGTAGAATACCACAGGGAACTATTTTAGGTCCTAATTTGTTTGTACCGGGCGCAGCCCGGTTAGGCCGCAGGCCTACGGGCATATCCCATAGTAAAATCACCCGTGCGCGCGTACTGAGTTGGCCGTTGCCGGTGCTTACTAGTCTGTACTTTTTGACTGTCACGGAATCTTGTCACACGAAATTTCCAATGAAATGAGACGAAAGTCGTTTTCGTTGTCGCGGAAGTAGTAAGTAATCAGTTTAAAGCGATAAAAAATCTTGTGTTTTCCGTAAATAATGGTAAAAAATACTTTTATTCGGGTGTTTTAGATAGATAAATAACAAATAAGCTGTAACATGTGCGTAAAGATTAGATCTGTGCTCACATTTTAATAAAAATGCTACAGGCACATAATATATTACTAAAGATGTGTAACTTATCTAATATTCTACAAACAGCCAACATAATACTCAAAAACATTTCCCTGTCACTGTCGATAAACGTTTTAACACATTACAACGCATTCGAATTGTACGAGTCACTTCAACCTTATCATAGAAAAAAACACAAATCGACATATAGAAGCAATGAGAAACAAAGACACCAAAGTAATTTAGAGATAGCCGCATCGAATACGAGCTGCAATGAGGCACTTCTAATGAGCTTTGCTCACAAGCTGCGACCGGAGTTTAGGTTTCCCTAACCCATTCAGACAACGAAAACTAGACTTTCGTCACATTTCATTGGAAATTTCGTGTGACAAGATTTCGTGACAGTCAAAAAGTACAGACTTGTAAGCACCGGCAACGGCCAACTCAGTACGCGCAAAGGGTGATTTTAGTATGCGCTACTACTAGGGAACTATTTGAGGTCCTAATTTGTTTAATATTTATATTAATGACTTAACAGAGGTATGTAAGCAGTTTATTAACGTCTATCTGTTTGCAGACGACGCTATGCTACATAAGCATGTAATTACTGACGATGACCATCAGGTACTCCAAAAGGGTTTGAATACTTTTCAAGCATGGTCAGACAGGTGGTTGTTAAGTTAAATAAAAATAAATGTAAGATAGCTTTTTATGGAAGAGATGTTAATTATGAGTACAAATATTATCTTTCATCTACGATTCTGGAAAGTGTAGATGTAATAAAAGACCTGGTTGTGGTATTCGACTCAGAATTAAGTTTTGTTTGTCACTGTAAAGAGAAGATAAACAGAGGATATTGCCAACATTGAAATATAGACGTTTAAGAGGTCACATGATTGAAGCTTTTAAAATATTAACAATATGCTGGGTTTGATTAAGAGAAATTTTATGTATTTAACAGAGGAAGCATTTGTTACACTATATAAAAGTGTAGCTAGATCTCATTTGGAATATGCTAACTCGGTATGGAATCCACATAGACAAGGTCTAATAAAAGATCTAGAAAAGGGCCAGATGAGAGCAACTAAGTTGGTCTTAACTGTTAAGCATTTAACGTACAAAGAAAGACTTCTGCAACTGAAATTGCCAACATTGAAATATAGACGTTTAAGAGGTCACATGATTGAAGCTTTTAAAATATTAACGGGCAAATACGACACTAATGTTAATTTCAGTTTTGAAAAACATCAAGATTGTAGATCCAGAGGGTACAATTTTTAGCTAGTCAACCATAGATGTCATTATGATTTAAGGAAATATTTCTTCTGTACACGAATAATAAATACTTGGAACAGTTTGCCAGAATATGTCATCTCTGCTAATACTACTGACTCCTTTAAGAATAAACTAGACAAGTTCTGGAGCAATCAAGATCTTCTTTATAACTACAAGGCTGAATTAACCGGAATAGGAAATAGAAGTTTCATTAATAATTTAAAGTAATAATGTACAATTTAAACATAATACGTTCTGTGTAATTTGGAGGGCATAGAGGCTACGGCCTGCACCTTCGTCTAAAGTTCATTTGCTTTGCTGTGCTTCATTATTGTCATTAAAGTAACGGGGAGGAGTCTGGGGAGGGGGCTGGCTTTTCCGAGGTTAGATTGCTATTACTATATCATAAAATCGTCCATATAATCAACTTCCATGGGGACCCCTAATCTCGTTCCGGCAAGCCCTGCCTAACCCTACGCATTTTACCAGTGCCTGTTTCAACGATAAATCATACCTATCAACGCACACGCGCTATCGTCCGTGAAATACTGTTATACGATAAAAATTACGAAATATTTCCAAAGACAGCTATCACGAAAATTACAGCAAATTAATAAAACACTGCAAAAATGAATATTATGACATTTGATGAGAAATTTACACATTATACCAACCGTTCCTCTTGCACGCATTTTGGACGTCGAAGAAAAGGAAGTAGCCACTTGCAGCTGGAACTCGTTGTCAGTCGTACTATTGAAATGTCATTCGACGGGCATAGGCATTTAAAGTGAGTACAGTATTTCCTCAAATAGAAGCTGGATCTGCAATACAAGCCGGGGGCTTCTATTAGGAGAAATACGGTATAGTAATTCGTCATCAGATTTCTCTCTCTCTCTACCCTTGACCGTCGACGGGTCGTAGCGCCCTCCATGCTGACCGATCCGTCGCAACACTCTAAGCATCAGGAGAGAACCCTGTGCTCGTGGTGACCTGCTCCACCCAGCATTTTTAAGGACGACCTGGTTATCTCCGCCAGTAACGGACAAAGAGACTGATGTGACACGGCTCAACTCGACTTCACTGTGCAGGGGTCATTCAGTGCAGCATTTGCCAAATCATTGTGGCCTCTTGTTTACTTTGGAGGTAAATAATAAGTACACAAGAAGGCATTAATGAAACTGGTCAAGACTCAGTGCACAATAGTCTGCATCTCATGCATTTGACGCCGCCTATAGGATAAAAAGCTCATGTATTGTGACAGTAGTAAGTCCCGTTTGCATTTTGAAAACCTCCATAATGTCCAGTCTATTTCTCCTCTCTTCTAGCGCCCAGAGCCTCATGCACCGTAATCTATCCTCATATACAAGTATGCATGTTCCTTATCACTTGTGAGGCTGCACCGAATGCGTGAAATGCAGACTATAGTTACAAATGATATCGCAGTGTATGTACATCTGTCACGTGACTCAACTCGGCTTCACTATACAAAAATGGCTGAACAGATCAAAATGCTTTTTGAGGTGAACACTGCTGAGGCCCATGGAACATTGTGTTACAGAGGGGTCCTGATCGCCCCACAGAGTGGGGAGGGGAAGTTGGGGAAAATCTCGCCAGCTGTGGACCAACAGGCCTACATATTTCAGGAACAACTGAAGCTAGAAACTTTAAATTTTGTAGGCCTATAGAAGGCCGAGTATCCTATGCAAAAATCGGTCACAAAGGGTCGATGAAGGGGTAACGTGACCTACTTCTTGAATTTTGAGGTATCTCAGAAACAGATAAAGCTGAAGACTTGTAATTTTGTGAGCATATAGAGGAGTGGGGCCTCAACAAAAACTGTGCAAGAGTAGATAATAGGGGATCGGGGCGGGGTCACGCGACCTAGTTGGAAATTCTGGGACCCCCTCATATCTCTGGATTGGCTGAAGCATTGAGGCAAGACTTCAAATTTTGCATGCACATAGACGTCTGTAGATCCTAACTACACAAAAGTTTCATTCAGGGGGTGTGACATAGTGTCACGTAACCTTCTTCTGTAACCCATACTGTACATATCCAAGGAACGGCTCAAACTAGAGAGTCCTGTATCTCTTCAGGCAATTCTTTATATTTTCTGTAATAAGGATTCCAAGCACACGAACAATATGCAACATGTGGCCTAACAAATGCCTCATACAGTGAAAGCACGATTCTAGGTTCTTTACACAATACTGTTCTCCGTCATTCCCATGACCTATTAGCCTTATTATAAGCATACACACACTGCTTTCAGCATGAACACTTAAGGTCTTAGCCGATATGAACGTAACCTTAGATCATTTTCTGTTTCTACTATCTGAGACCCAGTATTTCTTACACTGTACAAAAATCTCCGACTGTTCTAACCTACATGCATTACCTTACACTTGCTCACATTAAACTGTATTTGCTTTTTGTCAGCCCACTGCACTAACTTGTCTAAATTAGCCTGCATACAGACGTTAGCCTTCAAATCACTCACTCGCCTCATGTGACAAACTTTTGAAAGTCTTAACATAGATGATATAAAGGTTCAACTAAAAACATCAAAACAGAGAGACGACAGAACCTGGCCCATCTGATCTGGTGTTTCTAAAGTTGGGTAAAAAAAATATACCGGTGCTTCGAACTGAATAATTCTTACAGACCATTCCACTAGCTCTCCCCTATTTTAACAGGGTCACAAAATGCAAAATTTCGCCCAGATTTTCGACCCCACTCGAATTCCGAGCATTCGGATTTAAAAATAGTGCAAAAAAATCAAAAATCTAAAACAACAGTGTATAGCATCGACGTATGGGCTTTCATCTACCGCAGATCCCGTGCCGCAGATCCCGTGCAGCTAGGCTCTCCCAACTATGAGATCCATTTGCCCAATTATTACTGTCAAGTGCAGCAGCTTCAAGCTAGGTCAGTTAGCTTTTGGGTGCACAATAATAGTCTAACTTGCTTGGTATTAATTTTCTCTTAACATGCAACAGTGCTGTGAATGAAGCTGGTCAATACATTATTCCATTCCACTGTTCCTTAATGCAGATTTACAGCACACCTTTCAAAAAGACAAAACATATTTTTTTGCTTTCTGGTTTGCAAATTTCAGTTAACATTTTCAATACAGATCACATACAGTATAAGTTAATTCCATTGTAATGAATCAACAATGCAGTAAGTACAACAGGGCATACTGTATTACTTACGAAGACTGAAACAATTAAACTTCAGTCATCAGAAATATCAAATTGAAAAACTATAGCAATGCAGAAAATTTCACACGGTTTTGTTTCATTCAAATAGCATGCACATTACAACTGACAAACTATTTACGTAAAAACAGCACTTGCTTGTTAAAGTACACACACACACAAACATACACACTGAGCTGCATCAGTTCGTACAGCAGACAAACAGTTCTAGTCAATTTCAACATCGCAGACAGACATCGTTCCACCAGACAGTCAACGACAAACATGTGTGGAATGGTGGAACAGTCAACAACCTCAGTCTGCCGTACTCAAAGCAAAACAACAGCAACTCAATGTGACGTGTGCAACACTACAACGTTCATCATTCAAGGTCCGGCAAATCTGCAACGTACATATCGGTGACAAAAAATATATAACTCAAAACATACAATGCAAATAACCTTCAAGACATCCAATATAAATTTAAAAAGTTTTGATGGCATTAAGACATGCATAGCAGACTTGTCCTTGTCCCAATGCCGAATATGGCTTCTATTAGTTCCATCTGTACTATACTAAATTAGTTAACCTGCAAAAAATGACTTTCCCTGTCTACTTGTAAATATTCCATAGACATGGCTTTTTAACAGAAACAACATCAACAGATCAAACAACAAAGAAACATAATAGACGTAATTTGGTTGTACTGTTCAGCACAAGACATAGCAGTAACATATAGTGCCACCAAATGGCAGTAGTATGTGTGTAAAACTTCAATTCAAGGCTCGTACAACTTTAACAATCATTAAAAATGTGCTATATTGCATAATGCTCATGCCACAAAGTGCTTGGCAACAAAGAGCTATATGTATATACCTTCGTCGTCACTGTCTTCTTCATTCTACAGCCAACAAACATCGCCCATCATCAAATCACTTTCTATAATCAATATTTAAACCTTCCCAGTCACACTACCATTAATGACGTACATGATACCAGCTGTTCATTAATCAATCAATGTGCACAGCAAGGTCCTCAGCAGAACTGTGGTTATAAACGAAGTACTACTACTACAACCGTTTAACGGCCTTTGGTCCGGGACCACCCGGGTAGGCCGGTACCAGAAGAAACAACTTCTCTGGATTTTTATGGAGCAGGTGAGGATAATGGAGGCAGAGGCACCAATAGTCCGGGTGGGCGCCACCCAAACCGGACTAATGGCGCCCCCACAACCCCCAAAGGTTTTTACAGGCCGGATGCCCTTCCTGCCGCCCAACCAACAGTGTCAAAGCACTGAAGGCATGGTTAAAACTGGAGTAAATTTAAAAAATATTTTCTAAAGAATTTCAAAAGTCAATCAGAAACGATCAGTCCCCTATCACAGTGTACAAACATGCAAAGTTTCACGTCAAATCATTCGAGGGCGCAGCCACTCCAGGACCTCCCTCAACCACCAAAAAGAATGGGTGTCAACTCCGGGCCCTTCGTAGTCTACTGAGATGCCAAGTTTCAAATTCCTTGGTATTGTGGGTGTAAGAGATATCGAGCAGGGATGAACCCTATGGAAATCACTATATAACAGTGTTATTAGCTCCAAAGGCCTCAGCTTTGCCAAGGAATACAAGAAGGTCGGCTATTGCCGACGGTCGGCTATTGCCGACACACCACTCAACGCTGCTCTCTGGAGAATGACTGGGAGGCCTGATTTTCTGATTTTTACCTACCCCTCTCCCATTTGACGCCCTCAATGACGGAATCCCTCCGAGCTATTGTGTTCATATTTGGACAGGAAAAACTAGAATGGCTGGACTACAATCTGATAAAGGTTGCATCACGATCACCTCGTCGTTTGGATGCAATACATCAACATGACAGACACACAGACAGCCATGCCACCATAGCAAATGCAGCACCAATGCAATGCGTCGAGCAGCAAACAGCCCATGTACCGTACTTATGAAAGAGTGCTGGTTCACAGTTAATTTATTTCAGCCGTTAGCCCCCAAATTTCAGCAAATCATTCACAATAAATCTCTTAGAATAGCTGCAGTGCACTTGCCTGTAAATCATCGTTTGATGCTGATGCGTTGAAGTTACCCATCTTGCTCATCATCTGTCAGGAAAACATCAAACTCTGTTAATAGCAATCAGCGACGTAAACAAAACTTAATCTGTCATAGCAGGCTCATCTCGCAGCATTCTTGTTTTCAAATAAAATAAAGGAGCGAAGCAGGTTCCTACTCATGGCCGTGGCAAAGTAAAATTCAATGCCTGGTAAAGGTTACATTCCCCAACCATCTATGGCTATAATGTGGGATCAAAAATATTAGCAAGTGCCTTCTCCGGTCCTTCAGTGACCTTAATAAATCACCATTTCTATGCATCTGTGCATTACAGGTGGAAGAAGCATAAAGCAATCAGCCTGCTCCATCTCTCTGTCAGTCTATGTCTGTGATGGCCTACACAGAAGATGCATAATGGACTTACCACACATTTTATAGTTGTATTTTAGACATAATACTGGACTTTGTGTAACTGTGTGTTAATTCATATCACATGTCGCACAGGCGGAGACGAAGAAAAGTAATGAACTTTTGACGCAAGATCAAAATGTGAGACATCTGTTTGACATTTGGACAGTCAAAATGAGCCTAGAAATTGTGTTGAGTTTCCTCTAGCTCAGGCTTTGTAGCCTCAAGGGGTTAGTGAGTAGAGGCTAAAAGTGCACACACGACACATTATAAGTCATTTTGGGGACGATTTTTACAGGCCAGATGACCCAACCAACAGCGTCAAAGCACTGGCAAGGTCACTAGTAACGGTAAAATAAAATGACTAATATACACCTAGACACAATAGCTACCAACACAAATGCCCTTACTATCACTAAATTTCAGTAGCAAGTGTTTAAATTAAAAATCAACATACATCCTCGAATGCTTCATCTTTCGATTCATCAACATCTGAATCATCCTCGTCTCTCCATTTGTCAAAGTCCGTTTTCAGCCAATGCGCCTAGCAACAAGCACTGCATCTTAAGCGAACTGAGCTTCATTATACTTAAAACATAACTCAAATGCTAATACACTTACTGTAGAGGTGAAAGATACAGAAATACTACAAAATTTATATATAAAGTTAAAAAACATTTCTTATACCATCTCCTTAAAACTGAATCATGACACATTTTACGGGCACAGACATACACCGAAACATAAACAAAGAGGTATGAGCAAAAAAACAGAAAATGCAGTAAAATGTAGTAAAAAATTTCAACATATGCATTGCAACCAGTATTCTGCTTACAGAAAAAATGTAGCTACTAGTAGTTCAGCACGATACATTGTACCTTCTGCATCTCTTTGAGCAGGCGTGGCCAATATGCTCCTGTTTCCTTCTTTCGGATGATCATCGGAATATGCCGTGGCAGAACAGCATACTGCGACTGCTGTTACACATTCAGACTGAACAATGCACACTCATCAATGCACAAGTCACAATGCAGATAAACAGCGAAACCAAATTTCAATTAACTTCATTTTATTTTACATTAACACTGCAACACACACCAGTCATACTATATCATGTACATTTAGTGTACATCACAATATTATAAGTTAATACAAAAGCTTACCGAAGGATCAATGTCGGCATAAAAATCTATGGTCAGTTCGTATTCCAGTTTGTCTGGACCTCCTTTACCACTGCAAAACAAAAGCAACTGATAATAAGCAAAATGTACAAAATGGTAAGTTCAGTCACATCTACAGTAGCTACCTAAGTACACTGTCAACTGCTTGCTGCCTCTATGTTCAAAACAAAGCTTAAACATCTGTTCCTATACGGTGAATGTCCTATTGCCAGCCACTGCATGGCTGGCTGTCAAAATCATTTCTGCTGGAATTCCTTGGCTTTGACTCATGTTGTCAGTCTGCTTAACTCATCTGCTTGCTAAAAGATACATTTCACTCAGACTGCAGTGCTTTGTGACTTTTTGCTGATACAGATAAACTTCTTAATACTTCACAGTTTAAAAACAAATCAAGCAAATGATTAATTATGCCTACAATACCTAAATGTCAACTTGTTGTTGTCAAAATTGACTACAGCATCCTGGCAGTCTTCTACATTGATCGTGACATACAACTTGTCATTGCGCTGTGCCCAGATAACTGCTGGTAGATGCCTGTCACACACACAACACAGAAACAATCAGTTCAAATTAATTACAAATTACCGGTAATTACTAAAACAACTGCATCACTCACAAAATTCAGTGATGTTATGACAGCAACTGCTGACTTTGTTGAACTAACTTCCACTAGATGTCACCTTAGAGAGCTTTAAGTCGTCATAGATGTGGCTCTGCTGCTAGGTGCCCTCATGTCCATTCACGACATCTCAACTTTCATCTCATATCTTGATGGGCAAGTCAACTCATCCCCAACTAAACTCATTAAGGTTTAGGTTTAGGGTTACGGCATGGCATAGGGTCAGCGCCATAGTTAAGTTAGCATGGGGCACGAGTTGACTGTAGACCTCCTGTCACTCATGGACCACAACTATTGCCTCATCTCAGTGGATGTGCTTTTCTGTGATGTTCCATCAGCTCCATCTCTGTTATGGTTAACCTACTTATTTACCAATTCTAATGGCAGTTTTGGAATCAGACAACCATTTAAATGCACACCGGGTGGGCCAAGCCTCACTGCCAGCTTCAATGTTATGAAACTCAGCAGATGCCGCAGTTACCCCAAATTGTTACAAGAATCATACTGATTGCAATGTACTCTAAGCACCACACATACGAGCATTCCAAGTAATAGCAATCAGGCCATGCAACCAGCTGTAACCGTGTAAGGCTGAAAATCTTTACAGTATCAGCTAAACAAAAACAATACAATGTCTAAAAATTACACGGAAGTCATAGATGCTAATGTGTGACAACGATAATACATACCAGTAACAGTAGCCTAACCCTAATACCAATTCCAGTGGCCAAGGCTACTGGCCTGACAAATGACTATCTGCCCGACGGCTTGGTGTTCCAGATGGGCGAACATGTTGAGTGGAATACCGCAAGGATCAGTCCTCGGTCCACTATTGTTTTTGATCTTTATCAACGACTTCGAAGACGGGATCATGAATATGATACTGAAGTTTGCTGACGACACCAAGATATTTAGTAAAGTGACCAACACAATCGATGGACTACAGTTGCAACAGGCCCTGAACAGGCTTTGTGACTGGGCTGACAGATGGCAGATGGAGTTTAATATCGCTAAGTGCAAGACTATGCACATCGGCAGTGGGAATATTGAGTATAACTACAGCATGAAAGGGCATCAACCGAATGCAGTGACGACTGAGAAGGGCCTTGGAGTTATTATTTCCAGCAACTTGAAGGCAGCAGAACATTGCTATGAGGCATACTGTAAGGCAATACAATGTTGGGTTTACTCAAGAGGACAGTGAGATACAAGAAGCCGGACATGATAGTACGGCTGTAGTTCTTGTTCGACCTCATCTCGTATACTCATCACCAGTGCGGAGTCCCCACCACAGAAAAGAAAAGCTTCTGCTAGAAAGAGTCAACATCATTTCACCTTGCTTTTTGATGACTTAAAAGCACTGGAATATAATGAAGGACTTGTGAAGCTCAAACTCTGGTCACTTGAGAAAATTCAAGAGAGCCACCAAACTAGTAATTAAACTCAAAAATAAATCGTACACAGATAGATTAATCTACTTGAACCTGCCTACTCCAAAATACAGACGCCTGTGAGGCGATATGATTGAAGTTTTTAAAATAACCCATAATATATATGATACAACAGTAGCACCTGATCTTATTTTCAACGAAAGAGTTAACACCAGAGGCAACCACTATAAGTTACAAAATCATTCATTTCATTATGACTTATAAAAGCATTTTTTTCTGCACGCATTGTAAATATCTGGAACAGCTTGCCTAATTCAATCGTTGATGCTTGCACTGTTAATGCATTTAAAGCACGCTTAGATAAGTTTTGGCAGCACCAATTAGTG
>Ga0126335_1000541_pt1 | contig 18423 bp, 14 predicted proteins | sample OlaspJWI45metaG_FD_108409 | JGI IMG/M metagenome (GOLD analysis project Ga0126335, IMG submission 108409) | Marine gutless worms symbiont microbial communities from Oahu, Hawaii - Olavius sp. 1 OAHU.JWI-45 metaG | ecosystem: Host-associated > Annelida > Digestive system > Unclassified | place... | reverse complement strand
TTAAAAAACAATACCGGTACATAAGGAATTAATATTGCTCTATCAATGAATGTCTTTTTGGGAAGTTGAGAGTTAATAAAATTTGCACACAAACCATGGTCTAGAGTGCGTAAATTATAACCAGGGGACTTAAGACTGGGAGAAGATAATGCATGGCATGGTTCACAATGGTCACTTCTCAAGTCAGACGTTGTTGAATAAAGATCGACAGTGCTGTGAACTTTGGAGAGAAGTCGAGCTTGGTGTTCATGCGGTGTGGGCAGTTTTCAGAGTCTTGGCCTTGGGACCCTTCAGTAGTCTTGGGCCTCAGAGTTTTGGTAAGGTCTCGACACTTTGGATATTGGTCTTGGTCTGTCTTGAACAAATGAGTCTTGAATCCAAGTTTGGCTCTGACTATGTAGATTACTGGTAGCTGATGTTGCATTCCATTGTATGTATTTGGCACACAGTGTACAATACAGCAAACTAGAACTGCCAGGTTACTACACAGTGAAAAAGTAAAATAAAAAGTATATAAATGCAGAGTAAAGTAAAACACAATTATTTGCTGTTGTTATGTTAGGTCCTGTTTAAAAGACAAATTGATATTTACACTTTTATCCAACATGGATTGGCTAATCAACTGTTTTTCTGCATGACTCTGAGTTATACTAGACACACACGAACTCACAGTTTATTTTTGTGCTATCAACAGTTGAAATATTTAATAGTGATTAGAATTTTTTATATGTGATTAATTAGTTTAGTGATAATCAGGGTTTAAAATTTAGGTTTGATTGTATAAATCATTTAGTTTTGATTGTGTACCTTGACAGATGATATTGTACAATGTTATACAAGTTGTTATGTTCAAACAACAAATTGCTTGCAGTTTTAGGTATTAAGATATTTAAGTTGGTTTATGTTGAACAGTTTCAAGTCCCAAGGTAAGACCACAATTTGCAGTTAAGTCGGATACGTTTTCCATTAGGAGCCAAGGTGATGTGAATGTAGAGAGTGTGATGGACAGTGAGGAGTCATTGGCATCTCAGTTACCACAGCTTGAGTTGTATGTGACAAATGAGATTGTATCGCAATGTGTGGCGAGTCTGAAAGCAGTCAATGATATTCCTCGCCTCTATCGACGCACCAATCGCGACGTAAGCACACATGCTATTTAATTTGGTTAGGAATTCTGTATCCAGAATTGTCTTTGTTCTTCAGTTTTTACATTTTACAACCTGATTTTGTTAAGTGTTACACCACCGTTAACTTTACAACTCCTGAAATAGTTAGCATTTGTTTGTATAAGTTGATAACTTATAAGCACGTTGTTCAAGTGTTGTTGACATTATTGCTTGAACATGTTTCTTGTCACAGATTCCGGCAAAAGCCTCAGCATACGTTGTGGGCATTGTGCGGCCAGTTGTGGACTTTCTTGATGAGCACCGAGACATCTTGCTTGAAGAGACAAGAAAGTCGTGGGTCATGACCATCCTGAATGCAGTCTGTGAACAGTAAGTGCATGGCAGTGCCACCTAGTTTCAGCAGACAACAGGAGTTTTGGTGATTATCTGGAGGTTAAGATGGAAAACTGTAAACTAACACCTTTGTGTTCAAAATAGAGCTGTCATAGCGTTAAATATTTTAATCACGCGCACCCTGTATTTGTGTAGACTTGTGTCATTCCTGTTGCAGCGAACACATGAAATACACAACTGTTATCACTTAGTACAGCCTGGTCCCATTAGTATGACAGTTAACTGCCCGACGTCTGTCCCTGTGTCCTGGCATCCCAGCATATTTTAGTTAGACCAGTTTGCTTAGAGTTTGCAAAAATTGCAGTGATAACTTTAGTAGTTTTTTGTCAGTGCATTATTTTTTTAACAGTGTTAATTTTTTTAATCGCATTAATTTTACAGCTCTAGTTCAAAATAGATCCAGAGAGAAATGTCGTAAGAAGTTTTCAGATTCAGCTGCATGAAGATGAGACAGCGTAAGTTTATCCCTTTTGGCCGTGTTCCTGTGCTACCCCTACAGGCTTGGTAGTTTAACATGCATTTTCGTTATATGGTTTAAAGCATTTATTGTGTACAAATTACTGACACAAGGCTATGTCTGTAGGTATCTGGCTGTAACGAGTGATGTATTAACATCTGTCAAGAAAATGGAAGAAAGTCTGAGGCGACTGCGGACAGCTCGGGGTACAAGTAGTGCTGGAGGTTCTCAGGGGATGAGCGACGACGACAAAATACGACTACAGTTGTGTCTTGATGTCAAAGAACTGCGCACACAGGTATATGTCGTTAGGCTTCAGTTTTAACTTTCACAGACGGTGTAATGGGTGCACGAATCTTATCAACATCGTCAGAGATGCATTTGGTAGAGCCATGGCATGATACCATTATTGACCTAACTTCACTCATTCATCCTGGCAGACGATTGTATTTCATTTGGCTTCTTCTTCAATTCACACTCACAGGTACTTTTCCATACTGCAGTTGGTTGCCGTAGCCTACATATTAACAGCTGTGCAAACTCAACAGGCAATATTACATGGACAGTTACACAAGTCCACTTGTGAGCTGCTAATGCCTACACCCACCATTATTATTTCAGCATTACACAGCCCTGTTATTTGGCTGTTGCGCGTAGGGTAGAAGGCCGAGTGTTTTGTTGTCTGTTACAGATTGGTGTCATTGGTGTGTCTGATGAAGACATCGAGCCTTACTTGCAACTGTCTCAACTGGCAAACTCGGCAGTCCAGTCAAATTCAACATAGCACTGTCATCCACTTAGTCGAATGATGTCTTCTGTTGATGTACAGTAGTAATGAATAATGCCTTTGACAGTTGTTTATATTTCATGAGTACAGAATTGTTACAGCATAGGTCGTTGCATTTGGGACTGTAGTGAAGTTGTAAATATTGTCATGTAAATGCTGGATGCATAGCACTCAGGTTCATGGATGGCAAAATAAGCTGGGTGTCTGGGTGGGTGACTGTTTTTTCTCCAATTGACATCTCAGTACTGATTCTGCCTTAAAACGGCAAATTCTGCACAAAGGTGGTGTCTAGTACGAGCATGATGTGCACATGTGGAAAAATTTGCACAAAGTGCCAAAATAGGCCAAAAATCAGCAAACAGTAAAAACGCTGATTTGTTTTCCACTCGCATAGTTTACCTGAAAGAAACGGTCACCTACCTCGGAAAAAACCGGCAATTCAAACCCACGACCGCGAGTCGAGAGTCCGACATCCTAACCACTACACCACGCAGCCACATGTACATTCCTAATCCTCAGGCTCAAGTTAAACAAATTCATCGACACTAAGTCATACCAAAGGACTGACAAGAATTTTAAAGGTGATCATGTCACAACTGTCACATATATATATTATATACACAACAACTGACAACTTTAAATAAACCGTAAATAAACCTTAAAAAATAATCTCTTCCATTGACACTGTACAAAAGATGTTCACACAACTATGTAAAGACCACTTACCAGCAGTTGAAAACATTAAAGCAGTGCTGCATAGTTATAATCAAAGCGAACAACCATAACAATTTACGAGAGTTTAAACTTGATATCCTGTAGTCCGACATCATCAACAGTCAACTCGAGCCCTGTGGTGTCGACGCTGGCTGCATGCACTTGAGCATTCTCAGCACCCTGCTCCAGCACACACACACACACAAATGAGTCTGTAAAAAAGGTAAATGGCCTATTTGGGAGGATGTCTGGGGTTACTCAAACCTCTGTCTTGGGGACCATGTTATATTTGACTTATTAATAACTTAAAATTCTGGAGGTGTGTTTTAAGTTTGCCGATCACCAAGATTTCCAGTCACATGTCACAGACAGGACAGAATTTGTATGCAGGAAGATCTAGATAAGCTTGTACAGTGAGTTGTGATATTTCTGGGGGGTCACCCCACTCCTGCCCTGACCTCCACAGGATGTATATCAACTCTCGCTCCATCACGGTTTACCACTACCGGATACCAACTCGTTCACTGAATTTTTATCAAGTTCATCACTTGTGCAGTTTACCTGTATTCCAGTCAAGATATTGCGGACGAGATTGACGGAGTCTGGGTGTCTGGTGAGCAGATACATGAAGCCTCCACCACCTGCTCCAGCCAGTGACATGCCGAGCGCATGAGACTGCATTGCTTGCATTATACGCGTCACAAGTTCCGGCTCACAGCCCGGCGCCATCTTCTTTTTTAACTGCCAGTACTCGGACATACACTCGCCAATAGCTGCCAGGTCACCTAGTCAGACCACAGAACACAATTCAATTATCAGCATCATACAAGGGTCGTATCATACACAAGCTGCAAAATGAAGTCATTCTGCCACTTTCCTGAATATGAAAAATATGAAATATACGTTTTGTAGGGAAATGGCAACTGGCAACATATATTGAAAATTTTTTATGTAGATAACTTCATTATTTTGACTTCAGTTGTACTTAGAACACAGTCACTCAATGCAATATTTGTCCGAGCAATATTCTTTCACCACTCGCTTGTTAAACTTATTGGAAGCAACGACAAAAATGAGCAAGTACAACAACATAATATTCATATTCACTTAAACATTTATCCCATTTGTAAACAAATTTCAAAATGTCTGATGCAAAGAAAAATGCTGCCTGTTGTCCAAGCCTCGATGACAAATGGCTCATTGCACCTCAACTTTGGGTCTGAATTTTTTGCCCACCTGGTATTTTTTCATTGGCGAAAAAGGTGATAGTCACTGTAACACATTGCAATTAAAAATTATAAAATAATCCTTTTACTTAAGTATATGAACATGAAAGCTATACTGAATGATAATGTCAAGAAAAGTCACTGAAGGAAAGAAAACGAAAACACTGGACAATTTTACTCGACCTTCTGATGAGCAACCGCAACTAAAGACAAGGACAGTTGAAAGAAATAGCTTAATGCAGAGGAGACCGGCGTTGGAGTACTGAGGACTTGAGTTGGTATCCGGTAGTGGTAAACCGTGATGGAGCGCGAGTTGATATACATCCCGTTGGGGCTCAGGGCAGAAGTGGGATAACCCCCGCCCACAAAAATTACAACTCACTGTTCACCTGCCCACTGCCCAAGGGCAGAGCACTTGAAGCAGCTGCAGCAGCATTAGTAGTTGTAAGTAGCAGTAGTTAGTAGCTAATAGGAGCAGAGCAGCACTTAACCACGTTCAAAAGCTGCTGCACAGTTCCATGCATTGTTCACGAGACAGTTTTCTGTGTTGACGATGTCTGGATTTCGAGCGTACCAGTTTCGCACAACATTCTGTAACAAACAAGCAACCACACAATGATGACTTGATTATAGGACACTGAAACCTCAGTTGGATACTACAATAGCTAAGCCATAATTTGTGTGCAGCATTCAGAGCAGCTTACTCATGAAGTGCAAGTGATAACAATAATATGTCAAAACTGGAAGTGTTGCATCACTGGCTATGCGACATTGACCAGAAAACGGTCAAAACCAATAACAGGCTACAAGATTTCAGAAGACCCATCAAAATTTATTTAATTTGCAGCTGCTTCACCACTACACATTGCAGTTACATTCTCTGAACAAGTTCCTAAACATTCATGCAAGAACACAGATCAGTTGCTATGAATCAAAGGTTAATTCAGTATTTACCTGAGCTGTAATAGTTTACCTGAAGCAGATTACGAGCGAGCCTTGTCTTTCCGGTGTAGATGAGAACCAGCTGGTCTCCAAATGACTTGATTACTTTGTCCGAAACATTCAGGAATGTGACATCAACATGTAAGGGAATTTCAGCCTTGGAATGTCCCACCTTGATGCCTGGGGAAAGCCCACCGACCTGGTCCTGCCAGCCGCCGCCAGTCGTCAACATCTGTTCACAGTGAAGAACCTGTCTCACACATACATGCAACGGTCACAATTATGTCAATTATTTTTCTCTTTTAGTCAGACACTTGTGCAAAATCTGCAACATTTATCCATTATGCTGCATGCACTTCATTTATTTATCATAGAATAAACATACTTCAATGTTGAAAGCTGATTGCAGACACTGTTTGTTTTCTAGCCATTACTAGTGAAGAAAAAACTAGTACAGCCCACACTTGTAACTCCAAATACAAAAGTACTTTTGTGAGCAAAGAGTAGAACGAAGCAGCAAAGTGACAAGTACATACAGCGTGATTGAGTGAGTCAATGTCGAAAGCTTTGCCAGAAGCATGCCATAAGACAGCCATAACAGCTCCAGCTAGAATGCTGCTCGTTCCAAGACCTGAACAGTCCAAAACATTTGATATTTTTATCAGTCCACAAATAACCAGGGGATGTGTACAGTGTATTAAATAGCACTACATTGCATTAAACTTATTTACAGTGGCCTACTGTATAAAACTGCCAAATGACTGCATGCATTTGTAATAAGTCAAATCAGTTAGATGCAGTGTAAATGAGAATCAGAGCAGTTCTGAGACGTTTGTGGATGACAGCAAGCGTCAGTGCAAGGGGGAGGGACATCGTATGGCAGGCTGTTCCGGAGGTGGTGAGATGTGTATGGCGAATCACTAGCCGTGTTGATGACAACAACCGGGCGGGAAACCGTGACAGCAGGAAATGACGACATGCTGAACATAGTTTGACACACTCTGGTAGCAGGCTATGCACACATCAGTAGAATAGCACAGCAGGCTTAAAATCAATGTGCTTTGGAGACTGGATCCCTGCGATTTTTTTGGCATAACTATTAAAACAAACAGTGATGCATAATTTTTGGCAGAGAAGATCACGAAGCTTTTGCCTACTAATCAATGTAATCATGTCTAAAAGGTTTGGAATTGGTCGAGAACTACCTGCGTGCATCGTTGCGAAACAGCATGCCCTGGTCTACCGCACAAGTTTGACAATGGAATTTCTTACAATCTTCAATGATAATTAAAGTTGTTTAAAACATTTCATGTGTCCACAAAATGCAAGATATAAATAGTGAGTGTTTAAAGTGTTGTCCTTTAGCTCTGACAAGGGCTTGCTTGCTCCACTGGTCTATTGCCTTGTTAACAATGGTCTGTTCAAAATCAGCCCGGACTTCCACCAGTCGCTGCTTTTGGGCCATGTCACGTACGGCTTCTTGTATCCTCCTGCATGTAACCCCAAGTCTTGTACTCAACTGTGTTAAGGTGCGGACTGATTGGCGGCCAAAAATCCAGTAAAATAAAGTCAGCTGTTCTTGACACAGGAACTGACTGTCGAACGTGCACGGTGGACCGGCACAACACTGGCGCACTGGCCTGCTGGTAAAGTAACCTGTTTAAACACAACTTACGTGAGATGCTGTTTGAATTAAAATCATGTATGTCAAATAATATTGATATTGGAACATTTTGGCGAAGTTATGCCGAAAAGTGACATGTGTTTCCTGAGAAAATCGACTGTTGAACTTGCACGGTAGACCGGCGCGCTGTTTTGCAATGATGCGACGGTTGGTATAGCAACTACGCAGGTGGTTCTCAACCTATACCAAAGTTTTTATGCACAGCTAGTAGGCAATACCTTCACGATCTTCTCTGCTTAAAATTATCCATAATAGCTTGTTTTGGCAAAGTTATGCCAAAAAATCGTAGGGGTCCGGTTTTTTGAGACACAGCGTATGTATGGTATATGTATATATGGTATGGTTTATGTATAAATTCCAGTGGAGAACATCAACGTGTTGATTAAATAAGACTGCAGTTGTATTTTTCATTAAATCATTGTAAGAACTTTTATCAACTTGGCACAGAATACTGAACTAGAGAGATAACTAATGCAGCTGTGACCTGATCCATGTGGAAGGTGGGACCACGTCTCCATCTCAAATCCGCTGCCGTATTTGTCCCGTAGCTGAACTTTCAGTGGTACATCTGACGGGAAGTCAACAACCTTGGCACAGATCAGTGCCGCCTTCAGCAGAGCTCCTACAGCCAAGCAGTTACCCACAATCAGCAGATGCAAGCAGTACTTATAATTAAACAGACTCTGCACTTGGGGTCAGCACAGGTACTCTGTTCACCTGTCTGTCAGTCCATGTTCACTCTACAGACTACAACTTCCAGCAAGTAAGAGAGCAGTTCTACAGCCAAACTAAACACCAGGGTCATCTGGAATACGAGTCACTGTGGGCAATCAACTGAGACTAACAAGTGACAGCAAAACTGACAACTGAGGAAACTGTATAAACACAAAATAATGACAAACAGGTCAACACATATAAAACCTAAACATCTCTATAAAACTATTAAAATACACAAAACCAAACACAATGAAACTACAAGTAAAATATGCACCATCTGCCCAGGAAATAAACTGGACACATTCTACAGCTTTTGGGTGTCCTACTTCTCCGCCAATCACTGTCTACTCTGAGTGCAATTTGCCAATAATAAAGTGGCCACTGGCTAGTCACAAAACTTTACCTATGACTACTAGCAGCAGCAATTTACCATGACAAAAACAGCAGCAACTGGCAGACGCCTAATGACAGCACTTTACTGTGACACTGGCAAGTAAGACGCACCTGGCAGGTGCGACACTGACAAGTAAGACGCACCTGGCAGGTGTGACACTGACAAGTAAGATGCACCTGGCAGGTGTGACACTGACAAGTAAGACGCACCTGGCAGGTGTGACACTGACAAGTAAGATGCACCTGGCAGGTGCGACACTGACAAGTAAGACGCACCTGGCAGGTGTGGTTGGTTGAAGTCACTTAGTTCATCTAAACCTGTCACGACCAGCGTGGCATCATCTTGAATATGCAACACAATCTCCAGCCTACTCATTGGTCAACCACACATAAACACCACAATAAACATAAAAATACAAATGAAGAAAGTGGTGCCTTTGGGTAGGGAATCTAAAGTAGAAGAAAACGTGTTATCTTTAATCATTCACTGGACACACAAATGCCCATAGCGGATCTATGCCTCTCTAACACACAAGATATACATCTACCAAACCAGTATGAAATATGTAATTTTTGCAATTTATGTAAGAAACTGGGTATGATTGAAAACATGCCAGTACACAGACTTTATACCTTTCAATTCTTCTCACTCTTGCCCCAACAGGCTTCTGCAATCAAATAAAAAACAAATCCAACACTGATATGGTTCAAATGTGTAAGTTTTTTTCTATATGTAAATACAATAACAAAATGGAACATTTCCACTTATGCATTAAAGAAGAATGCTTTCATTCAATGGGAGACAGCCCATGTTGTGTAATTATAAATGCATGATTTCTCCAATATGGCACTTATTGTATTTTTTAATTTGAATTTATTGTTAACATTAAACATTTATGCAGCCCAAATAGTATTATCAAAAACGAAAGTTTCTAGCTTAAGGCCTTCAAAAGTTTAAGAAATTCAAAGACCGTAGCCTGAATATAAAGACAAACACACAGATAAAATGCACTGCACATGACTGAAAACAATACTTCAGCTGGTAGTAGCTTCCACCTGTGATGGGGACGGCAGACCACAGCTCTTCCTAACCTTCCCAGTTTTACGCTATTACCAAACAATACTGTTTGAGTGTAAACAAGATGCCTATGACTAGAAGTTTGTCACCCTAATGTTGCACCACTGCACCACATTCTATAAATATATAAATAATTTCATATACCGACTTCTATTCAAAAGCATGTATTCAACTGCATACATGCTGTATCATTTCAATGTTTCATCATCTACTATGTTAGGTGCATCATGTCAGCTGGTTGGTTTAGTCGTTAACAGCAATGATCTGATCAACAAAGTTAATCAACGTCAGGCCTGGTTAGTACTAAGATGGCTGACCGTCTTTGGACAGTAAACCATCTAAGTATGTAAACGCTATCCAGCCAACTAGGTCGACTCAGCCTTCTACCGTCCATTGGACGGTAAAACGAATATCAGCCCTATAGCTGATTAATGGCATTCCCCATGTCTCAGGTTCAAATTATATTTGACTATATGCATATTATAGGCCTAGATTTCGATATGTTATATATTATTATTATATTTTAATAAGCAAATATAATCAATTAACTGCTCAGACAGACCTGTCTATCGACAGTGATAGCCACATTGACAACTGCGCCGCCATGCTCGTATGTGATTGGTGGAGTGTCTGACCAACCACCTGCCACATCAAGCCTCGCTGGGCACTGTGCTGTCACCCATTTATGCATAGCTGACAACTCACGCTCTGACGTACATATGAACTACAAGCACAGACATCTCTATGAAATCATTGAACATGGAACTAGCTGCAGTCAATAAGACAAAGAATTAACAAGGTGACCATTCAGGAACTTTCAAATACAGGTAAAAGGTAAAGGTAGAGGTAGAATGAGGCTGGACGATATCAAATTGAGCTAACTGTTATGTACCAGAAACGGAACTGGATCAATCATAAACTGAGAAAGTCCAGTAACAACATCACTAAGCAGTTATGTGAGGTTGTCACACCTGTCGTGCCGACATGACCGCATGCCGTATCAGTATCTGTGCAGCACCCTCGTAATGTCGTGCTGCACGCACTAGACGTGCTGGCTTCGTTAGCCAATTACGGCGTTCAGCAGCCATCGCCTGGAAGCCTTTCGCAATCTCACCATTCTGTCACAACCAGCAAAAACATCCAGCGTGCAGCTAACAACAATACAGCTGTCTGTTATTTTTATCTCGTTTTTCTACCGTAACAAAAGCTGTTATGAAACTGACCATCATACCATGGTTCAACCATGGTACAGTTACCACAGTCGTACCATGGTTTGAACACAGTTCAATTACTATGATTCAACCATGGTCTAAGCATGGTTTAACCATGGTAATTAAGCTGTTTAGATCAACTGAAGTTAAGTATCATAACTAATCCTGCGACAACACAAGCATGCAGAACATTACACTGAACTGTTTTCAAACAAACCTCAAGTAGCTGGAAGGCATAGTTCCACTGTTCATTAGACGCAGGTCCACTACGCAGTCCGCCCGCTCCTCGTGACATTGCTCCCAGCACATCGGCAATGTTGGCTAGTGTTCTCGCTGCAATTCCCGGTGACTTGCACTCAGCTCCGACTACACAACATGTCACCTCACATGATCACTTCTGCTACTTGACTCTCACGTAACTATCAGAACAACTACTGACAGCCGACAAACTGTAAGATGAGCTTTGACAGAGTCAGATAAGACTGAAATGAGCCAAACAATACAATGACAAAATTCAAACACAACTCTACAAAGCAAATGGAAGAACAATGAAGAAATACTGTTATCGAGGGTGCAGCAAAGCATCTCTGCATATCCTTCAACTGCGGCACTGTTATAGAGACCATTCATGCCGCAATGTCGACGACCAAGTAATGTATCAGAGATCACCAACTTGGCAACATCAAAGAACAGATCTCTAACAACACAAAAACATTACTGTCTACTTGCTTATGCAGGTTTGCAACAACACACTGAAATGCCCACCGACTGGATTGATTTCATATACTCTCAGATAGTTCTGAAACCTTCTCGGTTTCTTTCTAATTTTTTCACGCTGCAGAAAAGTACACTGGGCCCAAAGTAACAAACTCAGCATGGGAAAGACAATAAGCTTAGCGTACCTAGCTGATATTTCTCCCCTAAATGGCAATAGCCATCTGCACATTGGGCCAGCCTTAAAGGCAGGTCTCAGTGCCGACTGCGGCATATCAAACCTGGCTGGTGCCACAGTCACTCCACAGATAATGAAGGCAGTAGTCATATTGCAAGGCATGCAATCCACAATATTTTCATCATAAATTGGCAGAACCATATCAAAACAAACGACGTGAAACTGAGGAGACCATGTAGTGAGGTGTGTTATTGCTGGCAGGAATTAGATAGCAAACAAGAAGTAAACTACCGTCTGTGAGTTAGTTCAGCAGCAACATCAGCAACTGACAAGATCTCTTCTATGGACAGCCTCCATGAAGATCTCCATCTACAGACCACACACATCCATCCAGCACAATCACATGCTGACATTTCACTGCTTCACACAATCACTAACCATATTAGTAATGCACTGCTACAGACCACACTAATCCATCCAGCACAATCACATGCTGACATTTCACTGCTTCACACAATCACTAACCATATTAGTAATGCACTGCCTTTCAATGTTATCCACGCCAGATACAATACAGTCACATTCTGCTATTTCCATACTGTTTTCACTTTTAGTGGCTTCCAGGGCTTGCCATTTGAAAATGGGAAACAATCAAAAAATCGATCGTGCCACGTAGGGAAGGTGACGATAAGCGATCGATTACGTTTGGACTTGGATATCACTGTATTTGTTAAACGTACGTCACCCATCACCCATTAGCAGGACTTATGAGCGAGTAGGCCTAAATAAACTGACAAAAAAAGAACAAGGCGGCAAAGTTTGAAAATAAGTATTAGATGTAAGAACACAAGAGTTCAGCCATTGCTGAGATGGCCACCCGTAACGTTGCACAAATCAAACAGTGAAAAAATAGGGTGCGAGTGCGACCGTGCGCTATTTTGTCGAAAGTTGAAAGAAGCGTGCCGATCTCTACGGTCATGAATCGATATAACGCCAAAACTAAAACGTTTTTGGAGCCTGTATTATTGTTGCAGATATTATGTGATTAGCTTTAGTTAGCTGACTCTGTAAGCTAACTGACCTATAACGCCTGGGCACCCAAACCATTACGCCTAACATTACTGTTGTACCGTCAGAACGGGCTATTTTGTTAAGTAGCGGTGTAACTTATGATGTCGTAAATCGATGGATTGCAAATTTGCACATTGTATCGATGCAGAGTATACAGTTCGTCGCCACTTACCACTTTAGTAATAGCATTTATTCTTAGATGGTCCATATTACAAGCCTTTCCTCTATTAGAAGTAAGAATAGAAATAGACAAGAGCTGAGCCGCTGCCGAGATGGCCGCACGCAATGTTGTACAAATCGAACAGTAAAAAGACAGGGTGCACCAGTTTTGTCGGGGAAAACTGAAAGAAAAGCGTGCGTCGATCTGGTCGTAAATCAATATAACTCTAAAAAATGGAAAGTTTTTGACTATATTTCTGTTGCAGATATTATGTGATTAGCTTTAGTTAGTTGGCTATGACTGTTTGACTGAAAGCTACTGTTCTGTGTGAAATGATAAATATAACTAGGTATAAATAATAATTATGTTAAAGGTATTCGTAATTCAAGGTTATCACTTTTGCTACCAACGTGACTTCCTACTACTGAATAGTGAATAATACAGGCTTACTTACAGCAAGGCCTACATGGACTACTGGTCACATTTTCGCTGTCATTTGGGGTAAAATCCAGAATTCTGGATGTGAAATTTGGTCACAAATCGTTCTGTCGTATGGTGCAAAGCATATTCTGATGGGCCTGTCATGAACCACTTAAGTGTGCACAGCCACTGTGATGCAGGAACGTAACAGAGAGACAGACATTGTCGTAGTAAATGACATGCTTAACAACATTAACGTCAAAACCAGACCAACAACTACTAGTAACACAACCTAACAGGTAATGCAGTTGGGATCAGTATATATAAGCAAGTCATTAGCATCTGATCTATAACGCTTGTTGCAAATTTGCACTCATATGCGTTGCGTGCCCAGCAAGTAGGTGATCGAAAAACTGATCGCCCGGTGGGCGTTTACGCAATCAACTGATCGATCACCTCAAATGGCAAGCCCTGCCAGCTCCCCCCCCCCCGAGTGTTTGCTTTCTTTCAGTTAAAGTAAGTTAAGTAAGTTAAGGAAGACCTTCCTAAGCCACAAGAATCGACATGGAACAGAGCAGTGTCATTTCTTTTTCTAGAATCTATAGCCAACTGCCAGATGCCAGCTTCAAGATCACAGACAAGGGTTTCATACAATCTGCATTTACTAACAAAATTCTTTTACACATTATCATAAACCACAGTCTTTTGTTTCATACAGAATAACACAAGATCACAAAATGTACGGCCACAAAGAAAAAACAGAAACTGACAAACGAAGATAACAAATAAAATCAACATCAACAGACAAACAGAATGGTTATTTAACAATTTACCCACCTCTGCAAGCGGCCATTGTCAATAGCCGAGTTCTGTATGCCACCGTGCAACCACAAGACATCGGCAAAACTGGCAACAGAACTCAGCCACAAAAATGGATAAAGACGAGCATTCAGTAGCGATCGTTTACTGACAGGCTACAACATCAAACAGATGCGATATTTACTAATTTCTTACCACTCTGCAATCCTGTGCACTGTTTCTATTACATGTCCAGTGCCGAGGACCTGCTTACTTTGGGTCCAGTGCACTTTCCCATCAGTGTCAGTAAGCTTTGAACTGACATCAGGTTTCATGCCATACTTGCACAAGCTGCACGTCCGAGAAATTAGTCTCAAAGTATGCATACTAGTATTCTTGAAACAAATTATTCAGATCCCAGACTGGAATTAGAAGCTGGGCCATGTACATCAATAAACTGCTCTAGTCCCGCGTGCATCAAGATATGCCACTCAGATTAGTTATTAGCACTCAAAACTGCCCACTGCCTTTACTTTTGTGGTTCTTAAAACTGTCAGCAATCTAATCACTGTAATGAAATCGAAAACAGAATATGTGACAGACACAAATGCATGTTATTAAACTCTATGAGATACATACACTGTAAACAATAAAAAAGTGGCAGTCTATATTTGACTATAACCTTGGCTAATCTATACTGATTTATGTGATTTTTTTGTTTTAATTGCCAAGAAATTCTGCATGCAACTGTGGTAAAATTACCACAGACACAGTGATGTGGCAAAATTACCACATCACCTTAATTGTGTGTGCACGTTACTTTGCAAAATGAAATAACAACACCTAAAACGCCACCATTCGCTGTACATTTATCTTCAAAGCAAAATATCAGAGACATCAACGCCAAGGACATCGCTGTCGTCAAGACATTGTCATTTCGACAGTAGCAACAATAAGCAACATTTAAATGTGAAAACGTCCGCCTCCAATGTCAATACAGGCCGACAGATGACAGCTCCACTCACTGATGGTATGATTCATAGCAAATGTTATCAGCAAGAAATGACAAATTGCTGACATCATTAGCAAGATGCTGTTGATATAATAAATTAGTAAATGCATGCCCGATTTGTAAAATCTATTACCAGCTCTGACTGTGCAAGTGTTGTTGAAATCAGTCAAGATCTGACAGCATAGCAGTCAAATGTACACTCCAACTTACAACATAAAATGTCTACTTTTGAATTTTATCAGGTAGGATGTGCACACAATTAAGGTGACGTGGTAAATTTTACCACAGTTGCATGACAGAAATTGGTTAAGATTAGTCTGAGATATAGTCAAATACAGACCGCCACCTTTTTACGGTTCACAATGAACAAGTAAACATAGACATGCAGATACACAAACATACCATAGAAGTCTACTTTGGATCAGCTATAAATGTCTTCAGCAAAATTCATACACTGATTAACAATCTCAGATGTTAAATTAACTCTCACTTAAATACTTATTTAAAACACTAAAGAGTAGCAAATTCTCTGTGTGGTCACCAACCACTGTTTCATCCCAGAGATCAGACCTCTGAATGCTAGTTCTCTTCAAAAACACGTCAAAATCTTCATTACAAAACCTCTCAGTTGACTGTACAATGAGCACACACACATGATCACAAGCAATTACAGCAAATAAAATTGTAACAACCACACTTAGGGCATACACACTGTACTGTACAACTGAATAACATCAACAAAAAGGATATGCTGTTGCTTCGGTTTAATATACAAGTTTTGCAAGCTTGGTCTAGACTTTACTGCTGAACAAGCCAGTATACTTAAGTGTTTGCTGAAAACATCAACAATACACCAATATCTGTTCAGCTCTAGCTTATACTGACACCTACAAGAATATATGTCTAAAAAGCATGCACACATTTAACATTTTTATAACATTTTAAAACCAATAACACGACATGAAAGCAACTTATTGCAGCATGACTCTACCTCCAGGTCGTCATGTCTGCCAAACAAGACAATGACTCTCTGACTGACAGGATTGCTTGAGAATGGAAGCTGAATGCAGCAAGCCGACACTATCATGTCTTTCTTTATAACACAGCTGGAATGCTGTCAACACAGTGCACACGTAACTCATCAATACTCATTGATAATGCCACCTAACAACAATTCACGTGTAAATTACACCAGGATATTCTACTGCCATTTAATTAGCAATCATCGTACTGTAACTGATATCAGTATTCGAGCAACAATAAAAGCATTCAGCCTATGCAATAACAACTGCTCTGGCTATCTTCATGAAAACCTTTACAGAGTCACCGTCTAACCTGGCTCAACCTGCATAATACAACACACAACTGCAACATCTTGACATTACTAACCTTATGGCTTATAGCTAACTCGCTGTCACAACTGAAAGGCAATATCCTGCAGTTGAACCAATACTCAACACCTTACCATCAATCACAACATGTAGATGAGTTCTAAATGTTATCTCATCTAAATGCTTCAAAGCATCAAATTTTTAAAGACATCTTCATTTGAAAATCACAATCACTTGTTCAGTAAGAAGCTAAAAATGAGTGACAACAAGGAGCTGCATAGAGTGCAGCAATATGCCTCGGCCAGTTTTACAACAAACTGACAACTATTATATCTGACAACTGGACTCACCGTGCACTGCAACAAGTGACATGCTACACTGCTCTGCGCTGTTGTCTTACTATCACACCTTCGTCCATTTATAACAGTATCAAATAACCTCAGAATAAATGTCAAACTCACCCATACTGAACACATGATTCTTTCTTCCACAATGGTAAGTATTATGGTGCAAATATGGTACAAGTTGGTTAACTTGCACAAGAGTTGTTGCATGAGGACGGATGGAGGCCACTGAGGACAATACTCTTACAGCAATACAACCAAAGGGCAAAAATCAGCAAGTACTGTTATTGACAGCACCTTTGTCATCACTGCAGACACTATCACTTTGCTGTCTTGATAATCAACCCTAACCTTTGGCTTGCTGCTTGCACTCAATCCACCAACCGTTAGACAGCTGACGTAGCAATAAGAACTATGTCTATTACTTACTGAAATGTCTGAATCAATGAGACCGCTGACTACACAGCCAGAGCTGATATGTATGGATGAGGTGAGGTGACAGTGAACAATAGCTGATGCAGAGTCAATGAGCACTTCATCACCAATTACACTGTTGACCAGCACAACATCATCGGCAATGCGGGCTCTCGACTGCAATATACACATTTTCTGTTGCACTAAATGACAGAATATTACAAAGAAGTCAGTCCATGTACCATTACGACGCAAGTTTGAAGCCATCAACCTCCAAAGCTTGAATTGAGCTGCACTGCCATTCTCCAGTCCATCATAATTGATGTTTTTTATCCAGGTGGTGGTACAAGGCCACTCAAGTGGTCACCTGTAGTTCAAGAGAAACTCCAAGATGATTTGGTTAGCATTTGCATTGTCATCTGAGCAAGATGCCTAAACTGAGACAGATGATGAGACTTGTTCACTTAGACAGGAGCTAGACTTTAAGTGACGTGACAAAACTCAGCACTTCTGACAAAACTGTGCCAACGAGTGGCAAGAATCCTTTGCAGACAGCACAAAACAAGGAATGGATATAAAACAGTTATGTTGTTGAATGAAACAACAGAGAATAGAGCAGGGTTTCCCAACCGGGGGGGAATTCCCCCCTTGGGGGGGAATGAGCCAAGTCCAGGGGGGAACGGCGGGTCGGAAAAATAATAAAATAAATTATAGTATAATATAAAAATAAATTAAAATATTGAGTTAAAAAGTGAAAGTAAAGTACAGAAAGCTGACATAGACAACGCAACATCCCTCCGATTAGGCCTTGACTGGACCACGCTGCAGCCACGCTCCGGCCACGTGGCTTGAGCTGGCAGCGCTGGCAGCCGACTCAGGCAGCTGAGCCTGGCCTGACCGCAAAGACAGTAGCATTGCTTTGCTTGTGTTTTTCTCGTTTGTGTTGGTTGTGCTGTGCCTCTGCAAGCTCGCTTAAATGACGAAAACTTCGTTCTGAGTCTGGCATATTTGGCAGACATTTTCAGCCACTTAAATTCGGTAAACATCAGTATGCAAGGACGAAACATGACGTTATGTGAAGCGTCGGAAAAAGTGGCAGGTCTGCAAGCAAAACTCGCATTGTGGACGCGGCGGGTTGAACGCAACAACTTCTCATCGTTCAATTTCTTGAGTGGAGAGGCAACACAGGGTAATGTTCCTGACAACCTATGCAGCTCCATCAAAGAACACTTGACGTCGCTGCGAGAAGAAC
>Ga0126335_1000540_pt1 | contig 18449 bp, 16 predicted proteins | sample OlaspJWI45metaG_FD_108409 | JGI IMG/M metagenome (GOLD analysis project Ga0126335, IMG submission 108409) | Marine gutless worms symbiont microbial communities from Oahu, Hawaii - Olavius sp. 1 OAHU.JWI-45 metaG | ecosystem: Host-associated > Annelida > Digestive system > Unclassified | place... | reverse complement strand
GTGTGCACACCATGTCAGCAATTAAACAGCTAGCAGCCAGCACAGACACATCTGTAGTTACAAAATGAGCAGAGTATGTTACCTTTGTGAACCAACATGACAACCAGACTTGCTTCAGTGTGACACAGTCGTCAAGAATGCGGTCACCACAGATGAGCTGCACTGACAGATGTGTTGGGATGTCCAGCTTCAGTCTCAATAACTGCTCAATGTGACGGACACAAGTGCGAACGGAACAGCGGATAAACTTGGTCTGCAGTGATGGAAGCTCATAGTTGCCAAACACATTGTCAGTGAAGCTACAGACCACAGCGACAGATTGGCATACAACGTGACTGGTTCATTCGTGAAAGTAATAAAGTGTGCGAGTCATTCGTTGAACCAATTAATGGATAAAAAAAGTAAAGTGACTCATAAGTCAGTACTGAGCACTGCCTTCTCACAGCTCTGCAACACAGAGTATATGTATCAGTGTAATACAAAGTTGTAACAAGTGACCAAGTAATTTGGTGAAGGCCGAATGGCACCTGTTTCATGACGCCAAGAGTCTCGATCCCAAACAGGACATCAATCTGCTCAACTGTATTTGCATAGCAAAGTCGCATGACAGACAACAGGATCATCGACTGCAACAGTCTGCATCTTATGCATTTGATGCGGTCTGATAACTAATTGTTTGCTGTTTTCAAATGGTGAGATGAGACATTATGGTAAATATGAGCTGAAAAGTGTAGTAAATCTACTGTTGCAAACTAGTGATCCCCCGAGCACAATTTGTAAATTGCAGAATTTGTTTATGATTCTATGCCAAGATGGTGGACAAGAGATTGCCAGTACTGAAAAAAGGACATTAATATAGTGCTGTTGTGGTTATCATACATGAAAGATACAGGCACCCGCACCCACTGTGATGGCACAAGGCATTCAGGACAATTCCATGCTTCAACATTACGAGAACTAGGATGGATATAATAAATCTTGAAGTTACAATTACAACTTTCCCACTCTGGCAATTACAGTCACAAGACCGATCAAAATGCAGCATAACATCACAAGGAACACTACTTCATACAACATGAACATAAAACATATCACGAGACACAGACACATTATATGTGTGCATTATAATCCTGCACTGGATGGCCTGCCCTATGAAGTTTGGCTGCCTGCGAACATCACCACAGTATCTGACGGACTTTTGTTGTCCAGCTTCAGATGTCGCACCATGGCAACACCTTTGTTCCACAAGCCACCAATTCCTCGATGTACCATGCTACCAGTCCAGTTCAATTGCCCGGCGGGCCATTTCTGCGGCTGGTCTGCTGGCAGAGTAGGCCTACATGAGTCTGTCAGTAATGACACACTCAGACCACATCTGAAGACATTTTCGCTTGCACAGTACTGATGAATGAAGCACATTAAAGATTTTATAACAATTATGAGATATATAAATTCACAGTGATAGTGACACAGACAGAGCAGTAGTAATCTGTAAGTGACGACATGTACCTGTATCGTTCAATGCAGACACACAGCAGCTCATCATTGCAGTAGTAATGTGCTCGTGGGTCATCATAGACAGTTGACAATGGAGCTGGACCACTCACCAGTGCCTCCTCTGTAACAGCAGTCAGCCTCATATCTACAAATTGGTCCACTCATTTAAGGTTTAAATAGCTTCTTAAATGAGTGGACCAGCCTCATATAACACCGGAGTACGGTTGTGCTACAGTGTTATATGCGAAAATCCATTCCTACGGAACAATGGAAAATTTGACCCTTCATAACTTTGACCTCCTCGACCGATTATCACCAAACTGTGCAGGACTAGTTACGTCCGTGACCCCTACCCACATGCCAAGTTTCGTTAAATTTTGTTGGGTAGGGAATTCTCCCCAAATAGGGGAAATATACAACTCTGACTTTTTGTACCTCCCCTTTTTCTTGCGTTATTACCTAGCGGCAAAACCCGATGATGAACCTAAAGGACCAATGGCTCAAAATGTGTGGAATCTGCCAAGGATATGCCTTTTGGGGATCTTGACCAAAAATGGTATTCCCTCTCTTAACCCCAAATTTTGGGAGTTTTGCATTACAAAAGCAGTTTTTTGCCCCAAACATGCACAAATCTTGCCACAAGTGCCACCAAACTTCATAATCGAATAGGAATCTGGCCACAAAAATTTCAAATTTTTAGTTAAAACTTTGATGGAAGTAGAAAAATGGCCGTTTTTGCACAGTAAACAATTGAGCAAAAAATGCCCTAAACATAACGTAAATGCTAAAATTTTATGTCCATAATAAATCTGGCACGGGGAGCTCAAATATGGTGTTAAATTTTCAACCGGAAGTAGATATGTGGCCGTTTCTGCACATGCACAGTAGAAAATTGACCAAAAGTGCATGAAAACATGGCTCTATTGCCAAAATGTCAGGTCCTACTGGAAATCAGACAGGGAACTCAATTCCGGGGTCAAATTCTACAGACTGTTGTGACCTAGATGAATAAAAAAAACAGCAAATACAATGTAAAAAACAATGTTTAAAAGGACAGTTATAGGTGACGAAATGGCACATCTAAAACAGCAAAAATTGGATGTTCGATAGATTTCCATGCACTGTTTCACCACTACGTGTCAGCAGAATCCTGCTGCACTGTGGTGGTAAAACAGTACGTGGAACTCTACAGCTGCAGGATAACATTACATACATTACATTAAAGTTATTTAGAGTGGCTTAAAGTACAAATACTGCTAAACCACTACTATACACGGTGTGCAGAACTAAAAGCCGATAAAAGTTTAGAAGGAAATGATCCGGAAAAGAGACAAGTAGCAGTACAGCATTAGATACACTATACATCACAGTTTTCAACATGCGTAACATAATCAATGCAATATCTATCAATCTGGCAGCATAACAGTGACTCAGTCAGGTTTCTCATATTGACGATCAAATCTGTAAGTCCAACACTAGTTGTTAACTACCTTCTTTTTGTTCCTTCAACAGACCACGTGCTTTGAAAAATTCCTGTTTTCTCTTTTCTTCGGCTGAAGCAGACAACAACAGACCAGCAGACTGCACTATGAACCTACTGGCAATACTGCAGAGCAGCAGACAGCAAACAATGCTGGCAGTAGACATTGCATACCAGCATCAGATGGACAGAAGTGACATCGCAAAGCACACAGCAGTAAGAAATTAATAAACTAGAAGCCACACAGGATGACTGGTTGCAGCATATCAACACATGGCCAAAGTGACTGAACCCCCCCTCACCCACCCGCAAGACAAACAGACAAATGCTGGGATCATAGATAGCAATAGTCATAGTCTGCATTACATGCATTGAATGCAGCCTAAAACACCACCTAACAAAGTCACTATCAGATCACAAGAGATAGGAGTCCATCAGCAACACAACAGACAGCTTCTAAAGACTTTTTTGTCTGCATAATACTGAAGTAAGCAGTACATTACAAGTTTTACAACTATGCACTATATAAACTAGGGTTGGGTCGGTTCCACTTTTTGAATTTCCGGTTTGGTTATCGCGGTGAAACCACGGTTTCGGTTTTGAGTTAATAACTTGCCAAAAACCTATTATGGGCCATAACTCCCTTATTTGAAGAGATATCGCGATTTTCACACAATTATTTACCCATCTTTAAATGAGCTCTGTGTACTACCACAAGCCGAGTCCAACAAGGGGTCATATGACCCAGGTGACCTTGACCTTGGATATAGTGGTATATCTTAAATGCAGTCTAAAATCCCTTAATATAGCTTCAAATAAAGTCATAAGCCAAAATAATGAATATGGGCATTTCCAAGGTCAAGGTCGCCTGGGATATGTGACCCCTCATTGAACCCTGCTCGTGATAGTGCACAAGGATGTTTCATTGAAATCACGATATCTCTTCAAATAAGAGAGTTATGGCCAAATAATAGGCTTTAGCCTGTAGTTACTTGTCCAGGGTACAAAATACCACGAACACCGTAGTTAATACCACCACAGTTTCAGTTTTGGTTGGTTTTTGGAAAAAAACACAGTTTCAGTTTTTAAAACTGACCCAACCCTAATATAAACTTACACTGGTGCTGACATTATGGCAGAGCATCCCAGTGATACAGTAATTACACTTGGTCTAAAAAATGTCCCGTAAGTTGTCAGTTACAAACGTTAACCGAATTTCAATTTTTTTTCACTGCTAGAAAGTGTGTGAAAATTGTTACAGTGCATCAATATCTTCCATCATACCTTAAGTATGCTGCTGCAGTACCTTGGGAAGTAATTTATGAGGTATTGCATGTCATATGGCTACATGAATATTTATACTTCAGTTGTTTGCATGTCCATAATTTGCCCGTACACACGATCGAGGAGACCTTACCACTTGCCAACTGTATTGTCAATTATGCTCTGGTTAATGCCACGTTCAGCATTCAGGAAGCGCTACTTCAGTTCGTTAACGTCAAATGACAAACTTGGTGCTGGATGACACCCCATATCTTGCAGTAGACCAGACTGAGGTCGGGGCTGCTCAATGGCGATAGATCTGGTCCAGTGGAAGAGGTGTTGCCTAGTGGAAAAGTCGTATAGTGTCACATGCGCATTGCGCAGAGTGCACGGTGCTGTTATCTTTTAGGTATGTTTACATAAAATGGTATGCTTTTCAAAAAATATTTAATAGGAACCAGAAACTGAAGTAATATGCAAGAAAGTAATAAAGAATTAAATGAGTTACATTAAACGCTGCATGTAAAAATTAATGCATTTTCTTTGTATTCTTCTCGGTACTTGCAGCAAATGTGAACTTCTAACTTCCCAAGGTAGTGTAGCAAATTTTACAAGCTTTCAAGCAGTGAAAGAATTTTGTAGATCAGTTAAGGTTTGACTATAGCTGATAACACGTGGGAACATTTTATTTGAGGCACAGTGTTCTATGATGTTATTCAGGTTGATATGACATACCTGGTAATAAAGTGGCTGAGTTTGTAAAACTTGCAGCCTGGACTGGTCTAATGCAGTTGCAAATACTGCACATTTTTCAACAAAGATATACCAGTCAAATAAAGAAAAGTACACAGACATTGTTTCAAAGCACCATAGAAACTCACTCTCATATAGACCAGGAACCAGCTTGAACACGATATCCTGCATTACACGGTCTGATTTGAGGTTGAGCAGTGGCTGCGTCTCGTGAATCTTCAGTCCACATTGGGGACAACATTTGCTGCTTTGTAGATACTTAACAACGCAACTTTTGCAGACTGCAACATGGCAAGATAACATTGCAGTAAGTAATAGACTCCGACATCATATTCTTGTGGTTATCAAACCAACCGCTAAATAATCCATTTAGTTAAAAGTGTAGGACAGTACAAAGTAAATACATCTGTGGATCTGGCATATGATCTGGAGATTTTGCTACCTATTACCTCAAACAAAAGTCAAAACCCAATCTATATGCATCCCGAAGTTGTATTCACCATCACTGCAAATTCAAAATTAGTGAAACTACATCATGTTCCAATAAAAACATCCCACATTAAATAGGCTCCAGCTTTGTCAAATTTTCACCATTCTTCACAATTCTTTTACTGCTGGAGAGATTATGAAACTTGCTACAAAACCTTGTAATTTGTTCCACCACACATCTGACAGAGTTACAGCCAGTTAAGTGTGGGAGGTATTGAGGGGGGGGACAGAGTGCAGAGCATGGCGTCAACGATGCACAGCCACATCATTATGAACAGAAAGCAGCAGCGTACAGGTGTGAAGGCACTCAGTGATGGTAGTAGCATCAATGTAGTATCCCGCACACAGCGAACACACTATGTGTGTGTTGATGTCGCGAATACGTATATTCAATATCTAAAACAGCAGTCGCATAATTAATGCACTGAGGTATTTATTTCTGCATAAACTGAAAAACCTGCCTTTCTTAATAAACAGTTTTATGAAAAAAACTGCACGTCAAAATACAGTGCACTAACTAACCCATCACACTTCCTCACTTGGAGTTTCTACTATTAGAGTACTGAAATGTTGCATCAATAACAACTAGAGCTCAGCTCAGTCTTTATGCCATAAAACAATTCTATCTGGTTAAACCAACATATTGCCTGTTTCGGTGGTGCAGTGGTAATGCAGAAATACACTGACTGAGCCTAGCTGGCTGGTCATTCACTGGGCCATAGTTCAGTGCCAGCCTGTGAGAGTGATTTTCAGTAGGTTAGGTTTAGCAGGCAAGCTGTGAGATTAAATTCTTGGGTAGGTACATTACACTGTGACAGGCCATTTCAATACACTCAGGTTTAGTAATGCGTGAGCCTGCAATGGGTGTCGGCTGCAAAATAACAGATGGAGACACCTCATTGCACAAGCCTGCTAGGGAGACATGTAGTATAAGATGTGGCTATGGCTGGATGGAAAACAACCACACAAGTGACAAAGGTCTCAGAGAAACATGTGGCTACCTTAAATATACAGACATAAGGCCTCTCCGTTACTAAGAGTACCATTCCGCTAAAGCTAGCAAGTCGTGAACCTGTCCGTAGCAGGTCACGGACAACCCTTGAACTTGTTCACGACCTGTCGCGAACAAGATACCTGCTAGCTCCAGGTAAGGTAAAAGTAAAGGTAAGTACACTCGATACAGTGCCTCTTAAACTCTTTATGGGCCAACCAGCCAAACACATCACGGAAGCGCTTAGGTATGGCACACACTGTCAAGGGATCACACAGTTTTCCACATTCCACCAAAGCTAGCAAGTCGTAAACCTGACAAGAACTGTCACAAGAATATAGCGACTATAGCCACACTACACCTACTCACAGCATTCATTGTACAACGTTGGGCGTGAAAAACACACCAAAATGTGTTTCACCATAACTTTCATAAAACTCGGCCGATTCTGAATAAATTTGGCGGATTGCTTCTTCAATAAATTTTCCACAAAGAAGTGCAAACAATTATCACCTGGCCCGAGTATCAGCTTCGCACTATCTGGTGAAACTTGAAAGTCACTAATGCAAGTGTAACTTTAGCAACGTGTAATACAGAATCACGCTTGGTACGATGCAAGCAACTTCTGAGGAAGTTTCCAGAGCACAGCATCAGCTTCATCTGGTATACTGATGAAAAGGTGTTTACAGTGACACCTCCAATCAATACTCAGAATGATCGTCTTTACGTGTCTGCAACAACAATGAAGCGTGACGTTGACGCCGAGTGCCTCCTACGAACCCGCCAGACGTTCAGCCGCTCAGTCATGGTTTCCGTCGCTGTATCAAAACTCGGGTGTTCGGATATGTTCTGGAGTCAAGGTCAACGGTGCATACTACCGAGATGTCCTCTTAAAGAAGCAAATGTTGCCAGCCATCCGGCGTATGTCAGGGGACTTCATCTTCCAGCAGGACAGTGCACCTGCACACCATGCACGGGAAACCATCGAGCTGCTACGACCTGAAACCCCAGACTTCATTGGACTGGATCTCTGGCCAGTGAACTCATCAGACCTCGATCCAGTCAACTACAGGATCTGGAGGCTGATACAAGAACGCGTCTACCAGACAGCGATACGGGACATCGATGACCTGAAGCAGCGCCTTACCTGTGTCTGGGCTGAGCTGAAGCAGTGTCGTTGATAAAGCCATTGAACAGTGGCGGCCAAGGCTGCGAACCTGCGTTCGTGCAAAGGGGCAGCACTTCGAACAGCTGCTAAATTGAACATTTATTTTTCTTGTTTAACATTAGTTTCACACACGTTTGTTCAGTGACAACTGCTTGTTGCATTTTAGGCATATAGCCAATGTTACACTTGCATTAGTGACTTTCAAGTTTCACCAGATAGTGCAAAGCTGGTACTCGGGTCAGGTGACAATTGTTTGCACTGCTTTGTGGAAAATTTATTTAAGAAGCAATCCGCCAAATTTATTCAAAATCGGCCAAGTTTTATGAAAGTTATGGTGAAACACATTTTGGTGTGTTTTTTATGCCCCACTGTGTATACACCAGTGGCAGCTTTAGAAGCAGCCTCAGCACTGACTGTAGCACATCAAACCTAGCTGGTGCCTCACTCCACTCTCGGGGTAAGAAAGGAAAATCAACGTATTTTGACCAACAATAATTATATTCATCATGCATATGCATGGTGAATAAGCATTGGAGAATGTTATCCACCATGTGAGTGCCCACGATGCGGCAGCATAAAAATAATGTTAACGATCGGTAAATAGCAGGTCAGTAGAACTGTACAAAGTCTGTATTTAAATGTTCTTTGCAGTGCAAGAATGTGCTAAGTGACACTGAGGAAAGTTCCAGAAAAAATCTGCACCCCAGGGTGGACCGCATATTTTTCATCCACACAGGGTCTTCACGTCTTTCCATTTTCCAGGAGGTGCAGTCATTTGTGCACTCAAATCTCTAGGATGGGTATGGCACATATTATTTACCATGCCCAAGTTGGTCGGCCATCCAAAATTATCTCCAACAAACAGGCTGAGAGCAGTGGTTGCTGTGACGGGACCATATATGACAGAAGAAAATGCACCTTGAAATTTTCTGAGCCATAATGTCTGATTACCAAGCAACTGATGTAATCTACAGAATTTTTTGGATGCAGGAATTGCTAGCAGATCTATGGCAAGCTCCAGATGCTCGGATTAAATTTCTTAAACTTCTCATTGCACAATGATTAGTTACATTATTCAGCCCGTGCATGCTCGCAGTGGATAACATTTTTGTTGACTTCATCACTGCACATATGCACGGTATAACGTTTTCTGCACTTATCCACTGTGTGACTGTGATGGTGGATAACATTTTGCTGATACTAATTCCATTGTTGATTAACAAAAACAAATTATTCAACTAACCTCATCCATAACCATCATGGCAGTTCTTCAACACAGCACAACCTAACACACCACACACAATATATAAATGGATGTAGTGGGGTGGAAGGGTATATGCACTTATGCAAGTATACATCTAACTTTCTATTTTTCTGTATGCATGCACTCACTTCATTTATCATAAAAAAGCAGAGTATATGCAAATGTAGCCTTAGGCTGTGTCTAGAGTATGAAAACCCGTAGTATAATTCTGAACTGTCCTGTATGGGAAAGTAGCCCTGTGCAAACTCGTAACCCAAATCTAAAACGACCAGGCTAAATGCAATACACACGTGGTCCAAGTCATGAACGTGTCTGTAATGCAAAATCATACGAATTCAAATGATTCTCGTTTATTTTTGCTATTTTCTGATCCTGTGCTATTTACTAGTGTTAGACCGAGTATGCCATTTTCGGCCGATACCGATACACCGATTTTTTGCTGTCAACCGATGCCGATACCGATGCGATACCGATACGCTTCAAGAGTGGACGTGGCGCAGAGTGACTGACAGATCAAAGGCTCCCGCCGCCGCCGCAACTAATAACAGCGGCGGCGGCGCGGACCGGTTGCAGCGCGGCGGCGGATGCCTTTAATCTGTCGTGGACAGTCAAACACAGCAACTATCTATAAAGTTTAATATCAAAAACAGTAATGTCAGTCCTCAATTCTTTAAGTCAATTAGGCCTACTCATTGTCTTGTCACTTATTACACACAATGTGCCAGTAATGCAGACACTGAGTCCTCAGTATTTGAAGTTGTGTCAGATTTCAAGTGCCGGTCTGTCCCTTTGACACGCTGGCATGCGTTTGCCCGGCATATATGTAACTGAAGCACCATGCAGCGTGCAGGGCGGCGGGGTGCCTTTGATGTCTACTCGTGTCACACCTGCCGTCAGTACGGCAGAACGTGAATAGACATGCCAGCCTCATTCTATCGACGCGGACCATGTGTTTCAGTCACCGAGTCCGATTACTGTTGATCATTATCGCAGCGGGCATGGGCATCGGCGGAGACACACAAACCGATATATCGTATTCGCCGATGCTATAACGCAACGAGTGAGTACTCACCGATACGCAGTATCGGTCTAACACTACTATTTACAAATATTTACGAATCAATTACTGCATTGACTTAGTTATAAATAATGCAAATTCTACAAATAAATTGAGAATAAATCTCACGCCTGCCATGCTTGCTACCACTTCAGTTATGCACATGTGCAATACCAGAACAACAAATATTGAACCAGTTTTCCATACTTTAAGTTTGGACCTTGCCGTATGGGTACCCAAGACACTTCCATATCCTTAATGCAAAAACCAAATAAAACCAAAGAGGAGATATGTTGCTGACTGTTGGGTAAATGACCGTGTAGTTTATTGTGACAAGCAGCTCCCGCACCCTTGAATAGTTTTCAGAGTTTCATACACAGGGATGAAAAAGACTGATGCTATTGACATGGCCGGCTGTATTTAGGAAAATTATGAAGCAGTGAAACAACTAGTCGTATGTGTACATTACGGTCGTAAATTCAGCTATTTCACACGACTGGCCTATACTGTCAGTGTTAACCTTTGTCCCATGAACAGAATTAAAATCCCATTCTCAGTGAATGGGGGGGGGGATAATGACCCCCAAAGGCATCTTGAGTTCACTTAACATTTTAAGCAAATTAATTGATTTTCCTAGAATTTATGAAACACAGTAAAAGTTGTTTGTTGTTGAACCACTGTGTATTAATAACACGTTTGAGGCGCAATCCACGCGGCGGCATTGACGACGTCACAGTTTGTTGACTTTTGCAGCTGATTCTGACACAGGTAATAAAACAACTTTAACCCACATATGTGCAAAACCCGAAAAATATAAACTGCTAGATGACTGTACTAATGATATTTAGTTAATCTGAGCAATTATATTGCGAAATTTGGGATAGCCGAATGTGTAATCATGTCCTATTGGACACCTTTACCCTAGACTGTAAAACTAAGGCCTGACCCTACTCTGGACAAAAAATAGGGCTGGGTTGCTGGTTGTGTATTTTTTGTCCGGTCCTGTTATTAGCCTATAAGCCACGTACTGTTTTCGTGGACCCCACGGGCGGACTTTTCCCCTTACCAGTTCTAAGAACTATATCAATAAACTGTCACAAAATTTCTCGAGCTGCAGTTTAGAATGATATCTGAGCTGCATAAGAATGACTTTCACTACCGAGGAAATTTACAATTCACACATCAATAAAACGGAATTAAAATCTATTCCGATAAATAAGTAAACGATAATACGCATAAACTGAGAAATCACCTTGACAGTAATAATCGCGCAAGAGTACATTCGTGCTTAAATTCACCTGTTGACATAAAATGTGACGTTATTAAGGGTGAAAATAAATTTTCCGACATACTGTTATCATGGACGACGGAGCCTATTGGGCAGGTAGAGCAGCTGCCTTACCACTTTTTCGGGCTTTTAAGCAAGGCCCATTCTTTGCCCTAACACTTTTTGTGACATACTTATTTATTTTTGTCGACGATTTTTATGCATTTTCTTGGATTACTATTGATATTCAGTACCTCTGACCTTTTGGGTGGAAATTAGGCGCTGAGTACGTTGCTTTGTTGGACTAGGTCATTGTTTTTTCTTGTCATGGTCAATGTGCATGACATCTTGATCACCCGTCTCTCATCCTGGTTTGGTATCCATGGCTCTGTTCTCAGCTGGTTCAAGTCATATCTGTCATCTCCCCTCTTCCGTATCAAATGTGAAACCAACCTGTCCTCCTGGTACACGTCCTCCTGCGGTGTCTCTCATGGCTCTGTCCTTGGTCCACTACTCGTCAGGTAAACCACTCCTCTCAGTACCCTCATTTCCTCGTTCCCTAAACCACCACCTCTACGCAGATGACGCTCAGCTTTCTTTCCTTCCTTCCGACTCACTTAGACTGCAGCCTGGATCACCTTCACAATGCTTTAGATCGAATTTCTTCCTGGATGACTGCAAATCTTCTAACACTGAACTATTCCAAAACTGAATTTCTATACTCATTGGTCTCAGTAAACAACTCGCCAAAATCAACAACACTACACTCACCAACACTCACTCTGCTCGAAACCTCGGAATCATATTTGATGAACATCTCCTTTTTTTCTGACCAGATCTCACCTGTCTCCATTACCATATCCGTCAGCTTCGCTGCTTATGATCTGTATCTCCAAATCGAGCGATTCTTGCTTGGCACCAAATCAGGTCATGTACCAGGAGAAGACGTAACAGGAATCTGTGATCACTTCGGAAACGATCTTCACAAATACAGACTTGCCAATGAACTGGTCATGATAAATAACATTTGTGAACATCGAGATCTTTGATCAGTTGTGAAACCTAGTACACCTGTTCCTCGTTCTGCCTGCCACTGTGGCAACCGGTGAGTGCGCAGCTTTTCTGAAATCAGATGACTGAAGCACTACTTGAGAACAACGATGACTGCAGAATGGTTGAACACTGTGATAACACGTCAACAAATATTTGTCAGACTTTTCAATGAAAGTGATTGGCGATTTTGTTTTGAGAAACACTGAATCAGCGAGACTATCAGACTGTGCTACTGAAGTTCAGAATACTGTTTCAGTGCAAACTAGAGCTGGGAATAATCAATTCGAATCGATTCGCCAGGCAAATCGACAATTTAGAAAAGAATCATAATACCAGCAAAGTTAATTTTTAAATTTTTGTTTTTTTAGATTTAGAATTTTTAAATTTTAGAGTAAATTTTTTTGAAATTTAAAATTAAAGAAATTAAAATTTTAGTCGCTGCGTAATGAGACCCCAACGCGTACGAATTGGGCCCCTATCGATTATGGGGACCTATGAAGGTGTAGGTCCCGAGTCAGTTGCTAGACTGACTCGGCCGATGTACCTACACATATTCTTATATTGGCAAATTTTTCAAATGCTCGCGAGGGGCTCACTTTAACTGAAAGGAGAGCCAGGGGGCGGGCCGCCCCCCCTGCTAGTTACGCTACTGCGACCAAGGGTACTGGGTCAGTCATTCAACGTGTTATACGGCGCGTATCAAGGGGCGTATTTTCCCCTTCCCCTGTGGCTCTCATATACAGATCGTTGCCCTGTAGTCTGCTGCAAAAGATTCAGATGCCAGTGGCAGCATGTTGACTAAGCTTGATGTACAATGCAAGGATAATGCAATTAGAAAAGACAGACTGGTCTTCCACAAGTCCCGAACACATGTATGTTCTGTCTAAAGCTGTACCAGTTGATGAGTCTGTAAAGACAAATTCCTTGTAAGATTCGTCAAAACTTTGTGCAGTGAGAGTCAGACATGTGAAACCAACAAAGTTGGTTGTGTATAGAGGGTGATTGGTGTTCTTTAACACTGTCAGTGATGCAGCTTACAAAAATTCTCTTGTTACACAAAGCAGTGGGAGGCCTTATTTCACCAGAGCTGTGTTGTACAGTGAATATGCAGCAACTGCTTGGACCAATGAGCAGGTGGACAATGAGGCAGAGCAGAATTATAAGAAACCAGAAGCTGAAAAACAGGAAGACTCAAGTATGGCTCATAACTCAGCTGGATACTCAATCAAAGACAACTCATAATTCACCAACGAGCAATTTCTGCAATGATCAGCCAGTCAAGATTGGGTTCATCTCAATGGACAAGTTATATTCTACCATCTGTCACTCGCTAGACACCCCACTCCTGTAGCAAAACGTATAAGTAGTATGCACTAGTAACATTATAAGTAGAAAAATGGCATTTTACAAATGTCCAGCATTAAAAATTTACTTACTAAAATCAGTTTAACACCTTAGCATTTCTGCGGATTTTTGGACAGGGGTCAATGCGTCGAGCGATGGCGATCAGCAGAGGTTCTTTGATTAACAGAATTACGACGAAGCATGCAGCCAGTCACCAAGAAGATGGGACTTTCGCATTCCATGGTGGATTGTGTACTATGATAGCGTATAATCTGGCAGCACACTCTATCATTTGTTTTTTAATCACTCATCTTTCTGCCCTTGTATATTTTGTTATCCACAAAACAAAACACATTCAGAGTTCCACTGTGATCTTAACAAACTGAGTACTGTTGAGACGAACAACGCCCAGTGGGAGTTTGCTGCTAATGATCAATTATTTCAATGTGCATATGGGCTTAAAAATAATTTATGCCTCAACAATATATGGTATCCTTCTTCCATGCTGTGCATAGATTGCCACCTGACGTAATGCATCATCTATAGAAAAAGTGGTACTTGTGACCTCATCAATGTATCTTCAGTACTGCATGCCATATGACTGTAAATTTTCCACAATGTGGTCAGGATAAAATTAATTAACAAACCTACTGTGAAAGTTGTGACCGTTAGATTTAGGCAAACTGCTGCAAAATGCTGGTTGACTAAGAGATAACCCATGGAGTCCAGTAAGTACCAGTCCAAGACTGAGTCCCAAGTCCTAAAAATACGGACGAGTTGGACTCGATAACACTGTCGGACTCGAGTACTATATCACTGCATTCACCCAAGTTTGGAAAGGAAGAAACAAAACATTACCTGCCCTGCACAATCACCTGACATCAGTATTATCAAAAACATGAAAAAATCGTGAAATTGTGAATTCAAAAAGAAGTTATTCACATCAAAATACAAGATGATCTCACATCCATGCCAACCAGGGCATTCAACGGCTTGCATCTGATGCAGCAACGAATTCGGCATGTAATTCATTCCGCAGGCTATATTAACAAATTGTGAAACGAGAGATGTGCTAGTTTGCATTATCTCATTACTATCTGCTCTAAAATTACAGCATCACCCGCAACTCACTGCAACATCCGCAGTTATTCGATGTTTCACTTATGGCCATATGCTGTATACCATACAATGATAGTGCTCCTTTCTACTGCAACAATAAAAACCTGATCAACATTGACTGCTGTCTCTTACTATCCTTATCATCAAAATATTCATTCTCTAACACAAATAGCTCTGCACCATTCATCCATGTTGGTTGGCGCCATGGTGTAGTGGTTAAGTTTGTTGGTATGATCAATGAAGTTAATCAACACCTGCCCAGTTAGTATTTGGATGCGTGACCATCTTTGAACCGGTAAACCATCTAGATATGTAACCAGCCAACTAGGTCAACTCAGCCAGTCAGTCTTCCATCTCTCTGGGGTCGGCAAAATGAGGACCAGCTTCGACTGGGAAGGCAAAATCATGGTTCATACCATTCACGGATAAATGTATGGGTGTGCACGTGAAACTCTGAAATCCCTTACAACACAATCCATACCTCAGCACTTCTTAGTGGGCTTCCAAGTAAGAGGTGCTACAACATGTGTACCTTTACCTTGTACTGAGTACGATGAATACAGAACACTGCATCTAACCAGTGCACTAAAATATGAGATATCTGATAACGTGCGATACAGTGGGGCACTGTCCACTGTTGCCCCATCCATCTTCTTCAATTCTGATAAAGCTATAAACCTATCAGGAAAAATTCCACCAGTGTTATTGCAACCATCACAACGAATACATAATAAATGCAGACCTGCCAACTCACCTGCCTGAAGCAGGTCAGACTCACATTTGAATAGAAAACCCGTGTGACCCACTTGCTGGCTAAAAATCCCCATTGAAGCCTACTTTATAAATATTATAAGACTAACAAATATAGTAGGCCTACTTGAGTCACTCACAGTTCAAACTTGTTGTTTAGGATCTGGCCTTTTCCAGTGGCCAAAACACCAAAAACTCATTGGGCAGTTGGGAGGGAGCCTATAGCACTCCCCACCCCTCCTAGCTGGTGGGGAGAGCTCAGGGGACTCACCCCCACGTTGGCCTTCACCTTGACCCTTGCCCCGATGGGCTTTACACTGGTACTGACCCTCTCAGAAACTTCTGAATGATGGCAAGTCTGCAAATAAATACAATACAATGCCATATCAATGGAGTAAAAGTTACAAAAAAATGCCCAGTTGTAACATCCCAGCCACATCAGACATCAAAAATAGCAAGCAATGCAGATGACGAAGTACGTTAGTGAATAGCACCACAAACATGCTGCCTGTCAAGCACACACAGATAGTCAATGCACGTGTCACAGCGTGGACGGTGGTTGGCACAGCGTCAGTGCAGCGTCACTACGTCAGTCAAGTTGGTGCGTGGCTGTGTCATGCTCTCGGGGAAGTACTCCACAAGACTGTCATACAGATGAGTTCGTTCCACAAATACTGCAGTCGCAGCATCGTCAACACCTACAACACCACAAAAAAATAACTCCCAAATATGAGGGTTGTTCAATAAATAAGAAGCATTCTAGTTAGTTTGCCGAACATAAAAATCCTAAATATACATTTTGTAGGGAATTTAATTCTGAGTACCAGCTGTGAGTTTTATTACAATGTCAAACGATTTTATTTATTGGCTGCTTATAAATGGTCGAAATTGTGTGCAAACTTTTCAGCAACATTTTGAAAAACTTTCAAAATTTTTGCCAATTTTAGTGAAAATTGTGGTGCCACCTAACAATTTAGTTCAAAATGCCACAGACCATTATAAACCATGTTTCTTCCTCTAAAAAATGCCCCAAATGCAGTGAAAATCGATCAATAAGTGGCGAAAAATGCCGAATGTTGCGGCAGGTTTTAGAGACCAAAACAGGCCATGCCCTGCATGACAAAACAACAAAAAAGAAGCACAAAAACTCTCATTTTTGTTCCACATTGCTGTCGTAAACCGATCTCCACCAAACTTGGCATGTGGATAGAGGACGTCCATAGCATATTTTCCATAGACAATTGTTTTGTGATTTGACCCCTAGTTTTTGGGCCAAGGGCCCCCCAAATGACAGGTGCACTGTTTTTCAGTTATAAATCCTTGATTTATGAACTGAATCTCACCAAACTGTAAACGAATGTGGCGACTATAGCTGCACATAAATCCTGTGAATTTGAGGAATATCAGCTGAAGAAGTTGCCCCTGTGGGGCAAAAAAGTCGCAAAAATTAGCGATATATATTTTTTTCTGGACTGAAAATCCCAAATATGGGCTGAGGGGGGGTCGCTACGCCCTACAAAATTTGACCACAATTGGTGCAGTGGTTCACCCCTTCAGGGCAAAAACTGAAAAAAAATCATTTTAACACCGGCAGTTTCTGACGGTAATTATTTACAAGCCCTATATCACTGTCTTCTGACTTACAAAAATACTTTGCCCAAATATAAACACGACTGCCCAGTGCTGATAAAAATTGATTCTTGGCACAGAGAATATACAACATAAGGTGCAAACCAGATTTCAATTATTCAAAAGCAACAAAATGTGGTATAACGTAAAGTATTCAATTACAAAAAGAGTACAGTGAAACTGCACGCAAAATACAGAATTTTCATACAACATTTTCTACAGCAAACCGAGCAAGTATTCTTACATTCATTGTGATCCCGCGACTGATCTTTGAACAGCAGCGACGGCAAATGCTCAAACTAAAACCACGCCACATAAACAAGACACTAGACATACGCAGACTAGCACAAGTGACGTTCACGTGACTGCAAAACAACTAAAAAGCAAAATTCCACTAACTTTCAAATAATATGCATGAGCAAGTAGCTTCTTAATGTCACACAAAGTCATAACTTCACAAATTCATTATTAGCACACAATAGGCCATTGAGCCCACTGGTTCTTTAGTCAGACTAGATAAAGTAGATACAAGGAAAATTAGGACAAAAATTAAAATATGCTACTGGCGCTGGCAGTACAATTTGCACTTGATAGCCGCGTTTAACTGCATCAATCAGCAGCCAGCCAGTCGGGCACCTGGCCGGATGGACAAAAGATGGAATGACACCTGAAATAAAGCATAGTATCACAGTCAGTCTCATGCCAAGTTCACAATGACAGTAGAAGTGTAACTTATCATCAAGATTATTTTGTTATTACGAAATGTGAAGCAAACAATACAGTTGATAGTACAAGAGTTTCTTTAATACAAATGTTAACTTAAAATCTTCAAACAGCATGCACATTCATGGAAATACAACAGCAACTTCTAACGTTCTAACAGCCTCACACAAAATTGTTCTCCGTCGAGGCAAATGCATAGGCCAAATCAGCCTTCACTCCCTCTGTGATCGGTAAATGAGGACAATCGTTGGCTGATAAGGCAAAGGCCAGTATGGTACAAGATATATATACGGATATATATCTCGGATGTATATGCATATACAGCTGTGCACTGTGCAGAAAAACTGAGATCCCTTGACAATGCGTGCCATACCTCAGAGCTTCTGGTGAGCATGAGCTTCCTTCATGAAGAGGCATTATATCAAAAAGTCCTCTTAATGCTACAATATTACCTCACGTTTCCTGTCATGATTGCTGTGATCGACAGCATCATAGACCTCAGTCTGTAGGTACTGTACGGCAGTGATAGGGTCAGATTGTGCCAGCTCCTCAAACCGATGTTTCCTCAGTCTGTACCGACATTCTTGCAGCAGAGATCCATG
>Ga0126335_1000539_pt1 | contig 18544 bp, 13 predicted proteins | sample OlaspJWI45metaG_FD_108409 | JGI IMG/M metagenome (GOLD analysis project Ga0126335, IMG submission 108409) | Marine gutless worms symbiont microbial communities from Oahu, Hawaii - Olavius sp. 1 OAHU.JWI-45 metaG | ecosystem: Host-associated > Annelida > Digestive system > Unclassified | place... | reverse complement strand
GCAGAAGTAGTAAATAATCAGTTTAAAGCGATTAAAGCGATAAAGAAAATATTCTTGAGTACGGTGGTCATTACGAAATATTACATGTCTAACAGGTGTTTTCCGTAAACATTAAAATAAACACCGTTGATTGAAGTTTAATGCCAACATTAGTTCAGAAGTCTTGTAACTTTAAAATATGTGCCCTACACGTCTCTATCGCATCTAAATCTTTGTTTTGCGTCAGTATCTTTAATTAATAATTATACATTAGTTTCACTGATGGCGGTCTTCATCTGAATACTTTAATTCCAATCACCAGAGGGCACCTCTAAACATGACTTCGACATCGCAAACTCACGAACAACGGCCGGCAAAACAGCAAATTGTTTGTTAAGCTGAATCGACGGGTAAATAGTAGACAAATTGAATATATTGTTCTATAATGTGACATTTGTAATAATAATTTGTGCTAATGGCCGTAATTAGCTGTGGTATTTAAAAAGTCATTCTTGCAAAGAAATACCGCTGGGCCTTGTGGCGTAAACCGTAACGCTTTTGCATTAGGAGGCAAAGACTGTTGGTTCGAGTCCCACCGAGGTCGTTTGTAAATTTTTTTTCCCTAATTTCTCCAATTATCGTACGTAAATCGTATTTAAATCTTTTTTCTTATAATAATACTAGTCAAATTCTTCTTTTTTGTGTTAGAAATTTCAGCGAATAGCCACTTCTAATGAGCTCCGCTCAGGGCTTCGCTCGGAGTTTAGGTTTCCTAATGAGTTATACCTAGTAATGGTAATCGTACAGGTAAGCTACAGGTACGGGGACACCTGCGGGTCGGGTAGAAATTTTCGGCGCATCGTTTACAGGAAAGACCGCTATTCAAGCTGACCTCTTATGTGTTGAACAAAATAGTCTTTGTACATGCTTTTATAAGTAGCACTGATGATTTACGCATGGTATGTGAATTTGTGCCGTTTTTAGGTCAAAGAAACACAAGCGCAGATCCAGGTATGTTATTAATCAAATTAGTTACATGTAACACACATATACGAGAAATACAACAGAAGCCTATCAAAGTTAAGATACAATGATATGCTGTTGAATATGGCGAATAAGGCAGATTGCTAGATAGATAACACTAGGCTTCTGTTCTGATTGCAGTGGTGTGGCAGTAACATGTTTCGTTTCGGCATGTGTTGATGATAGCCCGTAAAATGGGAGTTAGTTGACTATTGTTTGTTGTTTTTTGTTGTTGAAGTTTCATCCTTATTGATCTTTTGGCTCTCGCTACTTCATTAATTTTATTAAAATGACAACATAAACAGCAGAGCAGCCAAGACAGGAGAGCGGAGGCCATTCGGAAGAATTATTGAAAGCTGACACTGAACAGATGTCGCACACACAGCTTGACGACGGCAACTCGGCGACAGACTCAGATGCCAATGATTCTGCAGCTGAAGCCGACGGCCACGATGCTGCACTGCAGCAGGCACACAGCGATGTGGCCCAGGCAGCTGGTCTGCCCAACGAGCTTGTCAGTAAAGCAAAGCAGAGTCGAAGCGAGAAGAAAACACTAAAGCTATGTCAAAACTTGGTTTAAAGCAGATTCCCGGCGTGTCGCGGGTCACCGTTCGCAAATCCAAGAATATTCTGTTTGAGAGTTAGTTGACTTGCTGTTAGGGCTGGAAACCGCTAAATGCCACACTACATTTATCAGGTGAAACAGGTAAGTTTTGAAATTGAGTGTTAAGGTAACAACACTGCAAATGTTGTCTTAAATATTCATGTTGTTAGTATTTGTTATTGCTGTTTTGTATGCTGCAGGTCTCACAGCCGTCACCGATACTCGAGATCAAGGTTGGCCGTCATGCTTGTCTTATTTGATAGTTGTAGTGGGTTATGTATGTCCAGAATTTGTTTGAAATAGTAAAGGTTTACAGATAGCTGGACTGGTGAAACTTGAGTCAGAAACAGCAGTTAATTGCAAGAGCACTGCTGATATTTTGTAGAGCTGTTAACGGTTTTTAAACCGACACTAAAAGCCACATTTTTTGTGAAAACCGAGCTGAACCGAAACCGTAGATTTTAGTACTCTGGACACGGTTTTGAGACTGTTGTAGCGTGTAGGTTACATCGAGTATGATGCTACGTCGTTAGATTGTTTAAAGTCCAAATTTATATGAGAACAAATGGTACAGCAAAAGTGGACCTTCTGTTATACCGGTCGTAGACCGGTGCCAGGCCGTAGGCATGGCCGGCTGCGGCCATAGTAAGAGCGTGCGCGTACCATTTGTATTGTATGTGCTTGCGCCCGCTGACTAGTGTGTAGATTTTGACCGTAACAAAAATCTGACTGTCACGACGTACTGAGCGACCGTCACGAAAGTCTGGCTGTCACGAAGGACTGAGTGACCCTGTCACGAAGTACTGAGTGACCCGTTCTATCAGACAATTGTCTGATGCTAAAAAAATACTTTATTCCGGTGTTTTAGGTAGATAAATAAAAAATATGCTGTAACATGTGCCTAAACATTAGATCTGTGCTCACATTTTAATAAAAATGTTACAGGTACATAATATATTACTACAGACGTGTAACTTATCTAGTAGTCTACAAACAGCGTACATAACAGTTAAAGATATTTGCATGTCGCCATCTGGCGACTGTTTTGTCGAATTACAATGCATTATCCTCAGTTTAACGTTGTGGTAGAAACAAACACAAATCGACTTATAGAAGCAACGAGAAACAAGATGACAAAGTAATTTTGCCATAGCCACATCGAATACGCCCTGCAATGAGGCGCTTGTAATGAGCTTTGCTCTCCGGGCTGCGACCGGAGTTTAGGTTTCCTAATGGGTTATTATCTATAAAAACAACTGCATCATAGCTAGAGATTACTTGTGTGTGTGTATGTATATCTGTGTGTCTGTGTGTTTGCTTATAACTCGGGAATGGCTGCAATGATAACCTCTAGATTATCACGGTAGCTGCTGGGCACCCCAGGGATATCTTATGCGCAAAAAATTGTGGTAAGGGTCTTGGGTAGAGGGCCACATTTAATAATTTCATTTCTGTATAAGCTACACAGCAACCTAGTTATTGGTGTGGGATTTCCGTAGACTTGTTTTCCCGCCGTGCGCAGCTACGCAACAACGTGGTTATTGGGTCACGAGAGGCCGGTTTCTCTGCTCATACTGAGCCGGCAGTGTGGAATTTCTGTGGATGTATTTTCCCCATCATTTGCACTAAACGATTTTGTCTGATTTGTTTGTGTGTCTGTCTTTATGTAGGCCTGTGTATGTGTGTTTGTTCACTTATGACTTGGGAACAGGAGGAGCGATTATCTCAAAATTTTCAGAGATAGCTACAGGGTGCCCCAGGAATCGTTATGGCGCAAAAATGAGGGGTCATGGGTAGAGGACAGAAAATTGGCATTTTCTGTTTGTCGTGGGACCGGCTGGCTCTGTGCACTGCAGGCAGATTGGGCATTTCGCAGTGGACACACAGGCACAGGTGGGTGGACAATGCTAAGATGCAATATATGCAGGCATTGGCTTGCACGTACACTACACACCGGTATGCAAAGCGGGGCCATGGCGGGCTGCCTACATAATGCCAGACTGGGTGGGCAGAATGGCTAGTTATGAACTACAATAAAAACAGTTCATTCCTCGCTGCTTAGTCTCACATAAAAGTTGTGATGCCGTGTTGTAGATCTCGTAGTCATCGTCGTCGTCGCTATTCGCAATCTCGCTCTCGCAGCTACGACCGAAAACGCTCTTCCAAATAGTAAGCTGCTTCGTCTCGTGTTGCTTGCTGTTTTTACATTTGTGTATGATTAAAGAAGATGCTTTTCATTTGAAGCAGTGCAGCCCAGTAGTAATGTGCACCATTACAAGTGTGTAGTACTACTATACAAAGTCATTGAGCTCCAGAGAGATCAATTCTGAGCCTCATTTATAGTTTCATGCAGCCCTAGGCCCATCAGAGTTACATCGTGTTGAGTGTTTTTCATCCAAATGGTTCAAGTCCACCCAGGTGGTTGTCTCCAGTTCTTCAAGAAAGGCTGAAAGATGATTTGGTCAATTTCTGCATTCTCGTCTATTCAGGCAGGTTGCCGTTTGCCCAAATACAGAGAGATGACAGTTGATGATGGAAGAAAGAATGCTGAGCACTCATGCAGCTGAGTGCTTAGGGCAATGTAGCAGTACTTTTCGTTTCTGTAAACAGTGTACAGTATTTTCCGTTTGCAGTCAACTTTTCCCCGGTCCGGTCGTCTCCATGTAAACGTGGCCTCAAGTCTGCCAAACCTAATCCTAAGACCCATCACTAAACCTAAACTTGTCTTAATCTTAACACTAACCCTTACCTTACCTCAACCCTAACGGGTTCCAGTGAGCTCAAGTGGGGACGATTTGACTGCCAGCCTTATTTTCTGTGCTGTATGGATGCTGGTATACAATGGTGCATTTGTCAGTGGTGATGACTATGATGATGGCGGATCTCGCGGTGGATATGCTCGTCATCGTAGCCGGTCACCTCTATCACACCGACGCAGACATCTCGGAGATCGTGTGAGTTGCTGAGCGATGTTAACACCTTGCATGCCAGCAGTTGTATATACTGGCAATGTTGTAAATCTTGGTTCTCTTAGCTTTGTCACAGGAGATATGCTTGAAGACCATCAGAAAATTAATTTGTGGTAATGTCGGTACTATTAACGTTACTACGAATGCATTTTTTATAAATATTACTAGTAACTTAATAAGTATAAGCTGACAGTTTTCGGCCAAAGTTTGACACTAAAGTTTTGGGGGTCAGCCAAACATCCAGAGTCAACACACAACATCATAGGTATCTCTCAGCAATGCTCATCGAGGGTGTGCCAAATACATTATTAAACATTAGTAGGTCACTAGGCCTACATGAATGCATGGGAGACTGAGCAGCTGCTGTGTTCTTAAGGACCACCCACAGGCTGCTGCAGCTGTATAGCAGTTGCCAGCTACTGTAGTTTGGCACCACTCCAACACTCTGATGGTCCTTGCGGTCATTCAGCCAAAGCCTTACACAAGCTGCCAGTTGACAGCATGTAAAGCGCACTGTGCGCTGCTGTAGTCGTGCTTGTGAACTTGTTGACTCTCGTGCAATATCGCATTGATCTCGTAGTCGTTTATTGCCAATTTTCCCGCCCCTCTTATATGCGAGTCACTGATGTTTGGCCGTGGAATGGGGGGTCGGCTTACACGCAGGATGGCTTATACGTGAGTATATAGGTAAACGTCACATAAAATGATAAGACAAGTTATTCTTTTCTTGTTGTCGTAAACTGGATTCTAAACATGAAACGGAAACTCTGAAACCCGCATCTAATTCGTAAGTACATAGCAGGTGAGCTGCAAAATCAGCCAAATAGTATGTAAGGACACAACTTGTCGGCAGTTCTGTAGCAACCATAGTATTGCAAATGAATTTGGTTTTTGCAACATATAATTCCATCAGCTGTCAGATTTGAGATGCTTTTTGGTGTACCATTGCTGTTTTTTAGGAGAATCCGCAGACAAGCCGATGTCTGGGAGTGTTTGGACTGAGCCTGTACACTCAGGAGCGTGACCTTCGTGAGGTGTTTGAACATTACGGCCCCGTTGGAGAGGTTCAAGTTGTCTACGATCACCAGACAGGCCGGTCACGTGGATTTGCATTCATCTACATGAAGAGCCACAGTGACGCCATTGAAGTGAGTTGGCAGTATGCTACTGTTACTCTGTCGGCTCTCGCAAGTGATGTCATCTTTCCCAGAAATACACACGAAGACATCTTGTTAGCGTAAAGTCAAAATTTTAATTAGCTGACTTTACCGTAACTAAACCCCAAGAAAATTGTATTGCATAAAATGCATTTTGCATCCAGAACCTAAAAGCAGTAACAGGCAGTAGTGTGGACAGTGATCTGTTACTGGTTTGAACTGAATTGCCTCTGCTGGTGGTGATGCCGTTCGAGTCGCAGTGATGCATACAGTCGCTGTAGTAAAAGCTGTAGTTCTTTAACAACTGTGGCTGAAACCTATTGGTTATTTTGCTGCAAGATGCTGCCTAATCATGTAGTGTGGGCTTCGGTCAGTCTGTCTGTCATGCGGCAACTATTTGGCAGATGGTGCCACGATGCCGCAGTTGCTATGTTACTGTAGCTGGTTGTTTTTGAATTGTATTCAACTAAATGTGGTCCTTCAGATGTCTCTGGCAAAATCTTCGTATCAGCAGAGGAGGGATATTTTTGCACATCTTGCATTTGACAGTGATGGGCAATTAACTGATTTTATTTGCTGAGATTGTGCAGCATACGAAGAACCTGATTTTATGATGAAGTAATAAGTAAGCAACTATGTGTTGTCTCGTAAGTATGGGACCTACCTACGTTACGACATTCAGGACTCTGCAGTCCTCCTCTAGAGATAACTTAGATTGCCTCCTGACAATGTATTGATATGTATGTGGAAGGTTTGAAGAAAGAATAGTTTGCAGTTGAAGTTTGAAGATAGAAAATTGAAGATGAAAACAGAAAATTGAAGACGTGCTGGTGTGTTCTGGGGCAGTTTGCAGAAGTGCTGCTTGCAGCAGCCGCCTTATCCACTTATGGGCCTAATTCTCTACCCAGCTCACATGGAGCATATTTCTTCCTGTCCCGCACTGCCTCAGAATAATGCCGCAGATAGTCCGTATTGTAGATGCTGTTAGGTTGTAAGTGTTATATGAATCTATACATGGTTCGCTGCAGATATTAACGGGGTTTGATATGATACAGGTCAGTGTTTGTGATGGTAATTTTGCACAGTGGTGCTGCCTATATTGCCAATGCATCCTACAATTACAGTACTTATAGCACTTTTACCTTGTGCATTGCTTTTTTGCACCATACTCGTTATTTTGTAAACCAATATTCACCGATCACGTTACAAAACGTTAACACAGTGGTCTGATAAATGTGCTTGATTTGTTATGATCGACGTCGATATCGATTTTCAACACGTTATAGAAGTTCCAAATTCGTGTGCCACTTTTCATTGAGTTTTTGCAAATGTTTGGAAAAAATTAGAAGCAGCAAAACTATTGGCAGCCATTCAGCCATTGTATTGAAGGTTTACACACAGTACCACCATTTAGTAAATGTTTTGCAGCAACTTCCGTGTCCGAAAGGCTGTCATGTTACAGAATAATCTTTCCAGTTGCTTTTCACAACTTCAGGTGATGTAACTGATCAAGTTTATTAGACAGCTATGCACATTGCAGGCAAAGGAAATGGCACCAGGAACAGAAATCGACGGACGCAAAATCCGAGTGGACTACTCAATAACGGAGCGAGCGCACACGCCGACACCTGGAGTGTATCTTGGTAGACCGATTGAGCGCAGGTTTACAGTTTGTGTTTGCACATTTTCACGTTTCATTTGTTAGAATTTTGTTGCACCACACAACGTGAAATCGTGAACAGTATATGTCGGTTTTAGGAGAAAATTTGCGGTGAGAACCTTGCACTGTTATATGCATGCAGAAGAATTTCTACTTACTGGATTAGCTAGTGGTCGCCAAAGTAAAAGACATCATTAACAGTGGTAAAACTGTCTTCAAATCCAGTTAACTCTCACACGTTTCAGTTTATGACTAGATGTCAGACTTGTTTCGTCATTGTTGTCATTCGATCTTCATTTCTGGTCGGAGACCACGGAACAACACACCAGTTTTCTCCAACTCTTCCTGTGTCTGGCTGTGAACTCTGCCAGTCTTGCAGGTCCAGTCTGTGATATCGTCACATCACCCCATCGTCTCCTTGGTGTTCCTCTGCTTTTTGTGCCATGTTATCGCCCTTCTAGGATGTGTGGACAGAAGTTCTGTGCTCTGATCATGTGGCCGGCCGAAGTACTGTAGTTCATGCTTTTTGACAGTGTTTACGTTTGTGCAATGTCCATTGTAGGGTTTCTGGTGCCACCTTCCTGTGCTAATCATACAAGCTAGGCTGTTCAGATTGCATCTCTATGTCACTGTGTGTACCACTGTGTCTGTTAACCAGGGCATAGGAAATCGTAACGCTGGACGTAGGTACTTGTAATCTTGCTTAAATAGACCTGACCAGCTCTGATCACAAACCAAAAACTAGGTCACCCTGGCCAGCTGAGCATCACTACACATGGGTGGCTTATTGTATTGTATTTGCTGAAAATTTGAAACATATGCAATGTGTGTAGTAGCCGCAAGTCTCGTTCACCATACGGAGGTCGGCGCAATGAGGGCAGGCGTCACTCGCGCTCGTATTCACGCTCCTATTCCAGATCACCGCGTACGTTTGATCACGCTCGAGTTCTTTCTAGCTTTCCCTCTTTTTCATATCATTTCGCAGTTTATCAAGTTATGTTCTATTTTTTGTTATCATTAGTCCGACTTTTGCTTGCATATCCTTATTGTCTGACCCTACATATTTTGCTTTCTGATACCGAGGTCACGTTTATGCCGCTAATTTCTGTGTATGAGTCATTCTCTGACTGAAATTTATTTGTGCTAGATTAAATATTTCCCCGATTGCCTGCATTTGCATTAAGACCTTACTCACTCACCAATTCACCAGCAGCTAAAACTATGGTAAGGAACCCGAGGCAGCCAGTCATCTTACCTGTAATAAATTTTCCTCGCATTATACAATGTGTGGCATTTGCTTGGAATTTTGCAGGTCGCTAATGGTGATCGTCGGTATTGCTGTGTCTGCGAAGATGAACCTGTTACATAGAGTGGACTAGAACTCCTTGGACTCGGCTCTGGCATTGTCAGACTAACTACCACTGTTATTGTGACACCATGTTCTTGTGTAGTACTCTGCCGTGATCGGATCTGTTCAGTTGTCTGAGTAGCTGTCGGCAGCTAACTGATATCCAAGTAGTTTGTACTGAAATATTTTCTTTGTGAATAATATAAGTACTTTTCAATGGCGAAAGTATTTTGCATCCATCATGCAACACATTGTAATTTCTTACACACACACCTTGGCCAGAACACATTTGCCATAGATTTTGCCATTCCCGTGACCACTTTTCTGGGTTTACAAGATGATAGCCACTCTGTCAAGACAAACTGAGCATTAGGCCATGAGAAACGAAGCATGTTAAGGAGTGTTCAGCAACAACTTTGCAGTTTAAGCCAGTTTGATGCAAATGTTACTGCTGATTTGAGGCCATTTGGATGCCAAACAAAGGCTCACTCATTGCCTAAATGAACAACACGTTTGTTGTTTTGTGATATGTATTGTAAGCATTCAGCACAATGAACTACCCGTCGGCAGTAACACAACGAGAAACATATTGTAACACTCTCATCACAGTTTGTACATCACACGGCTGCATTATGCTGCAGCAACATTAGCCTATCTGACATCTGTGCTATACAATATGGTGTAATTGCTCACCACGTGGTATACATAATACAGACTCGGCCCACGGAGGGTGTCCACGTATGCAACACTTCTGTTTCAAGAGAACAGATTTCTGGAAAAGTTGCATTTTCACTTGTGGTCGGAAATATTTTTGGAGTGGCATGTGAGATATGCCTTGTGGGAAACGTTTTGGCCCAGAATATTCACCAAGGTGACATGCATGTTACAGTCGCCAGTATAAATGCGTGAACAAGAGCTCAAAGTAATTTTGTAAAGGCAGCATCGAATGTGCTTCCTGCTCACACAGCAAATCCAAGTGACAGACAGGAACATCGGTAGCAGTAGCCTGCATCTCAACACAATTAACTGTAAAAAAGTTGGGATGCTTTCCCATTAATGACAAAATCAGCCAGAACTGCGCTCCGCGGCACTGCAGACTGATTGCCTGTCCAGGGTTGGCTGCCGTCCATCCATTGGCCCCTTCGGTCAAACGGGCAAGATAAGAATTTTTATATACAACAGAACCATAACGCAATCAACTGTGACGACCAACCAAGTGAAATGGACACCAGAAATACAAATGTGTTCACCGTCAAAGAATCGCTCGCAAAATGTTCTGGCATCACTACATACCTAAAACATAGAAACTTTGTCTAAAAACCTTCAGTTCGTTTCTTCCAGCGCTGCCCAGAAGAGGTTTCTTGCAGTTATTTTGGACGTGAACTTAAGATTACAGTACTGGAAAGAGTGGTGAAAGTGGACGAGAGTGTCTGTCCTTAGTAACAAATAGCAATTGTCTGTCTCCAATACTGATGCCAATTCAGCAGGTCGTATACACTGCAGTCTGCAACTGTGAAAGTAAGGCCTTTGTATGCCAAACTCTCTATAACTAAAGGACAATGCTGATATGCTTTCAATGTGTTTCACAGGACTAGACTCTAGACCAAATTTATCAAAGCAACTACTACACATGATTGCAGTGTCTGTCGGGCTGTCTGTCACAGGGCTTAACTCAGCTTCACAATGTAAAAACGGCTGAACAGATGGTGATTCTGTTTGTGATGAACACTCTTGAGGGCTCAAGGAACATTGTGTTAGACAGCGGTCCTGATCCCCCTATGGTGAGGGGAAGTGAGAATTGGGGAAAGTTTCGACCACTGTGGACCCCCTATATATCTCAGGAATGGCTGAAGTTTAGAGTCACATTTTGCATGCATACCGCGAGGGTTGGGGGCCCTAACCAAAACTATGCAAAAGTAGGTCAAAGGGATAGTGGGCAAGACCCACTTTAAATTTCGGGACCCCTTACATATCTCAGGATAGAGACTCCAGCGTGTGCAGTGTGTGGTGCATTCAATGCAGCCTTTGCCAAAGTACTTTGGCCTTTTGTTAAGAACTCGTGATATCCACAAGCAGTCCAGTACTATTCTCGGCAATCAAATATTCAACACGGTGAAATAATGACCAAGTAACCTTAACTTACAGTTAAAGTATAGTAACATGAAAGACTTAAGCACGTAATCAAACAGCCTGGCCAGAAGTAATGCAAATGAAATAAAAGCAAACCATGACTAGTTCAATGTGGCAACAAATATATGTACGGTTAACAGCCAAACTCCTCCGCGGTCAACTTGACCCCAAGACTAATCTAACCCCTTGCCCTAATCCCAACCCTAACTTAAACGCTGCCAAGTTCTAACGAGTTGCCTTGGGTTGGGGGCGAGTGAGTGGGTAGAGGCTTAACATCCCACTCGGCACTTTATAGGTCATTTCGGGGACAATTTTTACAGGTCAGATGACCCAACCAATAGCATAAAAGCGTGAGTGAGTGAGCAGAGGTTTAACGTCCCACTCGACACTTTATAGGTCATTTCGGGGACGATTTTTACAGCCCAGATGACCCAACCAACAGCGTCAAAGCACTGAAGGAAGCCAGTTTGCCACTGAGATAGGCTTCAGTCCCCCCAGAACCACTCCACTGTGTTACAATATTAACTAGACTAACTGTAGGAAACCGCCTCTAGGCTAATCACAGCGCAAGGGTCCCAGTGTGACAAAAACCCAATCTGCTGGACCTATAAGCTGCCTAAAGCATCGTGCAACAGGAGTATTACACAGTAGTATAGTAAGTAGAGCAGCTGTGTTAATACTCCCTCTTTTACTCCAGCCATCATCACAAATAGGACGAGGCCACGGAGATTGAAGGTGAGTTGACGGGGACAAATTGACTTGTGGACAAGTTGACTGCCACCCACATGTCCAATGTTTTATAGTTAACCCATGATGTGCAGCGTATATGTTAACATGATTTCATCAATTAAATTTAAACAACCAGAAATGAGATTTTAAAAATGGCCTTATAGCAGTACCACTGGCACAAGAATCCATTGAAGATGCAAGAAACACACACCACACTGGAACTATACACAAATTATATTATGTACATTAAAATTAATAGTCTGCACAAAATTCGTGACGTCTTACACACACCGTAATCAACAAATTTATAAAGGTGCATAAATAATTGCCATATGAAGTACTTACAGAACGTCATCCGCAGCACGGTGTAACAGATGGAATGATAAAAACCACGACTGCTATCGTTAAAAATACGTAACTCAGACAGGGTGAGTGATTAAAGGCTTAACGTCCCACTCAACACGGGTCATTTCAGGGGCGGTTTCGACAGGTCAGATGACCCAACCAACAGTGTCAAAGCACTGAAGGAAACCAATACACCTTGCACCCCACATTTTACATGTGCCCACAATATCGGACACTGATGTTTAGTCAGACATATGTAGACAGTGCTGCCCTACACGGATTAGCCAAACGCATCTACAATCCGACTGAGTACAGTGTGCATAGTAGCATAGTCAACCATATATGGTTTGCTTTTGTGCTAATGTTGAATGAATGGAAATGAAATATCCTTGTACACATTTAAAGCAACGATATTAACATTATTGGCCACATCATCAAACTACACCACATCACAGTTCTGACAATGAGTACAATCACCCACAAGACAACAGTTATACTTCTAACACAATCACATTAGCAAACTTTCCGTCAACCACTCCACAAAATCATCTGGAATACCGTTTATTGCAAAAGTTACACAATAATATATAAAGGGGTCTCCAAATGATGACACACTGTGTACATTAATTTTGATGCCTGTAAAACTTCAGCTGCCACGTTTCATTGAAAAACAACTTGGCCGCTACGACTTCTCATGCATAACTTTTTCTGCCATGACATACCGATAAGTGTACTGCAAAGCTATCTGCTACACATTAAAAGCACATAGGCCTGACATAATCAAGCAACAATTATGATACTGTTTCCAATAAATATGATTAAGTAATATCACTATAAATAACCATTAACGAAACTCACGTGCACGCGACAGTAATATTACTCCTCAGGTGACATATTTACAATATACAGCAAACTATTCACATAATCACAATTTAGAACAACATCAACACCATTACAACGTCTCATTGCCTACCTGCAGACTATAAAACATCACTCAGCAACAGATCGTCGTAAACTATAAGACATCCGATAGTATATCACAGGCAAGTAGCAACCATTAGCAGTACGTGCAAGCTGAAATCGATGTGTGAAAAACAGCGTCGTCCAAAACACATATAAAAGACCTGCGGCAAGCGGTGATGTTTTACTTTAGAAACTAATCATTTCTTCAGTTTTTATTCAGTTTCTCTTCTGATTCACAAATATTTCTACTTCTACACACGGTTTCATTTCACAACTGATTTCTAGTTTCAGTTTTTCCATAAAATACTTCTACCTGCACTTTCAATCAGTTCTTTGCTGAGCTTCAAGAAAACATGCAACAGGACGAGTTCCACACACAACTGCGGTGTCCAGTTGTCAACATTTCACAGAGAGAGAAGATTCTTTCAACGTAGCCTCGAGAGGCTGGCACGTTTAGATCCTCTGATACATCCGATTGATTTCCTCTCAATTCCCACATCGTAAGGTGAGAGGTTGGACGACACTGGTACAGGTAGAAAAACAGGTGCAAAATGCAACCATACAGTGATGCAGCTGGCAGGATTACAGATGATGATGGTCGAATAGTACGGATGATACAACATATAAATGAATCAGCATCATCGACATAAAACATAGTGAGAGATAAACATAGTTTACAACCAAAACTCTTTGCTGAAATCAGCTGATCCTTTTAAATTGTACAGTTCCAATAAGTCTGTGACAGTTAGTTGATTTCTATACGGTACCAATTCTGAAATATTTTAAGTTGAATAATTTATAGATAATGCCAGCTAAAATCCTACAAAAAGAAGAGTTCTAAGCTGCTTCTCTAGCATTATGCAGTAATTTTATCAAAAGATGTCACCTGTAATAAAGCAGTAAGTTGTATTTCTGCCCATCTTCGAGTGAACTATGTTGGGTCACCAGCCATGCTAAAAATTGACTACGGATGCGATGGCACCAGCCCAAATTTCATTCGCCAAATCTGTCAGATTCAGATTTGTCACACGATCGAAATTTATCGCTATGGCAAGTTGACTTAATTACTTGAAATTAAAAAGTTACAAAATACCAATAAAGAATGCAAAACCACTGGGATTACTTGCTAAAAATCAACTATCCATCTCCAATCATTGCACACTAAGCTGCCAGACTGATAATAAAGTTTACTTCTTCTTCTTCTCTCATCCCAAGAGAAAATGTGCATCTGTGCTTTTGCTACTGGTATTATAATGTCCCTGATGCTTGAGATTTTTATTTCATTATAACCTTTTTGAATCCATTGTATTATGGATATGGGGAATAAATGAGAGAATCTGTCGTATTCGGATTCCATCACATCCCTAAAACTGACGTTGGCCCATCTACGATGAAGCATCATCAGAAACATCACTATGTGGCTGACCAGGAACATCAGCATCGTCGATGACTAGCTGGAATGTAGGCACAGACAGCGAGGACCGCGGCGGACCACCTACAACTGGCTGTCGTGGAACCAGCAAATGCCGATTGCCAATGTCGTCTTCGTAGGATTGTGACAGAGCCGGGTTGGCAGCACCTGTTGTCCGCTCCGGACTAGTACCAAATCGGTCATCCTCAGCCAGGGAGGTCTTACGAGACTCCGACCAGCCGCCCGTCATTGTGTCGCTGTACCCAGACGTCGCAGATGTTTTCCGTGACCAGGCTGATTCACAAACTGGTTGCATCGGACTTCCGATATCGTCAAGTCCGAGAGAAGTCTTGCGTTCGGCTGGTCGTCTACCGACGTCACCGACACCTTCATCCACCTCCCATCGCACAGCCTCGTCCTCGCGGATCATGTGAAGAAACGCTCCTGGAGAACTGCACCGGCGACGTCCGACGACATCGAATGGAGGAATGGTCAGGATCGGACTGAGTTGGGTGAGTCGTGGTGAGGTGGTCACGAGACTGAGAGGAAGACGGCACAGTCGTCGACTTGATAATGATGATGAGAGATCGTGTGCTGTGGCCGGGACCGGCACGTCACCAACTGCTGAAGCAGGTGCAGACTCAATTGTTGACAGCGAATACCGTGGTGCAATCTGAAACAACATGCAGTGTCGATTTGACGAAGTGAGCTAAAGACTGCCAAGACAGAACTGCAGATGCTGCTGCTGATGTATAAACCAGCAGCATCATTTAGGGGTGGGTTTGGGTTGTGCGGTCTCTGGACGCCAAACATTGTGAAATGAAGAAATTTGCACTGATCAGAGAGTTCAGAATGGCAGTCTCTACCGTGGCATACTCGAATTTTGCAACATTCTTCAATCTATCTATCGATCTATCTATATCTGTACATTCGCTTATGACTCAGGAATGGGATTCATGATAGCGCTGAAATTTTCAGGGTAGCTACAGGGTGCCCCAGGGATGATTTTAGGCACAAAAAATTTGGGAGTCATGGGTAGGGAGCCAGAAAAATAGCATTTTCTGTATCTCGTGGCACCGGCTGGCTAAATTCCACTGCAGACAGAAGCATGACGAGACAGTCACTAGTCGTCTTCGATGTTCTGTAAAACTACCTCATTTGTTTTCTAGGACAGATTCAAACATTCTTTTATTTGCGCTGGACTTTTTAATTATCAGTAACTCTGTACCTCTGTAGGCCTATATGTTTTATGATTAGTTGTTTGTTTAATATTGTACTGCCAATCCAGCCTTTTGGCTGCAAGAACCCAATAAACGATGATAATGACTAAGCACTACAGGTGCATGCACAGGCACACGCATAAGCGCGAGCTGGTAAGCTGATCCTAGAAGGTACTGGTGTTGATGGGCTAGCCCGCATACACACGGGTACGGGAAGCGGGGCCTTGAGCGGGCAAAAGGCAGGGATGGGGCTACGAGATGCCCGATTGAGCGGGCAAAGAGCACTAGAGCACTAATAACATCGGAATTCAGTCAAAGGAGAGAAAGACATGTTAAGCCCCAATGATTGATTGAAATGATGACATGGTGCCCAACTAATGGCGTTAAAACTACTGAAACAAATTCTGACGACACGAACACTCTCTATTGCACATCTGTGAGTAGGTTCATCGCACCAAGAACCCGAGCAGACAACAACCACACTACATGATGCAGTTGCTCCACATTTGTGGACTCCCAGTGTAAGCTGGTGCCTGGTTGAGGACTATAAAACATGCCACCCAGTGGCTACATGTCGCTTAGGCATAACTTTACACTCAGCACCCATCCCAGGTATCGACCAATCTTGTACTCTGAGGGAATGTTCAGAGCCGACTGCCAATGTCAGACAAACAATGCCTTGCTGGAGCCATAATCAACAAGAGGCCAAAGTAATTTGGCAAAGACTGCTTCGAATGCAGCGCACACGTCGCGCGTGTTGGAATATTCTTCTTGCCGAGCTTCAATGAAACAGCGTAACTTATCGTCGACTGTATACACCGTGCATCTACCTTTAGCCGTTCTGTAGAGGCGAGAGTGTCCTAAAATTAAACTAGAACTGTGGCAATGAAATCTAAATGGCCACTTGAGGCCATGCGAAGTGAGCGCCAGTTTGGCAAGGGGGGTTCCATGGGGGAAGTGGAAGGTTATGGCATAAGGGGAGCATATGTTTGGGGACCTACGTTTGTGTCATCATGCATAATTTCAGCAAAATCAGACAATCGGCGGCCGAGTTGTGGCGATACAAATAATTCAAGATGGCCGGCGTCCGCCATTTTTGATTATGGAAGAAAGCATATTTGGACCATTCTGCACGTTATCTATGTACACTCCAAATATGGTGAAGATATCTTGATCGGCGGGACAGACATGCCCGCTAAAACGGAATTCGAAAATACGCCCACTGGCGGCGGAATTCTACTTCCGGTTCCAACTCATCATGTGTCATAATGCAAAATTTCAGCCAAATCGGACGATCGACTGCAGAGTTACATCGATTTACCATTTTACCATTTTACGCTTTGGGGCTGCTTTCCCCCTCTCCCCTCTGTGGGGGATCAGGACCCACGTTTAACACAATATTCCATGAGCCCGCAGGAGTGTTCACCCCAAACAGCATCTTGATCTGTTCAGCAGTTTTTTCACAGTGAAGCCAAGATGAGCCGTGTGCCAGACAGAGTGACGTACACAAAAATGCAGTGAACATCGGTAACAATAGTCATCATCTCATGCATTCGATGCAGCCTAATAATTGCACTCTACTGTATCAAAAATCCATCATCAAACTCGTTTTCAGTAAACATTATTACTAGGGCTGTCAAATTAACGCATTAGTGAACACGTAAAAGAATTGATCACGATTAAAAAAATTAACGCTGTAAAAACTTAATGCACTGACAAAAAAATATTACTGCAATCTTCGAACCACACTGCTCTGACAAAAACATGTCCGGATGCCAGGATACAGGGACATATGCCATGCAGTTAACTGCAGTACTAATGGGACCGGGCTGTACTAAGTGAGACTGTTGTCTGTCAATGTGGGCCATCCACACTCTGGCCACATACACTAATGAGACCAATACACCGCCATACAGTGGCACATACATAACAGCTATATATTTCACGTGTTTGCTGCAACGGAAATGACTCAGTGTGCGTTAGTGCGCGATTAAAGAAATTATTGCATACGTTAACTTGATTAAACCTCGACAGCTCTAATTATTACATTATTCCCACACATGAAACAAAGTGCACTTAACTACACTAGACTAGTCTTGCCAAGCAATCACACACAGCTACAGTAAGTGCACACGTTAAGCTGCTGAAGATTAAGTTGGCTATTATTTGATGTAAAGCTGCATGTAATACACTGTGACCACTCTCCATTCCCCCGACTTTTTCCATCCACCGTTGGCTACAAAAAGGCCTAACATACACCGTGTCCACATAAAAAATACCACTTTGTCAAATCTTAACCGATTTTCAAAATTTTTCCATTACTGCAATTATAAAAGATACAACTTAAAATCGCATCGTGTGCGAGAAAAAAAAGAAAACATTTCATCTCCTGTGGCTAACAGTTGCTCAAGTGCCCATAATTTGCCTACTCCAGAAGTCGTACAGTGTCGCGTGCTCGGTGTGCGGGGACGTTGTCAGCATTGTGGCATGTTTACATAGAATCGTCTGCTTTTCTGAAGAATATTCAACAGGAATCATAAACTGAAGTAAGTTAGTGAGATGCACTAAAACGGATGCATGTAAAAATCAATTCAAGCTGATAACAAAGCGGTACCTTGTTTATGTAGACAGTGTATAAATACATAGATTTTGTAATTCATTAAGCAAAACATGCAGTTAAACAAGAACTTCTAAAAGCAAAATTATGACAGTTGACTGATCAAATACTTCAACTCCAGTCTTCAGCAAAAAATAGAAATGACAAACCACTGACTTTCTCAGACTTATGCCATTTCCAAACTTCTAAAAATTCCCAACATTTCCCCAACTCTGTTTTTAATTTCCTCAGTTTCCAGATAAGTGGTCACACTGAGGCAGTGAACATGCATGAAAGTGTGCAACTGCTTTGTGAAGCGTCGACAAAAAACGGTCGACAAGACACAGCATAATTAACAGACAGAAACAGCTGGAAAAAAGTTCAAAACAGATGGAGTATTCTAAACAAAG
>Ga0126335_1000538_pt1 | contig 18561 bp, 9 predicted proteins | sample OlaspJWI45metaG_FD_108409 | JGI IMG/M metagenome (GOLD analysis project Ga0126335, IMG submission 108409) | Marine gutless worms symbiont microbial communities from Oahu, Hawaii - Olavius sp. 1 OAHU.JWI-45 metaG | ecosystem: Host-associated > Annelida > Digestive system > Unclassified | place... | reverse complement strand
CTTCTTCTTCTTTAGTCCCTTTGTTAGCTAGGAATGCTAAGGATAGCCACAAGTCTTGTCCAAGTGACTCTATCTTCAGTCGTCATCACGGCTCCTTTGATGTCTTGACCACACCACGTCAGGGTGTCGTTGATCCACCTCCGTGCAGGTCGCCCTGGTTGTTTTTCGTTTTCCACCGTCTCCAACATCAGTGATGTATGATCCTGGCAGTTGACAGACTTCTGTTATACACCTGTACCTCTACATCTGTAGTCCAGTTTTGGGCCATTGCCTTTTTGCCTGATGCTTTACGTGCACATTTTCTACACACTGGAGCAATTATTGTGAATGTTTGAAGATTTGATATTGCATACTGAATGTGCCGTGTTTTTAATGAAAATTTTGTCAACTTTTCCTAGAAATTTTTTGTTTGCATAAATGTGTGTGCATGTTTTGTGCAGACTCACTTGCTTTCCAGCTGGCTTCACTTGAAATTGACTCAACTATACACTTATGGGTTGTTTATTAATTTCTTCGACATATTTAAGACTTTGAAATAATTTGTTTACCACTTAGATGTTGTTCACTAGCAGAACAACTTGTACATGAAGGACAGTGATTTGTTATAATATTTCACCAATTGGTTGTGAGTGATTAAAGAAATTGAGTCAGAACTTGGTCTTTCATCTTTAAACCATCAAGATCTAGACCTTTATCTCAAGACTGAAACCTTGATTTTGTGTCTCAAGATCAAGTCCAAGACTTTGGACCAGTGGCTTGTGTAATCTACCGTGAGACTGGTATGAGTGCAGGTGGTTGCCCAGTTGGGTCAAGCTGATGAGGCTGGCTCATTGACAGATCTGGGTCTTCGGCCTGGGGGTCGTGTCAAACTCATCAAAAGCAGCAGCATCATGCTGGAGAACCCGCTGAGGTCGGTATGCACACTAAGGGACATCTAGAACTTTTGAGAACTGCTTTGTTGTCGTCTCTGCCATTTTCAGGTGTATTATTTTTTGGCACTTTAAACAAAGTTGGTGACTGTCTGGATGGTCTAAACAGTACACCCATCATTTATATTGTAACAGACATAATAGCTTTGGGCTTTGTTGCTTCACTTGACTTGTATGTTACTGCTACCAGTTATATGTACAAAAACAGAGTACAAAAGTACCAGTAATCACATTTTCTCACAGTGGCCTTTAATTTAAGCACTGGTCACTGGACATTACTAGCTATTTTATTTTTTGCATCTGTAAAGGCTAAAATGCAATATCTAACTTGGTTGTGATGTCTGTCCTTATGTCCTTTTGTCTCTCTGTAATAAGCCACGCCCCGTGTCGTCGCAACCTATTATTAGCTCGGGCCAAGCAGATGCAAAGCTTCCCGGTGACCGGCATCTAGTTGAAATTACCTTAATTGTTTCTACATGCTGATTACTTTTTTGTGTCGACAGGGATCAAACTATTCAGTCCAAGTTTCGATCATTTGCGCTTGCTGTTCTGCCTCATAACAACAACCAGTATTTTGTCTGCACCGACTTGGCAAGTATATCCATCTGTTGCCTGTTCATTCTCTGGGTGCCTGGCTGACATTAACTATATTTATTCTTGGTATTTATTTGTCTCCTGGTCTGATAGCCACCAGACTTGAGATGTTGTCGACGTTCTGCAGCCTTGAATTGAGTTGTAAGAATAGGCCTGATCTGCAGTTAAGGTTACATTAAAAGTTACATTAGCCTCAACAGTCATTTGTTGCACATATTAACAGGTGTTTAGCTGATAATAGTAAAGCCAAAGCTAAGCTTCTCTCGGTAGTCAACTGGCTTCCTTCAGTGCTTTGATGCTGTTGGTTGGGTCATTTGGTCTGTTAAAATCGTCCCCGAAATTACCTGTAATGTGTCGAGTGGGACGTTAAGCCTCTGTACACTCACGCACCCTCATTGCCAAAGAAATAGGAGGATGCTAATGCTTCCTGCCCCAATGAGCATTGAGCTAATGGGATACCGTTATATTACCTTTTGATTAAAGTAAAGCAGACAACTTTATAGTGCTGTGTGTAACACAAGCTGCCCCAAAAGCACTTCACATAAAAAATGTTATGTGCGAGTGTCTACCATGGAAGTTCTCCCTTCTGTTTTGTTCCAGTTACATGTTATATTGGCCTAAGTAGCTCTAAGTAAGAATATCCAGATGTTTATGTGTTTTATGAATTTTTTAGGGTTTAGTATTGCACGGTCTGCGACATGGAGGGAAAGCTCTGCCAAAAGCCTATCTTACTGAAGCAGGTTGCTCAGTTTTCTCTGGCCACTTATTTCAGCCTTGTCAGTCATCTAAACATTACAGATATCACAGTACTAGTGAGAAATAATTGCATTCTCTAGGTGATTTCTGCAGTCTTTTCTGAGATATATCATTTGAAATGATATCTACATTTTTTGCAGAGAACATTTTACGGAGACTTATTTTGAGCCTGAAATTGATATGATTCAATGAACTTTGCATGGTTGTAAAATATTATTATTTTTGAAATCTCACGAAGTGCTCTGCAGGACCAATACATATGATATAAAAGCTGTCATGCAGAGCACAGGATAGACCCATTTGAAACTGTTGTATGGTAATTCACTGTAGTGGATATGTTGTATAATTGTTATTTGCAGACACGCCCATTGATGTCACGTCAATCGACTTTTCTCCATTCACCGAACCTGTGTTTCTGGTAAGACATATTTAATAATAATAATAATAATAATAATAGTCTATTTCTATCGCGCCGTAACACGACGAAGACGTTACAAGGGCGCGCAACACAAATATGCCCTGGTGACTGCATTAAACTGATTAGAGCCACAGTTGAATGCAGATATGTTTGCAGTGCAACTGTGTATGGTGTTGTCTGTTATGTTTTGATGCACATGTGCAGGTGGGCTACTCAGATGGAAGCATCAGGTTGTTCCACATCAACACTGGTCGGTAGCTTTACTTCATGCTGCTCTTAGCATTGCTTACCAATGTCTGCTTCGTTAACAGCACAATCCTAGTACAGCACTGTTGATTGTCAGTCTTGGCGGTTGTGACACCAGCTTTGGTCTATATTCTATGCTTGAGGCTTTGGTGAAGTTTCTATAGCACCTCTTTGTGAGGGAACCTCATCACAGGAGCGCTCAGGCATGGCACGCATTGTCAGTGAACCCCACAGTTTACCTGCTACCGGCGTGTTTATCCATGATTGGAACGAAATGTACCTGCCTTTGTCAGACATTTTAAAGATGTGGCTTGTCCTCTCATATCCCACAGTCTGTTGCCCCTCCCGATATTTGCCCCGATACTTACAGTTAGGGTTAGTGTTGAAGTTTTGGACAGTCTGGTGAAGGCTTCGGTGTCCAAGGGGCAATTGTCCGAGGTGGAATATATTTGTTTAGTGCATCTTAACACTTTTAACACGTTAGACACATGCTATTGCCATCACAATTTTCCATCTGTCCGTCTGTCTATCATGCTCGTGGACCACACCTTAACGGCTCGGGATATTGAGATACAGTTTGAACTGCAAGATACTCTGACATCTGAGGATTTTTTAGATTGTCACTCTGAACTGTACAGCAAATATGTTGTGACTGCAATCAGGTAGATAATTAGTAATTGAATAATTAGTTAGTGTTAATTGTGTTAGATTGTATGTAGTGCTGTCTGAACTCTGATTGTCACAGATCGACCAATGATGACGTGGCCAGATGCCACGGAAGCTGGGCGGCCGGTGGCTGCCGTCCGCTGGTGTCGCAGTCGGCCAAGTGTATTCTTTGTCTTTGACAGTGACTCACACCTCTACATCTGGGACTTAAACATGGATGCGTCATCAGCGCTCAAATGTGAACGCATCACCCAGCAGTCTAGGTTTTCATTTAACTCTGTTTCCGCCTTGTGAGAACTCTAGGATTGTAATTGCAGACTCACTCTTTTCCTGGCCATACTTAAGTGAATACTTTGAGCTTTGATTCATGTTTATGTTTCCTAGTTTTTATCATCTGTACCAAGGCAGTTCATTACCGGGAAAGACTTCTCTCCAAAATGACTTGTTATGTGTTGAGAAGGACTCAAAACCTCACTTAGTGATACTTACTCACTTTTCTCCACTACTACAGTCTGCTACAGGGCGGGCCAAATTAAACAGGGTCACTCCTTTCAATAGCTTGTAACTCTAGATATACTGATCAGATCCAAACCACTCTTGGCAAACTTCAACATCATTTCGTTCTTAATTAGAATCTGTCATTTTTAGCTGTTAATTTAAGAAAATGCTGTGGCGCCATCTAGCGAATGAAAGTGACCATGAAAACATTTTTGCCCTTATTAAACCGTACGAAAAACCAAACAAACGTTCTTACTTACTTAGATTTTTGACACCAATGATGGTAGTAATTAACCACCTTACAATGATGTGTGATGTTTTTGCTTTTTAGAGCTTTGATCAGCATAATGGAAGACGATGGCCGATCGTTATTTATTACCATGCCTTTCATTCACCAGATGGCGCCACTTTATTTTGCATAATTAATGTATGCAGATTATGTTGTCATGTTAAGAATTAAATGGCCTAGCTTTCTGCCAAAAATAGTGCAGATCTGAGCGGCACTTCTGAAGTTGTTAGCTGAAATGTGTGGCCCTGTTTAATTTGCCCCACCCCCATGTATACCTGACATGCTCAGGTGCCTTACACATTTCACAGGTTGGCAGTGTGATGAATCAGCCACCTCCTCCTTGACGTTTTCTCTTTGCCATCTTTGCAACTTGACTGGCATTAAACGACGTCATTCTGTTGTATCCGTGATACACTGTCTGCTTGACTTTGACTTTGCAGTACAATCACAGACCGTTTGTGTCCGTCCAGCTCTGTTCAGTGCTGTCGCTTCCATCTTCCTTCCGCTGAACCTGAAATTCAAATCCTTTCATTGGTCTGTTGGTATTCCTGGTCCATTTTGACCATATTGTCTTTGTCGATGTTCTTTCCGGTAAAGCAGATCATATTAGGTTGGCGGCATTGTGTAACGGTTAACAGGGTTGGTCTGATCACTGCAGTCAATCGACATCGGGCCTGATTAGAGTGTGGATGGGTAACCATCTTCAGGTGGGTAAACCATCTCAATCTGCAGCCAGCCAACTAGGTCAACTCAACCTTCTATCCCTCCCGGGTTAGCGAATGAGTACCGGTAAACAGACACACCATGTGATGCACTAGCCCCATGTCCGTGGTCTTGCAGTATAAGCTGGTGTGTGGCTGAGGGCTATAGAAATGGAGATCAGCGTTGCCCAGTGGGCCCATGTGGCTTGGGAAGGACTGCTTTTTTGTCTTTTTTTTATAGCACATCGTGTAATGTGTTGCAGGGTAATGAGTGTATGTTTGTCAAATGACTTCAGTGCAACTGGGCAAGGACTGCCAGGCAGGACACCACAGATGGTCTGTACTGCTTTGCTCATTTCTGCCCGTTAGCATGTTCCTAAACTTGCTTGAATCGTAGTGAAGTAAGTGAGGAAATATACAGAGTGGTCCAAAAAGTGAGAACACAGTACATTTTGGGCTCTACTTTGTCAAATCTTAACCAATTATTGGAATTCTTTCACTGTTAGCAAGGGCAAGTAGGCCTAAGTTCCACAAGACTCATATAATACTTAAGTATGTTGCTGCACTGCATTGGAAAGTTTTAGAAATCCATGTCTTTGCTGTATTGCAAAAAGATGCTACTTAAAAGCGCATCGTAAAATGTGTCAAAAATTGAAATGTTTCATGTCATATGGCTAAACGGATATTGACATTGCCATAATAGTTGCTCAAAGCGTCAACTGTTGGCTGTAGACATGCTTAGAGAATAAAGACACTAATGGCACTTATCAGTAATGTACTGCCACCGATGCTTTAGTCAGTGCTACGCCTTATGCACATTTTAGTTCATTGACATTTTACTACTGTGACTGATACTTTGCTGCTGGATGACACCCAATACTTTGTGGCAGACCAGACTGACGTCTAAGAAGTTAGATTTGGTCATGTGAAAAATGACGAGTCGTACTGTGATGCATTTTCAATGTGCAGAAGGCACTGTCAATATTTAGGCCTATTTACGTTGGTACACGCAAAATCAATGCAATTTCTTTGCATTTTCTTCCAGATTTGTAGCATATCTGAACATATCAGCAACTTCTCAAGGTAGTGCAGCAACATATGTAAGGTGTGGTGGGAAGTATTATATGATTCTTGTTGAAACTTTCTTACTCCTTTTAGCAGTAAAAGAATTTTGAAAATCGGCTAAGATTTGACAAAGTTAGAACCAAAACGTCCTGTATGTTCGTGCTGCTGCCCTTACAGCCGGAACTATCACAGAGTTGTGATACTAGTGTGTGATATAGTTTTTCAGGCTCCGCACTTAAAAAGTTTTTACTTTCTATAGCAGATAGTTCTGTGTGATGGGATATGTGTGTACTGTCTGTCTGCATGTGTGTGTGTGGTGTGTGGCAACTATACATGTCGTTCTACTGCAAATGCGTGATATCTCACACACTGACAAAAAATAACAAATACCAATAAGCAGATGGCACACAGAGAGCATTTCAACTCTTTTTGGGTCATAATGAGCTATTAATTTCCATTCTTCGATTTAGTTTATTACTGTTCGTAGTACATAATAGTACAGAAATGACCAGTGCTTAATATCACCAAAAGTTGGAGTAAAAAGAACAGAAGTCAAAATTGTCATGTACCGAATGTAGCAAGACGTGTTTACCCGACCAACCCGTTTACTGAAGTCTCCACAGGCGTCTGAACAGTACATTGGCATACAGAGAGCTGCGTCGCATCTAGATTAATTAGCATATCCTCAGAGAAGCGACCAATGGCTGTATAGCCTACATCAAGAGTCACAGCATCAGTAGTAGTCGGCACTGAGCAACTTCCTGTAATAAAACTACCTAGGCTACACGCTGACTGGATACAACGCTGTCTTTCATCTATACGACACACACGATCCAAGTTAATGAATGCATGACAGTCAGTACATAGGAACACACTATGTGACAAAAATAACTTTAAAATGTCACAATAAATCTCAGTTGAATCAAGGAACACTCTTTCAAAACAAAACAGTGTTGTCTTTTGTCTGTGTGTTACTGTACATGCTGTAACATGTATGTGCTCACTCTGTCTCAGGTTGTGTTTCTGGAGAACGGGAGTGCTGAGGCTCACGTGATAAAGCAGGAGTTTTCTGCACTGATGCCTGACGAAGTCGACACATTTGCATCTTTTCTTCAGAGGACAATGTAACCACTGCCATAACAAACTGCACTGTCAGTCACATTGATCAAACAACTCAGTTTCTAAAACCTTATCCTGATTTCAGTACCCCTCGTTTGAATTTTTCAGTATGCAGTGTATACTCTGCGTATGGCTGGCTCAGAGGTTCTCCATTTGTTTGCAGGCTACTTGTCAGACTACTGCAAAGCCAGTCAAAAGATTGGGAGTACCCCGGTTAAGGGATAACTTCCCATTGTTTTGTGTTTCCTGTACATATGTAAGCACTGAAATCGCATCTTGAGCTGCCAAATGCACAGGTTTCAATGGTAAATTTCTCCCATGTTGTCCCCAAACCCACCCAGGCCCCACTTTAAGCCTCAGCTTTGCATCTGTATTTCAGAATTGAAAACAGTTTTTTCTTGTAGTTCACCAAAGTGGCTTCACACTGTAAAGCACAGCAGTCTGCATATATTGCATGACTTTTCTCCCATGATAGTCATATGTACTGCAACTTTGCTGTTGTTATTTTCGCAACTAAGTGTCCCTTTCTAGCTCTAAGGGCTGATTGCACCATCGCAGTTTGGCGTTGAACTCTATCAAGTAGGCCGTGTGAACTGGTTTACGACAATTGTACCATTTTAAAATATACTCATTCAGCTTTGAACTCGAGTTTAAACCTGAACCGCCGATTTTGAGCGATCAAGCACTGAACTTTGCTTTCACAAAATTTAGAAAATGGTGGTCCATCCAGATAGTGACATATTTCTCGAAGTTTTGAGATTAATGCACACCAGCAGACGACATGAAGTATAAGAATGAATAGATGCACTCACGAAATATGATGACAGCGTGTTTCATGCACAATTCTGCCTCTCGAAGCTTACTGTTCACCATCTACTGTGGGACATATGTCAGACAGTTCATTTATAGTTTGGAAGTAGGTAGCATCGCATGTGAATTCATCAGCTTGCTTCTTTGTTTATTAAGTTGAGTGATGCATAAAAACTGCCAGTGACGTGTAGGCATAATCAATAGACATGAGCTGGCCATGTGAAAGTGAAACTGTCTATTAGACAAGTATGAGTAGCACTGCTTCACACGCTGTTCACGCTTGCATTGCTTTACACCAAGTGTTGATTTGTACACATGCAAACTGTACTTCTGATGTTCGTTCAGCCAATATGAGTTCGTGAAATTAGGTGACCTACATAGGTCACGGCACTCACGGGTTAAACTCAAGTTCAGTTGAACTTGTTTATAAATTTGTGGTGCAACCCAAATTCGTTGAACTTGAAACTGAACTAATTCTAGCAGCTGAGCGAGTGCTGTTGATCCCAAGTTTAAACTTTGTTGGTGCAACCAGCCCTAAGAGTAGACTGACTCCTCTTCCTGGCCGTATTTCATAGACAGCGACTAAACCTGGGGATAAATTCACAAACATTGTCATAAGATTTGTCCTAAGAGGTGTCTTATGATCATCTTATGACATAAGTTACAATATCTTAACTTAAGATGATCACATGACATGTCATAAGTCAGTTCACAAAAATATCTTAATATATGTCGTAAGATCGTTTGTGAATTTGGTCCCAAGGTTCTGTAGCGTTTGTTTGCCTATGGGCAGTTACCTTGCAGTAAACATTTCCAATTTTTGTTGCATGTGTTATTTTCTTTCTTTGTTTTGGTTGTCAGTACCACTGCGATCAACTGCAAGGAAAGACAGTCTCCAAAATGAGCCATTATGTGTCGAGTGGGACATTAAACTACTTACTCAAAGTTTGCAACTACTGCAGATGAGCAACCACTCTCGGCTACTTTGGGACAGTCCAACAGTTGCTGCATATTTATCTCAATTGGTTATTTTGTTAGCACTTTTTGTTTCATATTGTACACTGATTTAACCACTTGGTACTTATGGCCTATGGAAATGGTCTGCATAAGAAATATTCAGTAAATTACTAGTATATTACTGTTATGGCTAAAAACCAGCTTGTATGGCTACAAACCATCCTCAGTGGGTGTGTAGGCAAAAGTGACTTGTTTTGTTATTAGGCCACATCAAATGCATGAGATGCAGCCTTTTGCAATCACTGATCCTGGCGTATTGTCAGTTTGTCAATCAGGTCATGGGCAGCCGCTCAGCAGGTGTTTGCCAGATGGCACCATGATGCAGCCATTACCACATTACTGGCAATTTACTGCAGCCACTTGTTATTGTTAATAATACTGTCATAAATCTACTGATTAAATCAGTACTCACATAAATGCGACAAAGGCAGAGGCATTTTACAGAGTTGAAGTAGTAAGCCCATACATGTAGTATTTTTAAGACTGTGCTATCAGTTTCGCTGGGTTTTGTTCATATTGTACAAATAAGAACAACAATAGTTATTATATGAATTACTTTATAGCTCACACCAGACTGAATTTTTCCTGTAGTTCATTAACTTGTAATATCAGTTTCTGCAGACATTTGCTTGTCAGAATTGAGTTATTGTTTTTAAACCACCTACAAAGTTCAATTCTGTAAATGTAATCAGGCATTTCGACAAAGTGCAACCCAAACTATGTCACTGGCATTGCTCAGGCACTGAAGTTCTAAACATGGTGTAAAGAATTTTGTACAGCTTTAGGCCAAGCTAAATAAATGGTTACCGTTTCTGTATGTTGTAAGTGCACAGCAATGAAAAGCCCAAGCCAAAATCAGTTCATGAAATATACTGACAACATAGCCGTAGCAGGCACAGTATTCTTGTCAACAAGTGAAACATGTTGCAACTACTGGTAGATCTACGTTCAGAATGTACACTGACTTAACAGACACCGACTGACTAACAAACGCGTAATACTGTTAATGGTATCAGTGAAAAGTCAAAGACATGTTGCACATAATGGAGGCTGTGCCTGAATTGATGATATGTGCATCGGGGACCCAACAGTTACCGGGTCCCATTAATTGAGCCAACATTAAGCTTTAAGCTGTAGTCACTCGCCTTTAACCTATTGTTTGCAACTAATGAACCAAAAATACAGTCATAACATGCACTCAGGCCCATAACCAGCTACGGGGCTGTGGGTGCATGCCCCACCCCATAAACAAGTTGTGCAGGTGCCCCCATCGAATGTGCAGTCCCCTGTGTGCCATAAAACACTGGTTGGAAAGCAACAATGTTCAGCGTTTGTCCAAAGCCTGATCCCAGACCAAATCCACAGTTTTTGGCTTCAAACTGTGCCCCAACACCTACAGAAGGTGCCCCCTTCACAGTGTGCAAGCTATGGGCCTGTATGCACTGCGGTACATAATTACAGGAAAAAACTGCAGGCGCAGGCACAACGTCTCCCTATGTCCCACCTGGTAGCAACCTGCTACTGCAACATCTCACGTATGATGCATCAACCTACCTCATCAAAACATTCTATATCAGAATAGATATCTCTCTAAAATTATCAATACATTCTCAGTATTAACTCAGCTAAAAAATCAAACATATGCACCTTAACAATAAATTACCATTTAACAGTAGGGCAGTTGTTTGTACTAGAATACACTGTCTGGAAAAAATTATCCCCTGAACATTTTGCAAAAGCAACTGCAAATGTGCACTGAATTCATTCAGTCAAACCGTGTGTGTTCAAGGTGTCTGTCATCCAATAAAATGAATAATCATATACAGCTTCATAAAATTCCCATTTCAAAGCTTCCGATATGTCAAAAACGAAACAGTACAGTTCTGTAGTCACAATCAGAAATCAGTCTGGTGCAGCAGGCATTCTGCAAGAGCAATAGTTTTATTCGGAGATTGTGCCATTAGTAGTTTGGCACCATGTCCTTTTAAACTAAGTATTCAAATTAAACTCATCTTCGACAACATTCTGTTTGTCACAATTATGTCAGCAAGTCCTGTCACAAACAGATTTTTGACAGCATTTTCTATAAATGTAACAATCAGGGAGCTCACTTTTTCCGAACACAGTGTAAAACTGATGTGCATAAAAATCAACGTCATCTAAAAAACATGAGCACAAAGTCTTAATGCAGTTGAACAAACACAATACATACTACGGGACCCAACTCAAATTGGAATAAAAACATAAATAACATAAAAAAGCAAACACGATCAATCACGAACGGAAACATCAACTAACTGCTGGAACTTTTCTTACACATACACGCTGTTCATCGAATCCTGGATATTTGTCCCCAGGCAACCGCCCTCCAAACTTCTCCCCTCACATGATATCCCTAACCCTGGGTATGGGGGCAGATGTCTAAGGAGCAGTTGTCCAGGAAGGGTGAATATATGGACACTGCTCACCATACAGCCATAAACAGATTCTGTTAAGAAAGCTAGATAAGCAATACTACTGCTGCAGCTATCTCATACCACTGAGAACCTACACAAAGTGTGACAAAAAAATTAACAAGAGCCACTAGATGCACAACAGTATATGAATAATAATAATAATAAACAGATTTGTACAGCGCCATAAGGTCGTAACTTCAGAGGCGCTAAATAGTACATGAATATGCTACTGAGCTCTATAAAATCAACCTTCTCAAAAGTATCAGGTTATATAAAATCTGAAAATGTGTATTATATAAAATGAGGTAAACCTGCTTGCCCCGAGGCCCACAACTGCTAACCAATGGCAGCAGCAATTAACACGGAGGTACAGAAACAACAGTTCTGCGACTCAGCATAAGTTTTCATCAAAAAAGATACCAGAAAAAACCTTGGGGCAACCGTGCACTTTATATATCACAGACACAGAAATGTGAATTGCATACCAGCCAGCAGCTGCAGTTGTCGGAATTACATAAACATAGTTGCACACACATGAAACGAACTCTACAGTTGGGGAAAAGTTTGCACGCAAACTTTAACGACTTTATATTGACTCAGAATGAATGCAACAACTATGGTAGTATTACAGTGAACTGTTCTCAGACACTGAAAGATGTGTTTCTTGCGTTAACAGCTGAACGCACGTCGACACAGAGACTCAGTCAGCAGTGGCTCCATCATATCAAATGCACTTTCGTCCTGCTTGCCTGCATTATGGGGAAGGGGTGGCGGAAAGGGTTTATAGCCCCCCAAAACTGAAGTGACAAATTTTACACAACTTGAAAAGATTCAGTGCATACATCACGGTGTGTGATGTTAGTTTTCCATTTCTGTTTTCCTGTTTCTCCTCAAATTTGAGTCGATACTTTTTGCCACACTGTCCCTGTGACATCTCATTTTTTGAGCCGCTGTTGACGTGAGTTGACGAAGCAGTCAGACATTAAACTCAACAACTGCAGAACATCACCGAACCAACGAGCCTTGCACTTGTCTTCTGGAACCGCCCAAAAACTTGGTGTTCGAAGTTTCTGGAGCTGATGTCTTTGTTGCATGCAAAATAGAAAACATCGTGAGCACATGTGTAGAAATAATCAGTCATCTGTGAATCGGTCAAACGGCGGACCAAGCCTGTCTAAATGTTCATCCCAGTCGTCTTCTAAGAGGTCGGGTCTGGAAGCCATTGAGCTGAGTGACCCTGCTGTACTGCCATCGCCCTCGTAGGCATACTCTCGAACGCTCTCATATGGTGGACAATTTGGGTCAGTGTCAGCATCACGTAGTCGCGTGCTGATATAGTCGGCCATGTCGGCGTCTGGGCTTCGTCGCGGCGCCAGCACTACGAGCACACCATAACATCACACACACATTTACTATGAATTACTGCAACTCAAAACATTCAACACATATAACTATCCGGAGGCAAACAACAGCAAATAATTCAGTGATAAAAAAACATGGGTCTAGTTGCCTTTCAAGACATCCTTACAACATCGGCGCCCATGTGGGCCAGCAGACACTGACTTCATCTTTTAAACCAGCAGGCACAAAAACGAATTTTACATAGCCAAAATGCTACAATAAAAGTTATATTTTCACTGCCATCAAATACACGAGCAGCGTTCCAATTACACAAAAAAACACGATATTCTAATTCTTACCCCACTTTTTCGGCCTATCTGCCGATGGAATTGGTGGCAGCATGACCTTTTCAACAGTTGGTGCACAAAACCTGCCATGTGGCGAGTCAATTGGCTTTTTCAGTTGACTAATATCAAATGCACTTTCGTCCTGCTCGCCTGCAAAGTCAACACAGATTGATACATGCTTGTAATGGTATGTCAGCATGACAGCAATACAATGTATTCAGTTGTGTGAGCATTCGTATGTCAGCACTTTTAACACGCTGGCAACCGATCACTAGTCCATCTAACAGAACTCTCCTTCTGCTATTGCACACTGGAGAGTGACTGGTCTCTTACGACGTGGCGCCACACTAGTGAATGCAGTTGAAAAGTGCTACCAGCCCATGCAGCAGCTGTCTTGTAGTTATTGCATATCTAGCCACAAAGCCTAACACGTCCAGCAGGCAAAGAATAACTTGAGTTAGTAACAGCGTCATCAAAAACTGAAGGTCGGAAAACAAGAACAAGGATAAGGACTTCAAATCTGCTCCAGGAGAATCCTTAGAGAAAAGTATTTTCCTCAAGGACAACAAAACTGGTTAGTTAATAGGTCAAAATGTCACCGGGCAGCTAACTGCCATACTAAGACGAGCGGGCTATACAATGTGAGACACGTGCATCATCCGCCAATGTGGGCCATTCACGTGCTGGCCACATGCACTCGTGAAACCAATAACCACTGCCATACAACAGCAGCTTACATAACGGTTGTATATTTCATGCATTCACTGCAATAGGAAGGAAACGAGTCTATACACAAATAGTGTGTTAACGTGTGATCAGGGCTTGCCATTTGAAAATGAGAGGCGATAAAAAATCGATCGTGATGCGTAGGGTAGGCGATCCATAATGTTTGGACTTGGATATCAATGCTGTATTTGTTAATCACCCATCACCCACAGTGCACATCTAGCAGGATTCATAAGCACGAAGGCCTAAATGATCGAACAGACAAAAATGGAACAGGGTGGCAGAGTTCAAAAATAAGTATTAGAAAATAAGTATTAGAAAATAAGTATTATAGCTAGAAGTAAAAACAGAAATAGGAATATCCCAGCTGTTGCAGAGATAGCCGAACAGTGAAAAAATAGGGTGGCCCGGGTGAGTCAGTTTTGTGGAGGAAATTGAAAGAAAACCATGAGTCGATCTCTGTGACTGTGCATCGATATAATGCCAAAACTGAAACATTTTGGACTATATTTTTGTTGCAGACATTATGTGATTAGCTTCAGTTAGTTGGCTGTGAAAGCTACTGCTCTGCGTGAAATGACGAATATAACTAAACAAAAAATATGCATTTCAAGGTAATTGAAAGTTAACACTTTCAGTATTAATGCGACTTCCTATTACTGCAAGCTTCCATTTCGCTGTCAACAAGGGAAGAGCTTGCTGTTTTAATTCATGCACTCATTCGGGGTAAATAAATTGACTGATTGATTGAAATCCAGAACTTGGAAAGCAAAATTTGGTATCACAAAATGATTTGCATCATTTTATCGTATGGTGCAAAGCATAATCTGATGGGCCTGTTATAAACCATTTAGGCATGACACGAGAACACGACAGACGGACAGACATTCTCGTAGCAAGTGATGCACTTAACAATGTTGCATGGTCAAAACTAAACCAACAACGACGAGTAGCAGCCTAATAGGCAATGTGGTTGTGGTTGGTGAAGAAAGCAAGTCATTAGCTGCATTATAATGCTTGGGCACTTAAAAACCATTATGTCTCACGTTACTGTCATACCGTCAGAGCATTCTGTGTTGTAAGCAGCCGAGTATACTACGACGTCAGAAACCAGTTGATTAAAAAATGTTGTGTGCGCCCAGCAAGTAGGCAATCGAAAAGTTGATCGCCCGGTAGGTGTTTAGGTGATCGATTTATGCGATCGACCAACCAACTGCCTCAAATGGCAAGCCCTGCATGTGATTAAAAAATAATGATTGAGTAAACACAATTTAAAAATTTAACACTTTGATAGCTCTAACAACAAAGCATATTAGTACTGATGAAACAGATGGAAATCCTACCAACGCCCTCCTCATCATAGTGTATGATGTTTTCACGAACATCATCATCAGGAAAGATGATGCCGTCATGATAGCGGGAAGGTCTGTGGCGTCGAATGCAGAACAGTACCCCCAACACCAACGCTGCCGAGACAAAACACATAAACACAAGATGTCACTGAGATCAACACCAACAACCACTGCATTCTAATCTTGCAGGTCCATATATTTCTTTCTTACATTTCATCACACTGCTGTTTTCCAGGTTTTAAGCAGTCCAGTGTTATAATAATTACGGCCGGTTCTCTCTGCTTTCTGGGTGGCTGTAGCATTAGCTAGATTTACTCCCCACAGCCAGCCCTGAGACAGGCTCTGAGGCCAGGACCACCCAATGTGCATGTGCACACTTGTGACCAGTAATGATGTTGGCTTTTTCTCCCAAACACATCATTAATAGCACATACATTTGACTTGTTTAGTCAAAATTTAACTAGCTATTCTGACAAGACTTGTTGACTCGAGAAGCATGCCAGAGCATGAGAAATGCTTACATAACAGTAGTATAAGGCAGGCAACGATGATGCCGACAGCGCCAGAGGTAATGTCGACATCAGCAAGCCGTGACTCACGCTGTTCGGCACATGTAGGACCACTCCGTCCCATGGCACACTCACACAGATATCCGTCCTGCGAGTCAATACAGAGGCCACCATGACAGGGATCGCGTAGTTCCAGACACTCGTTGATGGGTTGACAGCTCAGTGTGCCGCTGCCGTCATCATAGCTTATCAGCCGCCGACCAGACTGACACCTTACAGTAACAATGCACCAGTTATCAATAAGAAAGTAAATACATTTTTATGGTTACGGTTATGGGTATGATGGTTTACCGTCGCTTAACATAGCATAGATGATCAGCGATAATACATTATAAAAGCAATCTTCAGCTAAACAAAGGCATTTTCAATAACTGGCAAAAAGTGGTGTTTTGCATCTTACTTGACACATAAGAGGTCATTTCGGAGACGAGTATTCCCAAAAAATTCAACTGCAGTGGTACCGTGACAACCAAGCAAACAACAACTATGGAATGATGTACTAACAAAACATAACTTGAAAGACCGTGAACATAACTAAACCAAACCTGTTGAAAACTACTAACTTATGTACATAAGCTAAGGAAAATAAAACTATAGAGAGCCTGCTTAGCTCCCTTCTACACCATCCAGCCAAGCAACCGGAGCAAACTAGTCCACTGTTCCAAAAGCCTGCAAGGGGCCTGTGTGCATGAGACCATGTGACCAATAAGAATGTAACAGGGGGAAAACCTGCAGTCAGCACGTCTCCATACATCAACACAGATGAGCCCTGGTTGGCAGAGAATGCCCAGGCAGGCATTGGACTCGCAGCCATCATGGGTATTCTGACTGCGCGCACTGACCACAGCAGCCTCGTTCTCGTCATTCTGCGTACGATCCATCGGCAGCCAGGCGTCGTTCAGTCGCACGTCTCTCATACAACCTAGAACAGAGTTAGATACTCAAGCTTTACATCATAGTTGATAGCACATGTTACAGAGACAAGTGCTTGCAGGCAATCAACTGCACTGGTACTGACAACTACAATCAAAGTAACTGAATAACACTTGCAACTAAAACACAAACAAAGAAATACAAAAACTGGTCCTTGCTCAGACAAACATGACGACACATAAACCAGCAAAAACCCTCGTTTATTCGCCCTCTACAAACATCTGGTCCAAATATATCTGGTTCATACAAAGGAAACATACAACAGTTACCAAAAAGTTATCGTTTACTTCTCAGATATTTAACTGGCTTCCCCCCCTCACCAGGATGGGCGCAGACTGCGACCACTAAAAATGGGATGCAAAAAAGTCGATCAACTAGTGTACTTTTTTCATTGTGTTTCTGCACAGTCTAATCATTCACAAGCCTGCTCTAAACTCTTTTGGTAGCATTACATGCAATTTGAAAACTCATTATTTAACATTTCTTTTAACCGTTTTATCACTAGTTGTATGTTGTAAGGCTCACTTAATGGCGTAGACTTCGCACTAAACTAAAACACTGCTATGCCATTTTCTTGTACAAACAGACATAAATAAAACAACTTATTTACTTGTTTACTGATTCATCAGCTGATAACAGCCAACTATTCTGAATTAGGTTTAGGGTCAGCTTTAGGGTTGGGGTCTGTGATAGGGTTACAGTTAGAGTTTAAGTTGGGATTAGCGTGTGCTGTAGGGTTAATGCCAGTCTAAGAATTAGTCAGGACCCCACAATAGCAGACCCAAATCCATTAGCTGTGAGAACTGACCGTCAACATAATCGTGACTGACAAGTGGCGACGACGTAGCAGAAGGAAACCTGACATCTCCACCTGCAAAGACACCCTGCTGCGCCATTCTGAACAGTACATGTCCCCCACCAGTAGACTGGGGCAGGGTCTGGTTGGTGAACGAGCCTTCACCGTGGTCCAATGACAGCACAGACCAGCGACCATGGCGTTCAGCATGTACAGAGTGCCACTGGCCATCTGAGACGTTGACTGCTGTGAGTGTGACTTCAGACTGGCCACCTACGTCCATGCCAAGGTGGTAGCGGAAACGCAGCAGGCCGTCGATTATCTGCATACGAAGCATCGGCCATCATCATCATCATCAGCGCACATCTTCTGTGCTCTGCAGAGCTACGACAAAACTTTAACCAGAGAATATTTGAAACTTAATGTTTGCCCCTACATCTAGAAAACACTACAATTTCCAAGTTCACCAAGACAGGGTCGACAAAAATAAGTGGACACAAAACTGCCATGTTAATTTGACAGTCTGATATTTATATCTCACCATGAGAATGACATGCTGAGACTTCTGTTGGTTCTGTGCCATAAACAGAAAGCCGGACTGCTGACGAGTTCTGAACATCATCTTCAGATCTGTCTGATAAGGCAAGCTGGTGACCTCATGGTAGAAGTTGTCTTTTAGATGCCAATCAATGAAACTTTGCTCACGGAAGTCCACCGTTATCATTGCTTCAATGTAAGCAAACAACAAAACAACATTCTAACCAATACAAGATGTCTAAAGCAATTTGATGTAAAATGAAATATTAAATGCTGACGTACCGAATAAAAACTTCAAAAATCACTAACAGTAATGGATGGAAGTAATATTTTGTTACAGTTAATAATATATAAATTACACTGATTTAGTGACACTGTTAATTAAGAAATTTTTTT
>Ga0126335_1000537_pt1 | contig 18564 bp, 9 predicted proteins | sample OlaspJWI45metaG_FD_108409 | JGI IMG/M metagenome (GOLD analysis project Ga0126335, IMG submission 108409) | Marine gutless worms symbiont microbial communities from Oahu, Hawaii - Olavius sp. 1 OAHU.JWI-45 metaG | ecosystem: Host-associated > Annelida > Digestive system > Unclassified | place... | reverse complement strand
TTTATTTTTAGTTCTTTAATTGTGTTCATTGTGTTACCATGCAATTTCTATAGGTTTTATATAACTTGTTGTGTCAATCCAGCCTCTGGCTGCAATACCAAATAAACCATTCTTCTTCTTCTTCATCTAGGTCATTCATACTTATGCACTAAGTTGCATATGACAGCTTCAGTTAATGATTGAACCTTAAGTGTTGCATGTTTAATGAAATTTGTTTAATGAAATTTATTTGCTATTTATGTATCATATTACAACTGCTGTGCAGAGATGCTGTGGTTTAGTCAGTCTTATGAAGAGCTTCGTATTTTTTGCAGTGACAGAGCTATATTGCTTCTGTGCTTACAGTTTTTAGTAATGCTTCATAAGTTGCCAGCAAACACGTTTCTCATAAATTAGTGTAGAACATACAAAGTTATTTAACAACAGTTGCATTAAAGTGTTGCATATGAATGCAGATTTTGGTCATTTGATTGTATTTCGAGTTTGTATTGTAACATATTTTGTCTAATGCTTTGTATAATATCTTTATTGTTCTATACTAGGGCCAATTCCTGTGATGGTGGGAGCTGAGCTGTTTCGCCAGGGACCAAGACCATTTGCCATGAGTCTCGTTGGCTTAACAAACTGGGTCTTCACTGCTGTCGTGGCATTGTTGTTTGAAATTATCCAGGTTACTGATAGTTATCTTTGGAAGCAATTCACAAACTGTTGCAATTTTTTGGTTCTATATTTCATAAGCAATTCAACTGTTGTTTATTTGTTTTCCAGTTTAGTAAATGCTAGAAATAGCTGAGTTGTTGAATCCTATATTTTTCTGTACTAGATGTAATTATTTGTAGGTTAGGTTGTCTTTTATTCAGTAATTCTCATGATGGTTTTGGAAATTGATCTGGTAAATATAATAATTAATTATCAAATGAAGATGTTTGATTGAGTTATTAATTTGAAACTTTTGATTAATTTGTCTTTGTTGACACATTAGTTATCTATAAGCTAAAGTGAGTGAGTAGAGGCTTAACGTCCCACTCGACACTTTATAAGTCATTTCAGGGACGATTTTTACAGGTTAGATGACCCAACCAGCAGCATCAAAGCACTGGTGGAAGCCAGTTGGCCACTGAGACAGGCTTCGGTCCCACCACAAGCACTCCACTGTTACAATATGAACTGTAGACAACTGCCTCTCGGCTAATCACAGTGTAAGGGTCCCAGTATGACAAAAACCCAATCTGCTGGACCTATAGGCTGCCTAGAACATCATGCAACAAGAGTATTGCACTGCACTCATCATCATATTCGTTTATTTGAGGTTGTCAAACGCAAACGACAACATACGGTACAAAAAATTGATGTAGGCATATACATGGACAAACACACAATACATACAGACTAAATACATTTATATTCACAGTCGACAGTTTTTAGTTTAAGTTATTATGGCTGGTGCAGATTAGAAGTGAGAGAAACGTAGGGAATGTAGTAGTCTAATGCATATTGCAGGGAGCTAGTACGAATATTTATACAGCATCACTATTCAAATGAGACCATGCACAGAGCTTGAGGGGTGCCTGGTTTAGTTGCTTTTTACAACATCCAGCCAGGAAACAGAGTGGGTTTATTCTAATCCCTGGAACCCACATGGGGGTATATATAAGCTAAATTTCAGCCTTTGTTTTCTGCTGCTGTAAATTTACTTTGTAGCTATTTTTTACGTTGTTTGACATGCTATTTGTAGGAAGTGACAAAAGAATACACATTCATCATCTTCCTCGTTCTAATGATTGGATTTACGATATTTGTCTATTTCCTCGTACCGGAGACAAAGAACAAGACATTTGAAGAGATAGCATCGATGTGGCAGCCGGGTACCAAGATTGAAGTGGAAGAGCTGGTGGATAACCCAGACTTTGAGGATTCCGCTGATGAGTACAATCTGAGAGGTTCGGCAAACGTTGATCGCTCACAGCTGCCTAACGGAGGCATTGGTGACAGCAAGGCGGCTGTGTTCAGTGAAGTGCAGATGTCTGGAGTGCAGGTAGCTGTTAGAAGTTAGCCATAGGTCTGATAAGATGGACATACACTGTATCGGAAGCAGATGACACGTAGTCGTGACCAGCACCAATATTGATGGTTTATGCATACAGTCTGGCACCAGCATCACACAGCTATTTTTAGCTTAGGTAGCTGTAGCATAGGCGAGTTAATCATAACAGAAGCAGTTTGCATGGCATTATTTATGTGTCTGTTAGTTGCATCGGAGCATTGAAGATATTGGAGAGAATAGTGTGGATGTAGAAGAAAAAGTGGCATTTAAATTTCATTTCAATGCATGCTTAGAGAAAGCCGTGGAATCAGTGCCATATTAATGTTTGGAGGCAAAATATTAGGATAGACAAGAAGGTTGTGCATTTATGACATTAAAAATGGACTTAAGCTTAGTGCAGAAAACAAGAACTGCCGGAGATGCTCGGTATCTGTCTTCTACATAAGAAGAAGTTTAAAATTTTTGCACATTGTTGTAATGCTTGTCGTCAGCTTCATGTTTTTGTTGCCATCATAGGCCAGTATGGCTAAAATTGCACTTTCATTTGCTATGATTAGTTTTACAGTACTACAGTAGTGTTTTGGAATTCTTACAATTATCTTGTGTGATTTGAACAGCTGTTAGTGATGTAATTTTGTGTCAGTATATGAGGCTGTGTGTAAACCGAGTCAAACCAACTGCTGTAGTAACCAAATAGTGAAGTTATTATTATTAGCACAATGGCTGCAGTGCCTAAAAGTGTCTGTCTCACATATTTGTCTGTGCTAGAATTGTTTTAATGTTACTGCTTTAAAAAACAAAAAAGACAACAAATATGTTTTACTGTGTATGGTTAACTGTTGGTGAATTTGCTGGCAATAGTGTAGCTCCGTATAGGTGTAGTTTTTAGATGTTAATCGTGAGTTTCGTTTTTTACGTGCTGCCTCACTAGAGTCGTTTCGGTATCACAGGAGTAATTATGCTATGGTATATGCAGTACTGTGTGCACTGCATATGCCTAAAGGCAGATCTGTAACAGGTGAAGATTAGTGTATACTTTTTTCAGGATTTGTTTGTTGTTAATGTTGCGTCATTTAGTTGTTATCATTTACTAGTTTGGGGATTTTTCTTTGCACTAGATGTTGTGTATAGGACTGTCGAAAGCTGAAGGCAGCTTGATATAGGAACATCTTCTGATAAATGTGATGTAATGTGGCTTAGACAGCAAGACTATTCCATTGTTGTGAACTGTTGCAAGGCTTAATGATTTTTTGTTTCGACCTCGTATTGTGCAGTTCAGAACATTCGTTGACAATTGTCATATCTGATACTTGAAGGCCAATGCCATAGTTTAGTTACAAGTGCCAAGCTTAAGCCATAATGTCTGTCGTGGATGTTTTGGTATGTTCAGCAGGCTTTTTCTTCTCAATATTTACCCGTCCCCTACATCAGGGGTTTTCAACCTGTGGTCCGCGGACCCCCGGTGGTCCGCGGGGAGCTTCCAAGGGGTCCGCGGGAAACCCTAGAAAAACTGGAGACCGGTCACATATTAACTAAACAAAAATAACGGCCATATCAATGTTGTAGGTACAGGCTACAACGTACATAAATGAAAACTTCGCTGGTGTTTGCTATGCTATGTCTGAAGTCTGAACTAGACTGAGCGTCGCTTACTCACTACTTGTGCAGTCTGTCTTTGGCCCATGTCTTCATAATATTTTTTACTTACTGAGCAATGACGTCACAGCGACGTCACTGTTAAAGATTCTGCAGTGCGCAAGACTGGACATTGAACATGACCTATGCGTATGTTTATCACGCATACCACCACGTTTGGACAAACTCTGTAGTGCGAAACAGGCACAGCCTTCCCACTGAACGGAACACTGTATAATAAACATACCGCTGGCAAATATTATCGGTGATTGTTTGAAACATTTTTGAAACAGAAGTAATTTCAGTATGTGCAATGACTTTTAGGTGTTTTGCGCATAACTTAGCATTTAGTAGAATTAAAGTCGTTTGGGTACAGTACGCAATCTTAAATTCTTAATAAGACATGTTCTGGCCCAACCAGGAGTATACGAAAGGTTGAAGCCAGTGCGCCTTGGGCCGTGGGGTCCGCCACCCGAGCTTGGAATTTCTGTGGGGTCCACAGCCTGACAAAGGTTGAAAACCTCTGCCCTACATGACCTATAATGTGTCGAGTAGGACGTTAAACCTTTGCTCTTTCACTCATAATATTTACAGTTGTGGAACCTGTGGTCTACCACTGGTCTTGTCAAATGGTGTGCTGACATTTTGCAGTTGTTCAGAAAGTTTTTTGTTTACACATGGACCACTTTTCAGTTGTAGCTGCACCAGATAACGTCATATCACTCACATTCCTGCAATTTGTACTGGGATTTCATTGCGTTTATATTGGTGATATAACACACTTCATTTCCAGCAGCTGATATGGTGAAAATAATTGCATGGATCATGATGGCGGTTATTATTATATCGTTATTGTCATTTCGCAAAATGCACTGCCACTGTATTTACATGCACTCGGAATAACTATAGATAGTTTGTGTTTATTACGGTAACAGTAACAAGTACCAGTGTGTAACTTCTGTTGTATAACTGGTTACTTCAGATAACTAATTCTACAAAGTAACCTATGCTGGTAAATCCTAGAATGTTTTCTTGTAATTCTGTTGTAATATGCAGCCTTGTATACAGGCCGTAGCCTGTATACTGCAGTGCTAGGTTGACTAAGCCATGAGCATCACGTTCTGGCGAAATAACCACACTGGTAGCACGTCACAGTGTCATGCCCAAAAATGACAATATCACTTTGGCGTAGCAGAAGAAAGGGATCATGAGATGCAGTGTAGTAATGCTTTGCCCATGATGTACTCGTACAGTGGCCATAAAGCAAAGGGATCATGAGATGCAGTGTAGTAATGCTTTGCCCATGATGTACTCGTACAGTGGCCATAAAGCAAAGGGATCATGAGATGCAGTGTAGTAATGCTTTGCCTATGATGTACTCGTACAGTGGCCATAAAGCAAAGGGATCATGAGATGCAGTGTAGTAATGCTTTGCCTATGATGTACTCGTACAGTGTCCATAAAGCAAAGGGATCATGAGATGCAGTGTAGTAATGCTTTGGCCATGATGTACTCGTACAGTGGCCATAAAGCAACTGTCATATATGCAGCTTCATTGTTGTAACCTCATTGCTGTAGTCTTTTTAGCATCTGTCATTCGTTGTAGTGTTGCTTCACTTACACGTGAATGTAACTGTCAAGACTTGTGGAAACACCTTGATCAGTTTGCATGATTGTAATCGTATTTTGTTTCTGACTTTTGGTATATTTTTATGGTCACTGCGTGTTATTTAGTCATTGTGTACGAAGTTGTACATGCATGTTGGTGTATATACACTTTTTGTACATGAAACATGGTTGTGTGATTTTTGCTGATTATTCTACCAGTAATTAATATTTCTCATTTTAAGGGAATAAATTTCCCAAAGATGACATCTGACGTGATTGTCTGCTATTTTGTGAACTGCAAATTGTACTTAGTGTTAAGGCTGTGAGCAGGTGTTTTCCATTTTGAATAGTATTCTAAGTATTCTTAACTAAACTGTTTACCTAAGAGTTAATTTCTATTTGCTCAGCTGGCTAAGGCTTGCTGAGCTTATCATACAGAAGCTGTTCGCTCTTCTTTGTGTCTGTTAACCAAGCTGCCACTGGACACAGACCTGTGATCTTGCATGCAGACACAACAACCCTGATTACAAACCTACAACTAGGTCACACTGACATACATAAGCTAACTGACCAGTCACTGCCCATGGGCAGCTTATCATGTTAATTGTCTGTCTTGTTGAGTATCTTTGTTGGTTTTGAGTTTGGTCATCACTTTTGGTTCATTTTACTCCGGTGAAGACATTCCATTCTGAGATATATCATGTGGTACATTAAAGCCTTCTCACAGCACACAGTAGAACATGAACGCCTCACGTTAACTGTGTATGTGGTATGTGGTATGCTGACTGCGTGATAGAAGCTAAAGTGTGACTTGCAGTTATCAACAAAAGCGTTTTAGTGGAAAAAGAGGCAATAAGTTTCTGCCAAGACAAGTTCGTTGAAGCAATTGACGATTGACGGTCCATACACAAGAGCAGTCAGTGAAATAATTCATACCAGTGAACATGTTCATAAGATGCTGTTACCAAGTATTGTATGCAGTGATACATTAGAGTGAGGTGGTAATGAAGTCGTATATCCTGCGCAGAGCAGCACAAGTCTGTTCAGTTGATTCACTGATCCACGGAGTTGTTTTTGGTAAAATGTTTTCCAGCATACGTTAATTGCATGTGTGCATTAGTTTTTCAATGCACATTAACTGTATGTAGCACAGTTTGTTGAATCTGTGGTAGTTTTTGTCATGAAGACAATACTATCACTGGCTGTTAGTGTACAAGTAGTGGTATTCGTTGTGAATTAAATTTTGTGTTTACGGAGCCATTGTTTTACGTAGTTATGGAAGTCTTTGTGCATTGACTCAAACGTGTGTCAGATTACTTGGATTAGTACAGTGTAATGTATGTACACATCTTTCGTAGGATAGTCTTTTATGATGTATCTGTGCATCTGTGTATTAGTTTTTATGTTTTTCATTCAGTGCTTTGTTTTATGCACATAGTTGTGCACGATTATATGCACGTTACTTGATTATAATCTGCAGCCAGGTTTTGGTTTGTGTCAGTAGGTTTATTGCATCGTCGATTGACAGTTGGTGCTAGCCTGACTGACAGTTGTATGTACTGCCCTAAACCCTTATATGTTGCAATGTAAAATATTACTTTTCCTAAAGTTTAAACATCGAATTAATTCACACTCATACGTATTGAAGTAGACTAACAATAAACTGGTCATTAGGATCACGATATGATAGGTACTCTTCGCTAGTCGTCATGACATAATTATCATATAGTTGTATGCAAACAGTTTAGGGTAGTTATGTGGGTAACTTCAGTTTGATCAAGAACTGCAGCAAAGAACCTATATGACTTTTGCAAGTTGTGTTATTTAGACAAATGGCAACTGTTTTTTGTTTTGGGACTGCTATGTTGAGTGTTTAGTGCATATAATAAAAGATTGTCTGTCTGCTTTAATAATCTTAAGTAAAACAACTGACAAACTATAAAACTGGAACAACGCAGAAGTACAAAATGCGAAAAAACGAATAGATGTCCCTGTAAAACATTCCAGCAAGGAATTTGTTCAGTTTACACTACTAACAACATATTATCTCTCATCTTAGATCATGATTACATCCAAACCTTAACCGATTTTCAAAGCTCTTTAACTGCAGGAAAGGGTATGATATTTACTACAAAGGTACATAATATTTTCTACTACACCTTACCTATGTTGCTGCACTACCTTGGGAAATAAAAGTTCAAATTCATTAAATATTACCACAAATACAACTTAAACATCCTATCATGTGTGACAAAAAATGAAACGTTTCATGGCATATAGCTAAGATGTTAATACTGTCAGTTTGTTCGTGTGCCAATAATTTGCCCACGTGTGATGAAAGATGATCCCACCACTCATCAACTACATTCTCAATGAGGCTGTTGTCAAAGTCATGCCAAACACTCTGCAATCACGGCAACTGTTCGTTCGATGTTGTGCATCCACAACTGACAAACTCGCTGCTGGATGACACCCCATATCTTGTAGTAGACCCAGTCGAGGTCAGGGCTGTTCAGTGGCTACAAATCTGGTCAAATGAAAGAGGTGTTGCTTGCTCGAGCTGTCGTACAGATTCGCGTGCATGGTGTGAACAGCGCTGATGACATTTAGGCCTGTTTACATAAAACAGTCTGCTATTTCAAAGAATATTTAACAGGGACCATTAACTGAAGTAATAAGTAAGTAAGCAATATCCATTAAAAATGGGAGCATGTAAAAATCAGTTTTTTTCCCTCCATATTTGCAGCAAATTCGAAAGTTTGACTTTTCAAGGTAGTGTAGCAACATACTTAAGGTGTGCTGTTGGAGGTATTATATGACTTTGTAGCAGATTTCATACTCCTTACAGTAGTGAAAGAAGTTTAAAAATCAGTGAAGGTTTGACAAAGTTAGAGCCAATTACAAGTGGGAAGTATTTTTGAGACACAGTGTAGATGGAGGTCAACCGGAGCCGTCGATGGATACGCCTCAGCTCGTATCCACAGTCTGTTGTGTATGCTATCCTAATAAGTGAAACATTCGAGAAGGTTATGTATGACAAGACATCATAGTCATTGGTGACTTGTCATGCAAAATCATGCCAGGGATAGGTTTACCCGTGGTCTATCCGGCAGAAGCATAAAAAGAAATGAGACCCAGCGGCTGGGTTATCCAGGGGTTCTATTCAAGGTGAGGGTTGTTTGGTGAGGGTCTGGCAGAGGCATCAAAAGAAGAAAAGGTTCGGGGGATTACCCAGATACATTACTAGGGAAGGGATTGTCTGGGGGTTTACCATATGGTCTGTCTGGCAGAAGCATAAAAAAGAAGAGGCCCGGCAGCAGGGGTTTATCCAGGGGGAATTCTTCAGGGGTCCTTAGGGGAGGTATCCATTTGGAGGAGGGGGTGTTTATGGCAAAGGCATCAAAATAAGAAAAGTGGCTGCAGCCGGCAAACCCTGAAGTACAGTCATGCACAAACAGCACGACCAGATTGCATATTGCCTCCTTTGCCCATATAGCTGGACAGAAGCACAAGAATTAATGATTCATCACCAAAAAATGACAGCAAAATAAAACCCGTTATGAAAATGCAAACACATTATTCGCCGCAGACGACATACATAACAAATTCACGCAGAAATCACCTCTAAAACCCTAGCTAAATAGCTCGCTATGTGGATGCTGCCACTGTTGAGTTCTTAACAAATATAAAATCCTCAACAAACAGTGCCTTCTCATAATTGCCAATATGTATATCGTCATACAGAGCATAGCCACCGATACTTTTCATGAATTCCAGGTACGGCGTCTTTCCATTCGGTCCATGGCCGTACTCAACTGACATGATGCGTATATCCAGCTTGTTCCACGGAATGGTCTTCAGCACTGGCATCTCGACGCCTTCCACATCGAGGCTGAAATAGTCGACGTGGGTTACGTTGATAGCAAGCAGTAATGTCTCGAGAGGGAAGCATGGTACGATGGCTGGTTTGCGTTTATGTCGCCGTGATACCACTGGTGCTGAGCGTTCCGGTAGCAGTAGCCGGCCGGCACCACTGTCGTCACCACGGAATGGCAGCTGACACGCAGAAAAAAACAATTTGTCACATCAACTCACAGTCGTTACTCTACTTATGATTAAACACTTTAGCATTGTGTTAAGTGCAACACAGACTATTATGAAACTGTACAAGAAAACTTGCCTGTAAGTCTAATCCATGTAACTGAGATTCAACTCTCTAGGATAATGGGTATGGGGTGTAACCTAATTAGAAAGCAATGGTAGGTGATGCTGATTAAAAAAACTTGTCTCACTTAACAATTCAGTTTCTGACACTGTCAGCTTTTTCCAAATACATATGCCTAAAAGCGGGTTGAGCAAGGAAAATAGGCAGATTAACCAAAGCTGAAAGCTGTGAGTATAACGGGTAGAATGCACTAAAGCTGTGAAATTATTTTACAGCTGCAGGTATGGCAGATCCACACAGAATGTGAAGTCGGCTAAAGCTTACAGCAGTGACATATTTGTATGGACTGAGACAAGCGTTGATGCTCCAGACATTACGGTTCTTGCCCAGTAACTGAGTGTAGAAATATGGATCCATCTCGATCAACAGTCCTGTCCAGCCACGATCTCGCTCCAGGAACAAAGTATTGGATGACCGTTCGCCATCAAGAGCACCACACTCCACAAAAAATCCATTGCGCTACATATAACAATGCCATTATCATTGTCAAGAATCCCCAATTTATTGGATAATTCCATATTCAAATATCATGCAACTAAGTAGTGTGGGATCATTCTATTCCATGGATCCTATTTGGTCATGCAATGATACTGAAGTGGGCCTTTGCTATAAGAAAATCTGTCTCTCTGTCACACACTTCTAGTCACTATATCAAAGGTCTCAACAGTATATTAATTCAGAGACTGTCCCATGCTGGCACTGGCCCACTAGCAGAGCAGATCGCCTGCCGACGCGCAGCAGCTTTTGGCCACATTGCACGGCTGGCTGACAATGTTCCAGCTCATCTGGCCCTCCATTGTCTGATCAACGCATCTCTCAGCCATCTTCCCGGTAAACATTGGAAACATTGTCTTGCTCGCGCAAGGAACAGATGGCTAGATCTAGTTCAGCAAGACTCTAACTGTTCCGCTGCTGATCTGTAAAAAAAATTGGTTCTTCGTGGTCATGGTGCTAAAACAATGCTATGGCCTTCGCCGGCTACACAGACCTGATGCTGATGTATATAGTATCTGCTGAAAATCTTCAATAATCTAAGGTTTTTTTTAAAAGTCTAGCATTTGAGCACAGAAAGATGATGCAACAAACCAGACAACTGCGCATAAAAAGTCAAAATCAAGGAATGCTTGAATGTTCGATTACAATAAAAGCCTAAGCTTAACTACAACAAGCCAGCTGAAAATAAATAACATGTATGCATACCGTCTTGTTCGTAATATTATCAACCTTTTCTGCCTGTGGCGTCTTCATGATGTATCTAGAATGTTTAATACCATCTGCGTTGTCACGTGGTGGATCCATTAAGTCCCGGGCAAGGCGGACAGTGTCCGGGTGATCTGCTGGTGTCTGATGTTCAGCAAGTTTCTTCAGCCTCCGAGCAACATCCGGATTGTATTCCAGCACGACTCGGTTAGTTCGCCGCCAGTCGCGTGCTCGCTCAGTGACCATGTTAGTGGAAGCAGTTGGCAGTGGTTGATGTGGGCTTGGGTCTGGCTGATGTGCTTTAACAGCACGTCGCACTGCTGAGTCTGTGTCGATGTACCAGTTAGTGACAATGAACAGTGTGCATATAACAGACGCAGCCGACACACCCACATAACGTCTGACTTGACGAGTGAAAACCTTCATTATGACCCTTTCAAACGAACGTCACTCATCTCATAGTATGTACCTGTAGCCATAACTGAGGCCTGTGCACAACAAATAAATAAAATTTGTCTACAAACTTCGCTTCGCAGGGATGACACAAACAAAAACTAAATAACTTGTAATTTGTGTGACAAAAAGTCAACAACAGTTTGCAGTTCAAGACAGGCAATTTATACACCAAAATTCTGCACAACATTACCTGATCTAACTTTTCCTACAATTTCGCTGTGATTATTCGTTTATCTATCGGTCTCATTGACGCGCTTCACTGAACAACGGTTGCTAGCCCTACGCCTTCTCATCCGGAAGTAGTGCTCGGTGGCGCCTCCAAACCACTGATTTATAAATCAGTGGCTTTCAGTGCTCCAAACGTTGTCAGGTGGTTACACGAAAAATGCTCATTGCCGTCAAAAAGATGCTGAAATGCTAGAGTCATTCTAATAATGTCAAAAATAATGCTACATTAAAAACTTTTTATGTAAGTTAAATTATGTGTATGCGAGATGTCTCCGCTGCACAGTTTGCGAAATAAAGTATATAGCGCCTATGTAACACAGGTACCAGTAACTTACTTTTCTACTGCAAGAGAGAGACTCGATAGTCAGACATTAGTAGGCCTAACATTACTTGAACTTGAAGAATCATGCAAGAAATTGTTTTTACCCTATTATAATACCTTCCACTGGCATTGACCGGTGCGTGCGACTTAGCAATAAGCAGAACGCCACCCCAGTCGCCTGCCGGCCAGTATGATTGATGTCATTAATAATGACTCATTATGACCCAATGTTCTCTCACCGTCTAACGTCACGTTTTACTTCGTAGAGCTTAAAGTTACAACGTGATCCCCCAACAGTTGAATGACTGATTTTAGATTATTATTTTGATAACTAGACACGTCTTTCTCAGAAAGTTGTGACAATACCGGGCGTTGTGTTTTCCCACATAAATTTTTGCAGTAAGGAAAAGAAGAGAAATTAAGTCGGTAAAACTGTGACATCATTGCTAGTGTACACAGTCCATTAACCTGAATGTCATTATCGTTAGCATATTACATGAATCAATTTAATTCAGAGTTATAGGCCTTGCCAATGAATGAACTGATGCAGCGACTGCAGCAGCTGAAGCCAACAGCGTTGCATTGCGTAGTACTAGCATTTACATGAATGATAGACAAGCTACTCGAATGGGCGTACATCCGCGTTGCGCTGTATACAGTTTCAGATATTTCAACTGTAGTTTTTGATTTTTGTAGCTTCAACGTCGTCGCAAAAGACTCAGCAAACGTTACAGGTACTTCCCTCTTTATTTCATCGTCTTTTCCGATTATCTGGTAAGTGCATTTCAGATGTTTTAGTAAGTTTATTTGCTCGCTACATGACATAGTCCTTGATCTGAATGACTGAGACGTCCGCCATTTTCTGACACGTCGCTCAGCTAGCCCTCTCGTTGGAAAATTACCAAATACGGTCCCCATGTCTTTTCGAAATTTTTTTACGGTTTTTCTTAAGGTTATATCGTAACTAAGAAATCAAAGTTTTCCATTTTGAACGTTTTGTCAACTGCACAATAATTTTGCTTAATCGTTTTTCGTTGGCTTCAGTTTTTTACGCCGATAGATCCCAGGTCGAGTCCCAGGTTTTAAAACGCGTCGCGAGTGTATCGAAGGGCTTATTATTTATGGTGTTGAACTTAAACAATGGATAAGAATTCGACCGCTTTTTTCTAGTTATTATATGAATAGGCTATAGACGCTCAGTAGTGCTGAGATTATCACGGAGTTTAACTGTCTGAGCAATTGGCTTCCCAAGGCTAAGATTTTTCAGCTTTGCCTCTGGCCCTCGACACGACTGCTGATCTAAACTGCTGGATTCACCCTGCCATTACCGAAACAAAATAAGCATCTCTTTCTTAGAGTAGATATCAGCTCTGTCGAAAGCTTATGGCTATTGCTGTATTTATGACTTTCGTTGTGTTCATCTATATCTTGATTATAAACCTGCCAGTATCATCGCCTCCATCATTCACTCCAAACTTGAGTACTGGTACTACAACTCACTTTCTTATATTCTATCAATTTCTCAAATTAGTAAGCGAGCTTTCAACACATTCAGAATTCTGACCCAAATTTTTTTCAAATCACCCCTACTCCCAAGTCTCTACGCTCTCTGAAAGTCAATGATGCACATCGTACTTTTTTGTAGTAACTGAACAAATAAAGTAAAAAACACGGAGTAACCTCGGAGAAACTGAGAAACACAAACATCCGCACTTTATTTGTTGTCATCCTTCCTCGTCTCTGTGACTGTTTCAAAATCACCAGTCGCTTATTTCGATATGTGTCGACTTGACTCTCTAGAATTAACTTTCTGATTTTTTCGCTAGTGTTTTGAGACTCAGTTTGTTTATTTCCAATCTTTGCCTCATTTTACATGTACCAGTTCGTTGTCATTGTTGTCTCACTTAAAGTAGCCTACACTTTATATCACTTCTGCGCTTTTCCATGTTTAATACGTTTATTTTTTTCAGAAATGCTTTTCACCATACTTTCATCCTATACAAGGTTAACGGATTTTTCTGTTTTTTTTTTTAATTTTTAGCTGCATGCGTTTTTGTTTCAGTTTCACTTTATTCACTGGTTTACGGTCAACTCGTCCCAAGGTTAACCTACGCCTAACCATAACTTAACCATAGCACTAACCTAATCCTAACCAATTCTAACGAGTTGACTTGGTGACGAGTTGACTGCCACCCATGATTCATTCATTGAGCCCATTTCTATTTTGACGTGATTACGCTGTCTATATTATTTGGCCCAACCCAGCCGAACGACTAAGCAGCTGCACAGTAGTTCAATGCCGGCCGATTTAGCCTGGGCCTGTCCCAGACACACACTGCGTCGCGGCATTTTGTGCGACGGGGCAGCTAGTCGATTAGACGTAATGTTTCGATATAATTTGATACCAGGATAATGTTGACGGTTAGGGCGGAGCTGCAGTAAGGTCGTGTCACCCGCCTTTCAATGCAGTGCTGCCGTGTTTTGGTGTTGGACGTTTACACGGGTCGGTAGTACAAAGTTCGAACCGGCATCTTGCCAACGCGATAAGATAGGCCTATGCCCGACATTAGTTTGGCAAGCGTGTGAACCCATGCAATTGCTAGCATATCGTGAGGAACCCAATGCAGATAGTCATTATGTATGTGTGCTGTATCGGAACGTTTCCATTAAGCTCAGCTGGTTAGCTGAGCTTATCTTATAGTAGGTTAAAAGCTGTCTGTGTGTCTGTGTTCGTCTGTTAACCAACAAGACGAAAATCATAGCCCCCAGACTGAGACTTGTAATCTGTCATGAACTGTGACCGCAAACCAAACACCAGGTCGTTCGGACCTACTTCACCAGTTTTGCTTTGGTCATTATAGGTAGAACTATTCATGATGGCCGGGCCATTTCACTTTATAATATCACTCGCCGGGTGGCGTCATCGACCAGCTGAGCTTCGCAACCTACGGGTTGTCTAGTTTTTGGTACTGAATTTGTCGCTGTGTTGTATTATTGTATCAGTTTGCATCTAACATAGGCCTACATGCATCTAAGTGTTAAATGGCATGTATGTACAGTCACTCACTCGCTAGCTCACTCGGTAAAAATCCAATATTTCGGATTCATGATCACGAGATCGCGAGTTCGAGTCTCAGCCAGGTAAACTTGAGCAAGTTATTTACACCTATGTGCTCTGTCACTAAGCAGTATAATTTGGTCCCGACCTAACAGCTGGGGAGTGAACAGACACACTACGCGGTGCACCAGCCCATACCCGTGGTCTCTCGGTGTAAGCTGGTGTCTGGCTGAGGGCTACTGAGCCGGAGATCATCGCCGGCCAGTGGGCCATGTAGCTCGGAAAGGACTTTACTTTTTTACAATCGGGAAATTTTATCAACGTTTGTCAACTTTTTGTGACATGAATGAAACGCGTTTACAAACGTTATTTTGTAAATTTTTATTTGATAGTTTATTACATCAAGGCTATAGCCTATGTTATTCATCCTCGGGTTTGCATTTATAGCCTACAGCGACGAATGCATAAATATCGAAGCAAAATGTCCAACTTACGCGAAAGAGTTCGGAGAGCTACGCCGATGAAGGAATTTGTTAACGCTCCGGAGATACTGCACTAACTGCAGTTTCATGCTACACAGATTTCCTATCGAATTAGCTGTCAAATGCAGATGCTGAAATGCACGCAGCGCATTTTGTCGGCTGAGTAGAGCTCGTGATGCGGCGTACTTGGGTCCATATTGCATTAGGCCTATTTCTATGTATGCTTAAAGACTGCCTAGTAACGTTCCAAGAGGCAAGTTATCAACTCGTCGCTGACTCGTGTCGTGTCGCGTCGCTGTTGTGTACTTCTGAAATAACATGACAAAAGTTAAGACGCAGCCGACATTCGATACAGGCTGAGCGTAGACAAAACTTTGACGTAACATCATAATAGCTATTTACAGTATGCATAGTCACGACTCACGACAGTCGACAAGCTACAAATTTGTCGCAGACGTTCGCAACAAGTCTGAAACACGTTGTGGGAAGTGTCCTGTCGTTGTAATGTAATCTCGCCTTTAGTTAGCTAAATCGATCGTGTCATGTCATAATGCGTTTACCTGCCACTGTCGGCCCGCGCATTTGACAGTCGTCGCTTTTTCTGCAATCATTACTTTCTACCTGTCTTAATGTCAGCTGCTGCTGCTGTGTAGTGGCGGCGCCAGTGTTGACTGGGAGTTAGCTTTCCCCGATGAGAACTAACAGGACCGGCGTAGGTAGGCTACTGTACATCGAAACAAACGTGCAACAGAAATATCACACGTACTTAGTCTTTGACTAGCCTACAACTTCTAGACTAGTAACACGTCGTGTAGCTATATAGTGTTAAATGTCGTTTTCCGTATGTGCCGCGATGCGCGATGCGTTGCATGGCCAGTGAACGTACTCGCTGAAACTCACCGGTAATAGCTAGCACTCGCCACGCGACGGAACGCAGCGCAACGTTCAGCGCAGCGCAGCACGTGTGGAAACAACGCTATTATTATTATCATTATTATTATTATTATTATCATTATCATCATCATCATTATTATTTATTATAAAATCATACACGAAGTACATGACAGATAGACATACAATAAGAACAATAAAAACAGTAAAAGAGAGCACTAGGCCTGAACACAAACACTGGATATAACGTCATCTATAAAATCACGTGAAAACCATGTAGGCAATGATAAAAAACCGTCCCTAACCATAATAATCTTAGACAACAAATTTGCTAATGCAACATGAATACAGTCGGTGTAGAACGAATGAAATGAGACTCTATAATATTACTCATCTGACCAGAAAGCACTTTTTCAACATTACACTTGCACCGATGCAAACAGAACATTACATTCTTGCCAATACAGCAATTGCTACGACTATAACTTATTTATTTAATATAAAATCATACAAAGTACACGAATATAAAAAGATAAAATGATAAATCAGAGGAGAAAAGAAACTAGCTAATACAACAATACTCAATCATAAAATCTATGTTGTGTATACGTATCCGAAGTGGCTATACACAAGGCCGGCCTTGCGAGGTTGCGGGAACGAAGATTTGTTACTTATTTCACTAATGAAAGGCTCCATTATACAGTGGTTGTCTTGTACCAAAGAATGTGGCCAAACAATGTAATCTGTTCGCCTGCTTCCAGTCGTCGTTACACTCAAAACTTTTGTAAGTTCTGTAGTAAGTAGAACAACATAATATTTGTGTTAATGAACGCATGATTGCTGCTTCGTGTGGGGCCGGCCGTGTGTATAGCAACGTTCATCCTTATCGTGCTTTGACCCCGAACCCCAAGTCGCCTCCGCTAGCCGTTAAGTTTGTTAGTCATTTTGTGACGTTGAACAGTTTGGTGCGTAGCAGTTGGTGTCTCTACTGGTCTGTGTGGTGCATGCGTTTAATAACGTTGTCATTGAACGTTGTCATTACATCATCCTGTGACACTTTGAGTAGTGTGCACTAGAAATAAACTACAGCTGGCTGTTTCAGCGTAAAAGACTTGATGCTTAATTACTCTGTTGTTACATTGACACACGACACGCATCATAGAAGCTCTGGCTTTTCTTGCTGAACTCTTTACGGTCCATGCGACTGACTTAGCAAGGTAGCTGGTGTATTAAGGAACTGGTTCGCTGGTTCAGAGAGATTTACACTGTACGTCGAGGAAGGAATTTGTTAACGCTCTGGAAACACTGCAGTGTTTCCTGCAGAGCTGAGCTGAGGAGTCGGCATCTAGCGAGTGAGTATACGTCGTAGAGGCTGCTGCACTCGTCGAGGCTGCGTCGAGATCGATGTGGAGGTGACGACCCCCGTCGACTCGACGTTGCCGCCCGGTCGTGACGCCGGAGCCCGACCGACGGAGTTAATGCGGTGCCGACGGTCGGCCACAAGGCGGGCCACGCCGGGGGAAACGGCGGGCAGACGGGAGGGCGGCGGCGGCGGCGGCGTGTCGATGCATGTAGGTCGTTCGTCGTAATGGATATCGTATCCGTCTCGAGAGATAGCCCGGCGTGCCAGCGAGGGAACGGGGAGGAGCGGTGAGGGCTGAGAGCAAGGGAGATTGATTGCGGCGGCATCTGTGTGTAGATACTACTAGTACTCGTACTCGTACGTCTGTTATCAGCTGATGACTGGCATGATTCGTCTTTGTAGCACTGAGCACATCACGTCAACTGTGCAGTCGCAATCGATGACGACGTCATTGCTGTTGCTAAGTTTATACTGCTAACTACAGCTGCTGAGGCCGCCAATGCACGCACGTGTCACGCCGCATCACGTGCATGCGAATGCGTCCCGTGTATAGTCCGTACTCCGTGCGTATGTTAAGTATAACCATCTGCAGTGTGTGGCCAAAAATATCTTATTAAGAAAATTGTAATGTCTATTTTTCAAAGCTATTGTCGCTGTTTTATATACACATTTTTGCATATTGTTTAACTTGTTCAAAATTTTGTTGTGATTCAGTGTCTATTTTTTGTAATCATGACATCCGAGTGATCATACAGCAAAAGTATTTCATAGAATTTATCAGTTGAAGGTTGAAAAATCGATTTTATGGGGGGGAAACAGATAGCGGAAAAAAAGCAAGACGTAACTGCGAAGAAAGTTGAGTAAAAGCATTAAGACAAATACACCGTGAGTCAAAAAAAACAAGACACTAAACGCTTGCCCGTAACTTTACGAAATATTGACCGATTTTCAAAATTTTTTCACTGTTAGACTCAGTAGGAAATTTGCAATAAAGTAATCATTAAATATTCCACCACACCTTAATAGTGTTGCTACACTACCGTGTGAAATGT
>Ga0126335_1000536_pt1 | contig 18565 bp, 17 predicted proteins | sample OlaspJWI45metaG_FD_108409 | JGI IMG/M metagenome (GOLD analysis project Ga0126335, IMG submission 108409) | Marine gutless worms symbiont microbial communities from Oahu, Hawaii - Olavius sp. 1 OAHU.JWI-45 metaG | ecosystem: Host-associated > Annelida > Digestive system > Unclassified | place... | reverse complement strand
AAGATCGTGGTTCGCTTCGCTCACACAATCTATCCTTATTCGTTGGACCCCACGTATCGGGCTTGTCCAACCACAGGATAAGATCGTGGTTCGCTTCGCTCACACAATCTATCCTTATTCGTTCGGCATAGGTCATTTCAACCCGTCAGTTGGAGTCTAAGGATGTCTTTCATGAGTTGAAAATGGCTATCAAGCGAATAAATTTCACAGTGATTTTGTTTCGCGTTTTGGGCAACGATTAGATCAGGAATGCCAATTCCATTTAAACCGTTTTTCAAACATTTGAATTGGAACTCAATAAGTTGATCCCAATTTATGGATAGTTCTAACTTATTAATATTATATAATAGTTTAACAATCTTTCGCCGGTTTCGAATCCTTAAAGACGGGACCAATTCTGCAAGAATAAGATCGTTAATAACAATGAGGTTTTCATCAATTAAGAAATCAAGTTTTTCAGAATTATTTCCAGTCCTGAAATACTCTATCCATATGGATGTATCGACTAATACCGGCATTGACGCCCTCTAACGGCGTTCATATCGATATCCAAATCTACCTTGCCCTTAAATTCTTTCAACCCGGAAATCTTTGATTTCCTTATTAAATCCTCTAAGGCAGTAATAATAACTTTGGTTTTTGTTTTAATTTTGGTAGCTTTCATAGCCTCATCAATTAAATCTTCAGGTAAATCAAGTGTTGTTCTCATCATTGGCCTCCTTGGCAAGTATGCATAAAATTAACATTTAATGCATACAATGTCAACTTTTGCCAAACGAGACTGTCGAAAAATATGTCTTTAAGGCGATCCATACTATTGAAGCTATAGAATTTCAGATATTAGGCAGGTCCTTTATAGTCTCGGCCCTAAAGAATAAAAGAGCCGCGGGGGGATTATCAGGGACATCCTGTATTATTGGCTATTTTTCCAGCAGCCGCAAACCTAACTGTTGAGCGATTTTTTGACCGCGCGCCACTGCCTGGCTGATCGTGGGCTGTGCCAGGTTAGATCTTTTGCCCAGTTTAGCGGTCGTCATACCCAATTCACGCACACCGCAGCAAACTGCGAGCCTTCACTGATTGCGCATATTTTCCTACGAATATCCTTAACCGCTGATCACCCGCCGGCACTTCGAATCAATCCATCCAAGAAAATTGCCCCGGTCCGAATCGTCGTAAAATATCTTCTTACGCTCAATCTCTCGAATAATAATGTGGTGCAGCGCTCCTGCTTCATCTATACGGCTTTGCGGAGCATGCCATCTTCGCTGTCATATTGCAAATCTTTATGCAACCAATATATCAATGGGCGCCCCTCACTACGTCCCGTGCCAGGCGCGTCCCGTAATGGGCGTCTATCCGGATTTGGGCAAGCCATCGAAGAAATCCACCTCTCCTGTCTCAAGCGAATATTCTGCTCCAACCACCATTAATCCACTCTCAACAATCAACTGCTCAAGTATCTTTGAGCCATGTCGCAGGTGATTTGCCGAGGTGCGGATGTTTGCCCGTACAGCATGGTACACTAATGCTTCCTTATCCTGCCGTATTTCTGTCTCCATTAATTCAGCCACGGCTGGCCGAATATAGTCCACAATTGCTCGTAGATTTGGCGACTGATTTTCTCCTGGTTGGGTCAGCTCTTCCAAAGTTGCCAGCACGGCGCCACACATCGTATGTCCCAAAACCACGACAAGCCGCGTTCCAAAACGCTCTGCCGCAAACTCGACGCTACCTATATGTGAAGGGGCCACAATATTGCCGGCAACACGAATAACAAACAAATCACCCAATCCTTGATCAAAAATGATCTCTGCTGGCACACGTGAATCTGAACAGCCAAGTATGATGGCGAATGGCCTTTGACCCGACACCAACTCTCTGCGTCGAGTCTGGCCAGTAAGGACACTATCACTTCGAATTTCGGATACAAAGCGACGATTCCCTTCTTGCAAACGTTTGAGCGCATCTATTGCTGAGTCCATTGCTGTTTTTCTCCTTTCCGGCTAACGCTTGGCGTCAGCCGCGCGGTTCCGGTGCGTCCGCCTGCATGCCTCTGTTCGGCGGTTGGCTGTCGCAACTCCCGAAACAACAATGATAATGAGGGTGTATCATAAAAACCAAAACCAATTATATGATTGTACTGGCAGCAAAACATGCGATCATTCAAACTCGACCACAGCTCTTTCCGCGATAGCTTGCCCCCATTCCTGAACAAAATGGCCAGCCTCTGCCACTTCGATCGGGGTTGGGCAATTGCGAATGCTCCCTTGTAAATGTCGCATCACCGGTGGCCCAAGCACTGGATCTTTCATGCCAATAGCCATCAAGCTTCTTCCCTGCCACTCACTTTTCCACCAATCCCGTGCTTTCCGGGACAGCGCAGCCCCTGGTGCATCCGGATGGTCCGGAACCAACTCTGGAAAACGACGTACGCCGGCTTTGTAGCTTGCGTCAGGGAACGGCGCTGCATAGGCTGCAGCCTCTTCTGTGCTGAGCCCCGGTGTACTTCGTTGCATCAATGCTGCAACATCGAGGTTAGGCCGGTCCCTTACATAAGCCCGCCAGGCCAGGAATCCATCGCCTAATGGAACATCGCCAGTTCCCAGTGTGGTATTCATCACAAGCAACGCTGAAAATCGGTCGGGTCTACTCATCGGTATAGTTAAACCAAGCAGTCCGCCCCAGTCTTGGCAGACAAGCCGAATGCTGTGTAGATCCAGTCGATCAATCAGTGACAGCAACATCTTGCGATGAAAATCAAATGTATAGACCGATTCTTCGGCAGGTTTGTCAGATCGCCCGAACCCGATGAGATCAGGTGCGATAACCCGATGGCCCGCTTTGACAAATACGGGAATCATCTTCCGATACAGATAGCACCAGGTGGGTTCACCATGCAGGCACAGCCAGACGGTATCAGCATTCGCGGGCCCCTCGTCTATGTAATGAACGCGAACACCACTTAGATCTGGCAGATCTTCCAGGTAGTGAGGAGCGAATGAAAATCCAGGCAAGCTCTGAAAGCATTCATCGGGTGTTCGCAGAGTTTGCATTTTCACCTCCAATTTTCTAAGTTACAAGATTAATAGGGACGCCCATTGTATTATTGGCTATTTTTCCAGCAACTGCAAACTTAACTGTTGAATGGGGTGCAGCGCTCCTGCTACATCTATACGTGCTTTGCGGGGCGTGCCGTCTTCGCTATCATATTGTAACTCTATAAGCAACCAAGATATCAATGGGCGTCCCGTACTACGTACTATCACCCCGATATGTTTTGAGAATCGATATATACAAGCACCATCCGTCCCAATGCTTGAATATCGCTTAGCTCCCGCAGCAAGGTCTGCAATTCCAATTTCGCAGTTATGCCGACACTTAAAACTGAAAACCTGAAAATTGGTTCTATTCTAAAATATCGTTTCTGTTGATGGACGGAAATTCAGATCATCGAAGCGATCGATCCGAAACGGTTCGATGGGGAACTCGGTCTGGCCATCCACGATCAATTCTGCCAGAATCTGACCGATGATCGGCCCGAGTTGGAAGCCGTGGGCTGAAAATCCAAAGGCATGGTAGAAAAAAGGAGCTGCGCTGCTTGGGCCGATAACCGGTATCTGGTCGGGCATGAAGCCCTCGATACCTGCCCAGCAGCGAACGATCGGTACATTTTTAAGGCCGGGAAAAACATCGGTTACGGTCCGGGCGCTGATCTTTAATTTCTCAAAATCGATCCGTGTTCGTTCGGTCTGCATGTCGAGCACACTGCGGTGCCCGCCCCCGATGACAAGCGAGCCGTTGGGCATCTGTTTGAATGACAGTTTGCGGCTGGTCAGTCCGACGACCGGATCCAGAAAGTGCGATACGCGGGCCGTTACCATCATTGTGGGCGCCTCGGGTTTGAGCGGCACAGGGTCACCCGCCATGGCCGCGATACGATCGCCCCACGCCCCGGCGCAATTGACGACCACGGGTGCTTCATAGGCGGTTTGGCCGCAGCGAACGCGCCAGATGTCGCTGCCCCGCTCGATGGCCGTCACCGCAGAATGCTCTTTGAGCGTTACACCCTTTCTTACGGCTGCATGGCAGAAGGCCTGCGTGGTCAGGTAAGGCTCTGCGAATCCGTCCCGTCGGGATACAATCCCGCCGACACAATGCGGTGCGGCCGTCGGCACCAGACGCCGCATTTCTTTTGCGTCGATCACTTCCTCGTGGGTATAACCGAGGGACTGCACCAGCCGGGCGCGCTCTTCGAGTTTGCGCATATCGGCATCGCTCTCGGCAATCTTCACCTGCCCGGTGGCATTAAATCCACAATCATGGTCAACCAGCGTTCCGATGCGATGCCACAGTTCCATGGCCGCCAGTGAAAGCGGAATTTCGGCCGGTGCCCGGAAAAGACGCCGGACACCGCCGGCGTTGACCCCCGATGCCTGCCGGCCGGCTGTCCTTTTCTCCAGCACGAGCACCCTGTGCGCACGAAGTGCCAGATTCAGGGCCGTTGCGAAGCCTTGAATACCGGCGCCGATAATGATGATGTCGTAGGCCGTCACGGGTATTACGGTTCCAATTCGATGTTTGCCAGAACTTCCAGGGGCAGCGGCTTCAGGGGCGGGCGGATTCGAAAATAGCCAATGCTGGATGTGTCGGTTCTGCGTTCGGCCGCGATGATCTCGGCCACCGTCAACCCGCACAGGCGGCCCTGGCAGGGCCCCATGCCGCAGCGAATCTTGGCTTTAACCTGGTTGGGTCCCATGCCTCCGTGGGCGGCTGCTTCACGAATCTGTCCGGCGGTCACTTCCTCGCAGCGACATACGATGGTATCATCATCTCCGGGAGTATAAAATTCAGGATTCGGTTTGTACATCGTATCCAGAAGCGGGCGCGCGGCGCGTTCGCGGCGCAGCTTTTTGCTGACCGCAGTGGCGGTAAGGTCGCGCTCCTGCTGCGAAATCGCGTTCAGGCGACAGGCGGTTTCGATAGCGGCCAGGTCCCCGGCAAATTCGGCGGATCGGGCGCCGTAGATTCCGCCGGTATCCCCGGCCACCGCAATGCCCTGAACACTGGTGTTTCCCCATGGATCGAGAATCGGTTTCCAGTAGCGCTGGACAGGATTCCAGCGATGGTCGCATGCCAGCAGTCGCGTCATCTGGGTGTTGGGGACGACGCCGTCATGCAGTATGAGAAAATCCGCTTCGAGGGTGTGTTTCCGGTTGCCGCAGGTAAAATCCACCCCTTCGACATGATCATCGCCCCGGGCGCGCAAATGGGTAACGCCCTGGTGGTGCGGTACCCGGCTTTTGCGGATGTGTCTGAGCATGGCCAGACCTTTGAGCAGGTAGGCGGGCGTGCGCAGCGCACCGGGAAGCAGGTGCGCGGCGCGGATTTTGTCTTTGAACGAACCGGTGTCCAGGATCGCTTCCAGGCGCATATTGCAGTCCAGCAGGTGCCCTGCAACCAGGTAGAGAAGCGGGCCGGTTCCGGCCATGACGACCCGGCCGGCCGGCATCAGGGCGGATGATTTGAACAATACGTCTACGGCACCGGCACCCATGACGCCCGGCAGCGTCCAACCCGGGATCGGTGCGGGTCGCTCCAGGGCACCGGTGGCGATGAGCAGCCGCCTGGCCGACAGGCTGCGGGCCTGGTTGTCTTTGAGGGTGTAAACCCGGCGATCCGGCGTAATATGCCAGACCGTTGTCGCGGGCCGGTAGTCGGCACCTGAGCGGCGAAACGCTTCCACCAGCGTTCGGCCGTGAAGGTAGTCCTGGCCGAGCAGGGCAACGCGATCGCTGTCCGTGCGCTCGATCGATCGGTATATCTGTCCTCCGGGAACATGCTGCTCATCGAGAACGGTTACCGAAAGGCCGTATGAACGGGCGCGCACCGCGGCTGCCAGACCGGCCGGGCCTGCGCCGATGATGACATAATCAGATTGGGACATCATGTTGCGAACCTCCCGGCACCCACCTGCAGTCGAATCCGCATACCGTCGCGAACCGGTGTCATGCAGGCCTGCTGGTTGGCAACACCGTCAATTTCCACCAGACATTCGAAGCACACCCCCATCATGCAATAAGGCGCCCGGAGGCTGTCGCTGATCGCACTCTGGCGCGTGTGGCCGAAATCGGCGCTGAAAACAGCGGCCGCCACGCTGTCGCCCGCCGGTACGGTCACCTGTTTGTCTTCCACCGTGACGGTGACCATTGCGGCATTCGGCTTGAATACCCGTTTAAACATCGAACCTCCTCGGGCTGAAGTTTTCAAATCCTTCCGGCTTAACCCCGTCCACAATCCAGCGCGCAATATGCGTCGCATACAGGGGGGCCAGACTGACACCGCTGTGGGACGAGACCACAAATGCGCCGGGATAGTCTTCCGATTCGTGATAGATGGGATATTTGTCAGGTGTCAGCGGCCGCAGTGCCCCCCAGCTGCGCACGACGCGCACACCGGCAAAAACCGGAAAAGCCTCGATAGCCCGCCGGGCGATGTCCCTCATGACCGCGATGGTGACCCGGGTGTCAAATCCGACCTCTTCGGTGGATGTGCCAAACATCAGGCACCCTTCGGCGGTCTGGCGGATACCACTGATGGGCAGCGGCAGAACGGGCCGCAGGCGCTCGGTGACCAGCAATTGACCTCTCTGGGGCCGCACCGGTATTTGCATGCCGAGCAGGGCTGCCAGGCGGGCGATACCGACGCCGGCGGCCAGAACCAGTTTGGGTGCCCGAAAGCTCCCGGCCGGCGTCCGGACACAATATGCCGACGACTCATACCGGATGTCGCAGGCGGCCGCCCCCGGTTGATAAACACCGCCGTCCTGAATGAAGGCGTTGCGCAGGGCCCGGATCAAAAAAAGCGGGTTTACGTGCCCATCGTGTTTGGAATAGGATGCGCCCACGATATTCGGCCCCAGCTTTAATTCCGGGAGCAGCCGTTCGACATCAGGCCGGTTGATCATTTCACAGGCGTATTCGCCGGTAGGCGACTGCTGCCGTAAGTTTTCTATGTCACGGCGCCGTTGTTCAAAATGTTCTTCTCCCCGGCACAGCACAAGGCCGCCCGGTTTTGCATACGAAAGTAAAACACCGGTTTTTTCCTCCAGCGTCCTGGCGAAGGCGGGCCATTTTTGGGTCGCTTCCAGGCACCATTGAACATAGCGTGGCATACCGAGACCCTTGCCTTGATACCAGACCAGGCCGAAGTTTCCCCGGGCGGCCCGCAGGGCCACATCGTTCTCGTCGATGACGGTCACCGGTACGCCCATCTCCGCGATACCGCAGGCGATGGCCGAGCCGATATTGCCGCCGCCGACAATCACAACATCTGTATGGTGAGCTGAGGATTTCATTTTTGGATCCACGCGCTGACCGGCGCATCCGGGCCACGGACAGGCCCGCGCATCTGGTGGTTAAAGAGGTAAATTAGAAAGTGCGGAACAGAATGTCAATAATTATTTTTTTTGGACAATTGGTTCCAAAAATTAATTGACACGTTTTTTGAGGACATGCTAAGGGTAGAAAGACACATTCCTTAGTACACACATTCGTAAATATGGTGACGGTGTTATTTACCACAGAGCAATCATTGACCAAAATACGTCACCGGATTTTTAAAATCATGCATTTCGGCTCCCGCAGCACGACATGTTTGGCCGGTCGTTTTTCACCGGTTGCAACCGGTCAGTATACAAAGGGATTCGACGCCAATGCCCTCTGAATCGCTATTCGATAAAATCCGGACCCTGGGCCACCTGACGCCCAGTGAGGCCAAGATCGCCGGATATCTGGATCGGACCTACCCCCTGCTGGCCCTCGAGACCGTCACCTCGATCAGTGAAAACGCCGAGGTGGGTCGCGCCACGGTTGTCCGTTTTATTTCACGGCTGGGCTACGACAGCTTTTCTGATTTTCAAAATGAACTAAAAAAGGACCTGCTTTCCCGCATCGATTCACCGGCCGAGAAGTATGTCGAGCGCAAAACCATGCCCAAGGGTCGCAAAACAGAGGCTTTTCGGACGCACTGTGATCAGGTCATCAGAAACCTGCATGAAGCCGCCCGGCGTATCGATGCCGGGCAGGTGGAGGCATGCGCCCGATTGCTGGCAACCTGCAAGGGTTCGATATACATCATGGGCTCGCGGACATCTTTTAGCCTGGCCCATCTGTTCAGCCTGCAGCTCAGCTATCTGAGAGACGGGATTGTGCTCCTGGACAATTTAGGCGGGTCTTTGCCCAACCAGGTCAGGACGGTCTCCGGGCCGGATTTGCTGATCGGCATATTTAAAACGCGCTATTCGCGTCTTACCGAACAGGCCGCCCACTGGTTTAAACAAAAAGGATGCTGCCTGATTCTGCTGACCGATCGGGAGACCAATCCGCTGGCGAACCTGGCGGATATCCAATTTGTGGCCCCCTCCGATGGGATTTCCATATTCGACAGCAGCTGCGCAACCCTGGCCGTACTGGAAACCCTCGTTGATCTGGTTGCGCTTCAGTACGATAAAAAGATCGATCGACTCCTGGTAAACGTGGAAACCGCATTTGACGCCTTTGAGACGTTCAGCTTCCGGGGTCAGCGGCAGCCCAAAAAGATGGCTGCCAAAAGGCCCCGGCAAGGCATCCCGGGCCGATCTCATGAAAATCGATAATATCCGAATCAGAGCGGTCGACATACCGTTGATCAAGCCGTATACCATCAGCACCGTTGGCACGGTCCGCCGCACCGAGTCGGTGGTGGTGGAGCTTTTCAGCGATCAGGGGGTGACGGGCATCGGCGAGACCGACCCGGATCTGATGTTTACCGGTGAGAGCCAGCAGACGGTCATCAGCGCCCTGAAAGCGCATATCGGTCCGGCCGTGCTGGGACAGAATCCGCTCGATCTTGAGGCAATGCATGCCCGCATGGATGCTGTCTGCGTGCGCAACAACTTTGCCAAAGCGGCCATCGATCTGGCCTGCCATGATCTGGTGGCCAAAACAATGAATACACCCCTTTTTCGGTTATTCGGCGGACTGGTCAACCCGCGTATCGATGTGCTCTGGTCACTGGGCAGCGACACGGTGGAAGCCAATGTCGAAGATGCCGTGGGCCGGGTCGCAGAAGGCTATACCGCTCTCGGGTTGAAAGTCGGCTCCTTGCGCCCGGAAGTCGATGTGGCGCGTGTAAAAGCCGTGCGGCAGGCCGTGGGGGACGCGGTCAGCATACGCTGTGACGCCAACCAGGCCTGGTCGCCGGTGATTGCGATCCCGACCATCCACCGGATGGCGGCCTACGGCATCTGTATGATCGAGCAACCCGTGCCGGCCTGGGACATCGAGGGCCTGGCCCGGGTGCGGGCGGCGGTCAATGTGCCGGTGGCGGTGGATGAGAGTTTTTGCTCCGCCCGGGATGCCCTCGCCCTGGTGAAGGCCGGTGCTGCGGATCTTTTCAGCATTAAGACCACCAAGCTGGGCGGACTCCTGCCGGCCCGTAAAGCCGCCGCCATCATCGAAGCCGCCGGCCACAAGATCTTCATTAACTCAATGATCGAGATGGGGGTCAGTGTCATGAGCGGTCTAAATTTTGCGGTCAGCTGCCCGATTCTATTCCCGGGCGGTCACGCCCTGAATTCGGTCAGACGTCTGAGCGACGACATCCTTGCCGAGCCGGTCGTCTATGATGGCGGCCAGATCCTCGCGCCGACCGAGCGGGTGGGGCTGGGGGCAGAACTTGATGAGCAGAAGATGAAAAAGTATACCGTCGGGGAGGTTGTTCTTCCCTGAACGATCTTTGAATAGAATAAATATCAAGCTTATATTTGGAAACTTTAACTGTAAATTCCAAAACATTACTTTTCACTGGAAAAGGAGGTATCGGCATGAAGGGATCCAGACTTTTCAACATCATGAGTGCAATTTTTATTGTGGGTATATTCTTTCTGGCAGTATCGCCGGGAAATGCGGAAACGGTGCTCAACGCCGGCATCGGTATGGATGATGCCGGTCAGCTCGATCCGCACATTTCGTCCAAAACCCAGGACAAGGTCCTTTTCGGCTGGATCTTCAACGGGCTGGTGCGCCTGAAACCCGGGTCCATGGACCTGAACGCGCTGGAACCGGATCTGGCCGAACGCTGGGAGTCGAGTCCCGACGGGCTGACCTGGACATTTTACCTGCGCAAAGGGGTGCAGTTTCACGGCGGCTACGGCGAATTTACGGCCGATGATGTGGTTTTCTCCCTACAGCGGGCCAAAAACCCCGAAACATCCGGATTTTCCAGTGACTACGCCAGCTTTGCATCGGTTGAAGCGCTGGATAAATACACGGTCCGCATCAAATTGGCCCAGGCCGTGCCCTCGCTGCTGGCCCTGGTAAGCAATTATCATGGCGGAAACATCGTCTCCAAAAAGGCGGTCCAGGCCCTGGGGGAAGACTTTAAAACCAATCCCATCGGCACCGGGCCGTTTGCCTTCGTCGAATACCTTCCCAAGCAGCGTGTCACGCTGATGGCCCACAAGGATTACTTCCGGGGCACGCCCAAAATCGACAAAGTCAATTATCGCTACATCCCATCGGATGCCAGCCGCGAGCTGGCTTTTACCAAGGGTGAACTGCACCTGACGCTGGGTGTCCGCCAGCAGCAATGGGTGGATCGCATGCGCAAGCAAAAGGGGATCATCCTGGATGTTTTCCTGCCCGGCGAGCTGCGGACACTGCATATGAACATGAACAAAAAACCCTTCGACGATATCCGGGTGCGTCAGGCTGTGGCCCACGCCATTAACCGCGATGAAATCCTCATTTATATGGGGAAAGTGGTAACCCAGCCCAACTTTACGGTGGTTCCCACCGGTTACCTGGGGCATTCCGACGATGTGGTGCGTTATGATTACAATCCCGACAAAGCCAAAGCACTGTTGAAAGAAGCCGGCTATCCCAACGGGTTTAAAACCTCGGCCATCATCACCAATCGCGTTTCGCTGCTGGCCCCCATGCAAATCATCCAGGAGCAGCTTCGCAAGGTGGGCATTACCCTGGATCTGGATGTGGTGGAGCATGCCACCTTTCATTCGCAAATCCGCAAAGACCTGAGCCCGATGGTGCTTTACGGTGCGGCGCGTTTTCCGATTGCCGACACCTATCTGACCCAGTTCTATCACTCCCGCAGTATCGTAGCCACGCCGACGGCGGTAACCAACTTTTCGCATACGAATGTAGCCGATGCCGAGATAGACGCCGCGCGCTCCGAACCGGATACCGCCAGGCAGCTTGAACTCTGGAAACAGGCCCAGCAAAAAATAATGGCACAGTGCCCGGCCTATCCCATGTACGAACTGCTGCAGGTTTGGGTTCGCAAGGACAACCTCGATTATGGGTTCCAACTTGACGGGGCCCTGAGTCTGGGACCGGTAATCAACGAACAGACGCAACTCAAGTAATTCGTCTCATGATCAAATTCATCAGTAAAAGATTAATTCTGTCCATACCGACACTGGTCGCGGTATTGACGGTCGTCTTTATCATCGTGCGCATCGTACCGGGCGATCCGGCGATTGTCATTCTCGGTGACTCGGCCACATCCGAGGCGCTCGAGTCCATGCGCGAGCGCCTGGGATTAAACGATTCACTGACCAAGCAGTACCTTGATTTTCTTGTGGCAGCGTTCAAAGGAGATCTGGGGGCTTCGCTGGTTACCGGAAAACCGGTGATGGCGGCTGTCTTGAATGTACTTCCGTATACATTGGAATTAACGATCGCGGGCGTTTTGCTGGGCATTGTCTTCGGTATTCCTTTTGGTGTGCTGACGGCCCTTTATCGCAATTCCTCGGTCGATTATTTTACCCGGACCATTTCGCTGCTGGGTCTTTCGTTCCCCGCATTTTACTCCGCCATTCTCCTGATCCTGGTTTTTTCGCTTTACTTCGGCTGGTTTCCGGTGATCAGCGATCCCCAGGTGGGCGATCCGGGGCAGCGACTTTTTCACCTGGTCCTGCCGGCTATTAATTTAGGGCTGATCATGATGGCCTACATTACCCGGGCAACACGTTCGTCCATGCTGGAAGTCCTGCGCGAAGACTATGTCCGCACGGCCAAAGCAAAGGGTGTGCCCGGCATGGTCGTCCTGTTTCGACACGCCCTGCGCAACGCCCTGATTCCTGTGATTACCGTGATCGGTCTTTACCTGGGTGTGCTGATCGGCAATTCGGTATTGACCGAAATCGTGTTTAACCGGCCCGGACTGGGCAAGCTGATTGTCGGGGCGTTGAACCAGCGCGATTACAGCATGCTGCAGGGTCTCATGGTCGTGTATGCATTTTTTATCGTCGTGACCAACCTGATCACGGACTTGACTTACGGTTTAACCGACCCGAGGGTGAAACGCCAATGACACAGCCGCAACAATCAAAGACAGGCCGCTTCTTGCGGGAGATGATCGATGTTTTCAATAAGAACAAGACGTCCTGGGTGGGCTTTGTCATTTTGATCATCATGGTGCTCGTGGCCCTGGCGGCACCACTGCTGGCACCCTACAACCCGGTTGAACAGCACATCATCCACCGGCTGCAGCCTGCGTCTTCCCAATATCTGCTGGGCACGGATCAGTTCGGGCGCGACATTCTGTCCCGCATCATCTGGGGGGCCCGTATCTCGCTGACCGTGGGCGTGTGTTCAATTTTGCTGGGAATGGTTCTGGGCGGGGCCTTCGGGCTGGTTGCCGGCTACAAGGGCGGGCTGGTGGACAACATTATCATGCGCAGCATGGACGTGTTCATGTCCTTTCCGACCCTGATCATGGGATTGTTGATCGTGGCCATGCTGGGCGCCAGCCTGGTCAACCTGACGGTGGCCATCGCCCTGACGGTCGCGCCACGTTTTGCGCGCATCGCCAGGGCACCCACGGTAACGATCAAAGAACGCGATTTCGTCGAGGCCGGCCGGGCGATGGGATTTTCGGACATGCGCATCATGGTCGTGCATATTTTACCCAACATCATGGGTGAGATCCTGGTCATGGCCTCCCTCTGGATCGCCACGGCGGTGCGCATCGAGGCCTCATTGAGCTTTATCGGTCTGGGTGTCAAACCGCCGACAGCCACCTGGGGCGGGATGATTCGCGAGGGTTTTGAGTTCATTCTGGATGCGCCCTGGTTGTCGGTCTACCCGGGGGTGGTCATATTGATCACCGTATTTGCATTTAACATGCTGGGGGATGGACTGCGCGACGCGCTGGATCCCAAGCTGCGACAGTGAAGAATCCGATCCCAAAGGGAACGGCTTTAGTCCACCCCGGGGGGGTCATGTCTGAACGCATAGCACCCATGGCATAATGGAGATGACTAAAATCTAATTAACAGTATGAATCAGGTGCCGACACGTGCATGAGACCGTTTTAAGCGTTGAAAATCTGACCACCGCGTTCAAATTGCGCCAGGGGTGGCTGCCTGCGATAGAGGACATCAACTTTTATTTGCGGCCCAATGAAACCCTGGCCCTGGTGGGCGAGTCGGGTTGCGGCAAAAGCGTCACGGCCTTTACGATCATGCGCCTGCTGCCCGAGCCGGGCAGTCGGGTCGAATCGGGCCGCATCCTGCTCAACGGCCAGAACCTGCTGGACCTGAGTGAAGCCGAAATGCGCAAGGTTCGGGGCAACCAGCTGGCCATGATCTTTCAGGAGCCGATGACGTCCCTGAATCCGGTCTTGACCATCGGTCGTCAGGTGGCCGAGGCGCTTTACTATCATCGCCACATGTCCTGGAAAGCCGCCGATGAAAAAGCATTGGATTTGCTCAATCAGGTTAAAATCCCTTCCGCCGAGAGCCGGGTCAATGACTTTCCCCATCAATTGAGTGGCGGCATGCGTCAGCGGGTGATGATCGCCATGGCACTGGCCTGCCAGCCGGAAATCATCCTGGCCGACGAACCCACCACCGCACTGGATGTGACCATTCAGGCCCAGGTGCTTTCCCTGATGGCGGATTTGAAGGAGCGCCGCCGGATGTCGATGATCTTCATCACCCACGACATGGGGGTGGTGGCCATGATTGCCGACCGGGTGGCGGTCATGTATGCCGGTTACGTTGTCGAAACGGCCGCGGTGGTTGAGCTCTTCGCCCATCCCGTGCACCCGTACACCGAGGCCTTGCTCAGGTCGATTCCGCGTCTGGACCGCAGCGGACAACAAATCAAGCCCATTCCCGGTACCGTGCCGCCGATCGATCGCATGCCGCCGGGCTGTCGTTTTTATGGCCGCTGCGACTTTCGGATACCGCTTTGCGAGAAAAAAAATCCTGCTCTGCTGCCCTGGCAACAGAGGGAAGACCACCTTGTGCGCTGCTGGGTCATGGGCGCCAGCGACCAGGAGAATGCCGATGAATGAGACGCTGCTGCATGTTGATCGCATGCAGAAGTTTTTCCGAATCAAGAGAGGGTTTCCCAATCCGGTGACGATGATCGTACGGGCCGTGGACCAGGTGTCGTTTGACGTTAAACTGGGCGAGGCTTTCGGCCTGGTGGGGGAATCGGGCTGCGGCAAAACCACGGTGGGCCGCTGCATCCTGCGCCTGGTCAAACCCGATTCGGGCCGGATCACCTTAAACGGTGAGGAAATCTCCCACGTCGACCGCACCCGCATGCGCCGGTTGCGCCAACGGATGCAAATTATTTTTCAGGATCCGTATTCCTCCTTGAATCCACGCCGCACCGTCGGCCAGGCCTTGAGCGAACCGATAAAGGTACACCGGATCGCCCCGCGCTCGGAAATAAAGGACAGGGTCATTGCGCTGCTTCAGGAGGTCGGGCTGTCCGCGGAGAGCATGGATAAATTTCCGCATGAATTCAGTGGCGGTCAGCGTCAGCGGATCGGCATCGCCCGGGCGCTGGTATTCGAACCCGAATTGATCATCGCTGATGAACCGGTCAGTGCCCTGGATGTCTCCATCCAGTCCCAGATTCTGATCCTGCTGAGCAAACTACAGCGCAAGCACAATCTGAGTTTTCTGTTCATATCCCATGACCTGTCGGTGGTGCGCTATTTTTGTCAGCGGGTTGCCGTGATGTATCTGGGACGCATCGTGGAGCAGGGCAGTGTCGACCAAATATTTGATGACCCGCGGCATCCCTACACCCACCTGCTGCGTGAAGCCTCGCCCATACCCGATCCCGGTGTGCGCAAACCCGCCCTGAAGCTGGAAGGCGAGGTGGCGTCGGCCGCCAAGCCACCTTCCGGTTGCTATTTCCACCCCCGCTGTCCGCACTGCATGGACATCTGCCGCATAGAATACCCCGAATGGACCGTTCTGGGAGAAGAGCGGGGCGCGGCCTGCCACCTCTTATCCGGCACTGCCATCAAAGGATTCACTCCAGATTAATGTTTTTAGAACGGCTGAATTGGTTCACGCTGAAAAAATGAATCAGTTTGGCGTCATTCAAATTAACCGGCGCGTTTATTATCACAATTTTCACGTAACGGGCCGCTGCCGATCCGCCCCGGTCCGCAGTCCCGGTGCTGCTTCAGGCGTTTGTGCCCCGGATTTCCGGCACCGGCCGCCGGAAAAGTGCGCCGCTGGTCCTCGAATTGCGCACCCCGGTTCGATGAATTTTTGCTTGACAAATTCCGGGGGAACCTATAACTGCTTTATAGCTAAAATATAGTTACTTTATAGCTAAAAGCGCGTCGCTCCGAACTTCGGGCCGGCACGGACCGTCAGCGACATCATTTACCTGGATTGATCCGCAGAAGGACGGCCTCATCCAAATCATGACCTGCTGTTTCGGCCTGGTGCAGTGTGATGGATCAGGATTACAGGCGTTCGCCCCACCGGTGAAGGCCGTTTTGGGTCAAAGGCCCGGGCGCCATGTTTAACCGGCAACCGAGCGACGGGATCAGGGAATCTGGAGGGGGAAACAATGCGGTACGCAGAGACAGGATTTAATTTAGAAATCGATCTATCCCGGGGAAGCATCGAGCGGGTAGAAACGGACCCGGGCTTAACCGAACTTTATCTGGGTGGGCAGGGCACTGCTGCAAAGCTGCAATGGGACAGGGTCCCTCCCGAAGTTGAACCTTTTTCCCCCGATAATCTGCTCATATTCAGCACCGGTCTGTTACATGGCACACCGGTTCCCGGAGCCAATCGCACCGCTGTCGATACCTTTTCACCCCAGACAGACCTGTATTCACACTCCTTGTTTGGCGGATTTTTCGGGCCGGAACTGAAACATGCCGGTTACGACAAAATCGTCATTCGCGGTAAGGCCCCCAAACTGGTTTATCTGTGGATAAACAATGACAAGGTCGAAATACGGGATGCCGCCCATCTCCAGGGCAAAGGCGCCCTGGAAACCGGAGCCCTCATCAAAGAGGCGTTGAACCAACCCGATGCCCAGGTGGCCGCCATCGGCCTGGCTGGTGAAAACAGGGTCTATATGGCGACTATCGAACACGCCAACTCCAGTGCCTCGCGAGGGGTCGGCGTGATCATGGGCGATAAACGCTTAAAGGCCATAGCTGTTCGCGGCACAAAAGACATCAATGTCGCCCGGCCGGTTGAACTTTTTGAGATAACCAACCCCATGTATCAGCAAATCTATGACAACCCGTATTGCGGGGATGTTTTTTTGCATGAGGACGACGAAGAGTGGCATGTCAATAATTTTGCCTGGGGCAATGCGCGTGAGCGGCACAAAGGGTATTGGAACAAAGAACGTGAAGAGAAATGGAAGGCGCTTTCTGACAACGTGCGGCTTCGCTGGACGGGTTGTTATAACTGTCCCAAGGACTGTCACCAGGCGATTAAATACCCGGGTCGCCAAACCTATTTTCAGAAATGTTACAGCAAGCTGACCTATTGTATGGCAGCCTATAAAGAGCTGGACTTTAATTATGACATCCTGGGGGTGACCCAGGAGCACGGGCTGGACGGGTACTCAACGCCGCAAGTGCTGGCCTTTGCGATTGAACTTTACGAGGCCGGCATTTTAACTGACGCTGATTTGCCGGGTTTTCCATCCGACTCGGGGGAACGGTTTTTCTATCTGGTTGAAAAAATAGTTCGGCGCGACGGGGTTGGCGACGCTCTGGCCAATGGTGTCTACTGGGCGGCCCGCCAGATAGGTAAGGGGGCGGAACAATATGATCATAACAGTATGAAAAAATTCGAGCAGCTGCCCCTCAAGCTGAAAATGATCAATTACCCCTATTTCCTTATGTATGCCACCGGCGAGAAGATGACCATTACCCAGATTGAAGGCTCCTACCCCCAGCTGCCCATAGCCGACAGGCAGGAGAGAGAAGCGTTCGTAAAGAATTGGGACGCCGCACCGGAGCGGTTCAAAAAATGGTTTTTGGAATGGGAGCCACGCACGCATCCTTCTGTTGAAGCGTCTGTCCATATTTGTGATTGGAACGAGACCATGCACTACATTGACGACGCCATCGGAACCTGCGCATTTTTGTCCTCATTCAGGGGCCAATTTGGCGGGAGACCGCCGTATCACCTCTATAATTTACCCGATTTTATTTCACATGCGACCGGAATGGATCTTGATTCAGACGCGCTTTGGGAAATAGGCCGGAGAAACCGAAATCTGGTTAGAGCCCTTAATGTCAGACGGGGCTTGAGAAGAAGTGATGAGAAACCGCCTGAGGACCACTGGCAGGTAAGAGACCCTGAGATGGAAACCCGGCTGATCGACGCGTACTATGAATTCAAGGGGTGGGATAATGACGGCATTCCCACCCAAGCGACACTGGACGCATTGGGGCTGGATTACGTGAGCGCGGAATTCATAGAGAGGGGGATATTGACAGGTAATGTGCAATCGCCTTCCAAAGAGACTTCGACACAATAAGCGTAAAATCAAGTGAAGGGGGGTCGCTACCGTGACGGATGGGGCAAAAAAGAAAATAATCAAAGAGATAAAAGTTGATCTTGATAAGTGTATTGGCTGCCGTGCCTGTGAGGTTGCCTGCTCCGCATTTCATGCCAGCCCGAAATATAGCAGCACCAATCCGGCCCGCTCCCGGATTCGGGTGGTTATAGACGACCTGAACGATGTCTATGTCCCCATACGTGGCGGTGACTACACACCGGCCGAATGCACCGGCAGGCATACATACTCGATTAATGGCAAGGAATACCGGGAGTGCAGCTTTTGCGGGGTTTCCTGCCCGGCCAGGGATCTTTTCAAAGAACCCGATTCCGGTCTCCCCTTAAAATGCGATATGTGTGAAGACGATCCGCCTTTGGACGAGCCCATGTGCGTTCAGGTGTGCCCCCATGACGCCCTGATTTACGAAGAAAGACAAGAAGAAGGCGAACAGGTAGAGACGCGCGAGGAGCTGGAGATCGGATTGGAATCATTGGCAAAAAAATTTGGCCGGCAGAAGGTAATGGATGCCGTTGCGCGGATGTCCATGTCAAAGAAAAGCTAAATAATTACATGTTCAGAAAAGGACCTATAACCTGAATTTTGCACGCAAATCAGCGCTATGAACACTTTGCAGTAATTTTCTATTTTTACTGCAGTATTTTAAGGTCAATCTAACGGATAATTTTTTCTTTTATAATTACTTCTTT
>Ga0126335_1000535_pt1 | contig 18616 bp, 10 predicted proteins | sample OlaspJWI45metaG_FD_108409 | JGI IMG/M metagenome (GOLD analysis project Ga0126335, IMG submission 108409) | Marine gutless worms symbiont microbial communities from Oahu, Hawaii - Olavius sp. 1 OAHU.JWI-45 metaG | ecosystem: Host-associated > Annelida > Digestive system > Unclassified | place... | reverse complement strand
TTGTATAATGTTTGTTATCATAGTTTTATACTAGCTTAATAGCCTTGATTTTACATCTTCTTCTTATCGTTGTTAGATGTATTTCGTTTTTAATCTTAACACCATGTAATGGCACTGAAATGGCCTTCTGTGTGCTGATGTGCCGTTAAGAAACTGCTCACTCACTCACTCCAGACACATCTTATGTTATATATGTGTGGGCACTGGGCAAATAATGATTGGCCCCGTGGCTGGTGGCTGTGTTGGCAGTTATTTGCTTAGTGGCCGGGCAAATAAGGTTTTGACTTGCATTTACATGCTGTCCTGGCTTGAAGTTGGTCTGGCACTAGCTATGTTGTGTAAGTGTCTCATTTCACACATGACCTCAGATTTTGTGAAAATTGAGCAGAGTGAATATAAAACACAAATTTCATAACATATTCAATGAATTAATACTCAGTGAAGTCTGCAGTTTCTTGAAATGTATGACTTTATTTGTTCAGTTTGTGTGTATTTTGTGACAGTTTTTGCTGTCATTTCGAGATGCTCACATTTACAGTCGTAATCTGCAGCTGCAGCAGCCCGAGGCTGAATGTGAGCAGTGGTTTCAGCCTCCGATGGATGAATTTGCTGCAGCTCATCTTAAGTAAGTCTTTACCAAGTACAGTTACTAAAATCGTGACATTTAAATGTGGTTCTTTTTGTGACGTTTCTTTAATCTGCAGTTTGCAGTCGTTATGCTTTATCTCTTTAGATTCGTAGTGGAGTCATTATGTTTCTGGAAGCACTCAGTGTCTATCCATGATGCTGCCTGTCTTTCTGTCATGGAGTCCTAAAAGTGCAGACGTGTTGATTGTTGACGAGAAACATGACCATGATGTGATCTCTGGCAAGTGGGCACCAGCGGATGGGGGAAACTGTAGGAACATGTTTACTGTGTGTGTGGTCACTTTTTCAAGTCAAGTCTGATAATGACTGCACTGTCTGGTGTGCATGCAGATGTTGCTGGGCTGTCTCAAACCACGACTTTGTTGAGGCATACAACTGTCAGCTCATAGTAGTACAGTATCTTTTATTCTGGCTACAACCAGTAGTTCAAGCGTTGATGCATTCAACATTTTATCATATTTCCTATGTAGATTTTGGTGTCATGGAATGCACTTCTGACAGTTTATGAGTGTATGTGTATGCATAAACAGTTCTGGTTGACGGTTGCATTTCTGACCATAGTGTGTAATGTACTTGGTAAAGTACTTAACATACTTGACTGCAAGCCCCATGCAGGCCCTGGGAGTGTAGGCCCATTCCATTTCCTGGCTGGATGTTGTAAACCAGGCATTAGTTCATTAGCTTCAGTTTATATATGTTGAGTCATTGATAAAAATGTGGCTTGTTTCAATTGTTTGGTTTTTGTCTGTTCATTTTCAAGTTACTTTCGTGTTTGTACTGTCTACAGTTTCTCTGTTTGACATTGAATTTCATTTGATTGTCAGTACCAGTGCCTAAAAGACTGTTTCTGTTGTTTTTTATGGGTGACTGCAGCACTGGCTGGGTATCTTCCAGCCACAGTCAGCACTGAGGACAGCTTTAAGGGCCCAGTGTGCAAAAAGATCGTTTCTAAAATGACATTTTGTGTTGAGTGGAATGTAAAACTCCACTTACTTACATACTTGACTGCTTGCAAAGAGCATTCTTGAAGCTACTGCAGTCACAGAAGGATGAAAACTGGGCATTGCCGGTCTTATTCTCCATCACGTTGGACCTACGTCTCTTTGCCAACAGTGTGAGTGTCTTGCTGAGGCTTTGTTCTGCTGTTGTTTGCAGTTGTGAAATTACTTACTTGATTGACTAGCAACAGTGTTGGCATTCCATCTGTCACTTGTCTTTTGACTTCTGCAGTTGTTTCATTGTGTATGTCTTTTGTGTGTACATTGCATGTATTTGTGCTTTATTAAGAAATTTTAGTTTGTTGTCATTTTATGAGATGATTAAGTTTTAGTTTTGTTTGTAAAAATTAGTTCATGTTTTGGAAAATGCAAATTATTTTAATATTTGTTTTAGTTTTTGTGCGCAGCAGTATGTAATCTCTGTTACTGTTGTCATTGGTGTTTCAGGCTGACATACAGTTGCAGAAGAGAGCACACAGCAAACCTGGTGAGATGGCTGAGAAAGCTGCGGAGGTCCTTATGGCATGTTTCCGTGTCTGTGCAAGTGACAGGTCTGTCCTTGCGTCCAGTTTAGCACTAGCACCATACCACTTGCAATGTGTCTCCTAAGAAGTCATTCAGATTAACTGTCGTATTGTGCACTTTTAGTAGACAAAAATCATTCAGTGTGAATGTGGGAAGAAGATAACACAGCAGCATTGATAGAACTGTTTCCACTACCGTGATATTACCATAGTCAAATGTCCCCATTCCCACGGCATTACAGTGTGGTAGCTACCTGCTACTGTGGTTCTACTGCAAGTTTTTGACAATTTCTGCCAATTACTGTGGTAATACCATGGTAACTGTTACTTTGTCACTCTCTACTTTTCAGTAATGTCTCAGTTTCACTTGTTTTGTATCCAGTGCAGCAGCATTTGTTGATCAGGGCATAGCAGTTGGCTATGTGTTGATATGTATACCTTTCTAATAGTCCGTTATGTTATAACGTTTTCATCCTGTTTGAGTAGAGGATGAAAGTTGAAAGTTGAATGATTCTACTAACTGCAGATGATAACAAACTTCTATGCCGCGATAATATTAAAAAAATCTCGACTATATATTGCTTATGACTGCATAGCCGAGCAGCACTGGAGGACTCAAAGAAATGGGGAATGTTGAATCTTGTCAATCAGCTGTTCAAGATATACTTCAAGGTAACTGACAGTGCATGTGCACATGTCTGTGTGTGCATTGGTTTGTTGTGCAGCTGTTACTGATGCTTTTTTGCGACTGTCAACGAAATGGTTGCAGCACTTCACTGCACGTGGTAAAACTGCAGACGGAAAGAAATCTGCTTTGTGCTGTTGCCATGAGCAGAGTACCAGCGTTTTGTCAGCTGTTTATTGTTTGGTTTAGTTTTAGTCTAGTGGACTATAAGTCCTCAATTTCAGTTAGTCATTGTCAGTCAGTGGTAGTTTTTGTCTCGTGAACAATGAACATGAATTAGTGAATTGCAGTTGGTAGTGTCGCGTGATTGTGTGTAGATAAACAAGTTGCATCTCTGCAAGCCGTTGATTCGTGCAATAGACAGTTTAACAATAAAGGACAGATTTTCCATTTCTCAACTTGTCACTTACCGGTATTGTTGTACCGTACATATTGCTGTTATTTGATAACATTTGTCATATTTTGTCAGCTGGTGGGATTTCAAGTTGTTTGTTCACTGCCATAACTGTTTCCTGAGCGACAGAAGACCACAATGTATTCAGTGTGGGGCTTTGATTTTTCTCAATGCCAGGGGCCTTTGGAAGATGGTTCAGTTATTTTGCACAGCATCAGGCCACTGTGGTGCCTCCCAAGTGATCAGGGCTTATTACAAAATGCCATAAAGAAGTCTAAACGATGTTTCCCAGTGTTATGACTGCCACTGTTGTTTATGCTGCTTGTTTACATTTTCCTGTCATAGTGTTTATGTCTGTTTTTTCATGATTACAGGTTTTATGTTGGGCGCAAAGCTATGTTTGATAGCGACTTCAAAGCAGGTATGTCAAATTTTTGTTGTTGAATTGATTGTATTGTTTGAAACAGTTTATGACAGTAGAGAATTGCTGTAAGTGTGCAACAAAAATGATTAACATGTCTGAAAATGACAGTGTTACTTATCAGGTGCAGTTGCTGTCATTACATGAATAAGTCTATCTTTAGGTTTAATTACTACATTCATCAACGGTTTGATCCTCTTCAGACCTTCTGTAGTGAAGATGAACTTGGCCACTTTTGTGTTTTTGAAGCAGAGAGTAGAAATTTGCTATATAGTAAACAAATGGTTATTAGATCTTAAGAATTTTTATTAATAAAGGTAAAGAAGGGTATATCAATGTGCAAACTAACCTCTCCACTATGGGGAATCACGTCATATGGGATCACACACTGTTACCTGCCACCCGGCAGAGGTGACTTTCTCACCTTTCCCCAGCTGAAGCTAGTACTCGATTTAGCAACCCTAAAGGGATGCAAGGCTGAGTTGACCTGGGTGGTGGTTATATCCCAAGATGGTTTACCCACCAGAGATGGTTACCAGAAAATAACCAGCAGTGTCATGACCGGGATTCGAACCCATGAGCCGCAAGTCCGACATCCTAACTACTACACCACTGAACCACCTGCATTGTATGATTGTGTTGAGGGAATGCATTCTCGGGCCTGTTTTTTCATTCCCGGGAATCGGGAATGTGCAAACGTCATTCCCGGGATTCCCAGGCGCCCGGGAATAAGGAAGTGCATGGCGGGACGCCAGTGCTTGCCAATGGGCAACGCGCTCGGGCGCCATAGTTTATGTATAGATTCGTTACCGGCAGCGGGAGGCCTAAGTTCCCCCTAACTGATCACGGATACAATGGCTGCTGTGTAACGACTAACGACTGTATTGATTAAAGCAATTAACTATACAAAGAACAAACTCAGTACCCAGGAAGCGTTATCGTATATCAGTCCAAACGTGATCAGTGTCAACGTCAATTCAGTCGTTAGCAAACACGCTATATAGTAGCCTACTGCCACTACTGCGAGATGGCGGTCTTCGAAAGTAGTCTTCAGCAAGTGTACAAGTACCTTCTAGTACACACTCACATGTTGCACGAAGAAAGCAGAGTGTGTTTTGTCATGGAGACGGTTACGAAGTTTCGTGCCACCTTTCTCTCCAAGAAAATGCTGCCAGACACCCTCGTTTTTATACTCAACAAAGTCCACCATCGTTACAGTAACTACGATCACTCAACGGGCTCACCAGCCCATGGGCTGAGCAGGGTCAGCCGAACTGAACGTCACACTAGTGTAGTGTGCATGACTGCAGGTGGCTGAGGCGAGTGCTCAGTCACTCACAGCTGCCTGCTGCTGCAGTATCAGCCATCCGCATCGCTGTAATAGCCCCTCTCCCCATCCTTCGCCTAATCGTGACAGCGTCCAGCATTGACTCATCAATCAAGCATTGAACTGGCATCTCGCGCACAAGCGGCTACAGCGCTGAATGACAGCAATGCCATCAGCTGCACGGTTCCCGTTTTCGCTGGGAATTCCGGAACGGATAATGACCGGGATTCCCGGGCGCCCGGCAAACGGGAGCCCGGGAATGCATTCCCTAATTGTGTTGGTTGGGCGGCAGGAAGGGCATCCGGCCTGTAAAAAACCTTAGGGGTTGTGGGGGTGGGGGCGCCGTTAGTCCGGTTGGGGTGGCCCACAACCGGACTGTCGGTACCTCTGCCTCTATTATCTTCCCCTGCTCCATAAAAATCCAGAAGACAGGAGTTGGGGAAACCCAGCCTGTACGCAGCACAGCCCTATGCTAAGGCAGAAGGCAGTGTTTCTTCTGGTACCGGCCTACCCGGGTTGTCCTGGAACAAAGGCCGTTATGCGGTCGATGTTGTTATTGTTATATATGATGCATTTGCATGAAGAGATATGTTAGCAAAGTAAACTTTCTGAGTCAGTTTGGATTTGACACGTGCTTGTTGTTTGACAGCTGAAGAATATCTCTCATTTGCATTCCAGCGGTGTCACATGCGAGCACGGAAAAACAAACGTCTAATACTGATTTATTTACTGCCTGTCAAAATGCTCCTGGTAATACATTTGTTGTCATAAACTTGGTGCAGTAGAATATTGGTGATAATCTGTAGCATTTTTGGTGACTTTTAATGTTTACGTCTTTACTTTTTGCCTAGGTAGGCACTGTACACATTATGTTATTGGACGCATGGTTTCTGTCTTCTTGTTCTGTCCGTTGTAACATCCGAGACTGCAGCAGTGCTGACAAGAAAGTCTCTTCAACTAAACTATGGTATAAACTTGTGCCAAGTGGCACAGCATGTGGGTCCATGTACATCCTTTAAATGCACTCTTTTTTGTGGCTTAAATTTTACAGTTTACAGTAGATGGCTATTGGGTATTTTGCTAATGTTTAGTAGTGGAGATGGTATCGTTTGTGTTGCGATTTAGGGTCATATGCCGAGGTATGAGCTGCTTCAGAAATATGACTTGCTACAGTTTGCTGATGTGTCACATGCAGTCAGGTGACTCTAACATCAATGCTGTCATGTTGCTGGGTTCTGTAGTGTCCACTAGGCAGTGGTCCAGTCTAAAGACCCATCAAGTGATGTAGTGAGGGTAGCACTGTCAACTTGTACTTCTGTAGCTCTACCATTCCTCATACACAACTGATTAGAAATCTGCTTGAAGCATTCTTGGGAATCCTCTGAATTGTCATTTTCGTGTCATGTAAGGAACAAATTAAAATGGACAGCACTAGGAGGTATGACGTGACATACTAAGTATTCAATGCTTCCAGACAGGGTTCTGATTGGCTGGAAAGTCAGCGAAATGTTTAGTGATTTCACTAGAAGTCAGGCAAAGTTTCAGACGTAGTTCTTGCTATCTTAAATTTGATTTTCTGTACGTTTTGTTAATTTGAGAAGTTGGAAACTTCAGCAGTTAGAATGAAACGTTTCTAGGTATAATTTGTTCACAGTGTGCTGTGCAGAGTGTTGTAGTAATGTTGATACTGTACTCAACCAGTGGTTTGTCATACTGGTGATAACATTTCTTTTTGTTGTGCAATTGCTGCAGTTCTGGTAACCTGATGCTGCTGAACAAGGCACTGGAAGTCAATGAGGCTTTCTTCATTAAGTGTGGCATCTACTTGATTCTCGACAAACTCCGCATTATAACGTACCGAAACTTGATCAAGAAAGTGTAAGTAGCTTTAGTTCAGAGTACACATGTTGTTGTTGCTTTAGAATCTTCAACAATCTTTCTGCCCTGTCATGGTAGTACTGTTATGTACATGCATGTGTGTATTTTATCTATTGTATATGTGCATTGTACCTGCTCTGTATGATTCCCTTGCGATCATTGCATAGTGATTGTTGATTATTGTCTAAGTGACTGTACTGATACCTTGTTGTCATATGCTTCAGTCCTATCGGTCCTTCCTTCGGTAGATCTTTAAATGCTGAGAGATTGCATTGTATCTTTTATGTTTTTTTTCTTATCAAAGAGTTGTTTTTCTTGGCATTTGTTTCTTTCTCGTTTTTATGCATATGCATAAGTTTAATGCATATGGCTTAGTACACATGTCGTTTTCAACATGTGTGCAATTGATGTCTGAAAAGACTTCATTTCTGTGGCATGTCTAACAAAGGTAAAAGTAACGGATACTTGATATAGTGCCTTTTTGTGAGAGAGCCTTGACACAGAAGCACTCAGGTATGGCACGCATTGGCAAGAGATCACGCAGTTTTATCTGCCACCCATACGTTTATTCCGAATGAAATGAACCATAGCTGCCTTTGCCTTCCTAGCTAAAGCTGGTCCTCATTTACCAACCCAGAGGGATGAAAGGCTGAGTTGGTCTAAGCACTAGCAGGGTGAGTTAAGTCTGCCCAGGGCCACTACATTATGTAATGGGATGTTAAAATCACGTTTCAGTGGACAGTGCTAAAAACTGGTGCTAGTCACTATGGAAGGTTTGTAATCATGAGCACATTTACATGAGTTCCATGTGTGGAATTTAGATGCAAGCTGACAATGATGCACAACGTTGTGTTCAGATGCTCTGATTGATTTTGTTATGTACAGGTCACTGTTGCTGAAGACACATCAGTTGCCGATCAGTGCTTTCACCGTTGCATTTCACTGGATGGGGGTAAAACTACTTTTCTACTTGAAAATCTAATTCATGATTTAATGTCAACAAGTGCACTGTATCATGCTAGCTACTTGTTGAATTTTGCAAAGATTTTCGTGTATTTCAAAAACGAGTGGTGTATTATCTGAGGTCTGATAATGTTGAGTGAATGTTTTTAGGAAACAGATGTTGATGATGATGAAATGCAGTGCATTTTGGCAAATCTCATCTATGAGGTCAGTTACTTGTAACACCGTGTCATTTATACATTAATAGACATGCTTTGAGATTTACAGTGTATTTCTCACACAAATAAGGTTTACTTATACTATTTTCTAACATAACACACCAGGGCTGTAGTGCTGGGCAATTCGGGAGACGCCAACGTCGATTCAATTCGATTCGCCACAGTTTTGATTCGATTCACTGTTGTTACGTCAGTAGGTCATTTATTAATTAGAAGGTGTATTTTGAAGCGTACTTGCAGAATTACCAGTACTTATTTAATTGCAATTAGCCTAACTTTTAATTAAATTGTGACATCGGTGCAAAGAAAACATTATTTTTTGAGCTTTGTTTGCCGGTATGTGATTCTTTTCGAAATTGTTATACATTGTGTCGAGGCTTTTGCAGCTGAAACCATACAGACGAATCGAACTCAATGTGAATTCGATTCACCCTATCGAATCGATTATTTCCAGCTCTACAGGGCAGCCTTATGACAGGATAGAAAAGTGGAAATCTATATTATAATAGTTCTTATATTGTGTTTGACCGAGGGTGTGGTTGCACAGTGGCCGCCAGGGCATGCAGTGCAATAAACAGACCAGTCGAGCCATCTAACGTTTATCATATGTTGATCGTAAAGAACACAACACGAAGATCTGGCTATCGACAAGTGTGTGGTGTATTGGCTGTTTGTAGGACAAAATTAAAGGTTACATATCTTATCAGTACAAGAAGCTTGTTGTCAGCAAAGTCAATGCTTTCCCACCACTTTCAGGCAAAGCCAAGACCTGATGTGAATGGACATTTTTGTCTAAAATTATGATACATGTAATGTCTCCTTTAAACTCTCATTGCATTCCTCGCCCTGTGAAGGCTCCAGGATTGTAACAGTAGAATTGCTGTTTCCTGGCTAGAAGTCATAAAGGGTGACTAAACCCAGATTCTGTAGCATGTATTCTGTGTGCAGTGTTAGTCGAGGAACAGACGTTTGTGTGAAATGTTGAGCTTTTCTGTCTCGGCACTGCATTACATGCAAATACTCGCCTATGATATCGTGCCCTATCATGCATAGATTGGGACACAAGTCATATTCATTCCTATAATATTTCTGTTTTGTCGGCCAGATTCTGAGAAATGATCCTTTCTAAGTTTCTACTAAATAAAACAGTTTGTTGACAAGATGTGAAGACAGCATTGCACTAGAAAGCAGTCGTAGGTTTTATTGCTGGCCATTCCTTCTACACTTTGATTGTACATTCAGATGGCTAGTCTGACAGTGTGAGCTGAAACTTTTTTTAGTTTTCTGATATGCATTGAATATGTTATTTGTAGACAAGACAAAATACAAGCAATTTTTCTGAAATTTTTAATTTGATTTTTCCACTGTCTGGCATCTTCCAAAATGTGAAAATTAATGCACAGATTTTTCTCTTGCAATATAAAGACGGAAAAGCCAAGGCTTATATTTTGTTATCTACTGTTAAGAGGCGACATGCTCAATGGAATGACTGTGTGTATTGTGCAGACATTTGGACCACAAATGGTGCTTGATCTGATTTTGTGAAGTATCTGCGTGTATACTGTGTCTCGCAATAAAACTTGCCAGTTATTTTTCTACATACTTAACTAATCAATGTAAATCCCATTTCTGATCTGATTCTGTAACAGGTTGATAAAATGCTGTTTATTTTCTGTATATTGACTGTTCATATGTATGAATGACCACAGCCACCATAGAACACCTAAAATGATCAGTTATCATAACAATATATGACAAGTGGTAAGTGAGCCTGTTTTGGAAAGTATCACCCTTTGTTCTAAGTAATAATAGTAAAAGGGCATCAGTGTCGGGTGTGGATATGCTCATGTAGCGTCTATTAGTTCAATGCAGCACTGGGAAGCATTAACTAGTATTTCAAAAAAGTTCACAAATCAAGATTTTAGAAATCTATACTGCCAGTGGCAAAGTAAGTTGCGTTCTTTGTACATTCACCTGAAAGTGATCCTTGATATGCACAATCAATTTCATTTCAGAAATGGGTGCTGTGTCTAAAAGACAAGCAGCTGTAGAAATTTCATTTGACCGCATGAACAAATCAGTTCACTAAGAACTGTAACATCAAACATGAGATAAACATATAAGACAAACATAGAAACAGGTTTCATGGACAAAGCAATGCTGTGCTAACTGTTCAACAGAGACGTCAGTGTTTCACAAACAAAAAACGTCAACGTAACATTACAGAGTCACATGCGACATCATGTAACAACAAGGCTGCAAAAAAGCTAGCTTTTTAACTGAAGTTTTTAGCTGTTATAGATTTTACAGATTATTTCCTTACGTTTTAAGGTACAGACTACAGAATGATGTCAGTGATTCTACATTTATCCATCTAAAACATTGCATGTACTAAAGACAGTTTCAGTGACAGAAGAAACAAAACACAAAGTTAAATATTACTTTTTTAACATTACATAGCAAATAAGAAAAATTAAAAACCTAGCTTCTTTACAACCCAGTTCTAAAGCCCTGTGTAGCAAGTCAGTACTAAGATGGTGGTTTGTCTTTCTTCTTCTGTGCCTCGATCTTGGCTTCTTCCTCCTCGAACTTCTTGACAAGTTCCTCCAGTTCCATGTTCTTCAGTATCCGAATGTGTGTCTTATTGTCCACCCTCGTAAGCACAGCTATCTCCACTGAAACATAAATTCATTAATTATGTCAGTAGGTTTTGTTGGCATACGGATTAGTTTTTTTATAATTCTTTGTTAAATATACTATAGCTGATACTACTTTTCACTTCTAACTGGCCAAAATGTTTCTATAGTTATTTTTGGCTAGCTCTGTTCAGTATTTTCTTTCTGCATACTGACATTCTATGCACAACTAAATACCAATAAATTGCCTTTAAACCAAGGTGAACAACCCACATGTCACCCTGTGTATGGCATTTTCATTCTTGTGATTTTGATCCGATGACCTTGATATACGAACTTGACCTGTACTTTCAAATGTACCAAAAATGAATTTTTCCAGGTCGAGTAACGAGGATTTTGAAAGTTATTGTGTTGCTTATAATATACATATGTATGCATGTGGCAAGATATATATGATGCTGCTAAGCAGGCACTAAATAAACAAGATCATAACTAACCTTTTTCAGGAGTGAGCTTGTTAGTGTCGAGTGTTTTGCTGAGGACTTTAATGCTGAGGTCAAGAGCCTGCTGCAGGTTGGTCTCTCCCTCCTTGTACTCTTGCTTCAGCATTGACACTGCCGCCTGCATGCATAATTACTATGCCATAGCACTCGGCAGCAAAATGAGTCGCACATACAGGCGTTTTAATGACTAGTTCTCAATTTACCTGGATTATCAAACTTCAATGCATATGCTGAGTGATCTTATCTCATCAGCAAGGTACCCTAACAACTGCTTGAGTGGCATGTTTGGCGGGCTGGATATAGAGACCATTCAACAGAAGCAAAGGACTGAAGCAAGTAAATAATCAAATATTATATCATTGCCAAATCTGTTAATAAACTAACAATTCTGATGTTGCAGGTTACAAGCTGGTGATAAAAACTTTCGAAAGTACTGTAATGGCACACAAATAAAATATTGCATATTTTACAACAGCTACCACATTAATCTGAATCAAATTTAAATACTTAAAATATTGATACCATGTTATTAATGTATGAGTTGATGTATGTCAACATGCCAAACCGCATAACAATAACCATACAGAGCTCATGCCAGTTCATAATACTGTGTTATATTACAAACAAGTATAAATATCCTGCCAACTTTCCTGTACCAAATTATGCAAGCAGTGACACATGTTAGAGCAGTGAGGTGTAACATACAGAGCTGTTGTTGCCAATGCATGTGGCTTTCCATCCCCCATAGTTGCCACTTGGGTCACTCTGGTACAGCTGAAAACCATGGTGCTTGTCCCAGCCAATGTACAAGATTGACACTCCAAATGGCCGCTTGCCTGATAACAGTTAACACATACAATAACGACAGGGCATGACAATATAGGCAAAAATCCACTAGGGTCACAAAAACACATTAACACTGTTGTTAAAGCTGCTTATATTATTATCTGTCAAGTCTCGTATCAACTTTATAGTGAAATACACCACAGTCTTTAGTTTTCATCCACTAATAGTTCACTACATCCACACATAAGCAAGGTACAGAATTGCTATTCACATGACATGAAGCAAATTCAGGACTTTTTCAATGCTTTTGATTAAAGATTTTCTCAGCAATCATTAAAAGTTTTTACTGACAACACAGTGCCTTAAATTGTCTTTCATGTGCTGACAAGCTGTAAAGGAGTTACTCAGTTGCTTCTTACAACTTCAAAGTGCACACTTCTATCTATATACAATAAATTTCATCCACTTTGTCCACAATACTGAGTGCCATATCACAGACACACACCTCCGAACTGCGTGTAAGCCTGTTTGATGTCACACAGTGAGGCAACCAGCTGTTCACATGGCATTGGTTCACCATAGTGCAGCAGGTGGCGCTGGGAAAATAGTCGTAGTTGATTGGTTAGTACGTTGGCATCAGATGTTATACCAGCAACACTGCATGCCATGTCCCTATTTATTCACAACACAGCACTATTACATATCAAGTTTACTAACAGGCATAGACAGCACAAACAGCTTTTGTTATCAATACTCTAGTGAACTGCATACAATAATCCACCAATCAACGCTTCATAATAACATATACCAAATACGCATACGCTGTGTACATTAGATGCATACGATTAACACTAAATAACCAACCACCACGTATAACAATGACAAGTATTAAATTTTTAATGACGACAATCAGTAAGTCTGTAATACTACAGTGTTCCATAAAAATGTGGCAATCTATATTTTATTATAACTTTGGCTAATCTCGACCGATTTCTATGATTTTTTGATCGCCATAATCACGAAGCAATGCTGCAAGCAACTGTAGTAAAATCTGCCACATCACCTTAATTGTGTGCGCACTCTACCTGCGAAAATACAAAACTACACTTTCGTTGTTTTACACAACGTTGGAGTGTACAGTCGAATGCAACTCCGTCAAATCTTGACCAATTTGAAAACTCTAGCAAGTTAAAACTGCAAATAAATGTTACAGATTACACATGCATTTATTTACTTATTATGTCAACAGCATCTTGCTGTGTCATCATTCACTGATGACTTTTGCTGTAAATCACGTCGTCGATGAGTGGAGGCATTGTCTGTCAGCCTGTGTCGGCAATGAAGGCGGACATTTTTAACATTGTTTATGACTGCTACTCCTGAAATGACAATGTCATGATGGCAGCACAGTAAAATTATCATAAATGGCATAAATGTTTTTGTTATATTTTGCTTCGAACATAAATGCACAAGAAATGATAACGTTTTTAACTGCAAAAATTATCTTTTTCTTTTTACGAAGTAAAGTATGCACATAATTAAGGCCATGTGGTAATTTTACTACAGTTGCATGAATAATTTTTTCACAATAAAAATGATCAAAAAAGTAACGAAAATTGGTTTAAGATGAGCCAAAAATACAGTCACAGTCAAGTGTCACGTTTTTTTATGGATCACTGTGTACTAGTACAAGTTACTAATGTTTATGTATACTTGTAGCTCCAGAGCTATGCAGTAGTACAAAAGTATCTGCAGAATACCGGGTACGTCCCAAACACTTGGTACAACCATTACCATACATTCAAAAATATCTAACTTAAAGTGTAATGCAAATAGCTACTCTTGTAACACCAAGAAAACACTAAGCCCAGTCAATCAGCCTTCATGCTGCCTTCAAAAGAACTTGCTTTTTCTCCAGCATTGGTTGTGATCAATGCTAGAAGTAATAGCGATATAGCCTGTAGCAGGATAAGCAGAATATCTCTCAACACTGTATGCAGGAACAGGCAACTCACTCATGCAATCGGTAGATTTTGTCGGAGTATGCGAGATCATCGAGCAGTTTGTTTGTGTTGCGTTTCTCAGCTGCCAGGACAATGCCATCAGATGCCAGGATACCAAGGCATGTGCCTGCATGACCGATTGCTTCCATTGCATACTCAACTTGGTACAGGCGCCCTAGTACAACAATTCACATGCAACCAAGTTGTAAAGTTTCTGAAATATCTACAAGTAAAATAATGACACATACTTCTGCAGATCAGTCAGCACTAGTGTTCATATCATAGGCCAAAGAGCCATTTGATATATCGGGGGAATTTCCTGTTGCGATATCGTACGATCTCTACACCATAGTAGCTACACAGTAACATTATACTAATATAACTGAGTGACTGTAGCACCAGCTAGGCTTGATATGCCACAGTCAGCGCTATAGCTATACCTGGCCCAGTGTGCTACCCCTGGTGTGTGCAGTGAGTTATGTGTATGAGTAGGTGTTGCGTGACTACTGTCACAGTGATAAGATAAACTGAAACAGAGCAAACCTTCTGGCGAAAAGATAGTAGTACGTGAATCATATCTTCTTGACTAAAACAAATAACAATGCATTGGCATATTTAAAAAAATGAATAACAGATGTACACTCCACATTATAACTATTACGATGTTTTTGAGGTCTTAGGTGAAATACTAAATACTAATGTTCCAAAAATTCCAAAATAACCGTACCGATAAATTCCTGGTGCAAAAAAATACAAAGCAAAAATTATACAACGGTAAATGAATAAAACCGACTAAGATTGCAGCAAAAGCATCGGTCGGAAAAAGGTCTCTATGAATGAGCGATAATGCATGACACTATGACAGGCTCTAATAAATATCACAATTTTGACTCGCAATTGCTTATCTTAAAACAACATCATAACTACTGCATAAGAAAAATTCTAACAACAATAATGTACACAAAATCATTACCATTTTCAAATAATTACGGATAATCAACGAAAAATCAAAACATACACCGTCACCATAGACTATTTATTTCACGATCACGAAAATAACCATTTAGTGATGGTTTGAAATTAAAATTTATTAAAAGAGTCGTTTTCCTGTTACAGCTGCAATAGCGTACATGAAACTGACTTCATTCATCAACAGAACTCATAGATTACGTGGGCCGCTACACTACTTCCAGTTCCAATATCAGTCGGACATCCTCCAGCGCAGTGAGACATCTGTAACCTGCAGTAGCTCATTGGACCACCTAGTTTAGCAATATTTCTACTTTAGATCTAATACCCTTGATAATTCCCAGAGGACTTATGGGATCGATTGGGTTATACCAAAGCTATTAAATATATAATATTTAATGGCTTTGCTTATACCTATGTGTAATGTCAATTTTTGACGTTATAGAAACATATGAATGCTTCAGTACCAACAGTAGCCTGGAGATGTTATTCCTCAATTTGAAAGCAGCAACACATTTGAAAGTTATTATATTCTGCATCTGTGTTTGGAAGTTGTCATACACCTACTTGACATAATGACATGCGAAGTGAACGATGTGCCCAAGTTTTCAATACTAGAATAAGAAGAAACACAACACTATAGCCTGTTTACGATAAATCATTGGTTAGGTGAATTTGCTCATCAGAATCTTCATCTTAATCTAACAAATCACATTCTACACTTTTCAAAAACGGTTGACAAAAACGTAGGCCTATAACTTGGAATTATAAATAACGTCAGCAATATTGCAAAGTACTGAAAGTAGGCACATAGCACACTCAATATATGCTCTCTTTGTATTCAGTCCTGCAACACTACAGTAATTACAGCCAAATACACTCTCCATTTCCATAAAAATGAATCTACACTCTGTCTACAAAAATGGCTCAAACACTTTGCAATTACAATCATAAATCTGCACCGAGTTAAGTAATATTTTACACATACAAAGTGACATTTATGGTACTAAATTTTACAGAAATCCCTTCTTCCATTCTAGAGATTTTCAAATTTCAAAAAACGCCGTCATAAATGTCGGTTTCCAACATGACTTGCATATATGCATTAAATGCACACTCTCCGATTATCATCATTATCATAGACATTTTTAAAGTGGCCTAAATAGTAAAAACTATTACAAGGACCACTCTTCCGGAGGGGGGAGATAATAACTAGAAAAGGGAAATGCAATTCAAAGTCAAGCAGTTTCGTAGCAGCGGCGGAACAAGTATATCTTCAGCCTGTTCTTGAACGATAATGTCATACGTCTTATCATGCAGCGATCGTGCATTCAGGCAGGCAAATGCGACCAGGGTTAGGGGGTCAATTTATTTCGGGGGGTCAAAATATTTCGTGACACCGGCCCAACATCCGCGTTGGCGGGCGGCCAGGCGACGCGCCCTGCGCGATGTCATCTGCGATGTCTCTGCATGCTTAAGAATAAAAGTATCTAGATAGAGAGCTTCAAAGTTAAAAAAATTATACGTCTCCATAAAATGGTTGGTGAACTTTTGACGAAAACTGGTCTTTCCTTCTACAAATGCCTGTTACATCAGTGACCAGACTGACACGACTATGGGTCTGCGCAAACCGCCATAGCAGTCACAGAAGCCAAAGCAGTTTTTCCTGAATGATTCACACTGCATGCGTTGGAATCTATAATTATAGCTATTCAAAAAATATGTAGGGGATCGCAAAAAGTAGACCACGTGACCCAGACACGGATCCGCGTATGACCTACTGTTGCATATTTTTTGTTAGGGCCCCCAGCCACATATAGGCACACTAAGTTTCAATTCTGTATCATCAGACGTTCTGGAGATATGAAGGGAATCCCTAAATTCAGAATTAAGTCGCGTGATTCCGCCCCCGCCCCCTAAAGCCTACCTTTGCATATTTTTGTTAAGACCTCCATCGCTTTATGTGCATGCAAAATTTCAAGTCTCTAGCTTCAGCTGTTCTGGAGATAGGAGGGGGTCCCAAAATTCAGAATTAGGTCTGGAGATCCCGCCCCGACCCCCTATGGCCTACTTTTGCATAATTCTCGTTAGGGCCCCCACCCCTCAGAAAGCATGCAAAATTTCAATTCTCTAGCTTTAGCTGTTCCTAAGGTAGAAGGGGGGTCCCAAAATTTAAAACTGGGCCCCCTCCCCCTCTCTGTGGGGGATCAGGACCCACTTTTAACACTGTGTTCCATGGGCCCCAGGAGTGTTCACCACAAACAGCATCTTGATCTGTTCAGCCAGACAAGCCGAGATGAGCCGCATGACAGAGAGACAGACACACTGACGTGGCGAACATCAGTAAGAATAGACCGTCTCATGCATTCCATGCAGCCTAAAAATTGAACTGTCACAGTAGTTCTTACAGCATTTGACTGCTTTTACCTGCACACGCCAGCTATGCTGTGAGCTGGTATTGTTTCTGGTGGTGTCTGTCTGTCTGTCTGTACAACATCTCAAAAACTACTGATCAGAAATTGATGTAAGTTGGCAGGAATATACTGCATGGTGAACACTATGCCGGTTACACACGTACAAGTTAACTTGTACAACAAACTTGTACAAAAAACTTGCATTAGCAGTGATTGGAAGTTTGTGACATTTGACCTTGAGAGTTATTTTCGTATGTTTTCATTTACCATACATATCTCATCCACTGTTACGAGTTTCAAATACCTTAACCTAGCAACTGCGTGTTTGGCGTGAAAGCACATTTTCAGAATATCTAAGTCACCTTCGAGTTTCAAGGTTATAGGGTTAATATCAAAGTCAAAGCAGTGAAAAAACAGCCATGTGCAGATATGTGCTCCCCTCGGACACAGTTTAATTGCTGCTTGTAGCCTACAGCAGCAAAAGTGAATAAACATATAAAATAGAGAACGATGAAACCAGTGAAACATACTATAACATGTTCAACTTTACATCATTTATAGAACGCAGTCACATAATCTGTGATTAAGCTAACTTAATGCACCAGTGAGAATATAAAAACATGAATGAGAGCCAGAGCATATTCATGCAATTATCCAATTCACAATCATAAAGTAACTTTAACTCTGATAAAGATCACTCACTCTAATCTAACCACCATGGCCTAAAACACTTCACAATGTTAGTCCACTTTTCTGACCTTGACTGCAGTACATGATCCCATCATCCTGCTACTTTGTGGAAGCAACAAAGCCACATGTAAACAAACATAGCTGCCATAAAAAATGGCAGTCAACTCGCCCCAAGGTCAAGTTGTCGCCAAGTCAACCTGTCTTCAAGGTTAGGCTTAGGATTACAGCAAGGTTGGTTAGGTTAGGCTACGGTGGTTGACAGACTTAGGGAGAGAACACAGCTTATCCCTCACTGACCAAATATTGCCAAGCAGTGCATAGGCATTGCCTATGGCGTTGGCAGTCTACAATGATATCTACAATAAAGTGCAGCTTCTGAACGTAACAGACCCCTAAATGCTCAAGCTAATATGATTGAACAACATCTGCAGTTGATTGTAACAAGTTGCTTAAGACAACTGACAACATCAGCAGTTGACATCAGTTTGCTAATCTTGATGAGACTTGTGTACACATCATACAGTAAAGTAGAAAAAGACAAAGAAGAAGAAGAAGAAGA
>Ga0126335_1000534_pt1 | contig 18620 bp, 6 predicted proteins | sample OlaspJWI45metaG_FD_108409 | JGI IMG/M metagenome (GOLD analysis project Ga0126335, IMG submission 108409) | Marine gutless worms symbiont microbial communities from Oahu, Hawaii - Olavius sp. 1 OAHU.JWI-45 metaG | ecosystem: Host-associated > Annelida > Digestive system > Unclassified | place... | reverse complement strand
AGTGGAGTGGTTCTGGTGGGACTGAAGCCTATCTCAGTGGCCAACTGGCTTCCTTCAGTGCTTTGACGCTGTTGGTTGGGTCATCTGGCCTGTAAAAATCGTCCCCGAAATGACCTATAAATGTCCAATGGGACGTTAAACCTCTGCTCACTCACTCACTCACTCATGCCATGATATTATGAGGTTATATTTGCATGAGTATGGAGGTGATTACCGCTATGCTGTAGTGTGTTTCATAATTTATTAATACATTCAGTGTATGTGTATTGTGTCATTTATGACAATTAGTGACTTACCTGCATACATTTAGACAAAACTTGCATACAGATAGTACTGATGGTGCTCAGTAGCTTGCAGTGTATATTGTGACTGCATATCCATAAAAACTAAAATGGCAAGATAGCTTTTTATGACGACAGTTCTATCAAATCTTGAGTTTTAATCATAATAATAATTTTTGGCACTGTTTTAACCTGGAAGAATATTGAATTTTGAGTATAGAAAAACATGCTTTAATTACTATTGACAAGTTATGAATTAATGAGGATATTTGTGTATTTATACTGTGATACTATTCAAGTAAATATTTCTATGTATTGTGTGTTTTGATGCTAGAGTCACCGAAGCCTTGTTTACTTGACAGAGAAATACAGCATACTGAGATTATGGTATGCATTTTTGTAGAAGCTTCTGGGTGTGAAGTTGGCGCATTAGAGGTTTTTTTAAAAATGATATGCGCTATATAAATTCACGTTTTACTTACTTACTTACTTACTTACTTACTTACTTACTTACTTACTTACTTACTTGGCTTTTTATGTTAGCAGACATCAAGTGACAATGTTACATGTAGGCCTACAGTATTTATGCTAAAGATATAATTATTAGTATTTACATAATGCATGGACATTATCATCGTGAGCCATGTACTCATTTGATTGTCATATTCCAGTTGGTTGAGTGATGTGGAGAGTAGCCGAGCTCTTGTATGATGTAGCTTGGCACCAGTCAGCATAGGAGTGGTACGTGTAAGCTGCGGTGATGTGTTTTCATCAGGGCACAGCAATCAATGTGCTGCAGCTGCATCCAAACGGCCGACGACTAATGGTGCATACACGCAACAACAAGCTCCAGCTGCTTGATCTCCGCGTGTTAGTTTTGTCAGGCACTGTAATATCTTCAGTTCCATTATACACACTGAACATTTGTTTAAGATGCTTAGCTTTCTGTTGTGTTATTGAATGCACATGGACAAGTCTGCTGCTGTTGGCTTTATTTCACAGTTGAAAAAAATTACAGTTGTTCAGAAGAATTGTATGGTTTTGGAACTGCAGCTTTTTTTAACTGTTTGAGTAGAATCAAACAAAATAAAAATAGCATGATGAAGCCCGTTTATAATAGAATCAGAAAGTGTAGATATCTTTTTGTGCACAAAACACAAGCTGCAGAGTGAGTTCATAAGCAATTAGGCATCATTACATTATCTAGTATGCAGACATGGGGTGCCATTGATATTTGAAGCAACAAGTATTGACAGTGCATTGACACTCTCTCTTTGACACTATCATTAAGATTTTTACTCTAGTGCTGTAAAATGTAATTGTGTCGTATCATTGTTGGTGTGTCAGTGAGACAATCACATGCAAATACCTTGGTGCCTTGAACTTTCGTGAACATGTCCGCAGCACTTTCACACCATGTGGAATGTTTCTGTTTGCTGGTAGTGAGGATGGTCAGGCATATGTATGGAACACAGAGTCGGGTAACTGCTCTCTTAACATGTCCTATAGTGTACAATATATAGAGGATTGAAATCTTGATTACAGAAGAATTCTGATGTTCATGTGTCGTCTGATTCTATGTTAATTATTGGTTCAACCCTCTTGTAACAGCAGTTTTGAACAGGTATGATGAACTTCATTAGTTTAAACTGGATAGAAGTGAAGAGGTTAATGTCAAACTTGATCAGTACTGCAATACAAGCTTGCAAACCAACGGAAATTTCAACATTTAAATTTGATAAACAAGATTTCAGTTTACACAAGCATATATCATAAATCAGGAAAGGAAAACTATCCTTTTCATGGCCTGCATATGCAAGAATTCTAAAAAGTAGTAACAGAAAGCATGCTGTAGACAGTTTATGCAACTGGGGAAGTAACAGTCACCTAAGTAACAAAAGATTACTATTTAGTACTTACTGCTGTTACTGACTGTATAGCAACTTTTAATGGCATTTTAAATTATACTTGGCGAACTTACGTTTCAGTAGCTCAGTTTTGTCTTAATCTTTTATGATGTATCTTTGGCTCTTGTATTGTCCTGATTGTATTGGCTGATGTAGGCTACATGTATTGCAGTTGCAAGTTTTCAATAGATTGACTGTATGTAAGGCATGCCAGCAGTGTGTAAGCAAAAGTGCAACTCAGTGCAGCAATGAGAGAATATATTTGTTCTTGCAGGTGACCTTGTGTATACGTATCTATCTCTTGGATACCGCAATCCAGTAACTGACGTCGCCTTTCACCCATTTGACAACATGGTCGCCTTTTGTTCGTATGGAGAGAGTCATCTGATAAGGATTTATACATATGACCACAAAGGCAATTTTGAGAACTTCATCATCTTTACTCGCAGCAGTAGCAGACTGGTTGATTGCTGAATGATTATGTTAAATACATATTTATGTGTTTTGAATTACCGTAAAAATTTGATTCTAATATACACAATTTGTACCAAAAGTAGAGGCCTGATAGTCAGGGTGCGTATTATACATGGAAACTAAAAAATCATAAACTGTAATAATCAAAAACAGTTTTGATGCATAATATATCTGTATTCAGCCATATATATAAACGATTATTCTCGCCAAACAATCATTAAGGTACCAAATATACACTTTTCTGTTACACTATTTTTCCATAAACAACGTGCCGGCTCCCCATAATAGATCTGCATAACACCAGAATGGACTGAATAAAAAGGTTGTCCCTAAGTAAGTAAGTAAGTCCAGAATCTTGTATAACAGTGCCAGACTCGCAAAACGCCATAACAGCGCCAGATGATGTTCATCAAGCCGCCGCTTGAATGTGCTTAGTGATGCTAAACATTCACCTGTTTCCTTTAAATGAATATTAAATTAAATTATTCATGCATCCCTAATTGATTGCAGGTATAGAAGTATCATGCCAGCCTGGAAGTGTTTATAAACACAACAAATATTGACTGAATCAAAGTGAAATACTTCAGTAAATTTTTGTAGTTTTTATGAAAAAATGTACAGTGGAATGAGTTAAACTCGCTAAGTAAAGCATTTTGCATCAGTAAAGGAATTTGAACTGGTTGTGCAGAACGGGTGCATATTATACAAAATAACTTTTTCCATAATTTTCCCCTCAAAGTCGGGGTACAAGTGTGCATATTATAATCGAATTTTTGCGGTATTTGTCAAGTACAAATTTGATGTTAGGAAAACCTGATAGCTTGACATCACAATTTGGTTTGCTGAATTTTTTTTATTTAGTTTTAATTTAAAGTTTCAAAGTTTTAAATAACTGAATGCATATATTGTAATATTTTCTTGTTAGCAAAGTTGTGCTAGTGTTAACTTGTGGATTTTAGCTGTGTGTCTACTGTGACAGCTGCTCAAAAGGATCTTACTCGTCCAGCTCCAGAACCATGGCACGAGCTACGGACGTTTGACACCGTTCAGATGATGAAATGCCCATCACCTGACAGTTCAGTGTAAGTATTGTTTATCCTGTGCAATGCACAACGTTTCAGTGATTACATTTTATAGTTTTGTAAATTTGTGTATTGATGGGTGTATCGAGTGTATCGCCCTCTGGCAAAGAGTGGCAACATCCCCCTACCCCCCTTCACTGTAGGGGCATTGGGACCCCTATCTAATAGAATGTTTCTTGGGCCCTAGGAGTCTCCACCCCAAAGAGGACAGTGATCTGTTTAGCCATTTTTGCATGGCACAGGCACGTGACAGACTGACAAACAAGCCATGCAACAGGATCACCAATGTAATAGGCCATGCCCACGTCTCATCCATTCAGTGCAGCCTAATAAAAACTGCAATGAAGAATAAACAGAAGTTTAAATAACGAAAATTGAATTTAAACTATATGTTAGACAGTGCAATTTTGGACATTTAGAAAATAATAATTATTATTGTTGAAGTACTGCTGTTGTTAATGTAAAGTCTGATATTTCTGACTTTTTTGCGTAGTCAAGGAACACCAATGACGATGACAGCAGATGATATGAATGTTCTACGGACTGCACGCATGTCTCGTGTCATCAACAAACTGAAATCTGTATCAGTAAGTAACATTGCTATTGCGTCTGCAATGGATTTGGGTTTTGTTGATTGCTGTGAATACTTCACAGGTTTTTATCATTAACATTGCTGCCACAGCTGGTCATTTTTAGTACACATTTTATGTAATTGGATTTCTGTGTTTGTCATCTAAGATGAAACTATAATATGTTGACAGGCATTTGCAAGTGGTGGCGTGAATGACACGAGGACAGGCTCCGTTTACTTACCTGGTTCAGGTACACTTGAAATGCTGTTTTATATTTTGTTTGTAGGTTGAACTTATGTGTGACTCTAGTACTATTGAATAGTGTTGGTTTAGTTTTAGAAAAGCCATCTGCCATGCAAAAGTACTGTTCTGCAGCAGGTCTGATAGGGTGTTTGTGGGAAACTTATTGGAATTTGGTTTAAAATTAAAGTAATTTTGTGAAAATAGACCTATTGAAATGAAACTGAAGGTAGTAGCACTGAAACTGGTAGCAGTTGTTTAAGATGTGACTAGCCTACAGTTTGGATGTTTGCTTGAAGTTGTCATTAATGTTGTCATTGTTATTGACTCAGATGAGCATGATCGCATTATGTCGAGCAAAACACGTTCGTCATGAAGTCTGGTAAGATTACAGCTTGACATAAGTTGCAGAACAGTTAGCGGTTTGCGTTTATTGTTAGTGGGAGATGATACAAGTCTACTGATGTCATGCACGGGACGACAGCCTCAGATTAACATCAACCGAGTATGTTCAGTTGTCATCACTGCTTAGTAGTTTTCTGTTGTCAGTGTTTTGTTGTGATAATTTTCTATGGATGTACCAAATAATTATTTTTAAAACATTAACAATAATCAGCTAGTTGGTTATTAAATTTTTAGCTGTTGTTTTGCTGAGCAGTTTGTCAGTTAAGCGGCATTGTTTGTCTTAATAAGTAGTAACCTTGGTTGTTTGTCTGATTGTCAAATTACTGGTATCACTATGTGATCATAACCATTAGCTTATGGGGCTAAGGCAGCTTTGACTGTAAATAATCAGGCTTCTTTCCATCAATGCAGAAGTGTCCATCATGAAAATGCCTTTTTATCGACACATGTTTGTAAGTTTGTAAATAGATGTATTTCAGGCTGCATGCTGCTAGTACTTTTTCTCCACTCCAGCAAGCACATTGTCTATGTAAATGTAGCTTAAAGCTTACTTTGTCTAAGGTAGAAGGATGTTTCTTTTTGATTTCTGGTACTCTTGGCTTTGATGTCCGGTGCCCACTTGTTACATGGTCTTCCTACTATAGTTTACTGCACGATGTCAAAGATATAAAAAGTTAATTACAGTTACTGTAATTTTTTGATGGTTGAATTTCTGTCACAAGCTGCTTGTATATGTGTATTTGATAAATTATTTGCAGACAATTTGTAAAGCACAGCTGACAATTACAGACTTATCCATAAAGAAAAATGAGCCACTCGAACAGGTTTATAGTTTGCACGTGTTTTTGTACATTCTGTAAAGTGCAAGTTTAGCAGTTCTAACACTTGGTTGACATGCAGTCATCTCTATTTCTTGCTGTATGTCTGGTACCAGTGAGTGAGTAAAACAACTGAGATAGTTTATGACTGTTGTTTTTTTCTAGTAGAAAACGTATAGATTTTTTGCAGTTACACTTGCAGTTGCTCTTGCAATAGTATGGTTACTTTGGTAACAGGTATCTTCATTCTTCAACTCAGTCTATGTCAATTTTTGAGTTTCTATGCAAGAATGCCGAGACAATATTTTTACTGAATAAAAGCTTCACCAGTGTGGTAATTTTTTCCATAAAACATTTAAGAATATTGCCATATATTGAAGTTTTTAAAGATGAAGCAGCTGCATTGTGCAATCTGTGCTGCTATGTTGTCTTAGGTGATTGCATTGTATGACTATCAGTCGCAGCGATCTGATGAGTTGTCACTGAAACGCAGCGACCGCATCACAGTTCTGTTTAAAGACAATGACAACTGGTGGATGGGTGAATTGGCAAATGGACAACAAGGCTTCTTCCCTACTAACTACGTTGATCAACATTGTCGTTAGTTTTTTATGCCTGAAGCATGTTCTCTGAAGTTATTTGCTCTGATTCAAATTTTAGTTTTGTTTTATGTTGATTGCTGCAATTGGTATTTCGTTTTTCAATTTTTAATTTTTTTTTGGTTTTTAGCTTTAGCACATGTTAACTAGTTAGTTAGTTATCTGTCATGCATTAATTATAGCAATATTATAATCTTTCTCGTGTTGTTGCAGCTGAAATGAAGCAGCGACGAGATGTGAAAGACTCTGAAGTTGACTCTGATAATGAACGACTTTCAACAGTAAGTATTCTAGTTGAAAACTGAATTTTTCATTAAACAACAAAGTAAGTAAGTAAGAGAGTCTGCATTTGTTGGCTGAAAACAAAGTCACTCATCTCTGTAGTCTCAGTAAAAAGTGATCAAATCAATCAATCAATCAATCAATCAGTCATGGATTTTTAGAGTGGTCCAATTAATAAAACCACTTCAGGATCCACTGAAGGTGTGTGAGTGACTTAGCGGGAATCAATGATAATGTCAGGAAATGAGAACTGGAAAAGAAATATTTTCAGATGCTGAGGAAGGTCGAAAAGAGATGAAGCATAGATCACGTTGTCTGGTGGACTGTTCCAAGTGATTGTTCTTTTAACACATACTGAAAGCATGCATTATTAACTGCCAGATGTTACAAGCTGGCAACGTGTTTCACCGTTATGGACACCGCTCTTCCACACGTGAATGAGTTGGATAACTGTAGATGGCAGCTGATGTCAGGCAGCACTGCACTGGCATGCATCTGGTGCCATACCATGCAGGAATATCTTCCTGAACATGTTGGGTGTTTGAGATGGTAAGCGTGGTGATTGATGTAGTGTGTTTGTGTGGTGCTGTCTGTGTTGCAGGTTCATGCCGTACAAACAAGAACTGGTGAACTCAGGTTCTTTTCTGCTGCTGAAGAATCAGACACAGAGATGCCAAACGCTTGGTGAGTTGTTGGATTTTTGTGATTATTTTGTTTTGGTGGCCACGTCAAATGCACAACGTACATAATATGGCCTATTGCGATCGATGATCCGTAGCGTGGAGTGTGAGTCATTGTATCAGTCTGTCTGGTTGCATGGCTGTGCTGTGCAAAAATGGATAGAGGTCCTGTTCGAGTGGAGACTTTTGTTGGGGGTTCTGATCCCCTGTGGGAAGGTGACAGGGAGTGAGGGGGGGGGATTTTGCCCATTGTTATGTATGGGAACATTGCTTACATTCAATGTGGCCTTTGCCAAATTACTTTGGCCTCTTGTTATTACTGCTGTTGTAATAAATCAAATATTCAGATAGATTTATGTACTGATTTCACTGTTTTGTTTGCCTCTGCTTGGAAATTGCGTTCTGAGAAAAGCAATTTATTGTTCGGTGGTACATTGATGTTTTGTTTGTAGTCAGAAGAAGAAGTCCAGAAGATCAACAGGAAATAGCAGAAAGCAAGAAACCATTGAAATGATTCAGCTGTCACGGAAGTCGTGATGAGTTGATGTCATGTCACTTTGCTGCAGACTGCTGTATGCCTGTGCGACTGCCAGTTCCAGAGCGTTTTGTAGCATGCTTGCCAACTAAAATTGAGGCTCTTATTGTGCCCTGTTTACCTATTGTTATTATACTGCAGTAGTTTGATATGGTGATGCATCGTGCTAGTGCCACTGATTACATACAAGCAGATATTTAAGCAGCAGATATTACTGGCAGTACCAGCGGATCGTAGCATATAGTATGGGCAGCTTTACGCAAGTTATTTTTTAACATCTGTTGGTCCATCTGGCCAGCCAGCCAGTTTGATCAATACTTTGCGGTATCTTAAAAATGGTGCAAGATACTATGTAAGTTTGTATGATTCACTTAATAGGAAGTTGCATATAAGCTTTCGATCTGTATGAAAATCAGTGACCCTGAATGACCTTGAACGGCGTTATGGCCACTTTATGGTGTTTTCGTCTGAAAGTGGTAGGGTTCAGAGCCAACCACATCATACCCGCTGAAGCTAGATCGATACTGTCTGTGACAGAAATGTAGCCTAAAGACTTGTTTTTGGTGATAGATGTGTCAGTAAAAAATCAGTAATACTGACTCATCTACTGCACTTTGAATAAGTTTATATTATCAAGATTAACTGTATTAATGTGATCTGTAAATCTGTGTACAGTACAGTATTTAGTCTGTTGACTGTAGTGATGGTAAGATTGTGTGCGTTCAGTATCATTAGCTGGTGGAGTCTGTTGATGTGTCAGCAGATTAAGCTTTCTGTATGTACAGTTGCAGTAGCTGTATTTTTTCTCACAAGACAATCATTTGTAACAGTAATAAGTTTTAGCATATTCTACCAATAAAAAATCTAGTGAATTACAAAAAAATGGGTCATTGTGGCAACCTACACTCATTAATATGTGTCATTTTTTCTACATTCAAAATGTAGAGAAAAATATTTTGGCGTATCAGAGTCAGGGCCATTTGCTTCATGGCTATATATAATGGATCTGCCACTAGATTCCACTGTATACTAGCTCAGTCCTTTTTAATCATGTGATACAGGTTTTCAGTGTTTGTAAACTAAAGAAATATAATTCTAAAGCCTTGGTTACAAACTTTTGCTTTTTGTGTATATGCCGTCATGTGCCTTGAGTGTGTTAGTTATCGCTTCCAAAATTTATGCTATCCTAGAAGGTAATGTAGAGTAGTTTATGTTATAAACGTGAGATTATTGGTTTTATTGTCTAGCATTATTCGATTAGCGTGTGATCGGACTTTGGTGCTAATATAGACTAGATTATCTGAGGTACTAGCGGTTCTGCTCGCCCAGCCGAGCATCATGTAGGCAGCCCTGTCCCCGCCTTTGGCCCGCCCAAGGCCCTGCTTCCTATACCCATGTGTATTTGTACCGTCCCGTCAGCACCAGAGTCTGCCTCTATTGCATCTGCGCATTGTCCGCCTGCACCTGTATGCGCGCCTATTGCCTGTCCAGTGCGCAGTCTGCTTGCAGTGCGCATGTTTGGCCGCGAGAAACAAAAAATGCCAGTTTGTGGCCCATACCCATCACTTCTCCTCAAAATTTTTGGCACCTAAAACCATCCCTGTGGCACCCTGGAGCTACTCTGAAAATTTAAAGACAATTGCCCCTCCCACTATTGAATTATAAGTGAACATACAGACTCACGAACAGAATAGACAAACAGTTCAGTGCGGATGACGGGAAAATACGTCAACGGTGCAGCAGCGATCCTATAATACTGTAGGGGGACTGGCTTCGCGTTTCAGGGGTGATTGTTAGTGGTCCTGCGGCTACTGTTTTTACTGCTGGTCCCTGACAAATATCTAATATTGTGTTCGTGTAGCAACTATTGCGATATCCAAGTCCTACAATACCTATACCGTTTATCTAAGCCCCATCCCTCGGCCACTCGCATGCCTCCATGCCTCATTGCCAGACGGGCTACCAGAGAAGCCGCAAGCCTGTGCTATACACTGTTGTCACGCTCCAATACCCACGTTGCCGAACACAGCATACATGTTGTTTGCGTAGCGTATATATGCCCTGAAATTATCAGCAATAGTACTTGTCCCACACGGGCAGTTAAACCGATTCAAACTTATCGGACAAATAGTCTAAATTAAAAAATTTTATGGAAAACACACATGCACAAACAGACAGACTCGTAAATATATGCACACCGTGTCTCAGAAAAACTGTGCAAAATTGTTTTTGTCAGAACTTCGTCAAATTTCCACCTATTTTGATAATTTTTTGTGTCAAGATCAAAGTCTTGTACGGTAATTTCTGTGTTACTTATTAATGAGTTAACGTAAATTACCTGTGATGTGTTTAAGTTACCTGGTAGAGTATTAAAATATTAAAATAGCGAACGATACGTGTGGCAACTATTTGAATTAATTTTGTCACTCTCGCTAATGCAAAGCACCTGTCTGGGCCTGTGTGCTAAGTCTGTCCGTCAAACTGTTAAAACTGCTCACAGTGACATATATATATTTGCTGCCGCTGGAAATCTAATTTCGTATAGAAAAGTTTACTCGCAGGTCAGTGCGCCAAAACCAGTCATATCAAGCTGTTAACCGACCGTTCGAAGGCACTGATATTTTGCAGGAGAGACGCAGTTGTTGGTCGCCTTTGGCATTATCAGCGAAACTATTATTGCCACCTGAAGGGCTTCGAGAAGCGAGAGTACGAAGCGTTGATGTGGCGAAAAAAATGTGAAGTAGCTATAGGCCTACTAGGACTGTACGGCGGGAAACTGGGTTAGATGCTGCTGCTGGCAGCACATAGAGGAGAGTGACGTAATGTCTGACGTAGGTCACAGGCAGCCAGCAAGCACCAACTAGCTACCAGCAATCACTGAGCAGAAGTTGGTGTGTTCGGTCGGCCGCGGTCGAACAACAGCGGTGGCATACGCTGTTGTTGGCGTTTGTCCGTGTCTAGTCGAGCGTGTAGTTTTAGATCAGCGTCGTACTAGCTGGCGGACCGCGTTGCAGACGAGTCGTCGGCGACTGCTAATGGTGCAACGGGCTGGGTATCGTTCGCCTTTTGTAATTCGCTTTCGCCTCGCCGATGCTCAATGAAACGTCCATTCGTCGCCTGCAGCGGTTGTCTGCTTATTATTACGCTCATCGGTGAGCTCTTCTCCGTCGTTATCATTTCATTTTCGTTATCATTGTAAGTACAAAACTCTCTGGCGCTAAGAAGCTACAGAAGCTTCAGCGACAAGTTAGATAGTATCATGGCACAGCTGTATTTTCTTAGATGACATATGACATGACGACTCTCTGACGACGTCTGTTAGTGGCGGAAAGTGACTTCAGAGATCTGCTAACTCCCGAGACACTGTCAATGCCGAGGACTGCATGGACACGAACAACTGCGCAGTCTAGTCACCTGTAGCAGTCTGTCGGCTGCTCTGCGAACTGCATCACTCTTGCCATTAACGTTTGCTAAACAACTGAAAACCTGTCTGTATAGCCAAATCTTAGTTCATCTGAGGACATTTGTTACGTGTAAGCTACTACATTAAGAGCTAACACGTATTTAAGGGTTAAAACGACTGGTTAAAAGATGCGTTTTAAGCGTTTCTTAAAGACTGGATAAGACGGCGCGGAGATGATGTATTTAGTCCACCGACAGACGAGGAGCGACGCTGTGACTTGTAAGCAAAGTGCTATCGCCGGTTGCAGCCATCGTAAGACGCGGCTGTTCGACGCGTCTTACGATGGCTGCAACCGGCGATAGCACTTTGCTTACAAGTCACAGCGTCGATCCTCGTCGCTGTTCGACGCAGTCAGCTTCCGACCCTGGGTTCGTCGGTGACTTGACGTCATTTTCGCCTACTCGGCTTATCTCAGACTTGCCGCGTTACCAGCATATATACGGACGCTCTCTGTACGAACACTAAAACTGTCAAACAAAATTTTATGCTTTCAAGGAACGACTGCGGCCACCGAAGGTCAGTCACGGCGTCACGCAGCTGCGAGTATTTATGACCTACTGCTACCTTATCAACGCCCAATGTTATCATTTAACCGTCTTTAAAGTGTAAAATTCCGTATTTCTGGGTTGGGGGCCTGGGGCGTTATGCTTGGGGGGCTCAGACCAGTTAGTTTCCACAGAAGCAGGGGGTCAGTGGCCCCCAGAGCCTAGGCAACACCTGAACGGCGGGGACCCTGTGGTTGGCCATGATAGCCGACAGAGTAAGTTAATTATAACTATAATTTAATTATAAGAAGGAGGTTTGGAAGGTTTAAAGCCTGGAAGATTAGAAGAACTAAAAACCAAATTATTGGGTCTAGTAGGTAATCAGAATGAAAAAATAGTCTAGCCGTGACGACGACTGATGGTCGCTTGTAGTATCTTCTCTAGCGCTGATGGTAGCGGCGTCGGCGGTAGTGTGACGAAACTTGCTGGAATAAAGTCGGTGACGACAGGCCGATCGTCGACGATGGACACCGGTGTCCTCGCGGCTGGCAGAACCAAGACGACAGCGAGATGACAGCGAAGCAGTACGACGTCAAAACGAGGCAGCGACTTGTCCGCCAGTACTAGCAGACCACTTCCGGTGGTGATGCCAACGAGTAACGGAATGCAGGTTGCTACTCTGAACGCCACACTTCCAAACGCCAAGTCACTGAGACTGAGACCGAGAGTGTAAACCGACACGACGAAAATAGCGACGCGTGACGACAGAACGAGTTCTGTACACACAGACGAAGACGACGGCAAGAGAAGCAGCGAAGCAGGACGACTACAAGAACACGGAGACCGGAAGACGTTGCAGCTCACGAAACGCTTCCGTCCTCTCAGACCAAGTTCTCGAATCTACCTCGCAGTCACGAGCCACGAGTCACGCCGGTCAGTCTCCGCAATCATTTTCATAGTTGGCCGGCCGGAACGTGGAAGCCGGCCACATGTTCTCGCCCGAAGCATCAGCAGACCACCGGAACCGACGACCAAACCGGGTGGGCATACACAGAGCTTACCCAGAACTGACCGACATATGTTTGTCTCAGATCCATTTGACAGATAGACGGTGGCGACTGGCGAAGCCAGAACTCTTAATTCTGATGATAAGGTTAAATGTTGGTAACAAAATACGTGATATTACATCTAAAGTCTGATTTTGCCATAGACAGCATAACTGATTATTATAGAACTGAGGACGACTGTTAGAATAATGGTTTCTCTAGCAAGTACGCTGATCGAGTATTGCCTGTGTACGCCACTGCAGACCACCCAACATACCACCCGCGGACGGAAGCTTGTGCCTTTTAACTGGCGATTTCGTTCTGCTAATTTTTAAAAGTTATACTGTTGTAACGCCTGTTGTGATGCCTGTAGCCTACTAGTCTGCATATCGATCTTTAAAAATATTTATTCACCAGAAGAAACTGCAAACAGTTCAAGACATGCTCATCTGCACGTTTTGGACATTTTTGGACAACGCTTGTATAAATGCGGTTGGTTGCTCGATGACTGTTGATCGGCGACATCAACAACTGTAGCCGACACCGGCGTCGTCAGTAGCACCGCTGACACCCAATTACTACGTAAACTATTTAGGCCGTCTGCGTTTAGCACCAACGTAAGCCTACTGGCACTGCTATAGCTATGCATTTCGTAACGAATTAGTATTCTACATTAATGGATTGATTATTTTTCATTTGACTTTCATTTTTTTCTAGCCACAATAATGCCAGTAATCAGCTGATCTCTTGCTCATCGTTCAAGATTAGCAGACGTTAGCATGTAGTACTGTACTGCTATTGACGCACGTCGCGGCACGTGAACAGCCAGTGACGTCAGACGCGGGTCAAGGATGCTCAGGCCAGCTAGTCCATGCTCTCTGCGGATGAGCAGCTGGCCGTAGGAACCCATCGGCTACCAGGTTATGGCGCACCAGGTTCTCGGTCGTTGCTGCGCTGCTGTGTCGGCGCTATCGTCGTGTATCGTGTATATTTTTGCTTTGACTGGAGGTCGGTCCCGGCTGCGCTGTTCACCTGTCCTGGCCTGTTACGTCTAGCTTGTTGGCTACAGCAGCCGTCGAACACGCGTTCAACGTTCACTACGTACGTTTGAATTGCCTGCAAGTTCAGCGAACTGTAATTGTTGGCTCCTTAAACCGGCGTACACAGGCAATACTCGAGCTGCGTACTTGCTAGAGAAACCATTATTCTAACAGTCGTTCTCAGTTCTGTAATAATCAGTTATGCTGTCTATAATGTGTAAGTAAGTAAGTGAGTAGTCAAGCTGTGACGGTCATATGTCGATGTTGGCATCGAATTGCAGGCACGTACAGTTCGGTTGAATTAAAGATTGTCCGTTGCGTCGGCACCGTGGATGCTGTGTGCGTTACAAAATCTCATTCAGATTATGCTAAACGTTTCATGTCGAGCGTTTATCGCTAGGATCTGTTCGTCGTCAATCGTCAGTGTAATGCTTTCATGCTTCTGTAAGCCATGTCAGTACTGAACTGAGCATCGGTAGTTAGGCAATTGGATTACGATCCCAAATAGCACAGACCACACACGATAAGTCTCACATATAAACTGAGTTGTTGACGTCGTGACTTTTGACTTTCGTCGGCAAGTAACGCGTGACGCGAGTAACTTTTAACTCAATTTGGAGTTTTATACAGCTTTGCTCTCGAGCTCTGTTCAGACAAGGAACAGATACGTAGACGTGTGCCAATGTGTACGGTGTAAAAGTATTAATATGACCATGTAGAGGTATAGAGCCAGCATCATGATGCGCAACTTGTTCATTGTTGCTGGTCGTGTGTGTAGGGTTATGCTCGGTGTCTGGGCGTAGCGCTAGCGCTATCGCTGATAGCTATGTCGGTCGGCACACGGCGCAGAAGAATGATGACGTCACTGATGACGTCACTAGGCGCCTCGACTCTGACCGCGGCCCCACACTGCAGCTGCAGCAGTCGGCGGCGTTCGAAGGCCACCAACAGCTGACAGATACCAATGCTCGGACATACTCAGGTAAATGTCACCAGTCATACCAACAAACGCGCTGGGACGTTACTAACGCAGTGAGTCTGTACATTGCATTGTATCTCGCTGGCATTTTCAGTCGCCGAACCCACCGTCTGAAACTCGAACTAGGAGATCCTGGCCGAATTGAAAAAAACATTCATGCAATCACTGAAGACATTCCTCTTTATCCAATATTAGTAGGCTATGTTCCGCGCATTAAAGCTGTATTGTACGACAATGCGCAGTATAAATTTACATTTTACTTTCACGTGCATATTGAAATTCTGACAGCATGTTTTTTCATTAGTTATGAACAAGATCTGTTGTGAGTTATCCCTTGTCGAACAGTATACTGCTTGTTACTATACTTAGCCTACTGTTATTTTTTTGTTGTCTTCTATGTATCTACCACATGCGTTGGTGAATGGTGAATATAGTTTATTATTATTATTGAAATTATCGTGCAATTGCATCGTTATGTGCCTCTGTAGCGGAGTGGCTTTGTTAACATTCTAAAGGTCATTTTGAATCAAAATGGAATTCTAGTTTAACCGAAACACAACTGCAAATTGACCAGAACAAAGAACAGATACAGTCTAGATTGGAAATTTTTTGGGGTTTACCTCGAACAAATCCGTTAAACAGGGGTACTGCAGCCCGTCGACAGCGAAAATTTGACCAATAATATGTGACATCCCAGAAACAGTGCAATATATGATCGAAGTTTGTATGATTCACTAATAGGAAGTCGACTGGTATCAAAATCGGTGACCTTGAATGACCTTGAACAGCGTTATGGCCCGTTATGGCCGTTCTGTGGCGTTTTTTGCCAAAACGGTAGGTTTCGGAGGTGTGTCGAACTGGCTGAAGATAAACCCATACTGTGACTTTACTGTCTACGACAGAAATGTAGCCCAAAGATTCTAGTTTTTGATAGTACGGGTATATAGTTTACAACGATATGATGGACAGACACCGCGATCATCGGTAACAATAGTCTGCGTCTCATGCTTCGATGCAGTCTAGTGAACACGCATAATAGGTGTAGAACAGTAGTATACTTGTAATATGGAAATAGAATATCATTCGTTTTAACGACAGTGATGATGATGATACAGATGATGATGACAGTGAATAGAACAGGCAAGGCAGCAGACAACATTATGCAATTATGCTGGTTACATATGTATAGAACTGCAGCTGCTCAATGAAGATGATGTCTGTGATAAATCTGCGGCGCGCATTGTTTCGATTAACGAGGAACGCAACTGTCAGCCTGGCGCCACCAACGTCAGGTAATTCCGCCAGATTTGCTTGAACAGCAACTTTCTTATGATAATTCATCTTCAGTTGTTTAGTGCCTGTTCATCGTACATTAACGGACGTATGTGATGGGAGGGAGTTAACTACTTATTATAATGTGTTATTATAATGGGGCACGTGGTACGGGCTTCCCGCTGTCGTATGATGTTTGTAATTTTCTGTTATAATATGCGAGTGGCCCCTTCATAGGCCTATGTTGCTTGTTACAGGTGGTATCATGCAGCTAATGCATATGCAAATGACATAGCAGAACACGAAGTGCGAAAACCTGATACTATCTATAAAGTGAGTGGCAGCTTATCTAACATCAGCACTCATTAACATGAATTGGCGTGGTGGCGTAATGATTAAGATGTCGGACATGGATTTGCAGTCTATTATATCCACTCTGGCTAAGTTGCTGACACGACCCAGCAGTATACGTTGGTACAGGTTAAAGGGAAGAGGTGAGGAGGTAGCTTACTGACCCAGCTATGGAGAAAGGGACAGAGTGCGGGCATTGCCCTCTGTCGAGGGTCAGCTTTCCCATCAACTAAGGGTTTGAGAGAACGCTGTAAGTTTTCCCAACGGGCTTCGGTGAGGATCTCGGCTGCCTGGTGGTTTTATTCTAGTCACTCCGTGGCTACCATTGACATCGTATTGATTGAGGGTCGTGTATCGTCTATGTACAATTTCTAGGATTGCTAATAACAGGATAGACCGCAGGCTCTACGTCTCCAGCCTCGAGGCGTGAAGCTCCTGGCACGTGAAGTGATTTTTTTTTGGTTTCATTCGCCGTCATTCTCCAGATGGCCAAAAACCTTAACTTTTTGATAGTCTACTGACTGTGACCTTGACCTTTGACATGAACATGAGCATATGTTTGAAGGATCACAGAATCATTTTTTGTTATCTTACACCAAAACCCAGATATGCAGTGAAAGTTGTGGCAAGTCAACTACGGACGGACGCAGGCACAGCTCTATTTCCAAATTCCATGTCCCCCTTCTCTTTGTGGCGGGGCACAATTACATGTACGTAGGAAGATAATGATGAGAACAGTTTGACTAATTTCATTTCTACGTACTACAGAAATGTCGCCGCTGAATTTATAAGAAGTTGGTTTTAGTTATTGATGGGATTGCTTGTTGACAGCACCTGTGTCGAGCGTGCTCAAGGCAGCTGCTGTCAGTGGCTGATGCTCGCGACGACGACGATGATTTTCTGGACTACCTCGCCACAACGGCCATCAACTTTGATTCGTTCTACAGTGAAGAATTCGTCGATGACAGTGACAGCTTCTACGGACCGATCGTTACAGAACCTCAACTGCCGATCGCTGGCAAAGGGCCTGAAATCTCGGCGCTGGATCGTAAACGTGAACACATCGATACCGACGGAGATGGCATTCCGGACTACTTGGACGACGACGACGACAATGACGGAATACCAGACGTAGAAGATGACGACGACGACGGGGATGGCATTCTCGACTTCCTGGAAGACAACAATGTGAGCAAGAGTGTTGACAGCATGTGGGATTTGCTAGTTGACGACAAAAGCGCTGTATCAGCAACTGCAGAAGAAATTGATACTGATGGCGATGGCATACCCGATAGCATAGATGAAGATGACGACAATGATGGAGTTCCGGACTATTTGGATGATGACGATGATGGAGATGGAATTCTAGATTTTTTAGAAGCGGAAAGTGCCGACGTTGCTGATTATGATCAGTTTTCTTCTCTATTTGACAATAAATTATATACAGAAGACGTAAAGCAAAAAAGTGCTTATTCGGAGAAAGATTCAGACGGTGATGGTATTCCAGATTTCCTGGACGACGATGATGATAATGACGGAATTCCAGACTATCTGGATGACGACGACGACGGCGATGGTATACTGGATTTCTTGGAAGAATCTGAAATTGCTGCTGACTTGAGCGATGAAGTGGAGATTCAACAAGAACAGGACAAGGATACTGATGGTGATGGAATACCGGATTCTATCGATGAAGATGACGACAATGACGGAATTCCTGATTATCTTGACGATGATGATGATGGAGACGGAATATTAGACTTTTTGGAAGAGTCAGAACCAGTCATAAAAGAGTTAGATGAACAACCTTCTGTGGTGTTAGAAAAAGATTCAGATGGCGACGGTATTCCAGATTCCATTGATGAAGATGATGATAATGATGGAATTCCAGATTACCTTGACGACGACGATGACGGAGACGGGATATTGGACTTCCTGGAAGAATCTGAAATGACTCCTGTTGTCGCCGAGGAACCAGCCATGCCACCTGAAGAAGAAAAGGATACCGATGGTGATGGAATACCGGATTCCGTCGATGAAGATGACGACAACGACGGAATTCCAGATTACCTTGATGATGATGACGACGGAGATGGGATATTAGACTTT
>Ga0126335_1000533_pt1 | contig 18677 bp, 15 predicted proteins | sample OlaspJWI45metaG_FD_108409 | JGI IMG/M metagenome (GOLD analysis project Ga0126335, IMG submission 108409) | Marine gutless worms symbiont microbial communities from Oahu, Hawaii - Olavius sp. 1 OAHU.JWI-45 metaG | ecosystem: Host-associated > Annelida > Digestive system > Unclassified | place... | reverse complement strand
TAACCGGTACACGACCGAAATGGAAAAGTACTGCGAAACTTAGACATTAGCGACCTTTTAAAAACTGAAATTGCATATAATACGCCAATATTCACGGCCGTGACACGAAATCACGGCAATGGCGAAAAATCACGGTACACGGCGAAAATCACGGTAATCCTGGCGATCGTGAATTCGTGATTTTCTTACAGCCCTAGTCATGATCACTCATACGACTCATCATGTGACCAGTAGCACCATGAGTTGGGTTGACCTGACCTCTGGGTTGAATTTGATACTCTGACAAAGTAGCCTACATGTAGGCTTGCCTATACATTCAGGATGACCATCTAGCATTATAAAATTTACAGTTATGATTACCAGATTTGTTGAGAAATGACTGGCATAGATTAAAAACGTCAGTAGGCCTGAGTTAATTATGTAAAAATGAAATATTACAAGCTTCGTTGTGGGTAATATTGGGTTGCGTTGGATCGGGTTGGGTCCATTTTTTCATTTGCGATGGGTTAGGTTGTGTTGGGAATTCGGGTCAAAGAAAACGGACCCGTGGATAGAACTGCATCGAAAACGAACTCTCCACAACTCCACTAATGTCCGTCAGGTGGAATTCTGCCGCTAAGAGAGGTAATGCGCACGCTCAAAACAGAAATATACTAGATGTCTTGGTTTCAGACTCAGTCAAATTTTTTATCACATGCCGAAAGCACGCATGATCATGCACTGAACGTAACGACGCCCGCTGCCGACATGTTCCATGAACCTGTCACTATAAGTTGAGATTTAGTCCGCATCCAGGCCAAGGCCCAGGTCCGACAACACCACTCAACAGTCAGCATAGCAGTAGGCATGATAAACTGAACTAAACTGTGGCGTAGGCCTACACCAGTAGCTGTTTATAATAACGTCATGCAGGTGCTAAAATGTTCTGATAAACAGTCTTCCGTGCTAGCCACTCGCTTATCCGCAGCACGAACTGACAGAATTACCTCTCTGCCGCAACAACCAATTGTTACAACGCCAGAGACATAGTGGTGTATGTACTGACGTAAAGATTCACCCATACACATACCTCTAGCCCCTAAATTTAAAAATAACACAAACACGACCGAAATTAATTTATCTAACAGAAATAATCTCCAAGTTTTACGTCTCACTCGACACATAAGAGGTCATCTCGAAGAAGAATATTTTACAGACAATCACCCACTGCTCAGTGCTGAGCATAAATCACTTCTGTGCACTCTTGAAGACCAACCGTGCTGTTCGCAGAACTTACGAATCACTAGCATTGCGCCTCTATAACAGTTTAGTAGAGGCTGCAAGGACTTCAAAATAAGTTGCTTACATGATTATTGGAAATCACGTAGTCATTAGTCTGAGCAATATTACTTTGCAATGAAAGTACGTGTACATACTGATGTTCTCAGCCATGGCGACAACGATGAGACGTATTCGAGTCGAAAGCGGCGGCGAAGACGAACAACACGAAACCGAAGGAAAAGTGCGGAGCCGAACGAGTTTTCTGATGGTCTCGTTGAAGACTTCTGGGCAATGTTCCCGCCAGAGCGGACCAGACCACGCGGCAATGCAGACCAACCAACACACACCAGAATCTCCTACACACTCGGCTGCTGATGCTGCGGCGGCTCTGGCTGCGGCAACAATCGTTTGCAGATGTTTCTCGGGTCGTGACGTCAAATGTCGTCAGTCGGAGAGAGCGAAGAGCTTTGCAGTCTGGCAGGGTAAGTTAGGGTCGGTCGAGTGAGCACCAACGCCTCGCTCCGCCCTGCTCACTTCCCGCGGCCGGTACCGTAATTTCTCGGCTGGAAAACAGTTCACAGGCGCCACTGCTCGGCTAAACGAGGAGGTCGAGGAGAGACAGGCGGTTACGGGAGAGAGATAGGCGTTCGGTGGCTCTGCGAGCTTCAGAGCGCCGCTCCCGTGCCTGCCGTGCAAAAGCACCGGTTTCTGCAGCTGCTTGCTAGCCTTCCAAACTGCTGCCTATACTGTCGCCGGCGGCTCGGCCGCATTGCTGGCTAATTAATTGGCGCTCAGCAATGACGGAAAACATCAGCGGCACTGTAATGTACAGACAGAGAGATAGACAGAGAGACGGCCTACAGTCGACAAAATCATTCGCCGCTCTGTTTTACTCACAGTCTGCAACTCTTTAACAGTTCGGTTTGTTTCTGTCTGCAGCTGCCATGCGGCGAACTGACGACGATCTGCCACAAGCAGGCTCTTTCAACGAAGTCCGTTACGTGGGCGTGCAGCGGCTTTTTTGGCGACGATTTACAATTGGACCCGTTTCACGCATGAGCGGCACGACTACAATATCAACCGGGCAACAGTTCGGGCCCTGAATTGAAGAAAACACACCACAGACATTCTACCTAGAGAACTGTACATCTTTCTGTAACTTTTCTATATGGTAGAGTTACCAGCTATTTTGTGTCTGAGGTTGGTGTGGCTTGACTTTTGACCTGTGATTTATGACCGATGACAGATATCTAAGACGAACAGACAGAAATGCAGGAAGTGCAACATTTTAATGACGCTGCATGTGGGAGAACCCTATAGTCGTACTCCACAATACCTGTAGGTTAATGTTCGCAATGATTTTGTAATCATTTTATCATAACACATACATTTTCCTCTAGGGGCCTATAGCCATCGGGCTATTCTTTCGGTTGCTACGTTTTCGATACGTTGGTCTAAAAGTAGAATAGTAGGCCCTATTGGTGTAGGCTACCTCTTATTCAGTCAAATCTCGGCCTGTTTGTTTCACCTCTGACATTGTTTCGTTTATCTGAACTTGCGTTTGCTACTGCTGCTATTCAATGACATATCCTATGACCGGAGACAGACACCAGTAGCAATGATTATCGTGTTTGGCTGATTCTGGGTGAAGTGGAGCCTATACACGATAATATAGACCACTTAGCTGTTAACATATAACAGAGACAACGTGATCTCATTGCATGCAGTGTAGGCTAATGCACATAACCAGTTCAGTGATACATGAAGTATCGAGCTGATTACAAGCATACAGAAAATTATCTGAACTTCATTGTCACACAATAGCAGTAGGCCTACACTGCATGTTATAGGGAAGGTCGCTTGATGAGTCAAGCTGCATAGACATTACTAGCACTGCACAACACAAACTTGTTCACCAGATGTCACTAGCATGCAGTATGTCCGCTTCGCGTATACTTGCTGCTTACAGACGCGATAACTGTGTGGAGCATGCATGTGGACTTGTGGAGCACCATAAGGAACAACAAACTTCCTAAATCAGATGGTTAGAGTAGGCCTAAAGGCTACAATTCCCTATATGTCTATGAGACATTCAGTGGTAAACACTAAATAGACTGCACATAACAATTTTGCAAGCGCAGTAGGCCTTTGCTGTACTATTTTAAAGTGAAGAATAAAAAAATCAACGTTATAGACACAGTTGTGAGTGTACCCGATGTCACACATGCAATTAACAGCATGAAAGCTGGGAAACATGACCATGACAAAGATCTTACCACTGATCATTTTATGAATGCAGGTCGTGAGATATATAGCTACGTACACATCTATCGATGCTCTTATCAGCAATGCATGTGCATGGTTTTACACCGTTGGATATGTCTACATGCACTGTTATTCCGATCCCTAAGGCCAGAAAATGCAAATGTTAGCGATTCAGGGAACTATAGAGCCCAGAAGGATCTCTTTATGTTCCATTTTCGCAAAGGTATTTGATCTCCTTTTTCTGCATAAGTTCAACAGTGCTTTGTCTACATCGGGGTTACAGTTTGGTTTTAAAGCCAAGCATTCAACTACAGTTAATTCTATGGTCCTAAAAGAAACACTTGTGTGGATGCTGTTAATAGTGTTGTAAAGTTTGTTTCCAGAAACGGAGTTTGTTTTAGGAGAATGCTTTCACCTGTTGGTCGTAACGCGTTTTACTGTTTGTCTCATTATGGTCTGTCTTTGTGTTGGTCTAATTTAAACTGTAGCCTATCAACAAGCGTTTTTCCCGGCATTTTGTTGAACAGCATATAATTTACCCTATGTTGGATGAACTTAGTATTTCTATGGAGATGTTGTATGTTAAATTCAGGTATTTACAGTTGCCACTACTGAATTACGAATAAATATCTATTATTTTGAACCACATTTGCACTGAGTGACATTATCTTGTACTTCGCGTATGATTTTATAATAACTTTTTAGCACGGTCATACCGTTTTATGTCTGAGTCTCGCTAGGCCTATTGACAATAGAATTCTGTCTGTCTGTCTGTTGATATATGTCTGTCACACGAGTGATCCACTCCTAAATGATTCGAGTTATCAAACTATAGTTTGCACCATACGATGAAGTGATATTTGCGTATTGCATTAACGGGGTACCGGTACCACACACAGTTAAAATGTGCTCGAGCTTCACGAAGTCATTAGAGTTCTAGAGCAGCTGCAAAATGCTGTGCTGCAAAATAAAACATCATTGGCGCAAGAGTGCAAAAGTATCTATCAAAAAGGTTGAACTTTGCAGCTGTCCAACATCATCATTATCATCATCATCATTCATCATTTTATTTAAATCAACATTGGTACTGCATTTGCAATTTGACATCTCGTCGTAACGGTAACCTACTCAGGGAAAAGGCAGTTAAACAGATCCACCTTTGTGATATTAAAGCGAACAACCGGTGGAAAATTCAGAAATATGCGCTTGACTAAGGACACCATATAAAGTCCTCACAAAGCGAGGTTTGTTAACGAACGGAAGTTGCAAACATTAGATCCAGTAGAAAAGTGGTTTAGAAGATAAAAATTAAGGAAAGTCAGCGTACGTGCGGATGGTAAACAAGACTAGAGTCGATGCCATTAGCAGAGATTTAATGACTGCGCAAACGTGATTAGTATTACTTTTCGTTTAATGAGTTCGTTTCATCTATGAAACGAGACCATTTCGGTGCAGTAGCCTGTAGGCCATACGCACCTGTTTACGGTATTCCTCGGCGGCGCCCGCCCGGTCGTGAGATCATTTGCTTCGTTTGCTGCGCGGGAATTTGCCGTAGTTGGAAGTTGAGATTAAACATTTTCGTTGGATTTGATCAAAGCATCACCGGATTTAAACTGACGACATCGGCAGCAATGGTACCAGTGGCGAACTGCGAATTTAGGGAGCGAACAGCCCCTTTTTTCTTTCTCTTCAAAAATATTCACTCTGTGTGCGCAGCAATTTTGGCTTTCTTACGTACAGATGAACACACATTTTGCGATAAATACGAAAACCCGACTTTTTGACTTAATAAATTTATTGTCCAAGGAATGTGAGGTAGTCATAAATCATAGACCGCGAGAAACGATTTTACGTGTTTGATTAAGACATAGACACCTTACACCGCTGCAGACACAAAACAAAGCCAAGTTTCTAGCATATCGATCTATCTAAGTGATTACTTTAAAATGCATAATTTTAACCGCGTAAGTAACAAAAAAGAATCACACCTATCGCGGGCTAATATTTCTCCAGTTAATGAGTAGTGATTTTTAGCGTATGCAAAAATAACGATTTAATGCGTTAAAATTATTAGATAATTAATTTTAGAACTTTTAAAGCACTTTGCTATCGAAGTTACTTGACATTGTCGGCAGAGTAGTTAGGCCTAATTAGTGATGCAATAATTATGCTTAGTCAACTTATAAAAATAAATTGTGATGAAAAAAATTAACCGGTACTAATTAGAGCTTAAAGCTTGCATAATTAATTATAATTAAAGCAGACCATCTCTATATACAAAAATTTTAACTACTGTTAATGCTACTAAATGAAGCCCCCGGTCCCGTTAGTAAGAGATTAGCATCCCTAAGTACACCCGGAGTGAAAGTTATTAGTTGCCATGGCAGCGGCAGCAGCAGCAGCCGATGACGTCACTTGTTGTTGTTCACTGTCACGTGACTGTCACGTGCCCTGCAGTCTGCCCACTCCTGCGCATCACTTTGACAATATCAGTCGCTGTAGTCGACTCAGCACATTAGCAAAGGCATAGCTTCTGTCAGATTTATAATACTGCTAGTACATCGGTACGAACAGCAAATTGGGTATTAATTCGTGTCCGTTCATTCGTCTGTCCGTCCGTCGTAACGCTGTTTACATTTGGCTGATCCAGCCAGCTAGACTCCAGCCGCCGCTAAGGACACTGCAAAGTGACGCCACCTAGCGAATGCAGTTAACGTACTACCAGGATAAACAGCAGCCGTCATTTGATGCAATATTGTAGACGAGAGAAGGTGGTTTTTCGAAGCCAATTTTTAGACAGTTTGTCATCGACAAAAATCCATGATAGGCGTGGTGGATCATAGAATCACCGCTGAGTGTTGATGGTACGTTACGGTACGGTATATCGTCTCTGGTGTACAACAGACATTTGCTATCGTGATCCACACGTGCGGCGTTGTCGACGTCGTGACGTCCAAATCAACATCCAATCGAGATGCTGTCGAACGACGAGCTGGGGGTGAAGCACGTCACGCTGCCGATACTCGCGGTACTGATGATACTCGGCAACGGTGCTCTGATACTCGTAACTCTGAGACACAAGAGTCTACGTAACTACGTCACCAATTTGCTCGTCGCGTCTCTGGCTTTGTCCGACTTGCTGACCGGCCTAGTCGTTGTGCCGCTCGTCGTCGCTGCCGAAAAGGGACGATTTGGACGCTCGCAGTACGCCTGTCTGGCAGTCTTCTGCCTCACGGCCGCCCAGGTACGAATACGTAGGCCTGCTACTCGTGTCAATTTCATCATTATCAACATTACGTCGTACATCACAGAGAATATTATTTAGAGTGGCCTCCTGTATAAAACTGATGATGATAGTGTGCAGGTGTATATCATCCAAGGATGCAGTTTAGGCCTAAAGCGAAAACAAGCTGAATATCTAGACATAATTTTCCATGACAATGTCACATCAAAATTATCATGTTTTACCTCGTGGTTTGGTTATACTGCATGTAATATTAATCAGTTCAATGATATTCAGAAATTATTCGCTAAAGCCTACAAGTGGGGGGGGGGGTAAAAAAGTGCTTTACGATGCTGCAATTGGAGGGCTATTTCACAATAAATACTACTGTAATTATTTAAAATAAATTTGTCATCCGAATCACTGTCTTCTTCATTTGTTGCCACCAGACAAAGTGTGAGTTATAGTTTTAAAAAAGCTAGTGGATGCCATCCCGGCAGTCATGTGACTGTTTTGATATTCCTGCGCGCCGTGATTGGACCGCGGTTGCATCCCATTATGTTCGACATGCTGTTTACGATGTAAGAAGAACCGTTTCTCGAATGAAAATCCCGCCTTGGTAGCAGAATTTAGTTTATGATAAACGACGAAGATCATACTGCTGCACTCATTAAGGTGTCTTTTAATCAACTGGCATGCAGCTTCCGAGTCTGTCGTATTGCCGTACTTTGATACTCTATACGCCTGCTCTATGCTTGATTCTGAAAAACGCCATTAACTATTTCCAACTCGTATAACATTAATTTGTTCGCGCAACTTCGCTGTATTCCAGAATTCCTATATATTTTTTTGTATAAAATCTGTAAAAGTGAGCCAATTTTAATTAAAATTTTCTGAAAATCTTCTGAACATGTATCTCTCTATATCCGGAGGTACAATTCGACGACAAATTCTCTTCCAACTTCTTGACGTAAACTAGAAGTAGCAGCCACATCCTTGCTAGCGGATACACCAGTCTCATGAGACGCGAATAATGACAACCACGTATCCGGACAAAATGCCACGGGACAACCACACGCCACATTTTCTACAGTGAAAGACAGACGGTCGCTGCAGAGTTTTTGATGTTATAGTATCAGTTTCAGCTTTTACTGACATCCGGATGACAGAAACTAAATTACTGTGTAGGCCTATACAATCCGTCCGTTCGCTGTAAGCTAAGAGTTGATACAATTTTGAATATCTCGCATATGTCTACAACATCGAATGCATCGAGGACTCTCAGTGTGCCCTTCGGGACGATCACTGTGCTTGTATGGAAACAAGTGTATTCTTTTTGAACATTACGTAAAGCAAAATACAACTTCATTTACATTTATTCGAAATTAATAATTTTACAACAAGATAATTTTGTAAACGGTACCGCTGACAGTTTCTTTGTTTTTAGCAGATAACATAATGCCATCAAATTCGCACTTGCCATTTCAAAAGCTACAATAATACGCGTACATGGAGAACAAAATGTCTTGTGCGTGTAGCTGTTGGCGAGTTGTCTCATCCTGGAAGCCATCGCGATAGAACGATTCATTGCCGTCGTCTGTCCACTACGTCATCACACGCTCTCAACTACGCGCAATGCTTGTGTCCTTATCCTTGGATGCTGGGGGTACGCGATGCTGATCGGCGCCATGCCGCTTGCCGGCTGGAACGTCGTGGACGCCGATGACTCTCCAGTCAACCATGTCAACGTGTCGTGGCACAACGCCGCCGCTAATGTCTCGTCAGATCAATTGTCGGTGTACTTCGGCGACTGTCGCTTCGACACAGTGGTTGGCGCAAGTTACGTGGCGTTCCTGTACCCAGGACACTTTGTGCCGCTCTGCGTCATCATGTTGGTCGTCTACATACAGGTTTGTCTTTACGTCACTTGTTCCTGCACCAAGCTACGGCCTTGTGCGCTCCAGTAGTTGTAGAATATGCTTGTATTCTGGCAAGGTTGTGTAAAACAACTAAATGGAAAGCCGATCTTTAATCCGACAAATTACAACTCGGTAAAAATACATTTGACTTTTAGCAAACGGTATACGCTGTCAAAACGACAATATGCGTGGTCACTTGTGGCTACTCATTGCTAGTTACTCGATATTTATCACTACCATAGGATGTTAAGCTATTAACTCTCTTGGCACCAGTGTCTTAGCCATAACGTTTAACTTTGGATCCCGACTCCTGAGCCAAAAGACTAACACGTTAGGACGCTCAAATACAGCATGATTTGTGTTTTGTAAAATTTTCTTAGTGTTTGCATTCAAATATCGTTGTGTGATCGAAGCCTAGTAGGCTAGTAACCAAGAACGTCGTTTGATGATTTGATTGTGATTACGCTAATACTTGCACTGTTTGGTGTTAACCCTTATTAACAGTGACTGGTCTGACAGGTGTACCTACACTCGCGCGGTCGTCGGTCACACCCTCTGCACTGCTCCTACGAACTCAACGTCCGTCGCTTCTCGGTCGCAATGTCCATCGGCACGAACCGTGAAAACGAGACAAACTCGACATTTGACTTGATGCGAACGCCGGCCAGGACGCAGGAGAACTGGCGCGCCATGCGCGTCTTGGTGGTGCTAGTCGGCTACTTCCTCGTAAGCTGGCTGCCGGTCGTCGTCTGGTACTGCACGCTGTTCCGTGGCTTCTGGGTGGAGAATGCGCGGAACGTCGATCCTCTGTTGCCGGTCTGGTTCTACAACGTCAGCATCACACTGGCGTACGGCAACTCGGCCGTCAATCCTTTCCTCTATGGATTCGGTAACCGGAGCGTTCGTCGATGTGTTCTGTTGACTGTGCGTCAAATACAGCGTCAACGGATCATCCGAGCAGATCAACCGGTGATGGTCGCTTACAGGCGGTGAACATACAGCGACGATGACAGAGTGTCACCACTTGAGGAGGGAATAGCGTTGCTTTCACGGCGACAATTTTATTGTTGATATCCCGAAAAGCTGCGAATCACATGTATGTGTATGCACATTGCACATATTGCATGCCACTCGACCAATTGATATGAATGCCTGTGACCAATAACACTATTATTTTCACCTTGACTTGAAGTAGGCCTATAGCCCTACTAACTATACTTCAGTCATAGAGTTATAGCTCTAACGATGCTTAATGTAATGTAGTTTTCGCATTTCTCGGGAGAGACTCAACCATCGGATGGGTAGTTAGGTAAAAAAAATGTCCTTATCCAGTCGCTTCCCAAACCTATGCCTAACCGTCTTCTGTCTCAGAGTATGTCCCTTCTCATAATTTTTCGAAAATTTACTTAACACTTTTTGATTAATCCTGCTTAGATATCCACAAAATGAACTAAAAGGTGCACAAAGCAAACTTAAGTCTGCGTCTCTGATCTTATCATTCTTTATGACCTTTTGCGTTAGAAATAAACAAAACAGTACAAATCTAGATAGAGTTTATTGTCAATCATTCGATATGACAATGATACCCGTAATCAGCGTTGTAAGTACTGAAAAACAGCATCTTGAAACAACTTTCGTAAATAGGCCTATCATTCACTTTCAGGTTTATGCTTGTACACTGTTTATCAATAAAATAAAACTTCGCTGCCGATGTTAAGTTTTGATTACATATTTGCAGCAGAAAAATCGCGTTTGTAAATAATAGTGAAACTGAACGAGCTATACAAACACCAAACTTCGCTCAAAAAGCCGCAACAACCAAATATGCACAGCAGTCGATGTTAATTTAATATTTAAACAATTTTGTAAAGGTATGGAGGCACATCATGCCAATGACAATACTTACCTATATACGCAGTTAGCAATAAATCATGTATGCAAAATATTGCCTTTACCTAGAGAGTTTTTCTGACGTTTCAAAAAACTTTGGAGACGACACGACATGGCATTGGGACAATAAGAAAATGATTCTAATATATTATGCTTGACGATTTCGGCTTTCTTCTTTCTACTCAGTGTCATATTAAAGAAAAATAAATAAAACAATCACATGATTGTCAAATCATATCTGAGATATCAACAAAAAAAGGCAGATTATCTTTTTCAACAGATAACGTCCAAAGTTCAAAACGCTTTATCATGACAAATAGTCAGGACCATGTCATTGTCAAATGCTCAAAAAGGTTGGCTTTTTGACTGTCATCATTGTGACTAAAACAACTTCGCGAATGTCGAAACGACAACTACACAAATTACGACTAGAGATTTTTTGGACGGACGGACGGACGAGCGATAACGATTGGCGCCACGTCACCGCCAGCACGACGTCAAAATGACGTCATCAAGAACTGAAATGAGATAACCAACAGGTGCGCGCGAGAGATGGTCGATATACAAGCATGATTGACAGCGGCCCACGTTCGCGTAGTATGTAGGCTACGTGACTGCAGTGCTCACTCCAGCTGCAAAATACGACGAACACATCATCATCACAACTGCGTGGTTTGACCTCAACATCACTCTTTATATGACAAGTGTTAAAGTGATATGGCGATGGCCACATCGAATATGGCGCCATCTGGCGAACGCAAATGAGTCGGAGCAACCATATTATAAAAATATAAAAACAGGGCAATGGGCAACATTATCGGGACCCCACTTAATACATTGTTCCTTGGGTCTCCAGAAATCTCTAGCTCAAACAAGACCTCGATCCGTACAGCCGTTTTTGCAGGAGGCAGGCGCGTGACAGACTGACAAACACACCATCACGCTACGGGAACAACGGTCGCAGTAGTCTGCATTTCATGCATTCGATGCAGCCTAAAAGTAATCAGTCAATCTTTTACTTCAGGAAGTAGGCCCACAGAGAAGAAAAAACTACAACTACGAGAGACAGTAGACAAAAACACTAACCAACTGGGTCAATAGCAGCAATCATAACAAATATTAAATATAAATCAATTAAATACAAAACAACAAAGACAAAAACAATCTGAAAACTAGAAAGAACAAATGTGAAAACTACCACAAGTGTAATCAGTTTAAGAAAACTAACGACATAAGATTTATCATATTTTATTGTATTTTATTACAGAGTTCAAACATCTATAAAAATACTGAAATGCCAGAAAATAAATGCACATAAACCTACAAGTGCACAAAAAAGAAATGATAAAACAATACAAAAATGACCGAATTAATATGTTTTTAAAAATCAAACTAAACAAAATAACGGCTAAAACTGACAGGCACGTAATGCTAGAACTGCATTTGTAAACAAGCAAACAGTGAAACAAATAAATACTGTACTAAGCAAGTCTATCAAATGCGTCACATTTTTTGAAAATTCTTGCCGACAACTACTCGTGCATGCATGCATGAACAACACATTATATACTGCAAAAAACGCAACAGGTTATTATAATCATGCAAAAACAAGAATCGATATAGAAAAACATACAGCAAACAACTGCAATCTCGTAACAGATCGTCTTGGTGTTAGCAAAAATTTGACCCAGTGGTATATTATAGCATTTTTATTAATTGCTTATTTGACTCCACGTATTGTACGCTTTTGTCGCATTAAGGCCACATTATCTTACGCTGGCCAGTCGCAAATCTGATATGCTGGTCGCAGGAATCGCGTATGTCGCCGACCTGTCGCAAGCTACAGCTGCGAACTTGTCTTTGCTGTCATGTGTGTGACATGACACATCGAACCTGTCTATGGCCAGATTTCGACCCCAAAACAGTCTCAGCTCGTCGCAGACCCACCCGAACTTGACGTGAACCTGGTCAGGTTACTGACCATGTTCACGACTGGATAGCGTAATGTATAGTTTATTTCGCATAAAAATGCAGCAGTACAAGCATGACAAGCATGACAGATAAAAACACACAAAAAACAAATACAACACAAACACACATGCACACACACACACCCAAAATTACACACACATCCATACACCACCTCGCAGGTACAACCATGAAGAAGACTTAACTGTAATTACGACGTGAGTCAATGAGACGATCCATGAACTTTATAAGCCTCTTTTCTACTATTTTGTAATGCTTTGTTAGTGTGGATATTCTTAAACGTTGTTGAGGTCACGCGATTCACACTACTGCTGCGTTTTATTGTGTCTAACCAATAAAGGCGGTCCACTGCATAGGTCAAAATGGGTGGCTAACTGGTTCCATGTTTTCACCACAACAACAACGTCGTCAACAACACTGTCCACTCGCGGACCTACTGTCTTTGATGCAGGCAAAATATTAGTGCGACGTCGGACGATTTACGATACTGCTTAGACACGGGCGTATTTTATAGTACAGTAGTAGGCCATACAGCGCTGTTAGAACCAGTGTTTTAAGTGCATGCTGTAAAGCGGCGACAATAACAGCTGTTGTTGGCATGAGATTGAGATCTTTTCCATGTCAGTGACGTCATACCTCAATCGGTGGCAACTTCCAGCCGCACCCAGGCAGTGGTAAGCCGTCCGGTCCCACAGGACACGGCGCATCAAGTCCGGGAATGCCCTACAGTCAGCAGTATCCTTTCCTGACAGCTAATTACTTACCCGTCTCAGACTGACGCTCTACGCTGTATCGCGGAAAAATTGCTGCCAAAATTTGATAGCTATGTAAAATCTTAACCGATTTAGAAAAATGTTCATTGCTAGAAAGAGTATAAAATTTGCTACAAAACCGTTTAATATTTCCCACCACATCTAAAGAATGTGGCTGCACTACCTTGGGAACTCAACTTTTTGCAAATCTGGAGGAAAATTCATACACAATGCATTGATTTTTGCAAGTACCAATTTTATTGCGTTTCGAGTACTTACTTATTACTTAATTACAACTTCAGTTTGTGATTCCTGTTAAATATTTTTTTGAACAGCAGACTGTTTCATGTAGACAGCATATGTACACCGGGCGTGCGACACTGTCGACTTTTCGAACAGGCAATATCTTTTTCATTCGACAAGATCTGTGGCCATAGAAAGCCCTGACCTCAATCCTGTCTGCTACCAGATATGAGTGTCGTCCAACAGCGACTTTATAAATCGTAGGTGCACAGTACTGACAAACTGATGCAATGATTGCTGAGCGTTGATCGTGCATATGGGCAAACTATAGACACGTAGCAACTACTATGACAGTATTAATATCCATCAGCCATATGCCACAAATTTGTAATAATTTTTTGTAACCCTGGAATGGATACGACGATTAAGTTGTATCTGTGGTAATATTAAACAAATTCAAACTTTTGATTTCCCAAGGGTAGTGCAGCAACACACTTCAGATGTGGTGGAAAATATTAAACGGCTTTGTAGCAAATTCCATGTATTTTCCAGTAATGAAATTTTTTTAAAGATATCACGAAGTTATCGTCAAAGTTCAGTAGCACCCTTTTTGAGACACATTATTGTTCTCATACATTGAGCGTTCACTCGCTGACCACTTGAATATACACGACTGGCTCAATGGAGAAAGTACGGTATCTTAATAAAACAGAGAGATAAAAACACAAATTAACGTAAGAAAATAATGACTACGTAGTATAATGACTTTAATTACTTACTTTTTACAGACTAAAAATAACATTATCAGGAAAAAAACAATGGTTTGAAGAGTGAGACTGTGGTTGGCAAAGCTTCGGCAAGAGACGTTGAAAATGAAATGATCCCACAAAGAAAAGTTTTTTTGACCAAAGGCAGAAATGTCATTCTCATTCAGTTAAAAACACTGAAAATGCCAATTTCGACACTGCACACCAAAATATATGTACTCCTACAGAGGGCCACCGTAGCAGAACATTGGATAAACGTTAACGAAGTTATTAGTGACAATCGAAAGTCATATGCTATAACTTACGATTTCGAAATAACAATTGTGATTCATTAGTTTCATAAATGTAAATGCCGTTCTCCAGGTGCAATTATTAGTCATAGTTTGATGACTAATAATTATTGCTGTTGAACAGATTTACACAATTTACCTGTTCTCCTTTTTCGCCCTTGATTCCCTTCTTTCCCCTCCGTCCTCTCTGGCCCTGTAACAAACATAAACCTGTTTAATTAAATCTCCAACACTACAGGCGATAACTTTGTTCATTGTGCCACTGCCAGCATGGCGCAAGAGGCACCTAAAGAAGGCTTTAGTTCGGCTGGGAAATACGTCACTGTAATGACCTATAATGGGTTAAGTAGGCGACGCGTTACCCAACTATTTCACTGTACTGAAACGACCCAATTTCACAAGTACAAATTTTCCATTCGGATTACTGTTTAGGAGAAAACCCTTGAAAAGTTTTAAAGCAGAAAAGTAAATTAAGCAGGATGATGCTATAGCATCTTAGACCACGCAGTAGACAGCGTCTTCGACACACGACATGTTTCTATTTTTGTAATTAAATGAAAGGAAGTCCTGCTAAACGTGTGCAATCTTACCGTTTCTCCTATTTCGCCTTTCTCACCAGCAGGACCCTAGAAACACATCATTCAGTGACAAATATACATACTGTATTTAAATGTACACTGCGTGCATGTTATTCTCATCTACGTGATGCAAAATTTCAAAATACGCAAAAAATCAGATTTTCACACTTTTAATAAATCTCATAAACATTTAAATCTACAGCAAAACATCAAATACATACGCACCATTGGTCCGGGAATTCCCTGAAAATGTACAGAAAAATAATTAGTAATGACAACAGATCAAGAACATTCAACCTATTTTAAACTGTATGCCCGGAGCCTTCATCCTAAGAAAGTTGTGGGCATTACTGCAAAGAAGAACAGAAACAGAAAGTACTGTAATTTAATACATATTTAAACAACAGTACTCGATTAGGATTAATTAAATAATTAAATTCATAAATTAAAAAACAGTTTAAAAGAACAGATAATATTGTCAAAAATATCAAAATTGCAAAGAGATTAAATGGCATTACCATGGGACCTTGATCGCCTAGTTCGCCCGTGTCACCCTTTTCTCCTTTTGTACCAAGAGGACCCGTCGGACCCTATGCACAGAAAATAAAAATACGAACCACAATTATGTCCGAAATATTTACTGTAAAGCAGCAGCAGATTATCACAATCAAGTGCAATTAACTCAGGAGGAGCAATTTTATGCCATCGTGATCCTGTACAATAAAAACAACAGACATCGCAAGATAGTTTTTTTATTTCATCGATGATTAATGACACTGCAAAATGACGACTTTGGCGAACAAAAACCCTAACGTCGACAACCAGTAAAATCATGATAACGTTATAATATCGGGTAATTAACAACACAACTTCCGTATTCTGATATTCTACAGATGCCGTACCAAAGATAGTTACTACACAGCTACATTCTAGGTCATGGCTTTCAAGAGTTACAGCCCGGCCAACGGAACCAGACAAACGAACACACACTGTGATTCAGAATAAAATGACCGTTTTAATCGTGAAGAAATTCTACATGCAACTCTGGTAAAATTACCACATCGCCTTAATTGTGTGCGCACTTTATTTCATAAAATGAAATAATAATACCTAAAACGCTGTCATTTGTTGTATGTTTATCTTCAAACAAAAGAAAACAGGAACATCAACGACAATGACAATATTTACAGTGCTGTCGTCAAGACATTGTTGTTTTCAGAGTAGCTCTCATAAGCAATCTTCAAAATGTCCGCCTTCAGTGTCGACACAGGCCTACAGACGACGCTTCCACTCATCGACGGCGTTATTTGCAGGAAACGTTATCAGCAAAGAATGACAAAATTATGACGTAATTAACAAGAAGCTGTTGAAAGAATAAGTTAATAAATGCGTACCTGATTTGTAAAATTTATTACCAACTTTGGTTCTTCAAAAGTTGTTGAAATTGGTCAAGATTTGATAGAGTTGCAGTCGAATGTACGCTCCAACGTGTACTACTTTTGAATTTTATCAGGTAGGATGCGCACACAGTACAAGGTGACGTGGTAAATTTTATCACAGTTGCATGCAGAATTTCTTCACGATTAAAACGATAAAAATCACAGAAAGCTGTTAAGATTAGCCAGAGTTATAGTCAAATATAGATGGCTACCTTTGTTCTGAATCACAGTGTAGTAAACTAGTAATAGCAATGATAACAATGCAACATGTTACCTTGGGAGGTTAAAAGTTCAAATTTGCTGCACATATGGAGAAAGATACAAAGAAAATGCATTTATTTTTACATGCATCCATTTAATGTAACTCAGTTACTCACTTATTGCTTACTTACTTATTACTTCAGTTTGGGGTTTAAAATTAAAGCGACAGCTGAGCACAAACGAACCTGTATTCCCGGCCGGCCTGGTAGGCCAGGCTTCCCTACAAGTCCGGCAACTCCCTGAACAGTGCACCAGTGCAGTGCAAGTTGCAACAAAACATCATGTCATCGTGCACAAGTTAGTCACCAGGAGCGGATACATTATTCGTCCAATGTCCAGCAAATACTTTTTAAAATTCTCGTTGTGTTGTTGTAATTTTGCACATTTTAGGCCGCATCGACAGCACAACGTGCACAATGCGGCCTAAATCCGCCCCTGTTATGAAGCCATGTTAGACGTCATTCAAAGCTTAAATGACCGTAAATATAAGAGTGAGCGATTCTTTCTGATAATTGTTAAGTGCAAAGCTCCTGCAAGTTATTATCAATATAGATAAATTGGTGCAGACTCGACTAGAATCGTTACGTGCTTTAAAATAAGATAAATTTCACAGCAGCAAAAGTCTTCAATAATTATAAGGTGAATAATAAAACAACTGATGCACTATGTTAGTGTTATTTCATTAGAAAGCATTTAACGGTTATAAATGCAAAACACACGATACAATTCTGTGTTAAAGTGTGTATTATGTAATGTAACTATTGTATTAAAAATTCAAGCTGTATGTCATAGTGCAAAGTAAGAAGGGTGCCGCATACAGTGAGTAAAATTTACCAACTGGGCATTCATGAGTATGTATACAGACTTACCGGCAGCCCCATCGGACCTTGTTCCCCTCGTGTGCCTTTTGGTCCCTAAAAGGCAACTTATCAGTGAAAATATTTATTCTACATTCAACAATTAAACAAAAACAGCGACAAATAAATAAAAAATACAATACAAAAAACGTAGGCCTACAGAGCACCAAAAGGTTGTCAGCAGAGCCGATGCTACAATATGCGATTAAGGCTGTATTATGTACTGGTCACTGGTTTTATGACTGGAAGAGTGGCATGTCTAAGTCTGTAAAACAATAATGTCAATGCGCGTAGGCTTACTAACAAAAATTAAACAAAACAAGACGATATTAATCTCTGTACGAATGTGCACAACGTATCACGCAACAAAATAGATGTACTTGAATGTTGTACACGTTACATTTCGTAAACTAGCAATCTCCGTTTACCGTCCTATTTGTTGGAACTAAAGAAACTGTTAGGAGCTAAAGACTGGATATGCTGCTGTTTATATGTTATTTATTTCATACTCACCACTTCGCCCTTTGAACCCTGATACCCACGTTCACCCTGTAATAAAAAGCACAGAAATGTACAAGAGCGCTAGTGGAGTCTCTGAACATGAACTGCGCCAATTAAATACAAAGCTGAAAAAATTTGCACAACACTGTAACAGTGTAATCAAGATTCCCTGCTGGAATCATTTTATTACTATCCATACATTTGTAGCCTAGCCGATAAAGACATATATTTATGAATTTTATTCGCAACAAATGCAGAACATAATACAGATAAAAGCAAGAAAAAGAAATAAAAGACAGGGAAAATAAAAACATGCACTACAGTTCTAGCCACAAACACAATACAATCATACTATCAATGACTTGACAAAATAGTTCCAAGCTGCTCGTTTCATATCAAGTACACAGGTATCACTATATTTACAACAGCCCAGCCTGGCCTAG
>Ga0126335_1000532_pt1 | contig 18693 bp, 8 predicted proteins | sample OlaspJWI45metaG_FD_108409 | JGI IMG/M metagenome (GOLD analysis project Ga0126335, IMG submission 108409) | Marine gutless worms symbiont microbial communities from Oahu, Hawaii - Olavius sp. 1 OAHU.JWI-45 metaG | ecosystem: Host-associated > Annelida > Digestive system > Unclassified | place... | reverse complement strand
TGGGTAACATTCTTCGGTTACGTCAATCAAATATGGCGAAAGTCAAAGAAATGCGATTGAAATAAGCAGTCAAATGTTCAAAATGTGACTTCAGATAACACCTAAACATTTCTAAAAGTCGATGTCCATGTATATGCTGAAAAATTCGACGACAGCCAGCAAACCAATGACCATTCTAGCTAAGGCGTACAACTGTACATATCATACATCCCGAGCTCAGATTTCCCTATGGGAGGAAAGACAGGCCAGCCAAGCTGAGCCAACATATATATGAAAAATTGGATATACAGGCATGTATATCCAATACATGTACATGTATATGCAGACAGCAAATTACCTTAAGTGAATGGCAGTACTTAGCAGCAAACTGACAGTCGGCGCATCGGAACTGGTAGACGTTGGTATGTGACTTGGCATGACTGTTCAGCATCGACTGGTTGTAGCAGCGGTACGTACACTTGTCGCACTTGTAGGGCCGAGACCCATAGTGACTGCGCAGATGGTACTCGAGGTGATGACGCAGCTCTGTAGCAAAGGGACATCGCGGACATTCGAGCACCTTGTCTGCCGACATGTGCTGCTGACGACGATGTATCCACAGCTCCTCCTGCAATCCGCATCAGCATCAACGTCATCATCATCATTTATCAGCGGCGGAGTCAAGAACTGTACTGAATTATTTTAACCTTATCGAAAGACTCAGTTGTAGTGTATATTTAGTTTTACAAGTTACATAGCTTTAGTTTGTGAGAAGTTTTATTTTTCTAATTTTAGTTACTAAATATTCTAGTATCCGACGATAACAAGCCCCAACGTTTAGTAATTGATTCGTAACAAGTTCTCGGCCTGTATATAGGCTATTTAACGGTATTTTTACCTTATGGCGTAGGCGTAGCACACGAAAACATGACCTGTCATCATAGTTGATAATTCTACATCAGGCAACTACAGCAAAAAAGAACCTACACTCAAAAATATGTGCCATTATTGTGATCGGAAGTTGATTTGTCAACGTCTAAAAGCAAGAATGATCGCCCCAATACATCTAACCCTCTGCATCACAGATGAAACCGGTCGAGATTTTCCAGATCCGACCTGACCGGTAACGTGCCTGTTCGACTGACCGGTCAACCAGCGAAAATTTCCAATCGTCGACCAGTTCTTTACTGGCCGGTTGACCAGCAAAATTTACAAAATTTAGATCAGATACTGTCATGCCAAACGTGAAATACAGCAGTATACATTAAAACTGTAGGTATTATGTTCATAAATGTCAATTAAGTCTACATAAATTAATAATGATGGTAAATTGCCAGTCTGTATGTCTTTTGCGGCCGAGATTCTTACACACAACAAGAATTTTGTCCCAAAACTGAAATTTGCCTAATTTGCCTAATTAGCACAGGTCAAAAGACTTTGACCGGCAACCGGCGCCGGTTGACCCGACCGGCTTCCATCTCTGCTTTGCATCTTCTACTAAACGACTGTCCAATTCGAACCTTTTCTCTGGCCTTGAAGCCGCACTTCTGGCAAGTGATGATCTTGGGCTTGCGTTTAGCGGTCTGGTCGGCGGGAGCAGGTGCGCTGGAACACAGACCACCGTCAGCGTGGAATGTCTTGATGTGGCAGCGCAGTCTACCCTCGGTACGTGACGAGTAGTCGCAGAACGGACAGCGATGATCAAAGTGAAGTCGCATATGAGCATCAAACTCCAGCTTCGAATCACCTGTCACAGCAAGATCACATTGCGTACATTTAAGTTAAGTTCTTTGAGCGTCAATTTTTACTCCTGTTGGCTTCTGTCCTTCAGTTTTAAATGTCTTAAAATAACGCTATGTGTCATACATGCTTAACGATTTACAAAATTTAAGCTCATTCTTTTCTTCTTCTTCCTAAATATAGTTGCTTTGCTTTAAGTCTGTTTTTGATGACAAATAAAAGTAGCAGGCCTAGGTATGGTCTAATAAAATGCGATATCGCTTAAAACTGTTTGCTCGCGATGCAGTAGCCTATATTAAATTCGACGCCGATCGGTGGCGACATCTGGCGACTATCGACGAAACTGAGCATCTTTGTCGATAACACCATAAACCTGTAAGTTACTGTTTGTTCCTCGTCGCCCACACATGATACTAAATTTCACCCAATCCGGTATCGGCAGTGCAGAGCTTCTACGGAGCAATCTGGGCGAGAAATTGCACGATGACGTTAAATATGCGTAAATAATTTTAGTGAAAAAAGGACTGATATTAACTGTGGGTATCTGGAACTGTTAGCCTAGGCCTGTAGTTTGTTATTAATTAGCGACACTCACACAGCAAGGCTATATTTATTTTCAGTTCATATTTTTGACCACTGCTTATTGCTATAACTACCATTATTAACCTACCGCTTGGTATTTTTAGTTTATCCAGTGGACATAATGAGAGATATACTGGAAATTTCGCTTTCCGTCATTAGAGCATACGCACGCGACGTCAATTAGAAACATCACCTGCGAAGCACTGCTGCTCTAACGACCATTAGTTTCTTTGCAAAGTTCAAAGCAGCGGGGATAAAATTGCCGAGTATATTATTACTCCGAACATGCTACACGATTCTGTGCTATATTTAACATACCTGAAAACTGGGCTAATATATGACAGTACCTCTCAGTGTTTTTAAACTACCAGCACTTTGCCAGGATCGCACTAAAAGAGGATTCTGTCAGCCAAATATCTTCGTCTTATCTATCTGTTTGCTCGCCAGTAGCGGATAGAGAGGGGCCTGGAGTGAAAGAGACCTCGTCTCCTAAATTATAATCAACAATATTCTCCAGCGCATGTAGCAGATACATAGAGAACAACAAGGAAAAATAAAAGTAGGCTAAGTATAGTAACAAGCCGTATAAACTGTTTGACAATGGACACTCGACACTGCAGATCTTGTTCATAACTAATGAAAACAACACGCTATCAGAATATTTCATCTCGGATAGAAAACTTAACTCAAACTAAACTGTAAAGTATTTATTTTTTTACACAGGAATAGCGACGTGTGATGTTTATGTTATCTTTGTTCATTTCCTGCAAAGTGTAGGCCTATGTAACGTTCGCTGTTTTTATACACTGTGGATTTATCATTTCATTCGTGCTGTATGTTCCTTTAACTTTAGCAACTTGTAAGAGATTTACATTTAAGAGGTTTGTCAAGCCCTTTGTTAATTGTGTAATAAATGTGACTTGATTTGATCTTTATGACAAACAAGAGGCCAAAGTAATTTGGCAAATGATGCACTGAATGACCTTACACAGTGAAGCTGACCTAGTTGAGATGCCATGACAGTGACAGACAGACATCGCACGCATCGGTAACAATAGTCTGCATCTCATGCATTCGTTGCAGCCTAAAAATCAAATATGATCGACGTCACAGCGCCATTCATTATACATAGCATATAAGTCGGCTTACGTTTCTGTAAATTTCTACAGAATTTCTACACAAATTTTCACTGAAGTCTCTATGAACTAACCGATATAAGAGCAGATGTGACACGAATAAGTTTTGTTGCCTTCACCGAGCTCGAATGAGTTTTCCGTCGAAGAACTGTTGTTATCCATAGCGGCGGCGGAGGAAGAGATGGGCGGTTGCCATGACAATGGGAACCAGTCTCTACAAGGCGACTGACGCGCCGACACCGGAATCGGAAACGCGTCACTGTTTGATGACGTCATTACGTTATGTTCGTAGCGCTGTATCAGCCGAGACATCGGACTTGCCGCTGCCGCCACGGACTGCGGTGGAATAGCGGATCGTTGCTCCTCGACAAAGTTGACATACTGGTCTGCGATTTGTTGGCCCTGACGGCGCCGCACGACGGGTACGCCGGACGTTCCTAACGGCCACGTCAGACGTCGTCCGTTGAAGAAGTTGTCTGCCTCGGAGGCGGACTTGGACTCAGCTGGAGGGCTCCCGTCGTAAGCACTGGCCGCCTTCACCCATCGCCCAGTCTCGCCCATCAGCCGGTCATCCGCCGTCTCTACCTCGGCTTCCTGTTGCTGCTGCAGGCGACGCTGGTGGTCCTGTCTCTCACGGTGACGGTAAAAGTCGGCTAGCAGTTTGCGTGGTCGGTAAAGTCCGCCCTCATCACCGCCGCATCCGTTCTCCTCAGCTTCTGGCCGATAAGCGCCGAACTCGGCCGCCGCCTGGTGATGTCCAGGATCTGTCCTGTATGGGTCGCTGTTAGCAGATGTCGACGGCGGTGGAGGTGGACTCTGGCGGCTTCGGTCTTCCTCTATGCCCCACGGATCGTGGACGGCGTCTTCACCAGGCGATCCTCCATGTCGTTGACTGTACTCATCTCTGTCTGTTTTCGACCTCGACGTCGCGTAGTTTTCTTCCAGCGCTGCGGCGATAACGGCGTCACGACTGTCTGGAAAGCGCTGACGGGTGAGTGGCCAACTCATCGACGTTTCAGCGTGTCTGGATGACTGATGGTGCGAGTCTTCGTGGAAGGACCGCGACGACGACGACCAGCTGGCGGCATGGTTGTACATCTGTGACGCAGTTCGGTAGAATTCATCGACGAGCGGCGAGCGGCTGACATTCTGAAATGTATTGTCAGGGTCAGGCTTCACGCTCATCATTGCGTATCTGCAAAAAAGCAATAAAATCCAATCCTCAAACTAACTTTAATTTATACTATACTTTTAGGCCTAGGCTATATTAAAATTAAAACTGCATTTCATAAGGGAACCCTCCATACTTACACCATAGCGTGCAATTTTTATGTTAAAAAGTAGACTAACGGACAAGGCAAGAGTCCAAATCATCGACCATCGAATATACTGACCAGAGGTATAAAAGTAAGTAAGTACATTTGTAAAGACACTGAAAATCAGTCACTAGGCGCCGAAAATAAGCCTCCGCTTTTACTCCAGCTTGCCCATTAAGACGTGTGGAGACTGGATGATGATATGTATATACTTTACCTCTTGAATCTAATGATATACATGTATTCCATCAAAATGGTGGACTTCCGTAACGGTAGAGGTGCGATGTGTTATTTTGAAACTGAGCCGAGTTTAGAAGCAATGAGCTAAATTTAGCCGCCACTGTTGGCCTACTCACGGGACATTGTCGGTTGTTGCCTGATGCACGTGACACTGACTGGGCGTGGGAGGCAACGGCTGTTGCTGACGCAACTCGTTGCCATAGCGACCGTCGCCAAGAGCCAGCCAATCAGAAGTGGCGGCATTCATCCGCGCCGCGAATACCGACATGGTTCACTCTGCATCACAAGCAATTAATCATCGGTAAAATAAATCATATAACAAATGTACTGTTTGCGGTTTTTCGAGTCTAATGTGTTCAGTCCATATCATACTTATGTACACACAGATTAATGCTATAGAGCAAAGGCCGGCCGCACAAGCACTGTAGTTAACAGTTAACTCGCATACAGAACTGTTTGAATCATGTTTCACCTGACAAAACATTCATGCGAACAAAATAGTTCCAAAGACTGTTCGGTGACAAAAATTAACAAAATAATGCATATGCATATAAGATTCGCGAATTCAGAGCGTTTACGAGCGATGGACACTACAATTCATCTTGGACAGGTGGACATTGAGCCAGTTGATACTGCGTTCGAGACCTCGGCGTTTTACTTGACAGTTCGCTGGCCATGTGTCAACACGCCGCCAAAGTGACATCAACGTGCCTATTTCATCTTCGCCGGCTTCGCAGGCTTGGCCGCACACTCGACATCGATGCTCGGAAGCGACTTGTCTGCGCTTTAATACTAACTCGCATAGACTACCGTAACTCTGCGCTAGCCGGTCTTCCCGACTCCACACTGGCGCCGTTAGAACGCGTACTGCACGCCGCCGCACGGTTTGTCCTAGACTTGCGGCCACGGGACCGCGTCACAGCTGCACTGCAGATGCTCCATTGGCTGCCGGTCCGTCAACGCATTACGTACAAGTTGTGCGTCTTAATGCACGGTGTCGCATTCGGATACACGCCAACTTTCCTTCAACACGCTGTCGTACCACTCTCGACACTTCCAGCTAAAGCGCATCTGCGCTCAGTAGACACTGGACAATACCATATCCCACATGTCTCGTCGTCGGCGAGTTCCAGAGCGTTTTCAGTCGCTGGACCGCAAGCTTGGAACCGACCTCCTACATCACTACGGAACACTGCTTGTTCGGCCACTTTTAAGCAACATTTAAAAGTCATTACTTTTTAAGGAGGCTCATCACTAGTTACCATTTCATTTTTAGTTCATACGCATTTTTATTGTTCAGCGCCACTGTTTGTAAGCGGCGCTGTAGAAATTCTCAGACTGATCGACTGACTGATTGACTCGCCTTATGCGTCGCGGTAAGTTCTTTTGCTGGAACATAACTTGCTGCAACTGAGTGGAGTTTAAGTTCAAGAGCTACTTACAGATAAGATGTAGTTAAATCGGGCGTTAATTAATTGACGATTTTCAGTGGCATTCATGCACCTGACTAAACCTCTGACTTCATTAAATACAGTGTTAATTTTAAAATCCGGTTATACCACAGCGGCCAACAGCTCTGATGCAAAAAAACAGTCGGCCTCAAGATGGCCGTCAACACAGATTCACATACTCCACAACAACGCTTTTAATACGGTATTTTAGACGCAGATTTTCCGTACTGAATTACGGTTCTCTGCAAAAAGCAGACGACATTTCTGTTCAGATACAGCAATACTGAAAATTAATAACTGTTGTCATATTATCCAAGTGATTAGTCTGTGAGAGTTTCAAGGTCGTGGCTTGCCAGAGGCTGGCGGCGGCGCCATCTTGGGGCCGGCTGTTTTTGATGTCGCTGACCTCCATGGAGAAAGCGGCCAGTCATGATTCTAGATAATTAAATATTGTTTCGTCTGTGGGTTATACACGGAAAACGATATCAACTAAGGGTTACTGTTTCCAAGCATATTAACACACGGCTGTCAAGAGTCAGCCAAAAGCAGTGGGGGAAGTGAGGAACCGATCTCGGCGAGTGAGAAAAAAACGGCGAAATACGACCGGCCAAAAATTATGGGTCTCGCGAACGGTTTACAGCAGTGTAATGCAGTTCGAACTCATCAGGCTTGCCGACATACGCTGTCAAGATGAACCACTTACGAACGACCTCGCAAATCGCTCCACCGAAAAAGCTGCAGCGTCCTAGCGCAGATAGACAAGAAATCGGTCAAGCCACTTTATCGCTGGCACTCGCAACCATTAATAAAACATATCTGCACGCATAGATATCTATAGTAGGCCCTACAAGCACGGGTGTTCGTCCACATGCTGCACGCACAAACAGGCCTGTCAATGTGTTAAGTAAAAGTAAGAACACCGGAAAAGATAAAGAAAATAGAAGACATTGTAGACTGTGAGTGGAGATACCCTTCCGTACACGCGGATTTTCACTAATCGTCAGTTACTTACGAAACCAGTTTATGATTTTAAAACTGGTGCCAACTAAATTCTGCAGGAAAGCCATCCTGCTTAGAATCTCACAAGAAGCCGACCTTAGACTACATAAAATATTCTGTCTCCGCCAGGCAGCCTATAGATCATACCGTAGTGCTCCCAGACTCCCCTAGCCGTATACCATGATCGACATGCGTAAGATCTTGTTTTGGAGAAAAATGTTTAATCATAACAATGTTGTATTGCACATTCTTGCTGCTAAATATAGACAGTTTATCGCAGCCATTTCTGATAGTTAAATCATTTACGATATTATTCATTGTAACAACTTTATGTTAAGGAATACGTTTTCGCAAAAGTTTGTGTGTGACAATTTGTTCATTATAAGAGGATGATATTGTAGTTATGTTATATGTATATATTTATCTATTTTTTATTATTTATTTATTTTTTGGTTGTATTTGTATTACCATCTTTGGTGAATAAAGCTTTGTGTGTTTGGACGTTTGTTAGGCCTTAGCTGATGTTAGTATGGTTTTTGTATGTATTTTATGTGTGTGCTTGTGCCGCCAGTTGGCGTAATAAAAAATAATAATAATAACTATATTAATTACTACCGTCTCAATTTTCAGAACTTTATTTCAGATCTTTATTCCCAGGTCTAAACAAAAACTGTCCAGGCGTACATGGACTGAGCAAACAGTCAGTCATCGATTACATCATAATATATAACATCAGTACGATCACAGTCAGTGCGTGAGCGTAGACATTTATTTCCTACTTGACACGCAAATGAAAAGGCTCACAAACCGCTCTTGGGATATTTTTACCGTCAGTCAATGTAGCTATTTTTATATAGTTGTTGTTGTTGTTGTCGTCGATGCTGTCGTGTTCTTGGCCGAGTTTAATTACCGACATACATTGGGTCGACTGCCGGTCGATCGTTGACAAGCTATAATTCCAGGTATTCCACGTACGAACCACCGAGAAAGCAACAGCGTCCTAGCGCCGACAGACAAGAAGTCGGACAGACCACTATGTACTTCCAAGACCGACAAGTGAAAAATACCGTCAACATGTTGGTTAATGACGGCCACAGCCTAATCATCAAACCTTCGCACTAACAACGAATTCTGGTGGATATCATTGTCATTCGTCCGCTCGTACTCGATCAAGCATCCAGCCGCGTTTACAATCGGTAAGCTAATATACACCGCGAGCCATAAAAACGTGCCACTTATATTTTGGCTCTAACTCCAAAAAGTTAATCGATCGTGAAAGTTCGTTTACTGTTGGAAAGCGAATGAAATTTCCAATAAAACCCATGTACTAATTTCCACCACATCTTAAACACGTCGCTGCACTACCTTGGAAAACTAGAAGTCCTTTATATGGCTCACCGTGTATGTATACGAATACACCCGACCCCAAGCAAACACCGCATTACAGTATAATTATGTAGCGGTACCCAGGTTGACTCAGCCTGGTTATCCTACTGAGGGTAAGCAAAAACTGAAGAAATGAGTACTACCAGGGAAGACACAGTGAGTTCTGTGTAAAGACGCCGAGACCAGGACGTGACGCAAACATGCAAGTCAGTTATATAGCCTCTGGCTGTTTGAGCCGGTGATCCAAGCAACATGCGGCCGTATGCTGTCTTAACTAAATTTAATCCTTGCCGGCTCAAAGTGCCAATGTTATTAGCTCGACGCAACGACATATTCCTCTTCTTCTTCGTATAACTATTTTCAACCATCAGCTCATCATCAGGTCCAAGCGAAAGCTGCTTAGTTGACTGGCGTCCACTCCATTCGAACGCAAAATGTTGATGCCAAAAACTGCGCGCGTTCCACACAACTATAAAACCAAAACGCAAACCCGATTAGGCCTATTCGATAAGTAAAAACGCAGAAAACAAATATAACGTGAAACAGCATTTTTCTGCCGCCGACTGAATCAACTGCACTGCACAGATAAAGCTACGTCTGGAACTACGTGATCCAGTAGACGAAGTTTCGAACCAGACTGCGGCACGACATTAAAAAGTTCGACGTCAAGTATACAGTCGCGAAAATTGATCACAAACTCGTTAACTCGATCTAGCGGGAACTGCAGCTCGAGCGGTCGCGGTGCAGCAGGCGAACTCCCGTCCTGTGCCTGACGCTGAGCAAATATACTGCAGGACTTCATTAACCGTTTTTGCTTTTTCTTCTAAATTTTTACTAAAACGTTGGGCATTTTTACTGCGCAGTACTCTGAACAGCCAAGGGCCAGCGTCAAGGTTAGCAGAGCACTAGTCTATTCGCAGAAAGTACATACATAGTGAATCCATCCGAAAACAGCAGAACACCAGACGACTGCCTTTTTGTAGCTGTAGTACGAAGAGTCGAAGACTGCTACAAGCTGCGTCTTTATTTCACCAACAAGTAGGAGCAGTTAAATGCTAAAAGACGAAAAATCATACGGTTCAAGATAGAGAACGTCATTATTAATCATGAAATGACACAGTTAAGTGCACGAGTTATGTTCTGTACGCCCGTGATCTATCCAGCGAAGCCTGCGCCTGGAGACGCGTATGCTACAATGCATTACAGAAGTAATATCGGCGTTCTAAATTTAGCGTCTATATATAGTCTGGCACTACCGAATAAGCCCAATTTAGGAAACGTGTTAAAATAGATTTAACGGTCTAAGATTGCTAGTTCTCTTCACTGGTAACACCTAACGGCTACATGATACTTTTCGGATCCCAAGATACCATGGTATGACCATGGTATTTTGGGATCCGAAAAGTATCATATAGCCCACCAAACGTAGTACACTTTGATGCCAAAATAATGTTCAAAAACATGTCGAAAATAGCATTAGCTTAACTCAAAGTGTGTGAAAGCATCACGCCAATTTTTGACTAACGGCGAAAAATGTCCGCTGGCAACCATGCATCAGACATATTATGATGGACAAAAGTTATCAGACTGCCATGACTTCGACAAATGATATTCAAGTGCAAAACTATCTGGTCACGTGACTGATAAGACGGGCTTAACAATCGTAAAATTTAATGCATCAGTCACGCGCAGCCGATAAATACCACTCGACGATGGCCTACTTTATGGTTTGGCAAACACTAACATTAGCGCTCTTCCAGGCTTCGAACGACCAGCAACTGACACATCTTGTATAATACTAATGGACTGAACACGAAGCGAATCCACTGATCCACTGACAATTACTGGGTCGAATTGGCTATGCCTGGCGGTTGCTAATTTGTCAAACTCCTGAATCCGCCCCTGAGCATATCGTTTCGGCCATCGATAAACGGGGTATCATAAATTTCTCGGGCAAGCTGCTCCATCAGCTTTGACAGATGAGCTAAGGTCAGTAACACAGTAGTGTCAACAAGCATCAAGGTCAGTTGAAGGGCAAGGTTAGAGACTACAATAAAATAGGCCTAAATAGTAAATACATCCGCATTTGCAGTATTTTCTTTTCCGGAAAATGACAACAAGAATTCAAAGATTAATACTTGCATTGCACAAGAAAGACGATTCCTTAATCGCCACATAGGCATACTGCATCATTTCTACGTATGTACACACAAAAGCATTCCCATGGAAACTACAGGAAAAAAACGTTTGCCAATTAACGCGTCACTGGCTAAAGCTAGAATGAAACCATAGAAACATGTTTGTCTCGAGCGTTCGCTGAACTCAGAACAATATTGCGAATTTGTAGCGGGAGCGTCCCATATACCGTACAGCACGCGGATACCAGCGCGCCGGACCATTTATGTGTGCAATTTTTATGTAGTTGTTTACGCACGACGTTTATAGCGACGAAACTACACGGAAACATTCTGAAACGTGATCGGAACACCAGAGCAATTTACTCTGGTGAAAATTCTTGGAATCGCGCATATCGATCGAGCAAAACGCGAAAAAGTGTGTATGTGACGGTTCAAGCTTGCTTTTTACATTTACTGGGCGTGGCTGTTAACACCTGAAACACGGCGCCGAGGCGACCAATGAAATCACCTAACAATGTCATGTGACAGGGTTTTCAAATCGTTCTGACTCTGTTCCAGTCACATTTCAGAACATACCATTTGCATCGGCGAATTCCGGGGTGGGTTACGATCGCCCTCTCGCTCCTATGTGACAGAATGATAATATTAAAATTCTGGCGCTGAGTGGCTGGCTGATCGATATTTCTTTGCTTTTTGTCTGAGTGCGCCATTGGTCCTATGTTAACTGTTTTGCAGCAGAAAGATTCGGGAGACGAGAGACGCCCACGCGACATCGATGATCGAGGGCATCGTCGACTTTTCATCGAACGTCACCGTCGGTAGCAAATAAACAAAAACAAGACGGGAAATGCAGACGCAGTGGACAAGTAAACAAGCAAAAATGCGTTCGTCAGTTCGTCATCTATATGCTGCGAAAACATGAGTGTACCATGGGCCAGAGAGAGAAAGAGAGAGAGCGGCGAGCATGTGCGCGCTGCTGCAGCCTACGGCACTCGTCCAGCTCTCCGGAGCGCGTGCGAGCCAAGATTGCCCAGCAACTGGCAAGCAGCGCAGCAGCCCGGCCAGCCTGCCGCTATATTTGCCTTCGTGGTAAATCAATGAATGGTCAACTCTGACCTGGATGACGAAAGCGGACCACGAGACCATCCGCGGGCCCACGTCCAGCCTGTATATCGCATATCCGGCTCCAGCGCCTCCCTTCCCCACCAGTCATTCCCTTTCCCACCTCGGCGCTTTGGAATTAACTGTCAGCAGCAGCAACGCTGATAATCAAAATATTTTGTATGATATCAGTTAACGGCCGCCGTATGACGAGATTCCAGGAAAAACTGAGACTACACGTGTATACATACTGAGGGTCAAAAAACCGGTCACTCTCCGGTTACATGTTCAACTAACTCAAAGTATATGTAAAAACAGCTCATGCAGGAGTAACCGTAACAAAGTGACGATTAATAACGGTCCTTTATAATTTCTAACAAAAAATTATTGATATTGGACTAGATACTCGTATGTTGACGCAGTTATCTACTGTGTCCAGAAAAGAAGTAAACCACTGTATACATTCTCATAACTCCGGCAAACAATGTCGGATATTAGCCATATTTTGCACCAACAATGCCACATCTAACTGCAAACAAATGACCCAATTTTCAGTAAAATCTGACAGCGTCTTCAAAAGTTATAACAAGTTTAGCGAGGTCACCCGAAAACATGAAGTGACCACTATTGTCATTTAGCAACGCTACAGACATGCGACTGTCAAAGTGCAAAAGTCAAACATATTTAAAATCTCCTCCACGTGCTCAAATGCAAGCTTAAAGACGTGTGAACGACACTGCCTGACTACTTCATCGATGATCATCTGGTTGAAATGTTCCCGCTGCGGTATTACACGCGCAACCGCAGCTTCCTCCAGATCCGGTAGTCTACCAGGTTGAAGTCAGGACTGTTAGTTAGCCAAACAGTTGAAATGATGAAGTCTGGAGTTTCACGGGTGAACATATGCACGGTCTCGCGTGCCCTATGGGCAAGAGCGTTGTCTTGTCAGCAAACGTCACTTCCAGACCAGTGACTGTACTAATTAATGAAACCGAGATATATTGTCGTCGATATTTGAAGATTAATAGCTTCACTGTCAATGAATACTTTCTAACGAAATTTTGCGGTTCTTTCAAAGATATATTCAGAATCTAGTGCACGTAATTGTGTTAGGATGCGCTGAGATTGGCATTTCAGCCCAATATTGTCAGTGGTGTATGTTTTTCCCGGACACAGTGTAGAAAAGCAAGAACAGCTCAATTTTTCTCTACTGCTAAATATAACACTTTCAACGTGTATTTGTATAGTTGAAAAGTATAACAGTTAGATAAAAAAAATCAATGAAAAACGTTAAGTATGATGAGCACGTTCGTTAAGAACGAGTCCAACTATAGCATCTGAGTTCTCCCTTATCTATATTTTCTCATAATTCTTATTCGCCCGTGGCCTCTTCTTCAGTAACTACCGATACTGTGCTGTCACGATAAAATGATATTAATACTTCAAAGCATCCTAAGCATCCGTCACCGGGCACTGCAAAACTAATACTTGGTCCAAAATATCAGGGTCGCGTGCTGAAAGACCAAAAGACCAGAATAGCCACTGGCTGACGTCGCTTCGCCAAGCAACAATGACGAAATGTGTAAACCAGCTTTTGACAAAGCATTCCGGAACGCACCGTGTTATTTATTCACATTCGGCGCCTCAGTTACCTTGGCCCGCTGACACGCCATGCATACCGCTATATATACGTGCACCGTATATGACTTTTTCCGATGATGTACGGAGCCTGGTGTCGCCGGGCTCAATGGAATGCTGCTCGTTGACCTGTATCGCCGTAAAACAGGTCGAAAACATTACTGTCGTGCGACGACCCACGGCCAACAAAAAGGCATAACGATATGATCACTCACTGCATAGGCGTAGTTTTGAGTTTCAGGTGAGCTGGTTTAAAATGTACTGAAGATTTTTAGCTATGACTTAGCGCTAGCACGAAAAGCGCCAAGATATACGTTTCCGTTCATGCATGTTGGCAGGCAAGGGGAAACTGCAAACGACGATGCAGGCTTAGAGCCTTAGTCATGCCCCGCAACCTCGCTCTGAAAACTACATGCTTTCTGGTTCCATAATGTCTAGATTCCAACCACCATTCTCTGTACCTTTCTCGTACAAGTTCGTATAAATTTCGTACGACGGTACGAGAACGTTCCATCACGTAAGATATTTACAATTCTCGTGCCAGAATGTTTGGAATACAGAACCACAGCATTAATCACGCCTCATCGTAAACTAGTCAAAAATATAACATCGGCAGTCAAACTGCTCTCTGTCATTTAGCTGAAGAGTGCTCAACCAGAAGACAATTTTTCATATGAAAACGAAAACAAAATACAACTAGAAAATGTGGCAAATACAACTGCATTGCCACGTGCAGCCTCGCGTTATGCTCGAACTCGCTGACACTCTCTCGCGATTGCCAGAACTCATTTACACTCGCTCGTCTTCGCTCGGCCACCTGTTGGCTCGCACTCGCTCGAACTCGTTCACTTTCTCTCGAACTCGCTCGCCCGGTGCTGCCAAACCATTCAGTTTTCACTCCCTTCATTCATGCTATTCCTTAAATAATCCATTTACTGCGTAGCTACCAAACTTTGTGAAAATATCTTGATCGGCGTCGAAGATATGTCTGCAAAACGAAATTCACAAGAATGCCCCCTAGTGGTTGAATTCAACTTCCGGTTCCAATTTTTAACGTACAAAGTAGGTACATATGTTACGTCACGAGATCTGATCACAAAGACGACACGATCACGAACAAACGAATATGATTCTACAAATTCCTTGTCGCAGCTTCGCATTGTTCATAACTGTTAATACAGCCACTGCAGAGTGCACTTAAATCCTCGCAATAGGGGTGTGAATTATAATGCCATAATTATGAATACGGGGGATGAATCTTCATGAGGGACGGATGTTAGCGCGACACCGGCGCTGTGTCGACTCTAAGCAAACAGCACAGTGTCATAAAACGGTTAACAAATTAGCGCACTTCCGAAGCTGTCCGAAACAGTTTAGTTCACGGACATCCGGGTCAAGCATTCGAATATCGAACAGACAGAGCAGTACAAGATATATGAGGTTTTATCGTTGATCCAAGGTCGCCAACAGAATCCTGTACCGTAGAGAATTCGAGAATACCTAAGCCAACTTCATTCTAAAATTTTAATATGAAGCCTATACATGCATCACGTATGCATAGTTGATGTGTTTTTGTAGGCTAATAAACGACGATAGGTTTCTGGGTGTATTCGAATTTCACATTGATGGGTAAGGCATAAAACATTAATTTTTTTTTGGGGGGGGGGGAAATACGTGCATATTTTTCTTAAAAGTTTAGCCATAGCACTGGGTTGCTCTGAAAACCAGATAAAACCAGTTTTTGCCGAATACTGTAATCGATATTAACAGATTTATGGAAAGACAAGTGTTTAAACTGCGATCAAAAACTGTCTATACAGTACATGGCAGCATTGGCGGGCTCAGTTACAATTTATTTATGAACGTAGGGGTAGTTATGCTCTGTCGATCGTATTGACTTCCAACCGTCGACTTCTTTCACGATTTATATTCATCTTTATTTACGGCGAGATTTTTATTTCGATGTATTGACGCACCGCGTGACATCGACGTAGAAATCCATAACCGCCGGTTAGACCGCGTGATACACCCGACCGTTCTCATTCAAACTATTCACACTATTCGGAGTAAAAATCGCGACATCATTTGACCGAATTTCTTGTCACTGACATTAATACCTGGAGAAATAAAACTGTAGTGATCGGACTGATCTACGGGTATTTTTTATAGTTTTATACGTTGGCGCAAAAAGGTCCGAGCGATTTCTTCTGCCTACAGTCCCGAGTCTTAATTAATAAAAGTGATCTGGGAATGGCTACGTTCAGCGAACCACAGCATACGTATAAGCAGTACGGTTGAACCGCTTTTAATCATCATCATCATCATAGCGGCTCGCTTCTCCCATAGAACAGCTATTTCCTAAACACGACGCCAGCGGGAACATCTGTGCGATACGCCAGGCTGAGGAGAGGCCGACGTTCTGAGTCTTGAGGTCACCCTCGATTGTCCGCATCCAGGACTGGCGAGGATGACCGCTCGGACGTCGCCAATCCTCTGGTAGACGGTTGATGGAGGCTTGAAGTGCCCTGGCATGATCCTACGATGGCTCAGCTCGGCAGATGTGGCCAATCAGTTTAAGTCGTCGGTCTAGGATGGTACCGATGACTTGGCGCTGATTGGTTCGCTTGCGGACTGTCAGGTTTAAAAAGTGGGCTGTTTAGGGTATGTGGAGAATGTGTCGCAGACATCAATGAACAAAAGACGTCGCCTGACAGTGACAGTCACCGACCAGACGTCAGCGCCATAGAGCAGACCTGGGAGGATGTAGACGTTGTATACAGACGGAATTTAGTTGAGAGGGAGAGAGGTGGATGTTTGCCAGATAACACGGTCCAGGACTTTCACGCAGAAACAGACAAGCTGCTTTTAATCAGTTGCAGTAAGCGTTTAGAGACAAATTATAATATAAAACATTTTGTCGGAAAAAAACTTTAAAAACGCCTCGAAAGATCCATAAAATATGTTGTTATGTCAACTTGATACTGTGGATAGTAACGTACCAAAATACCTTTCTTGCCATCGAGAGCCACTTGATCGACTGAGATTGATCGTAGACAGTCACGACTAGGCTACTAAACGCACAGAAAGAGTAGACTTTAACGAAACGACGAAAACACGCGGCCGTACTGCACTAGAAACAGAGGTCGAGATTCTAGAGTCTGTTAGAAAACAGAACTTGTCTAGACGAGCGAGAACAATGCTTAGCGACGCCGCCGACGCCGACGACGTACGACACAAAAAATCAGCAAGACGAAGAGTGGCAGAATCAGTTCAACTGAATCGTGTCAAGTGTCGCTGCGGCCGCGCGGCGCCTATGTATAGAGCGAGAATAGCGGGCAGCTGAGGCACCGGAAAAAAACGCAGGCAATTTATAGCGCGCACGGTGCGCCGACAAACTTCGCTCGGCATGCGAAACGAGACCAAAAAACAAGGTACGCCGATGGGGTTGGGGACAGGGAGGTGGTTGGGGGGTCGAGGAAGCGGCAGTAGTACACTATGGTTGTGAAGCGTATAACGCTGTGGGACGATATGGTAACTAACTTGCTAATGACGAATTCGAGTTGCGTTTATACAGTTCAAGCTTACGGGAAGCGGCTGTTGCGGGAATGCACACGGGTTTCTAATGGTGGCATAAAAAATACGAAGACTCCACGAATGTTTCAGAAACAGTAGGTATAGTTTTTGTATTGTTTTAGCAATTTTGAATGTTCTTCAACTTTGTGTGTTTGTTGTATTTTTGTTATTGTATGTGCATGTGTACTGGCTGCCGTTTTGGCGAAATAAACGATATATAGGTAGATACACGTGTAAAGGCTGCATTAAGCGTTTCAAAGCGTTTTAAGCTTTAGACTACTACAGTCTACATGCTTATACATTGCCTTTTTGGAGAGGGTCGAGGGGCGGCTTTTTGCCGTTCATGTTTTATCTCACCTTCTCTCGCACGACGATTGCCACACTGTCACTCAATGAGTTGGCTGCCAGCGCGTCGCTCGATCCGGTTGTAAATACGTCGACTCGTTTGTTTCACGACGCGTCGAAAAAAAGCTCGACAGTGCGGCCAAGGTTGCCGGTACCCGCTATATACATGTCGCACTTACGGCAGTCAGGGGGCGACCGCGGCCGGACCATTCCGCGCCCCGCTGCAGGAGGTTCTGAAAGCAGGATGGGGTATGGCGGGAGTGGGGAGGGGGCTCGAGCAAGTACATACTCGTCGGTATACACGTTTTCGTCGCAGTTTCTTCTTATTTATGAGCCATACCGAACTTCTCTCGCAAGCACGCACCAACGACTATTATGTGCGCTCGTCAATCTACAAAAATAATGGCGCTCGCCTGTCATCGAACGAGGTCAACAAACGCCTACTTCTCCCTCCCCGCAATTCCCAGTTCCCTTTCGGCTCATCATTAAGCTGAGTACCTTGCTACGTCAGTTCGTAATATTCGTGCTGCCTCAGTGGATTTATATGGATATGGAGGCAGAATGCCGCTGGCAAAACAAGGGTCTCAACTACGCGACTCCCTAATTAGGCGTTAGTCCGATTTTTTCCATACCAAATACTGCACAGGTCGAAGATAGCAGACTTTATATAGATGCAGCGCTAAATATGTGATCGCGACACGGTATTTTCAGCTCAGGTTCCCTATAAGCCACTAACTATCTTCACAGCGACTAGCCTGGGTCTCATAAGACTCTTCGCTGTGCCATAACCGGCGTTTCCGTTCCTGCGTGTTTATTTACGTAACACAAACAAGCCTAACGAACGAATTAGTTTTTCGTGCTATGTCGAAGTATTGCAGTCATCCAAATTAAGAACTGCAATTCGTCACCGGTGACAGCTGGATCTATAAACAACTATAATAAAAAAGAAAATTAAAACAAAAAATTAGTAAGGCAGCATGAAAATGGAATGAGAATTTAAATTGGAAAGAAACTGAAATTAGTAGACACAAGTTGAAATGGCAGCAAAAGCAAAATGTACTAGCCATTC